>Ga0209841_1000026_pt1 | contig 32059 bp, 27 predicted proteins | sample GWRWT4_30Apr14_FD_187185 | JGI IMG/M metagenome (GOLD analysis project Ga0209841, IMG submission 187185) | Sand microcosm microbial communities from a hyporheic zone in Columbia River, Washington, USA - GW-RW T4_30-Apr-14 (SPAdes) (version 2) | ecosystem: Engineered > Artificial ecosystem > Sand...
AGGGCAAAATGATCAGCGATCCTTGTGCCAAGTGCCGTGGACGTGGACGAATTGAGCAGGAGAAAACCCTTTCAGTTAAAATCCCTGCGGGTGTTGATACCGGAGACCGCATACGTTTGACGGGTGAAGGCGAGGCCGGTCCGGCTGGTATGCCACCAGGTGATTTGTATGTACAGGTTGCCGTGCGTGAGCACACCTTGTTTCAGCGTGATGGCAAGCACTTGTACTGTGATGTCCCTATTAGTTTTGTTGATGCCGCGTTGGGCGGTGAAATTGAAGTGCCCACGTTGGATGGACGCGTCAAACTTAAAGTGCCGGCCGAAACACAAACCGGAAAGCTTTTCAGACTGCGTGGCAAGGGCGTGTCGCCCGTTCGTGGTGGAGGCCCTGGTGATATGATTTGTCGGGTAGTGATCGAAACGCCGATTAATCTAAACAAAAAACAAAAAGATTTATTACGAGATTTTCACGAAGGTTTAGACAGTGCCAAACATGCGCCTAAAGGACATTCGTGGTTCGATAGCGTAAAAACATTCTTCAGCTAACAGCAGAATTGTATGACACGAATAGCAGTAACAGGCGCAGCCGGACGCATGGGCAGAATGTTGATTCAGGCAATTGCGTCAGCCGAAGGTTTAAGTTTGACCGGTGCTATTGAGCGTCCAGGCAGCACGCTGCTTGGTGTGGATGCTGGTGAATTGGCTGGTGTGGGCACTCTTGGTGTGCCCATTGTGTCAGGTTTGGAGGCAATAAAGGATCGGTTTGATGTGCTAATTGATTTTACGCGGCCTGAAGTAACGATAGAAAATGTTGCTTTTTGTCGCAAATACGGCAAAAAAATGGTGATTGGCACCACGGGTCTGGATGCCGTGCAAAAGCAAATCCTGCAAGACGCAGCCCACGATACCGCATTGGTGTTTGCGTCCAACATGAGCGTAGGTGTTAATCTGTGTTTTAAATTGATTGATATTGCCGCGCGCGTGTTGGGTGATGACGTTGATATAGAAATCATTGAAGCACATCATCGGCATAAAATTGATGCACCCTCCGGTACGGCGTTAAGCATGGGAGAGATTGTCGCCAAGGCCTTGGGGCGTGACCTTGAGAGTTGCGCTGTTTATGGCAGAGAAGGTCGCACCGGTGAGCGCGATCGAAAAACCATTGGTTTTGAAACCATTCGTGCCGGTGATATTGTGGGTGACCATACCGTGCTGTTTGCTGCCGAGGGTGAGCGAGTCGAAATCACCCATAAGGCCAGTAACCGAGCAACCTTTGCCCAAGGGGCCGTACGGGCGTCTAAGTGGCTGAGCACCAAGCGTATTGGTTTGTTTGATATGCAGGACGTTTTAGGCTTACGAGATGTTTAAGCGCTTGAGACTCTGGCCGTATACAGCGTGCTGGACAATGCTTTGTGCATTCACGTAGAATCGCCCAAATTTTGTAATGTAATTATCTTCAATACTGAGGATATGATTCTTCGCATCTAATTAAGCGCCAAAAATTATAAAAAGCGAGGTGGGACCAGATTCCATCTCGCTTTTTTTACGATTTGGCCAACGATTTTTAGCACTGACTTGTTCTCGGAGGCCCTTTGAGTACGACAGCCATACTGGTTCTGGAAGACGGCAGCATTTTTAAAGGGAAATCAATTGGTGTAGCGGGAGTCACGAGTGGTGAGGTGGTGTTTAATACGGCCATCACCGGCTATCAGGAAATTCTGACAGACCCTTCCTATGCCGAGCAAATTGTAACGCTCACTTATCCGCATATTGGTAATACGGGAATTAACCAGGAGGATGATGAATCGGGTCATGTGTGGGCAAAAGGTCTGGTTATCAGAGATGCGTCACTCATGGCCAGTAATTGGCGCAAGAAAAAGACGCTGACAGAATTCCTTGAAGAGCGAAATGTCGTTGCGATCGCTGATATAGATACTCGACGTTTAACGCGTATTTTGCGTGACAAAGGTGCACAGCGAGGGACGATTTGGGCGGGCGCTGATGCTGCCCAACATGTCGATGAAGCGCTCGCACTGGCGAAATCGTTTCCAGGCCTTAAAGGGATGGATCTTGCTCAGGTTGTGACTACACCTGAACGTTATAACTGGACAGAAGGCAGTTGGGCGCTGGGCAAAGGGCATGTTACACCAAAAGAATCACCAAAATTTCATGTGGTTGCATACGACTTTGGCATTAAGCGTAATATCCTGAGACTATTGATCGATCGGGGCTGTCGATTGACGGTGGTTCCAGCGAAAACTTCGGCAGACGACGTATTGGCGCTTTCTCCGGATGGTATCTTTTTATCCAATGGGCCGGGTGATCCTGAGCCCTGCGAGTACGCTATTGCCGCAATTCGAACACTATTAAAAGGTGATCTGCCTATTTTTGGTATTTGTCTTGGGCACCAGTTATTGGCTTTGGCCAGCGGCGCCAAAACGGTGAAAATGAAATTTGGTCATCATGGTGCTAATCATCCGGTGACTAAATTAGGGGGTCATACCGTGATGATTACCAGTCAGAATCATGGCTTTGCCGTGGCTGAAGACGCCATGCCTGCACACTTACAGGTAACTCATCGTTCTTTGTTTGATGGCTCGGTACAGGGTGTTTCTCGAATAGACAAGCCCGCCTTTGGTTTTCAAGGTCACCCGGAAGCCAGCCCGGGCCCACACGATTCACAAGCTCTTTTTGATCAGTTTATCCAGTTGATGCAAGCAAGAGCCTGAAAACATTGTCTTGTTTAAATAAATACGATTCGACTTCTGAAGGTTTCTAAGTGCTATGCCAAAGCGAAATGATATAAAAAGTATACTCATTTTGGGCGCAGGCCCCATCGTGATTGGTCAGGCGTGTGAGTTTGATTACTCGGGTGCTCAAGCGTGCAAAGCGCTCAGAGAGGAAGGTTATCGCGTCATTTTGGTGAATTCCAATCCAGCGACGATCATGACTGATCCGGCCATGGCTGATGCAACGTATATAGAGCCGGTTGAGTGGGAAACCGTATCCCGTATTATCGAAAAAGAGCGTCCTGATGCTTTGTTGCCTACGATGGGAGGGCAAACAGCACTTAATTGTGCGCTTGATTTGGCTAAAGAGGGTGTGCTTGACAGGTTTGGCGTAGAGCTTATCGGCGCTACCCGTGAGGCTATAAATAAAGCAGAAGACCGCAGACTTTTTGACAAAGCGATGCGTAATATCGGTTTGGGCACGCCGAAATCAGCCATAGCACATAGTTTGGACGAGGCCTATCAGGTTCTTGATTTGGTTGGTTATCCTGCCATTATTCGCCCCTCGTTTACCATGGGGGGGTCGGGCGGTGGTATTGCTTATAATCGCGATGAGTTTGAGGATATCTGCGCAAGGGGGCTTGAGCTGTCTCCGACACGCGAATTGCTTATTGATGAGTCGCTAATCGGTTGGAAAGAATTCGAAATGGAGGTTGTACGCGACAAAAACGATAATTGCATCATCGTCTGCGCCATTGAAAATTTTGATCCACTGGGTATTCATACCGGTGACTCTATCACCGTCGCTCCCGCGCAAACGCTAACAGATAAAGAATATCAGATCATGCGGAATGCATCGTTGGCTGTTTTGCGTGAAATTGGCGTCGAAACAGGTGGGTCTAACGTGCAGTTTGCCGTGAACCCCGACGATGGCCGTTTGGTGGTTATCGAAATGAATCCGCGTGTGTCGCGTTCATCCGCATTAGCCTCAAAGGCGACCGGATTTCCTATTGCCAAAGTGGCGGCCAAACTGGCGGTGGGCTTTACGCTGGATGAATTGCAAAATGATATAACCGGAGGCCAATCTCCGGCTTCTTTCGAACCCTCCATTGATTATGTGGTTACCAAGGTGCCACGGTTTAATTTTGAGAAATTTCCTCAAGCAGATACCGTGCTGACAACCCAAATGAAGTCAGTGGGGGAGGTGATGGCCATTGGCCGTAATTTCCAGGAGTCATTGCAAAAGGCCTTACGTGGACTCGAAGTAGGCGCCAATGGTTTGGGGCCAATTTTGAAAGATGACCATGGCTTGAATGCCAGTGAATTGCGGGATCGTCTGAAGCGTGAGCTGGGCGTACCGAGCGCTGATCGTATTTGGTACATTGGCGATGCATTCCGCCATGGTTTTTCGCTTGACGAAGTTTTTGAGCTGACCAAAATTGATCACTGGTTTCTGATACAAATACTGGATCTTGTCCTCGAAGAGCAACAGGTAGCTCAGCAAAAGCTTGCTGAGCTTGATGTAGAGCGTTTGCGTCAACTCAAGCGCAAGGGCTTCTCAGATTCACGCCTGGCACAACTCTTTGCTATCACTGAGACCGAAATGCGCGAGCGTCGTCATGCCTTGGGTGTTCGCCCCGTATATAAACGAGTGGATACCTGCGCGGCAGAGTTTGCGACCAGTACAGCTTATATGTATTCCAGTTATGACGAAGAATGTGAGGCGCAGGTGTCAACTCGGCGCAAAATCATGATTCTGGGTGGTGGCCCAAATCGTATCGGACAAGGCATTGAATTTGATTACTGTTGCGTTCATGCCGCATTGGCCATGAGGGAGGATGGGTACGAGACCATCATGGTGAACTGTAATCCTGAAACGGTTTCGACGGATTACGACACCTCGGATCGTTTGTATTTTGAACCGGTAACACTGGAAGATGTTCTTGAAATCGTCAATATAGAAAAACCGGAAGGTGTGATTGTGCAGTTTGGCGGGCAGACGCCATTGAAACTGGCGCGGGCATTGGAGGCCGCTGGTGTGTCAATTTTAGGTACGCCACCTGACGCTATAGATCGTGCTGAGGATCGTGAGCGTTTCCAGCAACTTGTTGAGATTCTGCAGCTCAAACAACCGCCCAATCGTATCGCCAGAACGGCAGACGAAGGTGTGCGTTTGGCGGCAGAAATTGGTTATCCTTTGGTGGTCAGGCCCTCGTATGTATTGGGTGGTCGCGCCATGGAAATTGTGCATGATGATGAAGATCTGAGACGCTATCTTCGCGAAGCGGTGCAAGTGTCTAATGACAGTCCGGTGCTGCTTGATCGATTCTTGGATGATGCGATTGAAGTTGATGTAGATGCCGTGTCCGATGGGCGTCATGTGGTGATAGGCGGCATCATGCAACATATTGAACAAGCCGGTATTCACTCAGGCGATTCTGCCTGCTCACTGCCGCCTTATAGTCTGGGCCAGGAAGTGCTGGATGTAATGCGCGACCAGAGTCGCCAGATGGCACTGGAACTGGGTGTAATAGGTTTAATGAATGTACAGTTTGCTGTTAAAGGTAACGACGTGTATGTGCTTGAGGTTAATCCGCGCGGTTCACGTACCGTTCCTTTTGTATCCAAGTGCATAGGGGTTTCTCTGGCCAAAATTGCAGCACGCTGTATGGCTGGCACATCCTTGGAAGCGCAGGGTTTTGTAAAGGAAATCATTCCGAAAAAGTATCACGTTAAAGAGGCGGTGTTTCCCTTTAATAAGTTCTTGGGTGTAGATCCAATTTTAGGCCCTGAAATGCGCTCAACTGGCGAAGTTATGGGTGTTGGAGATACATTTGCCGAGGCTTTCTTAAAGGCATCGATTGCTACAGGTGAAATATTTCCGACCGAAGGCTGCGCGTTTTTAAGTGTAAGAGATGCCGATAAAAAATCGGTGGCCAAAGTGGGTCGTGAGTTGATACGGCTGGGATTTGAACTGGTGGCTACAGGTGGCACCGCTAAAGTTCTGGAAGAGGCGGGTTTGAAGGTGCATAAGGTGAACAAGGTGATGGAAGGCCGTCCTCACATTGGAGATATGCTTAAAAATGATGAGATATCACTTATAGTTAATACGACGGAAGGTAGGCAGGCTATCGCTGATTCCTTCACCATACGACGAACAGCTTTACAGCACAAAGTGTGTTATACCACTACAATCAGCGGGGCTGAAGCTATTTGTTTGGCTTTGCGAGTTAAAGATTCGTCTACTGTTCGTCGTTTGCAAGATCTACATGGAGAGCTTTTACATTGAAAAGAGTACCTATGACCGTTAAGGGTGCGGAGGCTTTACAAGAAGAACTGCGCCATTTAAAAAGTGAGGTGAGGCCGCGTATTACGGCGGCAATAGCCGAGGCTCGTGCGCATGGTGATCTCAAAGAAAACGCCGAGTACCATGCCGCTCGTGAGCAGCAGAGTTTCACAGAGGGGCGTATTCAGGATATTGAAAGCAAACTTGCTGATGCTCAGGTTATTGATATTTCGACTATTGAAAATACGGGGAAGGTCATTTTTGGCGTTCAAGTAAAAATCGTAAATATAGAAAGCGAAGAGGTTAAAAGTTACCAGATTGTGGGTGATGATGAATCGGATATTAAGCTGGGCAAGATTTCAGTGAACTCCCCTATAGCGCGGGCCTTGATTGGCAAAAAAGTGGGCGACGAGGTCACTGTTAATACGCCAACAGCGACGGTAGTCTACGAAATTGAAGAGGTGATTCATATATAAGACGTATCCCGTGTGTTTTAAAGCAAATCACGGGACAGTCATCAATCTTTAAAAGGGGGCTGGTTTGCTTTTTTAAAGAATTGTTGCATGACGCAAAATATTGGAAAGTTTTGGGTTGGGTTTTTTGGCCGGACGAAAAACAAGAGCGGTTTTTCCGACAAGCTGAATCAAGGTAGAAAGAGTTTTTTGGCAAACTGCGTCAACAAGCGCCTGTTTTTCGTCGCGATCTTCAGTGTTGATTTTTATTTTGATGAGCTCATGATCATCGAGTGCCCTTTCGATTTCTTTTAGCACATTCTCACTTAAACCATTTTCAGCAAGAATTACTACGGGTTTAAGTTTGTGGCCGATGGCCTTGTATTTCTTTTTCTGGCTATTTAGTAGAGTCATGTCTTGTTTCCGGCTATATCCTGGACGACTATTTTACCTGATAGCTCTTGGCGAATCACAGTTTAAATTTGGATCAAAATTTTTATGTCGCGTAGCACAAGCAGTGACAAATGGTTAAAAGAACATTTTGATGACAGTTATGTAAAGCGAGCAAGAGAAAGTGGTTACCGCTCTCGGGCTTGTTTTAAGCTGCTGGAAATACAAAAAAAAGATCGTATTTTCAAGAAAGGAATGACGGTGGTGGATCTGGGCGCAGCGCCTGGCGGGTGGTCGCAGGTGGCTGCAGAACTGGTGGGCATGGAGGGGAGTGTGCTTGCATCAGATATACTGCCCATGGACACTGTGCCGAATGTTACCTTTATTCAAGGGGACTTTAGTTGTGACGAGGTGTATGAGGCGTTGGTGATGCAAACGCCTCGGGAAGGCGCGGATCTTGTAATTTCAGATATGGCCCCCAATATGAGTGGTAATAAAGCGCAAGATCAGGCCCGATCAATGTATCTTGCCGAGATAGCGCTAGATTTTGCGACAAGTGTATTAAAGGCCAACGGCAGTTTTCTGATTAAAGTATTTCATGGTGAAGGCATTGAAGAATACCGTGCTGCTTTGCAGAAGCATTTCACCAAGCTGCAAACCCGTAAGCCCGATGCTTCTAGAGCGCGATCAAGAGAAGTGTATTATTTGGCGACAGGATTCAAACGACACTAATGGTTTGTTAAATAGCGTTTCACTTCTGAACGCTATACTTTATAGTGTTAATAATAAGTAATAGTAACGTCTGCTGTTTTGCTAACAGTTAATTTAGGGAGTAAGCCCTTTGAATGACATGGCTAAAAATTTAGTATTGTGGCTGATAATAGCCGTTGTGCTTTTTTCAGTGTTTAACAACTTCAGTGTGCAGCCATCAACTTTGCGTTTGGATTACTCCCAATTCGTGGAAGAAGTCGATAGGGGTAATGTGCGTCGTGCGGTTATTGGAGATCATCTAATTGGTGGCGAGCGTTCCAATGGCGAAAAATTCGAGGTTGTGATTCCGGCCATTCCTGATCTAGGTTTGATGGGCGACTTGCTTGAACATAATGTAGTGATTGAGGGACGAGAGCCTGAGCGCCAGAGTCTATGGATGCAATTATTTGTAGCGGCCTTCCCTATTCTCTTAATACTGGCAATATTCGTTTTCTTTATGCGTCAAATGCAGGGTGGTATGGGTGGTGGTCGTGGTGGCCCCATGGGTTTTGGTAAAAGCAAGGCCCGCCTGCTGAGTGAAGATCAGATTAAAACTACTTTTGCTGATGTGGCCGGGGTTGATGAGGCAAAAGAAGATGTGTCGGAGTTGGTTGAATTTTTGCGAGATCCCGGAAAATTTCAGAAGCTGGGTGGAAAAATTCCACGCGGTGTTTTGATGGTTGGATCACCCGGCACAGGTAAAACCCTGTTGGCAAAGGCAATCGCCGGAGAAGCCAAGGTTCCGTTTTTTTCAATTTCAGGATCTGATTTTGTTGAAATGTTCGTTGGTGTTGGTGCGTCACGCGTCCGTGATATGTTCGAGCAGGCAAAAAAACAAGCACCCTGCATAATTTTTATCGATGAAATAGATGCCGTGGGACGCTCGCGCGGAGCGGGCTTGGGTGGTGGTCATGATGAGCGCGAACAAACGCTTAATCAGCTTCTGGTGGAAATGGATGGGTTTGAAGCGAATGATGGCGTAATAGTTATTGCCGCCACAAACAGACCGGATGTACTTGATGCTGCTTTGTTGCGTCCTGGTCGCTTTGATCGTCAGGTGACCGTGTCTCTGCCAGATGTCAGGGGGCGAGAACAAATTCTTAAAGTCCATATGCGAAATGTATCTATTGCTGAAGATGTCAAACCTTCAGTGATTGCGCGAGGTACTCCTGGATTTTCCGGCGCTGATTTGGCTAATTTGGTCAATGAGGCCGCGCTCCTGTGTGCCAGAGCAAACCAGCGTGTAGTTAGCATGGAGTGGTTCGAAAAGGCAAAAGACAAAATCATGATGGGCACTGAGCGAAAAAGCATGGTGATGTCAGATGCTGAAAAGAGTAATACGGCTTATCATGAGTCAGGCCATGCCATTGTGGGCCGATTGGTGCCCGATCACGATCCTGTGTACAAAGTTAGTATAATACCGCGAGGACGTGCCTTGGGTGTTACGATGTTTTTGCCGACTGAAGACCGATACAGTTATAGTAAGCGTCATATTGAGTCACAAATATGCAGTCTCTATGGAGGCCGCATTGCAGAAGAGCTGACCTTGGGTTTTGAGGGTGTAACCACAGGTGCTTCTAACGATATACAACGGGCAACTGAACTGGCTCGTAATATGATTACAAAGTGGGGTCTGTCAGAAAAACTCGGACCTTTAGCTTATGGCGAGGAAGAAGGTGAAGTATTTCTCGGTAGGACGATGACGCAAACTAAAAATATATCTGCGCAGACAGCTAGAGAAATTGATGAAGAAGTAAGAGCTATTACTGATCGTTGTTATCTTCGCGCAAAGAAAATTTTAGAAGAAAATAGAGACAAGCTTGAGATTATGGCTAAGGCATTGATTCAATACGAGACTATTGATGAAAGTCAGATTAATGACATTATGTTAGGTAAAGATCCGAATCCTCCGGCTGGATGGGGTGGGGGAGATTCTAACGGTGAGAATGGTGGTAATGAGGGTAAGAGTATCCCTGCTTCTACTCAGGCCGCGTCTATAAATAAGGAGCATGGTTCTGAAGGCTCCGTATCCAATCCTAGTGGCGCCTAGTTTCTAGCTGTCATTTAAATGACAGGAAATTTACAGCTATCAGATCAAGAGCTGCAATGTGGGGTGAGAGTTCTTGATCTGTCTCGTCCTGTTGTCATGGGAATTCTCAATGTAACTCCGGACTCGTTTTCTGATGGTGGGAGCTACAACTCAGTGTCTGCTGCTTTGTCGGCGTCTGAAAAAATGGTGCTTAATGGTGCGGCCATTATCGACGTTGGTGGTGAGTCGACGCGACCGGGCGCTCCTTTTATCGAACTCAGCGAAGAAATGGATCGTGTTATTCCAGTTATTGAGGCGATTTCCCGTAATTTAGATGTGATAATTTCTGTTGATACTAGTCGTCCAGAGATTATGAAAGAAGCTGCGCGCGCAGGTGCGGGTTTGATCAATGATGTTCGAGCGCTTAGTCTGGAGGGAGCGCTTGATGCGGCTGTTAAGTTACAGTTACCTGTTTGCTTGATGCATATGAAGGGTGAGCCGAAAACCATGCAGAAGGCCCCTAGGTATTCAAATGTATTGCTTGACGTACTGCAATTTCTTCAGCAGCGTGCGCAGATCTGCCAAGAGGCGGGTATTAGTCGGCATTCTATATTGCTTGACCCGGGCTTGGGTTTTGGTAAATCGCTTGATCATAACCTGACATTACTAAGAGAGCTGGAGCAATTGGTGGCCCTGGGTTATCCAGTACTAGTAGGTGCCTCACGAAAATCCATGATAGGCGCCGTGTTAAACAAGCCCGTAGAAAAAAGATTATATGGTGGTCTGGCAATTGCGGCTCTTGCTGTATTAAAGGGTGCGAAGCTTATTCGTTCACACGATGTTGGCGAAACGTTTGAGTCGATAAAAATGGTGGAAGCGATCATGCATGGTCATGAGGTGTAAAGAATTTTATTGATTTTTAATCCGGGCGTAGGGTACAGGTTGAGCCTTAATATTAATGTGTTGGATAAAAAATAAAGAATATGAGTAGAAAATATTTTGGCACTGACGGTATTCGTGGTTTGGTTGGACAGGAGCCTATCACTCCGAACTTTGTAATGCAGTTGGGGTGGGCTGCTGGTAAGGTATTTTCGCAAAAATATCCGGGTAGTGCCAAAATTCTGGTGGGAAAAGATACCCGGATTTCTGGGTACATGTTTGAGTCGGCACTGGAAGCGGGTCTCTCCGCTGCTGGGGTCGATGTGCGCTTGTTGGGACCTATGCCAACACCTGCTATTGCTTACCTGACAAGAACGTTTCATGCCCAAGCTGGTATTGTAATAAGCGCCTCCCATAACCCCTATCATGATAATGGGATAAAGTTTTTTTCCGGCGAGGGCGCCAAGTTGCCTGACGAGCTGGAATATGAAATTGAGTCGTATATAGATGTGCCGATGACTACCATGCCTTCGGATGGTTTAGGGAAGGTAAAACGCATTGAAGGAGCAAGAGGCCGATATATCGAATTTTGCAAAAGTACAGTGCCATATCAGCTTGATTTGCGTGGATTAAAAATAGTGGTGGACTGTGCAAATGGTGCCACTTACCACATTGCGCCCGATGTATTTGATGAGCTGGGTGCAGAAGTCGTGGCATTGGCTGTTGATCCTGATGGTTTTAATATCAACGACAGTTGTGGTTCGACAAGTCCGGCGGCATTACAGGCAGCAGTGCTAGCGCATAAAGCGGATTTGGGTATTGCATTTGATGGTGATGGTGATCGCGTTATTATGGTTGATCATGCCGGGCAGGTGAGAGATGGCGATGAGCTGCTTTATGCCATAGTCAGTGATGCTGTAATGGCCGGGCGATTTCGCGGCGGGGTGGTAGGCACTCAGATGACGAATTATGGATTAGAGCAGTCGCTCAAGCGGATGAATATTGATTTTGTTCGTGCCAAAGTGGGTGATCGTTATGTTATGGAAGTATTGAGTCAGCGAGGATGGATTTTAGGTGGAGAATCCTCTGGTCATATTATTTGCCTGGATAAAACCACAACGGGTGATGGAATAATTTCAGCACTTCAAGTGGTGGCTGCAATGAGATTGCGCGGTGTTAGTTTGTCTGAGTTGCTGGCCGGCATGAATAAACTGCCGCAAAAACTGATCAACGTTAAAATATCTCGCACTCATGATCCATTGAATCACTCTTTAATAAAACAAGTTGTTATGGATGTTGAAGCTGGGCTTTCGAATAAAGGAAGGGTGCTGTTGCGAATGTCTGGTACCGAGCCTTTGTTGAGAGTGATGGTTGAGGGCGAAGATCAGGATTTAGTAAGTAAGATGGCAGAACAAATCGCATCAGTAGTTAGGGCAGAGTTGTCTTAGCGAAACAATAACCCTGTTCACACAGGAGTTATATCAGAAATCTTTTTTTTGTTTGTTTTATAAGATAGAATCGCGGCCTTCTTCTGGTAATAAGGCTTTCTGATGCGGCCGGCACTGGTAATTGGGAATTGGAAGATGCATGGTTGCAAGCAAAGTATAAATTGCTTGCTGTCAGAGTTAATAAAAGAGAATGCCTCCAGTTTTGCTGAGTTGGTTTTGTGTCCGCCTTTTACATATTTGCAGTGGGTGAAAGAAGTGCTGCAGGAAAATGAATCCCTGATTAAGCTTGGGGCGCAGAATGTATCGGAACACCATGATGGCGCATATACGGGCGAAGTGTCTGCAGCTATGTTGAGTGATCTAGGTTGTCAATATGTTCTGGTTGGACACTCGGAACGAAGAGAGCTGTTTAAGGAAACTGATCAGCAAGTGGTTTTCAAGGCGCAACGATTGATAGAAGCTGGCATTGTGCCGGTTGTTTGTGTTGGTGAATCTCGTGATGAGCGCGAGAAGGGTTTGACTGAAGAGGTTCTTGTTCGGCAGTTAGCCCCTTTTTTTGCAGAAATGCAGCCTAAATCGCTAAATAAGTGTGTGATTGCCTATGAGCCGGTGTGGGCCATTGGTTCTGGCCGTAGCGCAACGCCTGAACAAGCGCAAAATACACACGCTTATATCAGACGGTATTTGCGGAATCATCTTGCCGAGAATGCTGACGATGTTCGCATTGTTTATGGTGGAAGTGTAAAACCTGATAATGCATTGAGTTTATTTGTTATGCCTGATATTGACGGTGCTTTGGTTGGTGGCGCCTCATTGAATGGACAGGATTTCTTGGCAATTGCCAGGGCATCGCTCTCTTGTAATGCGTAAAAGAGGTTTATGGAAACAATATTTATAGTTCTGCATGTGACTGTTGCTGTAGCCATGATAGTCATCGTATTGTTGCAGCAAGGTAAGGGAGCTGATGCGGGCTCTTCCTTTGGGAGCGGTTCATCAAATACTCTTTTCGGTAGTTTGGGCGCTATGCCCTTCTTGACCAAGTTAACGGCGGCGCTGGCGGCGGTGTTTTTCGTCACCAGTTTGACGTTGGCGGTATTGGCCAACAAAGGCGCTGCTGATCGTTTTACTATAACTGTTCCGGCTGAGGCTGAGCGTGGTGGCGATATGCCTAGTGCTGTTTTAAGCCAAGAGCAAGGCGATGTCATTGATCTCCCGGAAGATGTGTTAAAAGAAGAAAATAAAGATCCCGCATCGGCTTCAAAAGAGGCTGGATCAGCAGACTAAGGTTAAAAACATGATTTGCCGAAGTGGTGAAATTGGTAGACACGCTATCTTGAGGGGGTAGTGACTTAGGTCGTGCCGGTTCAAATCCGGCCTTCGGCACCATATACAGATTTCCAGTAATTATAGTTGTCTTGTAAGCTTGACCTTGGCAGGTTAAAGCTTTAAGATTCGCGCTTGGTTTTATTGCGGGGTGGAGCAGTCTGGTAGCTCGTCGGGCTCATAACCCGAAGGCCGTAGGTTCAAATCCTGCCCCCGCTACCATTGGTTTAAAGTAAGCCCCTCTATAGGGGCTTTTTATTAGGTGACGCTTAACTTGGTAATGCCTCAGCAGGCGAGTGTTATGCGGCAGGTGGGCTGTCAGTTTGTTTGGTTTTCCGTCTGTTGTGGAGGCCAAAAGAACTGGGCCCATTTTTTGTTTTCGGGGTATAAAAAGTTCGAGTTATGAGTGATTTGATTGTAAGGCTGCAAGAGTTGTTTGAATCTGCTGTGCGCGCTCAAAACTGTGAGCTCTGGGGTGTTGAGTATGTTGGGCAAGGGCGGCATTCAATACTTCGTGTATATATTGATGCTGAGGCTGGTGTAACGGTAGATAATTGTGCTGCGGTCAGTCACCAATTGAGTGGTATTTTGGATGTAAATGATGGGCTGATTTCGGGCGAGTACACACTTGAAGTGTCATCGCCTGGAATGGATCGGCCTTTGTTCCTGCCAGAGCAGTACCGAACTTACATAGGTGAAATAATTTCGGTGCGTTTGCTTCAGTCCTTTCTGGGAAGGCGAAAAATAACGGGCGTTTTGGTGAATGTGGGTGTAAATGACATTACCATCACGGAAAATGAACATGACCTTACTGTGCCGTATGACAAAATTTTGAGATCACATGTGGTGCCAAGGTTTGAATAAGTATGTGGGATGATAGGGTAGCATTGGGGTGAAACTGAGATGAGTAAGGAAATATTGTTGGTTGTAGACACTGTTTCGAATGAAAAAGGTGTATCAAAAGAAGTTATTTTTGAGGCAATCGAGCAGGCCCTTGCCACCGCGACCAAAAAACTTTATCGCGATGATGGTGATGAAATAGATGTCTGTGTTTCTATTGATAGAAAAACGGGCGAGTATGAGACATTTCGTCGATATACCGTTGTCAAAGATATTATTGAAATGGAATATCCCGAGCGGGAAATTACTTTAGAAGATGCTCAAGCTAAAGATAAGAATCTTAACGTGGGTGATGTGTGGCTTGAGCGAACAGACTCCATCGCTTTTGGTCGAATCGCGGCTCAAACGGCAAAGCAGGTAATCGTACAGAAAGTAAGAGAAGCAGAGCGTGCTTTGATTGTAGATGAATATAAGCACCGTATCGGTGAAATGGTCAGTGGCATTGTTAAGAAAGTGACACGAGACAGTATTATTCTGGACCTTGGGAATAATGCAGATGCCTTGATTCCTCGTGAAAACATGATGCCGCGAGAAGCGGTGCGAATTAACGACAGGGTTCGAGGTATTCTCACTGAAGTACGCACGGAATCCCGGGGACCTCAGTTGATAGTCAGTCGTACCTGTCCAGAAATGTTGATTGAGCTATTCAAGATAGAAGTTCCCGAAATTGGAGAAGAGATTATTAATATTCGTCGAGCAGCCAGAGATACCGGCTCTCGAGCAAAAATTGCCGTCCACACGAATGATGGTCGAATTGATCCTGTGGGCGCTTGTGTTGGTATGCGTGGTGCGCGCGTGCAGGCTGTTTCATCTGAACTTAATGGTGAGCGCATTGATATCGTGCTGTGGGATGATAACCCTGCGCGGTTTGTAATTAACGCCATGGCTCCCGCAGAGGTTGCGTCTATTGTGGTGGATGAGGAAACTCAGTCCATGCAAATTGCTGTTGAAGAAGATCAGCTGGCGCAGGCGATAGGGCGCAATGGACAGAATGTGCGTTTGGCGAGTGAATTATCAGGTTGGACACTCAGAGTGGTGACTGTTGCAGAGGCGCAGGAAAGGGAAAATGCTGAAGTAGTAACAGCGATACAGGGACTTGTGATTGCCTTGGATGTTGATGAAGATCTCGCTGAGATTCTGGTGCAAGAGGGTTTTACCACGGTCGAGGAGGTTGCGTATGTGCCTCTTGAAGAGATGCTTGAAATTGAAGATTTAGATGAAGACACTGTGAATGAGTTACGTCGGCGGGCGAAAGATTTTCTGCTGACCAAAGCACTTGTTTCAGAAGAAGAGCTGAGTATCGAACCGGCCGAAGATTTACTGGCACTAGAGAATATGGACAAACATCTTGCATACATTCTGGCAAGTCAAGGTATCGTGACTCGTGAGCATCTTGCCGAACAAGCAGTGTATGATCTCCTGGGACTGGAAGGCATGACTGAAGAACGAGCAAGTCAACTGATTATGGCTGCCCGTGCGCCGTGGTTTGAATCTGGGCAAGAAGCATAAGAGTGTGAGGACAGAGAGTGAAAGACGCTACTACGGTCGAAGTAACAGTAAGGCAACTTGCTGATGTCGTGAGCATCCCTGTGGATAAGTTGCTTTCCCAGATGGGTGACGCAGGTCTGCCTCACAAGAGTGCTGATGATTTAGTCAATAGTGAGCAAAAGCAGATTCTGCTGGGCTATTTAAGAAAATCCCATGGTGAGTCGAGTGATGGTGCAAAAAAAGTAACCTTGCAGAGGAAGCGCTTAAGCACACTTAAGGTGGCCGGATCGCAAGGAAGTAATAAAGGTAAAACTGTGAGTATTGAGGTGCGAAAAAAACGCACCTATATCAAGGGTGATCAGCTGGATGTGGATGATGGAGATGCTTCATCAGAAATTGATGAAGAGTCAGATTCGCTTGCCAGCGTTGGCGAGTCATCAGATCAAACGCTTGAGTTAGAAACATCTGTATTGCAAGAGCAGGAAGATCTGTCACACCAGAATGCTGCAGAAGACACAGAAGATACATTTGACGAAACTGTTTCTGAGCAAATCGAAAGCGCTGCGGCTTCCGCTGATTTGGAGCAGGCTGTTGAACGTGTGTATGAATTGTCGCCCGTAGAAAAAGCGCGTTTTCTTAAAGAAGAAGCCTTAAAAAAAGCGGCGGAAGCAAAGAGGCAGCGGGAAAAAGCAGCTGAAAAAGAGGCGCAGTTACAAAGACAAAAAGCGCTATTGAAGAAACGTCAGCAAGGCTCTTCGGTACAAACAGCGGCGGTTGTTGGTGATAAAGCTGTCGGGAAGGGTGATAAAACGACGATTGCTAAAGCGAGAAAAAGCATAGAAAAAGATTTGATTGCTGTGCCTACACAAGAAATGGAGCGCCTACGTAAGGAAGCTGAAGAAAAGGCTCGGCAGACTACCCTTGCCCGAGCGGCCCAAATTGCCAGCGAGCTTGGCAGTCGTATTGAAGGTGACGTTGATCTTGATGGTAGTGAGCTTGATCTGGGTTCTACTATCGTTTCTGAAGCATTTAATCAGAGCATAGAACAGGAAGATCGTGGCATTAAGAAAGAATCCGCCGCTAAACGTAAAGCACGCAAAGCAAAACTACTGAATAAAAAACTGCACCAGTTTAATAAACCTGTCGAACCACAGACCTATGAAGTGGAAGTCGGTGAAACCATTGCAGTGTCAGATCTTGCACGAAAAATGAAGATTAAAGGCACTGAGGTGGTGAAATCACTGATGAAGATGGGCGTCATGGCTTCATTGAATCAAGAAATTGATCAAGATACGGCCATCCTGATTATTGAAGAAATGGGGCATAAGGCCAAAATGATCAGCGATACTGTGCTGGAAGACACCTTAACCAAAGCATGGACTCAGGATGTTGCAGGTACAGTAAAAGACAAACGTGCACCGGTTGTTACGATTATGGGCCATGTTGACCATGGCAAAACATCCTTACTCGATTATATTCGCCGCACAAAAGTAACCTCAGGGGAAGCAGGAGGTATTACGCAGCATATTGGTGCTTATCACGTTGAAACGGGTCATGGAATGATTACCTTTCTTGATACCCCGGGTCACGCTGCCTTCTCTGCCATGAGAGCGCGTGGCGCCCAATGTACAGACGTGGTTGTTCTGGTCGTGGCCGCCGATGACGGTGTTATGCCTCAAACCAAAGAAGCGATAGATCATGCCCGGGCATCAAAGGTGCCGCTGATTGTAGCCATCAATAAAATCGATAAAGAAAGCTCCGATATAGATCGTGTTAAAAATGAATTATCTGCTTTAGGCATCATTCCGGAACAATGGGGTGGAGAAAATCAGTTTGTGGAAGTGTCTGCACATACCGGACAAGGTGTTGATTCTTTACTGGACGCCATTCTGGTGCAAGCAGAAATGCTTGAATTGCGTGCCAGAACAACGGGTCCTGCTAAAGGTGTGGTCATTGAATCAAGTCTGGATAAAGACCGCGGTGCAGTTGCTACGTTCCTGATTCAGGAAGGGATTTTAAAACTGGGAGATATGGTGCTTGTGGGCCAATTCTTTGGTCGCGCAAGAGCCATGAACGATGAAAATGGGCGACGTATCACTGAAGCAGGCGCATCCATTCCAGTCGAGATTCTGGGTTTACCCGCTGCACCTACGGCGGGCGAAGAATTTTTGGTTGTGCCTGACGAGAAAAAAGCCAGAGAAGTGGCCGAGTACCGCCAACAAACTGAACGTCGGAATAAACTGGCTCATCAGCAGGCATCACATTTGGCAAATCTGTTTGAGTCGATGGGTAAGGAAGAACGTAAGAGCCTTAATGTCGTACTGAAAGCAGATGTTCGCGGATCCTTAGAGGCTATTACGTCGTCTCTTCTGGAAATGTCTACTGATGAAGTCAGCGTGTCAATTGTGACAGCCGGTGTGGGTGGAATTACCGAATCGGATGTGAATCTGGCGATGACCTCGGGTGCCGTGATACTTGGTTTCAATGTGCGTGCCGATGTCGCTGCACGCAAATTATGTCAGGAAGAAAATATTGAAGTACGTTACTACAGCATTATTTACGAACTGATTGATGATGTGAAAAAAGCCATGTCTGGTTTGCTTGCGCCCGAGTTGCGTGAGGAAATTCTGGGTGTTGCGGACGTGCGTGAAGTGTATCGTTCCTCAAAATTTGGTGCGGTTGCAGGCTGCATGGTGGTTGAAGGTACTTTGTATCGTAATAAACCAATTCGTGTGCTACGTAACGATATCGTAATCTTTGAGGGAACGCTTGAATCATTGCGTCGTTTTAAAGATGATGTTGCCGAAGTACGCAATGGTTCGGAGTGCGGTTTGGCTGTTAAGGGTTATAAGGATGTTAAAGCCGGGGACAAAATTGAAGTGTTCCAGGTAAATGAAATTGCCCGTAGCTTATAAGCCAGCTTCGGAATAAAAACAGCGTATTGAGGAAAGTGACAGACGTGGAAGGGGGCAGACAACAGCGGGTTGCTGATCAAATACAGAAGGAGCTTGCCAGCTTCATTCAGTTAGAATTGAAAGACCCACGTTTGAAACTGGTAACGGTCTCGGGTGTGGAAGTTTCTCGTGACTTTTCTTACGCCGATGTGTACGTCACCTTTATGGGCGTGAACGCTGATGATGAAGCTAAAGAGCTCTTGCTGGTACTGAATCGCGCCTCTGGTTATTTGCGCAAATTGTTGGGACAAGCCATTAAATTAAGACTCACGCCCAGCCTGCGTTTTCATTATGATAAAACGCTGGTACGGGGAATGCATCTTAATTCATTGATAAGTAAGGCTATAGAAAAGGACAAACACCAACAAGAACTTGCATCTGATAATTCAGATCCAAGTCAGACGAGCGATAAGCCGCTGTGAAAGGATTTTGGTTTTGAAGCCGTCTCAACGCAAAGGTCGTTCGGTGAATGGCGTATTGTTGCTGGATAAACCCGAGGGTAGCAGTTCAAATGCAGTGCTTCAGCAGGTGAGACGCTTGTATGGTGCGGCTAAGGCCGGCCATACCGGGAGTCTCGATCCACTGGCGACGGGTATGCTGCCTATTTGTTTTGGTGAGGCAACCAAGTTTTCTCAATATTTGCTCAATGCCGATAAGCGCTATCGGGTTATAGCCAAACTGGGTGAGAAAACAACAACCGGTGATTCAGAGGGTGAAGTAATTAAACAGTGTCACCCTGTGCTTGTCAGTGATGAACAAATAGAGCAGGTGGTGCGACGATTTATTGGCCCCATTGAGCAAGTGCCGCCCATGTATTCGGCGCTAAAGCATCAGGGTCAACCCCTGTACAAGCTTGCTCGCAAGGGTATAGACATTGAACGGCGTGCCCGGACGATTACAATCTACAGTCTGGATTGGTGCCGGGTGGATATAGATCATATTGAAATGACGGTGCATTGCAGCAAGGGAACCTATATTCGTTCCTTGGTTGAGGATATCGGTGAAGTATTGGGTTGTTTTGCGCATGTAAAAGTGCTGCGTCGCCTGCAAGTAGGATCTTTTGCAGGGGATATGTTGTCGCTGGAACAATTGCGCGAAGTGAGTGAGTCTGACGGTGTTGATACACTTGACCAGTATTTGTTGCCGGTTGATGTCACATTGTGCGCTTACTCCTGTATTGTTTTGGACGAAAAGACGGCTGCTGTATTCTATCAAGGACAAGGCGTCAATTGGGTTACTTCGATAGACATACCCTTGGGCCTGGTCCAGGTGTGGAGTGGTCGCGGTGAACAGAAAGAAAAATTTATTGGAGTTGGTGAGTGGGTTTCAGGGGGACGATTGTTGCCCCGACGACTCATTCGGCACGATGAGACCTAGCGCAAAGCCAGGTATTTGGTGTGACTGTCAATATGCACGGTCGTACCAGTTTTTTAATTATCATGCATATTATTGAGGAGTTTAAAATGCCATTAACAGCAGAAGAAAAAGCCACTATCGTAGCCGAGTACGCCAGACAAACAGGCGATACCGGATCTCCGGAAGTTCAAGTGGCTTTATTAAGTGCACATATTAACCAATTGCAAGGCCACTTTAAGACGCACCAGAAGGATCACCACTCTCGTCGTGGTTTGATTCGAATGGTTAACCAGCGTAGAAAACTTCTGGATTATCTGAAGCGTAAAGACATTAATCGTTACGCCAGTCTTATAGATCGTCTCTCACTACGCCGTTAATACGCTTAGCCATTACGGCGATGTGTGGTGTGTCAAACAAGATCCTGGTAGCGTAGGCTACCGGGCTTTTGTCGTTTATGAAGAAAGGGTTATTGAAAAAACTGTGTTAAGACGCACGTGGTAAATCCTGACAAGACCGATTGTAGTAGCAGGGTATTAACGATAGGCCGAATTAACGAATTGGAAAGAAAAGGAAAAAACGAATGTTTAATGTCATAAAAAAAGAGTTTCAATATGGGTCGCATCGGATAACTCTTGAAACCGGCAAGGTCGCACGACAAGCCACTGCGGCAGTCATGGCGTCAATGGGCGCAACAAAAGTATTGGTGACGGTGGTTGGAAAAAAAGAAAGTAGCGATAACAGGGATTTTTTTCCATTGACCGTAAATTATCAGGAGAAATACTACGCCACTGGCAAAATCCCGGGTGGTTTTAACAAAAGAGAAGGGCGGCCGAGCGAAAAGGAAACACTCACCAGTCGCCTGATCGATCGTCCTATCCGGCCTTTGTTCCCAAGTGGTTTCAGAAATGAAGTGCAAGTTATTGTTACGGTCATGTCAGCAGAAAAGAATATGGACCCTGATATTATTTCCATTATTGGTGCCTCTGCGGCGCTGGCAATTTCCGGCATTCCTTTTAATGGGCCACTGGGTGCGGCGCGTGTTGGATTTACCGATGAAGGTTATGTGTTGAACCCTTCCCTGGATACACTGAAAACGTCGGATCTTGATCTTGTGGTGGCAGGTACGGAACACGCCGTATTAATGGTGGAATCGGAAGCGAAAGAGCTCACTGAAGACGAGATGCTCGGCGCTATTTTGTTTGGTCATCAGGAAATGCAGGTGGCTATTCAGGCAATCAAGGATTTTGCTGCAGACGTAGCTGTTGCACCTTGGGGCTGGCAGGCGCCGGTTGAAAACAAGGGATTAAAAGAAAAAATTCAGGCTGCCTTTGCGGGTGAAATTGCCTCAGCCTATTTAATTACGGACAAGTTAAGTCGTTATGAGCGCGTGGCTGAACTTAAGGCTAAAGCGTTGGCACAATTTGCAGGGCCGGAATTGGATTCTGAGGATGCAGTTAAGACGGCCTTCGCCAGTGTTGAAAAAAACAGTGTTCGCGATTGCGTGCTCGCCGGTGAAAAGCGTATTGACGGCCGTGCACACGATACTGTTCGTCCTATAAGCATTGAAATTGGCGTGTTGCCACAAGCGCATGGTTCGGCGCTGTTTACGCGCGGCGAAACCCAGGCCATCGTAGTGGCAACCTTGGGCAGTATGCGTGATGCACAATTAATTGATGGTATTCAGGGCACACGTCATGATGCGTTCATGCTTCATTACAATTTCCCTCCCTATTGCGTGGGAGAAACCGGTATGGTCGGCAGTCCTAAACGACGGGAAATTGGTCATGGCAAATTAGCACGTCGTGGTATTCAGGCGATGCTGCCCAGTGAAATTGAATTTCCCTATAGTTTGCGGGTGGTGTCAGAAATCACGGAGTCGAATGGTTCTTCCAGTATGGCCTCTGTTTGTGGTTCCAGTCTGGCATTGATGGATGCGGGTGTGCCCATAAAAGCACCGGTTGCCGGTATCGCGATGGGTCTGGTCAAAAAGGCTGAACGTTTTGCTATTTTGAGTGACATTCTGGGCGATGAAGATCATTTGGGCGATATGGACTTCAAAGTGGCTGGAACACGCGAAGGTATTACAGCATTGCAAATGGATATCAAAATTGATGGTATCACCGAAGAAATCATGGAAAAGGCCTTGAAACAAGCGCTCCAGGGCCGGCTTCATATTCTGGATGAAATGGACAAAGTTATTGTCACACCACGCGCCTCTATCAGCGAGAACGCACCAAGCTTTATCACTGTTCAAGTAAATCCTGAAAAAATTCGCGACATCATCGGCAAAGGTGGTTCAACCATTCGCTCCATCACTGAAACCACGGGCGCCACCATTGATATCAAAGACAGTGGTGAAGTTACTATCTTTGGTGAAAACAAAGAGGTGTGCAAACACGCTGAAAGCATCATCATGGGCATTGTTGCTGAAGCAGAAGTGGGCAAAATCTATGTTGGAAAAGTGGCGCGTATTGTTGATTTTGGAGCCTTTATTACCATTATGCCAGGCGTAGATGGTTTGGTGCATATTTCCCAGATTAGCGATGAGCGTGTGGAAAAAGTGACCGATTATCTTGCTGAAGGGCAAGAAGTTAAAGTCAAAGTGCTTGAAGTGGATCAGCGCGGACGGGTTAAATTAAGCATGAAGGATTTGGCTTGATCGCTCTGTAATTTAATTGTCTAAGACCTAAAAGAACGGCAACTATCGTTTAACGATAGTTGCCGTGTAGCATACAAAATCAAATGACTATTTCGCGGATTTTCCTGTTAGTGACACTGCAGTGATGCTGACGCTGTTACTCGCGGCTGAAACGTTTCCAATTTTGTCTATGGCATAGATCTGATACGTATAGGTAGTGCCGGTGACAAGGTTGCGATCAGAAAAACTTGTGGTGCTTGTTGTACCATTCATTACGCCATTACGAAGCACTCGGTAAGAAGCTATACCGCTGAGATTATCCGTTGAACCGGACCATGTCAGCGTCACTACGCCGCGCTTGAGTGTTCCGCTCAGATTGCTGGGTGCAGTAGGCGCAGTGCCATCGAGACTTACTGAGCCATTACCAGACACTGAACTATGGTTACTGGCTTGAACACTGCCGGTAAACGGATATGTGCCGTCACTGTTTGTCGCGCTGGAATTTACTTGCAGTTGTGATGTGCTGCTGGCGCCGGGTGCGAGTGATAAACTAGCGGCAGACAAGCTGGACGTCAGACTTCCTGTGCTGGCTGCAAGATTAAATGTGGTCGCACTACAGCTACTGCTGTCATTGTTTTTCACCGTGAAATTGTAGGCAAACTGCGAGCCGGGCAAACCACTTTGGTTGGCGGGCGAAATGCTGAACGAAGGTGCGCTGGGGCTGCAAGTGCTGCTGGTCGTGCCGCTACCAATTGAAGAAATTGCCACTTCTGCGGTTAATCCATCTGCACTGCTGCCTACATAGCTTACTGAAAAACCACTGTTGGCATCAGCAAACTGTTCCCCTGCTACCAGCGCTTTAATCAGACGTGTTTTAGTGCTGCCGCCATCATAACTGTGAACACTGACTTTATTGGCGTAATCGCTTTGAACACCGTAGTTGCCAACCGTTTGACGAAATGAAATGTAATAATTGCCACCGGCAGCGCGTGGATGCGTCAGCACTTGAATGCCGGGGTTTTGAGTGCGACGATCAAGCTCTAAGGCGCTAAGACTAAAACTATTATTACCTACGCCACTGACATTCAATACGCTGCCTGCAAAAGCCGCCATCCAGCCCAGTTGGACTTTATTGGGCGCATTAAACTGATTCGCATAAGCAGCAGAACCCATTATGCTGGATCCATCACCGTATTCGTTTTCAAGCGTACCATTATTATCGCTATCTACGCCGGCATGATGCATGGCAAGGTTGTGTCCCAGCTCGTGGCTGTATATTCCTCTCCAGTTATAAGCGACCCAGGCACGGCAGGAATCACCGCAAGCGAGATTGCCAACGCCAGCCCAGCCGCACTGTGTCAGCTGTGTGTACGAAGGCAGAACAAACACTTTGTGTTGGTATTTAGTTAAATCAATACCTGCCGCCGTGGCCGCCGCTTCAGCTTTATAGGCCCAATCGTAATAGTCGCAGCTGGCTGTGGCGTCGGCATCAATGGTAAAGGGGCCAAATACATCGGCCTTGCTATCACCATCGGTATCGCGTTTAAAAGACAACTGACCGTAAGAGCTGGCATCGTACTGACCGGCCATGGAGCTTGTATTATCATACATGTCGCCTGATACAGTGCTCACAGTGCCAACACTGTTAACACCATTTTTCATGTTAATCAGCAGAGTGACCGCTTTTCGCTCAATCACGGCTGTAGCTAAAACATCCGTAGTGCCGCTTGTGCTGGTACTTGTACTGCCCGTACTTGTTGCCTGAACATCAATTTGTTCAACCTGAAAAACGCGACCATTTTTCTGGCCATGGATATTAACTTTGCTTCCGGCAGTGAGATTGTCCGGTACAGCACCTTTGAATTCCATGCGTATGGGAACTTGTTGATTGCCCTGATTAATAAAATACTCGAATTTGCTATTTTTGTGGTCTATGCCGTCAACATGCACGACTTCGACAGTGCCACTGAGGGTTTGAGTATTTCCCGCTGTAAGCAGCGTTGGCTGTGCGAAAGCCATAGCCAGTGCAATGCTTAGTGCGTGTATGGAAACTTTTATACGCATATAAAGACCTCGTGATGAACGGTTTAGGTACGGAAAAATCAGGTTGAATTTATGTCGCTTAAAGACAAGCATAGTGAATAGTGAAGGAATTACAGTTGCGTGTTATTTGAAATGGGTGGTGGGTCACATAATGTCGCCTAAGGCAGTGATATTTAATGAGAAAACTTGACATGGGTCGCATATTTTTCATGGGAAAAATGACGTCCGCATGACAGATTCTTTATTCATATATGGAAAGTTTTCTGATAAAAAGATGTCGTAAAGCGAAATTCATGCCATGGGTGTTTTATTATTTAATAATTTGCAAATGATTGCTTTTTTCTGCACTCTTCTTCAGCGATTTTCTCTGTGGAAGTCATCATGAAATACAAAGACCTTCGGGAATTTATTCATACCCTGGAAAAACAGGGTGAACTCAAGCGTATCAAACAGGCCTGTGATCCCAGGCTGGAAATAACCGAAATCTGTGATCGCACGCTTAAAAAACAAGGGCCGGCGCTTTTGTTTGAGCACCCCACCGGGTATCAGATGCCTTTGTTGGGAAATCTTTTTGGCACGCCTAAACGTGTTGCCTTGGGCATGGGTGCGAAGGATCTGGGTGCTTTGCGTGAAATCGGGCAGCTTCTGGCTTTTCTCAAAGAGCCCGAACCACCTAAAGGCTTAAAAGATGCCTGGATGCAGTTACCAAAATACCGCCAGGTACTTAATTTTGCGCCCAAAATAGTACGGAATGCGCCGTGTCAGGACGTGGTTTTGCAAGGGAGCGACATTGACCTGGCTACGTACCCCATTCAGACTTGCTGGCCCGGCGATGTGGGGCCACTCATCACCTGGGCCTTAGTGGTAACCAAAGGCCCCTATAAAACACGTCAGAACATGGGCATTTATCGACAACAGGTGATTGCCAGAAACAAAGTCATCATGCGCTGGCTTTCGCATCGGGGCGGTGCGCTGGATTTTAAGGAATGGCAGCAGGCGCATCCCGGCCAGCCTTTTCCCGTGAGTGTGGTGATAGGTGCCGACCCGGCCACCATTCTTGCTGCGGTGACACCGATACCCGACACCTTGTCCGAGTATTCATTTGCGGGGCTTTTGCGCGGACATCGCACTGAGCTGGTGCAATGTCAGAGCAATGATCTACAGGTGCCGGCGCGGGCTGAAATTATTCTGGAAGGGTTTATTTATCCCGGTGAAACTGCACCGGAAGGCCCCTTTGGTGATCACACGGGGTATTACAATGAAGTGGAAGAGTTTCCGGTATTTACCATAGAACGCATCACCCAGCGTTCTGATCCGATCTATCACAGTACCTACACCGGACGTCCGCCCGACGAACCGGCTATTTTGGGGGTGGCGTTGAATGAAGTGTTTATTCCTATTTTGCAGAAACAATTTCCGGAAATTGTCGATTTTTATCTGCCACCGGAGGGCTGTTCTTACCGCATGGCAGTGATCACCATAAAAAAACAGTATCCGGGCCACGCCAAACGCGTGATGATGGGTGCCTGGTCGTTTTTGCGGCAGTTTATGTACACCAAATTTATTATCGTCACCGACGATGATATTAATGCCCGCGATTGGAAAGATGTGATCTGGGCAATGACCACACGGATGGATCCAGCGCGCGACACCGTTATTATTGAAAATACTCCCATTGATTACCTCGACTTTGCGTCTCCGGTATCAGGGCTGGGCGGTAAAATAGGGTTCGATGCCACCAATAAGCTGCCGGCAGAAACGCAGCGTCAGTGGGGCGAGCCGATTAGTATGGATCAGGGCACCATTAAAAAAGTTGATGCACTTTGGGATACGCTTGGAATTTAATCCACGCGCTTATAGCCGCACGTCTATGCCTTGCGCACGCATATAGTCTTTGGCTTCTTGTACGGTGTATTGTCCAAAATGAAAAATGCTGGCGGCCAGTACCGCATCAGCCAAACCTTTGGTCACACCTTCGGCCAGGTGTTCAAGGGTGCCGACACCTCCAGAGGCAATCACGGGCACTGAAACGGCCTGACTTACGGCATGTGTCAGTGCCAGGTCAAAGCCTTCTTTGGTGCCATCCCTGTCCATGCTGGTAAGCAGAATTTCGCCCGCGCCATAAGACACCATGCGTTGTGCCCAGGCTACGGCATCGAGACCGGTCGATTTGCGGCCGCCATGGGTAAATACTTCCCAGCCGGAATGTCCGTTGTCCTTGTCGGCAATATTGACGCGTTTGGCATCAATGGCGACCACAATACATTGTGAGCCAAATTTTTCCGCCGCTTTCTGGACGAATTCCGGATCAAATACTGCGGCAGTATTAATGCCCACTTTATCGGCGCCGGCATTAAGCATGGTGCGAATGTCTTCAATTTTGCGAATCCCACCGCCCACTGTCAGCGGAATAAATACTTCACCAGCGATAGCGCGCACCACGTCGACGGTGGTATTGCGATTTTGATGGCTGGCCGTGATGTCGAGAAAAGTGAGCTCATCGGCCCCGGCCAGATCGTAGCGGCGGGCGATTTCGACGGGATCACCGGCATCGCGGATGTCGATAAACTTAACGCCCTTGACCACCCGTCCCATATCAACATCAAGACAAGGAATGATTCGTTTCGCTAGGGTCATGCTGGATTTCCTGTGACAGAGACTAACAGTATGCGTTGATTAAGAGCGACTGACTTTAATGGCCTCGGCCAGATCAAGTGTGCCTTCATAAATGGCGCGGCCGGTGATGGCGCCATAAAGAGGGGGGTCGTTAACCGCGCACAGTTGTTTGATGTCATTAATATCTGTAATACCGCCGGAGGCGATAATAGGAATAGACACAGCGCGCGCCAGACGTACTGTAGCGTCGACATTCACGCCCTGCATCATGCCATCACGGCTGATATCAGTGTAGATAATGGCTTCGACACCGTACTGTTCAAATTGTTTGGCCAAGTCGATGACGTTACGGTCGGAAATTTCGGCCCAGCCATCGGTGGCCACTTTGCCATCTTTGGCATCCAGACCCACGATGATGTGTCCGGGAAAGGCCTGACAAGCCTCAGCAACGAATTCGGGCTGTTTAACCGCCTGTGTGCCGATAATCACAAAATCCACGCCGGCTTTCAGGTAGGCATCGATGGTGTCCAGTGAGCGTATACCACCGCCAATCTGAATGGTTAAGTCGCCATAGGTTTTGGCAATGGCCGTAATAATTTCGCCATTGACCGGTTCGCCGGCAAAGGCACCATTGAGATCAACCAGATGCAGGCGTTCTGCGCCTTCAGCCACCCAGCGACCCGCGACAGCCAGTGGATCGTTGGAGAATACCGTATCGTTTTCCATCATGCCTTGGCGCAAGCGCACACACTTGCCGCCTTTGAGATCTATTGCAGGAATCACTAACATAGGTTCAACCCGGAAAAATGAAAAAATTAATTAAAACCAAGCTCAAGCCTGACCCTTCCACGTGACAAAATTCTTTAATAATTGCAGGCCAAAACGCTGACTTTTTTCAGGATGAAACTGCACCGCAAAAATATTGTCCCTGGCTGCCGCCGCCATAAAGGTATGAGAATAATGCGTTTGACCGGCCAGCAGGGACTGATCTGCCGAGTGTACAAAGTAACTGTGTACAAAATAAAAATAGGCCTCATCGGGAATGCCTTGCCATAAAGGGTGGGGCTGGATCTGTTTGACGGTATTCCACCCCATGTGAGGCACCTTGAGTACTGCACAGTTTTCACCCACTGGATCGGACTCACACAAGTCTTTGCCAAAAAAACGCACCTGACCGGGCAAAATGGCAAGTCCATCAACACCGCCGTTTTCTTCGCTGTGCTCCATCAGGCACTGATAACCCACGCAAATCGCCAGCATGGGTTTGCTGTGCGCTACCTCGTGCACGACTTTATCCAGACCACGCTGTTTGAGCTCAGCCATGCAATCGCGTATGGCACCCACACCGGGAAATACAACACGATCAGCGGCGAGAATCTCGTTTGCGTTGGCGCTTACAACAACCTTGGCCGAAGGCGCTACGTGTTCTAATGCTTTGGAGACCGAATGCAGGTTACCCATGCCGTAGTCGATGACTGCTATTACACTACTCATTCAATTCAGTGCCCCGCGAGTTGATTCTTAAAGTACGCCTTTGGTTGACGGCATGATGCCCGCACTACGGCTGTCATAGCTAAGCGCCATACGCAAGGCGCGACCAAAGGCTTTAAACACCGTTTCAGCTTGATGATGAGCATTGGCACCGCGCAGATTATCAATGTGCAAAGTCACCAAGGCATGGTTGACGAAGCCTTGAAAAAATTCGTAAAACAGTTCCGTATCCAGACCACCTACGGCGGCACGAGTATAAGGTACGTGATAGGTCAAACCGGGGCGACCGGAGAGGTCAAGCACCACCCGTGACAAGCTTTCGTCCAGCGGTACATAGGCATGACCATAACGCTGAATTCCTTTTTTATCGCCCACGGCCTTGTTAAAAGCCTGACCCAAGGTAATGCCGATGTCTTCAACGGTGTGGTGGGCATCAATATGTAAATCACCTTTGGCTTTGATGCTCAAATCAATAAGGCCATGACGCGCCACCTGTTCCAGCATGTGCTCCAGAAAAGGCAAACCGGTTTCCAGGCTGATTTTGCCGCTGCCATCGAGGTTAATATCTACTTTTATCTGGGTTTCCAGCGTATTTCGTTCGACGGCTGCTTTACGCTCGGTCATGCTGTCCTCAATCGTGTGTGATTAAATGCGTTTCAGGGGGCTTAGTATAAACACTCGTCGAAGCACTCACCAGCGTGGTTGCCTGCGCTTCACGCTTGATCCAAGTAAGTTGCTGGCCATCACGCGTAACATTTTCTACAATGCTCGCCTTACTTTTACTGTGAACGGTACACCATGCCTTTACGCGTAGCGTTTTATCCTCAGCTTGACGATAGCCTGACCGGTGATCTGGACAAACTCTATGGCAAGCAAACACAGTGGCCTGCCTTGCAGCCATCGGCGCGCGACAAGCTGAATACCTTGCTGCATGATGCTGACGGCTTTCGATTTTATGGGGGCGTGTTTAATGGGCATCTGGTCGCCGGTGCCTTGGTGCTTGCTGTAGAAGGCTTGGCCAGTTTCGATTTTTTTTGTGTGCGCGAAGCAACCCGACGTCGCGGCGTGGGCACGACCTTGCTGGACGAAATCAAGCGCTTTGAAGCGGCGCGACAGGTTTTTTCGCTCAGTTGTATGCTTGATCCCGCCGACGAGCCAGCCATGGCATTTTTGCGCGCCAATCAATTTGTCCTTCATACAGAGCAGCCTGTTGCCGACAAAGTGCAACTGGTCTGTGAATTGGAACACCCCTGATCGTTGAACACTGTGAGTGAGGCGGTTTTATCTGCGGATGATGTCGAATGGTTTCAGCAGGCCATTGTGCAATGGTATGCACGGGCCGGACGCAAGAACCTGCCGTGGCAAAAAAAACCTAATGCCTATCGCGTCTGGTTGTCTGAAATTATGTTGCAACAGACCCAGGTCAACACGGTTATTCCTTACTTTGAACGGTTCACCACACAATTTCCTGATCTTGCCAGTTTGGCCGCCGCCAATAGTGACGACGTGCTGGCTCTTTGGAGTGGTCTGGGTTACTACGCACGAGCGCGTAACCTCCATAAAACAGCGCAAATGATTGTGCGGGATTATCAGGGCGAATTCCCGCGTGATCTTGAAACGCTGATAAGCCTGCCAGGCATTGGTCGTTCGACAGCCGGCGCAATTTTGTCCTTGGCCATGAAACAAACAGCACCTATTGTTGATGGTAACGTCAAACGGGTGCTGATGCGTTTTTATGCATTGGAGGGCTGGTCGGGCACGAGCGTGGTTGAAAAAAAACTGTGGGCCCTGAGCACTGCGCTGACGCCTGATAAAAATTGCCGACAGTACAATCAGGCGATGATGGATATCGGTGCCACCCTATGCACACGTGGCCAGGCAAAGTGCGCGCAGTGCCCATTACAGCGTCGTTGTTTGGCTTTTGCTCAGCAGCGTGTTAACGAATTACCCCAGCCCAAACCGCGAAAATCCTTACCGCTTCGTTATTGCCAATTGCTTGTTATTCGTAATCAAGACAACGAATTTTTTATGGAAAAACGTCCCGCTCAAGGTTTATGGGGTGGTTTATGGAGCTTGCCGCAAATCCCTTTGGACGCAGTGGCTGAAGAAATCTGCCTGCAACAGTGGCATTTTTTAGTACGCCATGTGGAGACCTTGCCGGTGTTTCGTCATAGTTTCAGCCATTTTCATCTGGACATTTGTCCGGTGATTTTGGTGCTGACCCGCAATGAAACCCTGATTGCCGAGAACAATCAGTACAAATGGGTTAAACTTGCGCAACTTACGCAGTTGGGGCTGGCGGCGCCAGTGAGTAAAATCCTTCTGCAACAATTGAATCCCGAACAAGCGAGCAGTGTATGAGCGAGACAGTCCATTGTCAGAAATACAATAAAGAACTCGAAAAACTAGCCCGTCCGCCTTTTCCGGGGAAGCGCGGCGAAGAGATATTTCAGACCCTGTCCAAGCAGGCGTGGCTGGAATGGGTCAAATTGCAAACCATGCTGATCAATGAAAAACGGCTGAACGTGCTCGACCCGGAAACACAGAAATACCTTGCCGAACAACGTGACAAATTTCTATCGAATCAAGAACATGATCACGCCTCGGGTTACACCCCGATTAAAGCCGAGTAACGCAAAAAAACGCGCGTCGACTCTTGACTTAAGGCAGGTCAAGGGGTTTAATGGCGCCCTCTTTACGCCCAGATAGCTCAGTCGGTAGAGCAGGGGATTGAAAATCCCCGTGTCCGTGGTTCAATTCCGCGTCTGGGCACCATACTCCCTTGTGTATCAATGCCTTGCAAAGGCAAGAAAAAGCAATAAATTGATATGTAAAAAAGTGGCTACAAACAAAATGGCTACGCATCAAATGACAGCCAAATAAAAAAACCTCCCAAGTGGAGGTTTTTTTATTTGGCTTGCTCGACCCAGCGAACCCTGTTCTGAATATCACAAATCATCATGCGCCCCCGGATTATGCAATTTGCTTGGCGTGCCAGTGAGCGCGCTGACAGCCACCACGGAACAAGCCTCCATAAACCTACGTTGTCGCAAGCATAAATCAAAACAGCTCCTGTTTACTCGCCTGGTTTTGTGTTGAACTGGACACCTGGCGTTGCGTTGCGAGATGCGCCAGAAACGCCTCGATTTCGGCAGCCCCCATCGCGCGTGGGTGGCGCTTGCCGTGGAGCAGCACAAACCGCCGCACCCAATCGACGTAGGTGTCCTCGGTGCGAATGCTGTAATTCAGTCGTCGAATTCGGGCGCGCACCTCATCCAGCAGCATCGG
>Ga0209841_1000027_pt1 | contig 31544 bp, 27 predicted proteins | sample GWRWT4_30Apr14_FD_187185 | JGI IMG/M metagenome (GOLD analysis project Ga0209841, IMG submission 187185) | Sand microcosm microbial communities from a hyporheic zone in Columbia River, Washington, USA - GW-RW T4_30-Apr-14 (SPAdes) (version 2) | ecosystem: Engineered > Artificial ecosystem > Sand...
GGGGGGGGTACCACGGCAGAAATCCTGACGCAGGCGGGCCTTGATGTCGTGCTGATTGAGGAAGGGCCCTTGCGGACCAGCAAGGATTTTCATATGGATGAGCGTGCCGCCTATCGCGATCTGTATCAGGAGGGTGCCGGCCGTACCAGCAAGGATGGCAGCATGACCATTTTGCAGGGACGGGCAGTGGGCGGCTCTACAACGGTCAACTGGACGTCCAGTTTTCGTACGCCGCCGCTAACGCTCAAGCATTGGGCGGATGTGCACGGGATCAAGGGCATGAGCGTGAACGACATGGCGCCATGGTTCGAGCGCGTCGAGAAGCGGCTCAATATTGCGCTGTCGGCGGTGCCACCCAATGCCAACAATAGTGTGATTAGCACGGGTTGCGACAAACTGGGCTGGAAGTGGGAGTCGATCCCGCGCAATGTTACCGGTTGCTGGAATCTGGGTTATTGCGGAATGGGTTGCCCGACCAATGCCAAGCAGTCGATGCTGGTGACAACCATTCCGGATGCATTGGAGCGCGGTGCGCGCCTTTATTACCGGGCACGTGCCGAAAAATTGCTGGTAGAAGGCAAGCGCGTTACCGGGGTTTATTGTGTAGGCATGCGTGACGATGGTGTTTTTTCTGCCGGGGTTGCGCTGACCGTCAGGGCTCGTCATGTCGTGATGTCGGGTGGAGGCATCAATAACCCTGGCTTGCTGCTGCGCTCGGGAGTGCCTGATCCGCACCGAACCATTGGCAAGCGAACTTTTCTGCACCCCGTCAACATGGTGTTTGCGCAATTTGATAATGCCATTGAGCCTTGGTCCGGCGCGCCGCAATCAACATATTCTGATTATTTCCAGTGGAAGAACGGCGCAACTGGCCCGATGGGTTTCAAGATCGAAGCCATTCCTCTGCACCCGGGTCTTGCTTCCAGTCTTATCGGCGGGCATGGCCAGGCGCACGCTGAGGACATGCAGAAGCTGGGCAATACCAACGGGCTGATTTCGCTTTTGCGTGACGGCTTTGTGGAGGACAGTCCCGGGGGGACCGTCAGTCTGCGTGACGATGACATGCCGACCGTGGATTACCCGATGACGGATGTCCTGCGCGATGGTCTGCGCCGTTCCTTTCTGGCGATGGCAGAGATCCAGTTTGCGGCCGGTGCCAAAGCCGTGCGGCCCAAGCAGCTCAATGTTCCCTACTATAAAAAGTGGAGCGAATGCCAGGCGGCCATTAACAGCTACCCCATCGAGAAGTTTCAGACGGGTCTTGGGTCGGCTCATGTCATGGGCGGATGCGCGATGGGGGAGAACGTCAAGTCTTCGGTGGTTGACAGTCAGGGCCGCTTCCATCATCTGGAGGGTTTGTCGATGTTGGACGCCTCGATTTTCCCCACCAGCATTGGCGCCAACCCCCAGCTTTCCATTTACGGGGTGACTTCGCGGCTGGCTACCCTGCTGGCTGAACGATTGAAGCCACAACCCGAGCCACAAAAGGCCTAGTCTCTGTGATGGATTAAGACGCCTGCCGGGCATCAGCCGCAGGCGTGGAGACATGCGGGCGATTCCGTTATCCTCCGCCTGTTATTTTTGTCTGTCATTGCCCCGGCTGTTTTGCCCTGAAGGAAGCCTCGCATGAGTCGTACCCGCGTCGTCTATCCCGGCACGTTTGATCCCATCACTAATGGTCACAAGGATTTGATCGAGCGTGCTGCACGATTGTTTGATCATGTCATTGTGGCGGTAGCCAGCAGCAACAAGAAAGGCCCGCTTTTCTCGCTGGAGGAGCGTGTTGATCTTGCCCGTAAAGTGCTGGTGCATTTGCCGAATGTTGAGGTTCAGGGGTTTTCCAAGCTCCTCGCCTTCTTCGTGAAGGAGCAGAATGCGAATGTAGTTTTACGTGGTCTGCGTGCCGTATCAGATTTTGAGTATGAATTCCAGCTGGCGAACATGAACCGCCAGCTCATGCCCGATTTTGAAACCGTATTTCTGACACCGGCCGAGCATCTTTCATTCATTTCATCAACGTTGGTGCGCGAGATTGCGGTACTGGGTGGTGATGTTGCCAAGTTTGTCCCGCCTCTCGTGGTAGAGGCGTTTCAGCAGAAGCTGCGTAAATCCTGAGGTATTGATGGCACTCAAGATTACGGATGAGTGCATCAATTGCGATGTTTGCGAACCGGCTTGCCCAAATCAGGCCATTTCGATGGGTGCGCTGATTTATGTGATTGAGCCTTCGCGCTGCACTGAGTGCGTGGGCCATTTTGAAGAGCCGCAATGTGTCGTGGTCTGCCCGGTTGATTGTATTCCCAAGGATGAGGCATGCATTGAAAGCCGTGATGAGTTGCTGGTGAAGCACGGAAGACTGACGGCACGACAGTAGGTGAAGAATGGTGGTGTACTCAGTCATTGGAGCTGCTGGTGGCAACCTGTTTGTTTTTCCAGTCGTCTTGCGTCTTGGTGCAGCCCATGCAGCGCACAAAGGTTGCTTTTGCCGGACCTGAAACAAGAGTCTGCCCGGTTTCTTTCACGGTCCCGCCCAGCGCAGTAAAGGGCAGGGTCACTGCAAACAGGGCTAGCCCTCCCACCGTAAGGGCTAGCAATACAGGACGAGCGACTAATGCATCCAGAACCATGGCGCCAGCACTGGGGCGTTGATTGATCTGGTCGTCCAGCATTTCATCGGCGGCAACTGGCAGGGATGCCATGCCCACGATGAGCATCATCAGACAGGCGACGAGGCGGCGTTGAATGGATTTCATCACGGTTTCCCTCAAAAGAGCGGTTCTGTTTCTCAGTGTGTCGACATCTTATAACTGATGTTAGGAAGTTGCCACAAGAGCCTGAAACTTCTGGAATTTATGGACTCTAATCGCTAGCCGTGGCAGATGCAAGCCGGCTTTGTTGAAATCCGTCACAAGCTGCTAGCGCTGACATTGTGGGCAATAGACCGTACTGCGGCCACCCAGCCGGACTTCCTTCAGTATCTGGCCGCAACGTTTGCAGGCTTGTCCGCGGCGACCGTAGGCATCCAGTTCCTGCTGAAAATACCCTGGTTCTCCATGCCCGCTCACAAAGTCACGAAGGGTGGTGCCGCCACGCCGGATGGCATGGGCAAGAATCTGGCGCACTTCCTCTGCCAGCCTGTCGAAGCGTTCAGCGCTGATGCGGCCGGCGGCTCGCAAGGGGTGAATGCCGGCTTTGAAGAGTGCCTCGTTGGCATAGATGTTACCTACCCCGACCACTACATGACTGTCCATGAGAAAGCTTTTGATGGGCGCACTCCGGCCGCGCGAGAGCCTGAACAGATGGCCGCCACTGAAGCCGGATTCGAGGGGTTCGGGGCCAAGGTCTATCAATAGGGGGTGCTGTTCGGGAGGCTCTGTCAGCCAGAGGAAGCAGCCGAAGCGGCGAGGGTCGTGAAAACGCAGTACATATCCGGAGTCCATGACCAGTTCAACGTGATCGTGCTTGCGGGGCTCCTCGTCCGGTCGGGCCAGGCGCAGGCTGCCTGACATGCCCAGATGCACAAGGGCTGTGCCGGTCCTGGCATGAAACAGGAGGTATTTGCCGCGTCGCGTGATGTCGCTCACACGCTGTCCCTGCAGTGCTGACAGTTCTGCGGGGACAGGCCAGCGCAATCGCGGCTCATGCACGGTCAGGGTTTTTACCTTGTGGCTGACTACGGCGGGCATGATGCCGCGGCGTGTGGTCTCAACTTCGGGGAGTTCGGGCATGGCGGAACTTGTGACATTGCGAATGGTTTGAGGTGCAGGCTACCGGAATTCCACGCACAAAAAAGCCCGAACAAGTCGGGCTTTTGAGGGAAGGGATCAATTACTTGATCTTGGCTTCCTTGAACAGCACGTGCTGGCGAATCTTGGGATCAAACTTCATGATCTCCAGTTTTTCCGGCTTGGTACGCTTGTTCTTGGTAGTAGTGTAGAAGTAGCCGGTACCGGCACTCGACACCAAACGGATCTTGTCACGCATGGTTGCAGTCTCCTGAACTGGCTATTAGATCTTCTGACCCTGGGTACGCAGAGTGCCTACAACGGCTTCCACGCCCAGTTTGTCGATGATACGCATGCCCTTGCTGGACACACGCAGGCGCACAAAACGCTTCTCGCTTTCGAGCCAGAAACGATGGTAGTGCAGATTAGGCTCGAAACGACGCTTGGTCTTGATGTTCGAGTGCGACACATTGTTACCGACGATGGGACGCTTCCCGGTAACTTGGCAGACTTTGGACATGATGTACTCCGGGAGGCATTCCGTCTTGTAAAAGGCGCTGGCGCCGGGGAAAAAAGGGGCCGGCGCTTTTCAAGGGGTGCGATTTATACCAGAGCAGGCCTGCCGGCGCAACGGCAGCTGGATGAAAAGCCTGCGAGAGCGGACTTGCCCGGGTTTAGAGCCAGCCGCGCTCGGCAAAAGAGACGGGTCTACCCTCACCAATTACCAAATGGTCCAATACCCGCACCTCTATCAGCTCAAGGGCCTGCCGCAGGCGCTCGGTAATCTGGCGGTCGGCACCGGAAGGCTCGGTCACGCCTGAGGGGTGGTTGTGGGCTAGGATGACGGCCGCCGCATTGAGCGCCAGTACCCGCTCGACAACACGACGTGGGTGAATGGAGCAGGAGTCTATGCTGCCCTGAAACAGCTCTTCAAAAGCAATCAGGCGGTGCTGACTGTCCAGAAAGAGAATGGCAAATACCTCATGACGAAGGCTGCGCAAGCGAGAGCTTAGATAGCGTCGCGTCGCGTCCGGGCTGGACATGACGTCAGTGCGCTCCAGTGTTGCGGCCTGGTGGCGATGCCCCAGCTCCAGGGCGGCCTGTATTTCGGCATATTTGGCAGGTCCGAGTCCCGGTAGGGCGGTCATTGCTTCTGGTCCGGCCTCGAGGAATCCCCGCAAGCCGTTAAAGGCGCCTATCCACTCCCTTGCCAGATCCAGTGCGGTGCGTCCCTGCAGCCCGGTCCGGATAAACAGGGCGAGAATTTCGGCGTCAGAGAGTGCGGCGGCCCCGCGGGCAATAAGCTTTTCCCGCGGACGCTCGGCCTCAGGCCAATCAGTAATGGGCATGGTGGGGCTTCCTTGCTGGTCAGTTGGCGCTGACTTTTCCGTGTCGGCGCTACGCAATAAAACACGACGATGGTATCGTTGCGCCCTGTTTCCGTCATCACCCCACCGCCCGGATATTCCCATGCTTGCGCGCCTCGCCCACAAACGCATTGTGCTCGGTGTTTCCGGCGGTATTGCGGCTTATAAAAGTGCAGAGCTGATTCGCCGCTTGCGCGATGCCGGCGCCGATGTCCAGGTCGTCATGACGGCGGCTGCCCAGCAATTCATTACCCCGCTTACGCTACAAGCCTTGTCCGGCAATCCCGTGCACACGGATTTGCTGGATCCTTCGGCGGAAGCGGCCATGGGCCATATCGAGCTCGCGCGCTGGGCGGACCTGGTGCTGATTGCCCCTGCCAGCGCCGACTGCATTGCCCGCCTTGCCCAGGGCGTCGCTAATGATCTGTTGACCACGTTATGCCTGGCGACAAAAGCCCCGCTGGCAATTGCTCCCGCCATGAATCAGCAGATGTGGGCCGCTGCCGCCCTGCAGACCAATCTGGCTGTTTTGCGCACGCGCCATGTCGCCGTGTTTGGCCCCGCCGCAGGCAGTCAGGCCTGTGGTGATGTGGGTGAGGGGCGCATGCTGGAGGCCGTCGAACTGGCAGCCTGTTGTGCTGATTGTTTTGAGACGGGCACGCTCACGGGGCAGCATGTGGTGATTACGGCAGGGCCCACGCGCGAGGCTCTGGACCCGGTTCGCTATCTCAGCAACCACAGCTCAGGGAAAATGGGTTTTGCCATTGCCCAGGCCTGTATTGAAGCCGGCGCGCGCGTGACGCTGATTGCCGGCCCCGTCAACCTGCCCACGCCCGAGCGCTTGTGCCGGGTCGATGTCGTGAGTGCGCAGGACATGCTCGAGGCCGCGCTTGCTGCGAGCCGGGACGCCGACATTTTCATCGCGACAGCGGCGGTGGCGGATTACCGTCCCGAGGCCATAGCAGCACAAAAAATCAAGAAATCCTCGGAGATGCTGACCCTGGCGCTGGTGCGCAACCCCGATATTGTTGCCACGATAGCTTCTCAGGAACACAAGCCTTTTGTGGTGGGCTTCGCGGCAGAGACTGAAAAAGTAGTAGAGCATGCGCGTGAAAAGCTTCTGCGCAAGCGGCTCGACATGGTTGCCTGCAACGATGTCGCACGAAGTGATATCGGTTTCCAGAGTGATGACAACGCCTTGACCGTTATCTGGAAAGACGGCTCCCGGGTTCTTGAGAAGGCGGCCAAAACGGTCATAGCAAGACAGCTTGTGGCCACCATAGCGCAACGCCTGAAGGCAGCTGATTGAGAGAAGATGCCGCCCGGGATTAAACAGTTCAGTTCTTTGTACTGACAAATGTCTCAAGGAAAGAAAGATGAAGAAAACGGTAGATGTCAAAGTGCTGGATGATCGTATCGGTACCACTTTCCCGCTCCCGACGTATGCCACGGAGGGTTCGGCCGGTCTTGATCTGCGCGCCTGCCTGGATGCGCCGCTGGTGCTGGCTCCCGGCGAAACCAGTCTGATACGCACCGGTCTTGCCATTCATATTTCTGACCCGGCTTTTGCCGGTCTGGTATTGCCGCGATCCGGTCTTGGTCACAAGCACGGCATTGTGCTCGGCAATCTGGTGGGCCTGATTGATTCCGATTATCAGGGCGAGCTGATGGTTTCCTGCTGGAACCGGGGGCAGGCATCTTTCACCATCGAGCCGGGCGAGCGCATTGCCCAATACGTACTGGTTCCTGTAGTGCAGGCCGATTTTCGTCTGGTAGAAGATTTTGCCGAGAGTCATCGCGGCAGTGGCGGGTTTGGTTCGTCAGGCAGGCACTGACTGATTGGCGAGTGTTGCTCGCATGGATATTCAAAGGGGACATCATGGCCAAGAAGAATGATCAGGTAGAGCTGGCACAGGAAGCAAAGCCAGCGGATGCCGAGGTTAAAAAGACCAGAAAGCGTAATGAGACCTCGCTTTTCAAGGCGAGCCTGCCCGGCATGGTGCTGGCGACAGTGCTGGTGCTGCTGGTGCAGGGAGGCATTCTGTTCTTTGTAAACAAGATGCTGGATGACCAGCACCTAGCTTTGACCAGGGTGTACCGCCAGCACTATGTGTCGATGCTGGATAATTACATTCGTAATTATGATGAAATTGTAAAAGCACTGCCTGATGCAGAGCTCCTGTCCTATGTCCCTGCTGCAGCGGATGGCAGTGATCCTGGGCTTGTGCGTCGCTTCCCCGGCGCACTCTTTGCGCGTGTAGTTCCCGCATCCCTTGATCCTGCTGTTCCCAATGGCCTGAGCTTTGCGCATCAAGACATGGTCTTGCGATTGGTGGCAGCGAAGAAAGTCACGCCAGAAATCAGTTTCTACGAAAAAGATGAGCTAAAGGAGCAGGTCGTTACTTTTGCCCGCCCGCTCAAGGACGCCACAGGCAACGTGACGGCCATTCTACTGATCAGCTTCCCGTTCAAGTCATTGGCAAATGCTCTGAAAAGTTTTGCACCGGATGCCGGCAAAGTTGAGCTGATCCAAAGAAATGGTGCTGAGCACGCCAGTATCGTCAGTGCGGGCGAAGGTGTTGAGCTTGCGGGTGCTGATGTTTCCACCTCCAACCCCGGTTGGGAGCTGCATTTTGCGCCAGCGGTTACGCTGGGATACAGCGTTGCCGAGTTTGGCATTGTGGCCGCGCTAGGTGTATTGGCCGCGCTTATAGTGGCCGGGCTTTTTGTGTGGACCGTGCTTTCCTTGCAGCGTGCAGTGAAGGAAGACACGTTGGCTGTTGATAGTTTCAGTGAGAACTATTTCCGCTATGGCAATCGTCAGCGACCATTGCTGCATTTCAGTGCCTTCTCTTTGTTGATGGCACATCTTGACCAGTATGGCCTTGAGCTGCGTTCCGGTCGCGTAGGTGGCAAGTCTCAGCCTTCGGATAATCTGGGTGAGTTCAGTATCTCGCAGGATGATGTGGCAGGCATGCTGGGTGACGCACCGTCTCCAAAGGCTGCGATAGCGGCGCAGAAAACGACACCATCAAAACAGTCTTCAGCCGCTGTCAGTGATTTGCACCCGGAAATTTTCCGGGCTTATGACATTCGTGGTGTGGTGGGAAAAGGGCTCAACCGAGAACTGGCAAAAGCACTGGGTCTGGCGATTGGCAGCGAAGCATTCAAGCGCGGTGAAGACACGGTCGTGGTGGGGCGTGACGGGCGGTTGTCCGGCCCTGAATTGAGTGCTGCGCTGATTGAGGGCCTGAGAGCCAGTGGTCGCGATGTCATTGATGTCGGCATGGTGCCAACGCCTGTGCTGTATTTTGCTGCCAAGACCATAGGCACCGGGTCCGGTGTAATGGTGACCGGGAGTCATAACCCCGGCGACTACAACGGCTTCAAAATGATGCTTGCTGGTGACACCCTGGCTGGGGATGAAATTCAGGATCTTCGGGGCCGGATCGAGAAGTCGGATTTCACGACAGGCAGCGGCGGACTTAATCAGCAGAATGTTGCTCAAGATTATATTGACCGCTTGAGCTCCGATATCGCATTGGCGCGTCCGGTGCGCGTGGTGGTTGATGCCGGCAATGGTGTTGCCGGTGCAATCGGTACTCGCGCACTCGAGGCGTTGGGCTGTACCGTCATTCCCTTGTTTTGTGAAGTGGATGGCAACTTTCCCAATCATCATCCCGATCCCAGCAAGCTTGAGAACCTGGAAGACTTGATGGGTGTTGTCGCAGCCAATAATGCAGACATAGGCATTGCGTATGATGGCGATGGCGACCGGGTTGGTGTGGTGACCGCCGGCGGCAAGAATATTTTCCCCGATCGCCTGATGATGCTTTTTTCCAAGCACGTGCTGACTACCAATCCTGGTGCAGACATCATTTTTGATGTGAAGTGCACGCGCGATCTGCCTGCACTCATTACCAGTCTTGGTGGCCGCCCTGTGATGTGCAAGACCGGACACTCCTTCATCAAGGCCAAGCTCAAGGAAACAGGTGCAGCATTGGCGGGCGAAATGAGCGGCCACATTTTCTTTAATGACCGCTGGTTTGGTTTTGATGACGGCATTTACTCTGCGGCCCGCTTGCTGGAAATCCTGTCGCTGGAGTCGGGCAGTTCGGATGCCATGTTTGAGGAGTTCCCGGAAAATCCGTCAACGCCTGAAATCAATATTCCCGTTCCCGATGAAAGCAAGTTTGGCTTGATGGAGGCGCTTAAATACAGTGCAAACTTCCCCGATGCCAATGTCATTACGATTGACGGTGTGCGTGTTGAGTTTGCGGATTCCTGGGGCTTGGTGCGCGCATCCAATACCACACCTTGCCTGGTAGCCCGTTTCGAGGGGCAGACACCGGCGGCACTGGCTGCTGTGCAGGAGAAGTTCAAAGCATTGCTGTTGGGCGTTGATCCCCAGCTAAAAATCCCTTTTTGATGAACTGATATCCGGTGAGTGATAGCGATGGCGCTGACGCGTGATTCTGCCCTGAATATTGCCAAGGTATTGACTGAGGCACTGCCTTATATACAGCGTTTTCACGGGAAAACGATTGTTGTGAAATACGGCGGAAATGCGATGACGGACCCTGAGCTTGAGAACTCTTTTGCCAGGGATATCGTGCTGCTGAAAACAGTCGGGCTGAACCCCGTCATTGTCCATGGCGGCGGCCCGCAAATTGGTGATTTGCTGGCGCGCATAGGCAAGGAGTCGGTTTTCGTTGACGGCATGCGGGTTACCGATGCAGAGACCATGGATGTGGTTGAGATGGTGTTGGGGGGCTTGGTCAACAAGTCCATTGTCAACCTGATCAACCAGAATGGCGGGCGTGCGGTTGGCCTGACAGGCAAGGATGGCAATCTCATTCGAGCCAGGAAGATGCTTCTCAGCAAGATCAATGAGAAAGGAAAGGCAGAGAAAATTGATCTTGGACACGTGGGTGAAGTGGCAGGCATCAAAACGGATGTGCTTGAGATGGTGATCGGTTCGGATTTCATTCCGGTCATCGCACCAGTAGGTGTGGGTGATGAGGGCGAGTCTTACAATATCAATGCCGATCTGGTGGCTGGAAAGGTTGCCGAGGCCCTCAAGGCCGAAAAACTGATTCTGCTCACCAATATCCCGGGTGTAATGGATAAGGACAAAAAAGTACTGACGGGCCTTTCTACCCAGGATATTGATGCCTTGATTGCCGATGGCACCATCTACGGGGGCATGTTGCCCAAGATTACGTGTGCACTGGATGCGGTGAAGGGCGGTGTGGTTAGCGCCCACATTATTGATGGGCGCGTGCCCCATGCCACCTTGTTGGAGGTTTTTACCGATGAAGGAATGGGCACGCTTATTACCAACAAGAAAATGAAAACAAAGCGTTAATCTCGAATTATTTAACGCTGCAAGGAGGCGAGCATGACGGCTGCCGAACCAAAAATATCCCGGCGTGAGCATATTCTGCAGGCGCTGGCAGCTATGCTCGAGAGCCAGCCTGGCGCACGCATCACTACGGCGTCGCTGGCAAAGGAAGTGGGTGTGACCGAGGCGGCGCTATATCGTCACTTTCCCAGCAAGGCAAAAATGTTTGAGGGCCTTATCGAGTTTGTGGAGGATGTCGTGTTTTCGCGCATCACCCTGATTCTTCAAGAGGAAGAGGGTGCGCGCTTGCGCTGTGAGAAGATCCTTGGTCTTTTGCTGGTGTTTGCCGAAAGGAATCCGGGAATTACTCGAATTCTTAATGGCGATGCCTTGACGGGCGAGCATGAGCGCCTGCAGTTGCGCATTGCACAGTTTTTTGAGCGCTTGGAAACCCAGTTGCGCCAGGTTCTGCGTGATGCGGAGTTGCGGCAGTCATTGGGTACGGTAATGACCAGCAATGCAGCAGCGAATCTGATGCTGGCGCTGGTAGAAGGACACATCAGCCAGTTTGTACGTTCGGGGTTTCGGCGTAAACCGACGGAGTCATGGGATGCCCAGTGGGCTTTCCTGTCAGCAAAATTGTTTCAGGATTTAAGAGCCTGAGGAGGCATGGCGAAAGTAATGGCCATCCGCCATAAAAAAGCCGGCAAATGCCGGCTTTTTGGTTTTCAGGGTTTTTTGACGGCAGGAGGGGCGCCGGTAGCACGCGCGGCAGAAAGCTCTTGAAGGCGCTCAATCACAGGCGCGAAGTCTGCACGAATCTTGTCCTGTTCGGTTTTGCGCGCATTGATCTCCTGCTGTGCACTCTGGATTTGTTTGTCGTAGCTGGCGATGCCGTCTTTGGTGTCTTTGGGTACGGGCTTGCCAGTGCGTTCAAAAATGGCTGCCTTCTGTGCTTCGGCAGCACGGCGCTGGCGCAGACTGGCAAGCGAATTGGTACTGAAGTCGACGCGCAGTTGTACGGCATCCAGTTGCCGGTTGCGGGCATGCTCGGCGTCTGCAGGCGATGAATACAGGCGTTGCAGTTGCTTGTCGTCGCGTATGCGCTGTGCGTCGGCATCACGCTTGGCTTTTGCGGCTGCTATTTCCTGCGTAGTCAGCGTGCGTTGCGCGGGCACGTGTTTGATGAGCTGCATGCTGGCGGTGAGTTCATCATAGCCCCGGGCAACATGCTCGGGAGTCACACTGTCGGTCACGTTGGGCTGCTTCTTGTCGTCGTAGTATCGGTACCAGCGGGCATCTGCTGCGCTGGCAATGGATGCACACAGGGCAGATGTGAGCAGAAGCAGGGAAAAAAGGTATTTCATCGTTTTCTTCTCCGGGAAGTCCGAATGGCGGCTTCATTATAATCGCGGATCATTCTAGGGGAGCAGGCTCAGGGCCGACAGTGATGGATGTCGTGGTTTTGTTTTTTGTGGCCTTGCTGGCCAATACCCTTTCTGCCCTGGCGGGTGGCGGAGCCGGGCTGTTGCAGCTGCCGGCATTGCTCATGCTGGGCCTTGGGTTCCCGGCAGCGCTCGCAACGCACAAGATTGCCAGTGTCGCTCTGGGGGTGGGGGCGATGCTTCGCCACCTGCGTGCCGGGCGGTTACGCTGGCGCTTTGCCCTCTTCATTCTGGTCTGCGGTTGGCCGGGCGTTTTTCTGGGGACCCAGTTGATCCTGCATGTGCCTGATCGTTGGGCTGAGCTGGCACTGGGTGCGTTGACGCTGGGGCTGGGGATCTATTCATGGCGGCGTCCACAGCTTGGCCAGACAAGCGAACATCGTCACCGTGACCAGGAAGGGCTCATTCTGGGTGGGCTGGTGCTGTTTCTGACCGGCGTGCTCAATGGCTCGCTGACGTCGGGTACGGGGCTTTTTGTCACCATCTGGCTGGTGCGCTGGTTTGGCCTGGATTACACCCGGGCTGTTTCTTACACCCTGATACTGGTCGGCTTGTTCTGGAACGGCCTGGGTGCCGTCATGCTTTCGGTGCAGGCACCGGTCAAGTGGGATTGGCTGCCGCCCTTGCTCCTGGGGTCCTTTCTGGGCGGGTACATCGGTGCCCATTGGGCTTTGTTGAAGGGCAATCTGCTGGTAAAGCGGGCTTTTGAGATACTGACTGTGCTGGCGGGAGGCAAGCTTTTGCTGGACGCCCTGCTTGGGTGGTGATTTGTTATAAGCAGATAATTATTTATTCTTTTTAATTTCTACGTCGTCACAATAGCATCAGCCCCGTCATCAATTCATTTGTTTCCGGGGTATGCCATGAAAATCTCCTTTTCCCGTCTCGGTGTCAGCGCACTGGCGCTTGTGCTGGGTCTTTCAGCGGCTGTCGCCAGTGCTGCCGAGATCAACCTGCTGAACGTTTCCTACGATCCCACCCGTGAGTTTTATCAGGATTACAACCAGGCCTTTGCCAAGTACTGGAAGGCAAAGACAGGCAATGACGTGGTGGTTAGGCAATCTCATGGTGGCTCCGGCAAGCAGGCCCGTTCCGTTATAGATGGTCTCGAGGCTGATGTGGTGACCTTGGCATTGGCTGCCGATATCGATCCGCTGGCCAGTAAGGCGCGTTTGCTCGATGAAAACTGGGCCAAGCGCTACCCGCATAACAGCGCTCCTTACACGTCGACCATCGTGTTCCTCGTGCGCAAGGGCAACCCCAAGGGCATCAAGGATTGGGGTGATCTGGTCAAACCGGGCATTCAGGTGATCACACCCAATCCCAAGACATCGGGCGGGGCCCGCTGGAACTATCTGGCCGCTTGGGGTTACGCCCTGCGCCAGCCGGGCGGCAACAGTGATACCGCCAAGGCCTTTGTGAAAAAGCTTTTCCAGAATGTGCCTGTGCTGGATTCCGGTGCGCGCGGTTCAACGACCACTTTCGTAGAGCGTGGTATCGGTGACGTATTACTGGCCTGGGAAAATGAAGCCTTTCTGGCCGTAAAAGAACTGGGTCCCGAGAAGGTCGATATCGTGGTGCCGTCCATCAGCATCCTGGCTGAGCCGCCTGTAGCCGTGGTTGACAAAAACGCCAAGAAGCATGGCACGACCGAAGTTGCAAAAGCGTATTTGCAGTACCTCTACAGTGACGAAGGCCAAGACATTGCCGGGCGCAATTACTACCGCCCGACAGATCCGAAAGCGGCTGCCAAATACGAAAAGCAGTTGCCCAAGGTCAAGCTTTTCACCATCAAGGATTTTGGTGGCTGGAGTCAGGCAACAGAAGCTCACTTTGCTGATGGCGGAACCTTCGACCAGATTTATGTGCCGGGAAAGAAATAACCTGATCGTTTGATGATGTTGCCATGAATGAACATGGCAACATCATTTTTTTCGCAGAAAATCCCATATTCTGGAGCCGTAAAATGAGCATCGAAGCCGTCAATGTGCGGAATCAGTTTCGCGGTCACGTCAAGGAAATCATTACCGGACCGGTTGTGTCCGAAGTTGAAGTGGAAACTCCTTTCGGAATGGTGACTTCAGTGATTACCACGCGATCCGTCAAGGATCTCAATCTGGTTGTCGGCACCGAAGTGGTGGCGCTGGTGAAATCTACAGAAGTGGCGTTGGCCATTCTCTGATCTGAACAAACATCACTGACAAGACAAAAGAGAATCGTCATGAAAAAATCAGGATTTCTTCCCCGGGTTGGGGTGTTGGCGGCAGCGCTGGTGCTGGCGCAATCCGTATCTGCCGCGACATTGCTCAATGTTTCCTATGACGTAACCCGCGAGTTCTTCAAGGATTACAACGACACCTTTATCGCTTACTGGAAAAAGAAGTCGGGTGAAACACTGACGATCAATCAGTCACATGGTGGCTCCAGCAAGCAGGCGAGAGCAGTGGCTGACGGCCTGGAGGCCGATGTGGTCACCATGAACCAGTCCAACGACATTGATATTCTGGCGGACAAGGAGCTGTTGCCAAAAGACTGGGTGAAGAAATACCGGGACAACAGTTCGCCATTCACGTCCACCATCGTTTTCCTCGTGCGCAAGGGCAATCCCAAGGGCATCAAGGACTGGGGCGATCTGGTGAAGCCTGGTCTGGAAGTCATCATTCCCAATCCGAAAACATCCGGTAACGGACGTTACACCTATCTCGGCGCCTGGATTTACGCAAAACAGAAAGGCGGCAGTGATGCCAGCGCGATTGATTTCGAGCAAAAGCTTTTCCGTAATGTGCCGGTTCTGGATGCCGGTGGCCGTGGCGCGACCACGACATTTGCCCAGCGTGGTATTGGTGATGTTCTCGTCACTTTCGAGAATGAAGCTTTTCTGACGCAACGAGAGCTTGCCGACGCCAATCTCGAGATCGTGTATCCGTCGGTCAGCATTCTTGCCGAGCCAACAGTAGCCGTCGTGGAAAAATTTGCGGGCAAGCACGGCACGCTGAAGCAGTCACGCGCCTATCTGGAGTATCTCTACTCCCCCGAGGGCCAGAAGCTGGCAGCCAAGCACTATCTGCGTCCTCGTGATGCGGCTGTTCTTGCCCAGAATGCCGCCACGTTCAAGCCACTGAAGCTGGTGGGTATTGACTCCCTGGGTGGCTGGAAAAAAGTGCAAGGCATCCATTTTGCCGATGGCGCGCTTTTCGACCAGATCTACGTACCGACTGCCAAATAATTCGTGTCTTTCCACGATCGGGAATCACTGTCATGAGTACCGTCATTCTATTGATTCATGAGCATGAGCTGGCTAGGCGCTTTATCACGCATGTGCTGGAGCAGCAGGGCGGTTATATCGTGATGGCGGCGGCTGACAGTGATGAGGCCCTGCAGCTCCTGCACCAGCAGGAGCCTGCGGTGGTGCCGGATGTACTGGTCGTGGGTAGTCGCCAGCATGCCACCGTGCTGGCGTCACCATTGCGTCGGCATTTGCCGGATTCGCGGCGCTTGCCGGCGCTGGTGCTGGACGAGTTGCCAGGCGTTGCCATTTCACCGTCGGTGCATCGAGTCGCGGCTGAGCCGCGTGAATTGCTGCTCAAGCTAAAGGCCGTATTGCGCCCCGGGCCGTCCGAGCAGACTCCGCTCGAGCGTGAGGGCTTGCGTCTTGATCCTGGTCAGCAGCAAGCATGGGCTGGGCACTTGCACCTGAATCTGACGCCATTGGCATTCCGCCTGCTGTATTTCCTGATGGCTCACCCGGCACGGGTCTATACCCGCGCACAATTGCTGGAGACGGTCTGGGCAGATCAGGGTTTTGTAGAAGAGCGAACGGTGGACGTGCATGTGTATCGTCTGCGCAACCAGCTTGCACGCTATGGCTACGGTCACCTGATTGAGGCGGTGCGAGGCAGCGGTTACCGCTTTGCCATTGAAGTGCCCCGCAAGAAAAGCAGCAATCTGGAAGGCATCCGTTTCGCCTCCTGAGCGTTATAACCAAAAAGCAGCTTGTCCTTTGTAATCGGTATTTCTGCTGTCATTTTTCTGCGGCTAGAGTGGCCGCCGCGATTCACTCGACCCCTTGAACCAGCGGGCTCCATGGGTGGATTGAGGCTTTTTTGGGACTTTACGGTTTATGACACGGTCATTTTGGCGCAAACCCAGCGTGCTTCCAGGCTTTGGCCTGACGATGGGCTTCACGATTTTCTATCTCAGTTTGCTGATCCTGATTCCACTGTCCGGCTTGTTCTGGAAGAGCGCCTCCCTGACGTGGGTTGATTTTGTTGAGGTCGTGACCTCGCCTCGAGTGATGGCATCGTACCGCCTGAGCTTTGGTGCGGCTTTCATCGCGGCAATCATCAATGCCGTGTTCGGCTTTCTGGTGGCCTGGGTGCTGGTGCGTTACCGCTTTCCCGGCCGACGCTTGATCGATGCGCTGGTCGATTTGCCATTTGCCTTGCCCACGGCAGTTGCCGGGATCGCGCTGACCACGCTTTTTGTGCCGAATGGCTGGATTGGCCAGTATCTTGAACCTCTGGGGATCAAGGTCGCCTTCAAGCCGCTCGGGGTTGTGGTTGCCCTGACCTTTATTGGTCTGCCTTTCGTGGTGAGAACACTGCAGCCGGTGCTGGAAGATCTTGAGGTGGAGGTGGAGGAGGCCGCCGTGAGCCTTGGGGCGAGTCGCTGGCAGACCTTTTCAAAGGTAATTTTCCCGGCCGTTCTGCCGGCGCTGATCACGGGTTTTGCGCTGGCCTTTGCGCGTGCCATTGGTGAATACGGTTCGGTCATTTTCATTGCCGGCAACATGCCGATGACCTCTGAAATTACGCCTTTGCTCATCATTACGCAGCTCGAGCAATACAATTACGCAGGCGCTACGGCGATTGCCCTGGTCATGATGCTGATTTCTTTTGCGCTATTGCTGACCGTGAACGGTTTGCAGGCGTGGAGTCAGCGTCGGCACAGCCATGCCTGATCTGAGTCAGGAATAATTATGTCAGCCTCTACTCCTTCATTGGCGTCTTCAGCCAAGCGCAGTCCGGCTACCACGGAGGCCTGGTGGATTCGCGCACTGCTGGTCGGCTTTGCGCTGCTCTTTCTGGCCATTTTTCTGCTGGCACCGCTAGCGGCTGTTTTTGTTGAAGCGTTCCGCAAGGGTAGTGACGCTTATTTTGCGGCACTCAGGGATCCGGATGCCTTGGCTGCCGTCAAACTGACGCTGATTGCGGCCGGAATTTCAGTGCCCTTGAATCTTGTTTTTGGTGTGTCGGCAGCATGGGCCATTGCCAAGTTTGAGTTCCGCGGAAAGCAGCTCCTGATTACACTTATTGATCTACCTTTTGCGGTTTCTCCGGTCATTGCCGGTCTTATTTATGTGTTGCTGTTCGGGGCTCAGGGGGTTTTTGGTGAGTGGCTCTATGAGCATGACATCAAGATACTTTTTGCGGTTCCCGGCATTGTGCTCGCGACCTTGTTTGTCACTTTCCCCTTTGTGGCCCGTGAATTGATTCCCTTGATGCAATCACAGGGCATTGAAGAGGAAGAGGCAGCGATAACGCTGGGCGCATCAGGTTTCAAGACCTTCTGGCGGGTGACCTTGCCAAACATAAAGTGGGGGATTCTTTATGGCGTCATTCTCTGTAACGCGCGTGCAATGGGCGAGTTTGGTGCCGTTTCAGTGGTCTCCGGGCATATTCGAGGCTTGACCAACACCATGCCTTTGCAGGTCGAAATTCTTTACAACGAATACAATTTCGTGGCGGCATTTGCCGTGGCATCGTTACTGGCATTTCTGGCCTTGATTACCTTGTTGATCAAGAGTTTTGCCGAGTGGCAGCTGGCGAAAGAAATACAGGCATTGCGTTCCGGGTATCAGGAATCCGGTCCGGTGAGCAATTAAAAGGCAGAAGAATCAATGAGCATTGACATTCGGAGCATCAACAAACGCTTTGGTAATTTTGTGGCGCTGGAAAACGTGAACCTCACGGTCGAAACGGGCGAGCTCGTGGCATTGCTCGGCCCTTCGGGTTGCGGCAAAACAACGTTGTTGCGAATTATTGCCGGCCTTGAGTCTGCAGACAGCGGCAACATCCTGTTCCACGGCGAAGACACCACAGAGCAGCATGTGCGTGAGCGACAGGTCGGTTTTGTCTTTCAGCATTATGCCCTGTTCCGCCATATGAGCGTTTTCGAGAACGTGGCTTTCGGTTTGCGCGTGCGTCCGCGCAAGCAGCGGCCATCAGAAGCGGAGATTCGCAAGAAGGTCCATACCCTGCTTGAGCTGGTGCAGCTGGACTGGCTGGCAGACCGTTACCCCAGCCAGCTTTCCGGCGGACAGCGCCAGCGCATTGCATTGGCACGTGCATTGGCGGTTGAGCCCAAGCTGTTGTTGCTGGACGAGCCTTTTGGTGCACTGGATGCCAAGGTGCGCAAAGACCTTCGCCGCTGGCTGCGCCAGTTGCATGATGAGATTCACGTCACCTCGGTATTTGTTACCCACGATCAGGAGGAGGCGCTGGAGGTTGCGGACCGGATTGTCGTGCTGAACAAGGGGCATATCGAGCAGGTCGGCACGCCGGATGAGGTTTACCAGGCACCGGCCAGTCCCTTCGTATACAGCTTTTTGGGGAATGTGAATCTGTTCCGTGGCAGGGTTGATCGCGGATGGGCGGATATTGGAGGCCTGCGTCTGGAGGTGAGCGAGCATGCGGCAGTGGAGGCTTCGCAGGCCGTTGCCTATGTCAGGCCCCATGATATTGATCTTTCGCGCCAGCCACTGGCAGAGGCTCTGACCGGCCGTGTCGAAGAGGTTCGGCGCTTGGGTGGTTTGGTGCGACTGGTGCTGGGGCATGGTGAAGAGAAGATCGAGGTCGAGCTGTCGCGCGAGCGCTACCTGGCCGAGCCGGTCGAAGTCGGCGAATCGGTGTATTTCCGGCCCCGCCAGGCCAAGGTCTTTTTGGCGGACGAGGCCCAAAAAGAGGCGGGAGACTACGCGATCTGAGAGAGTACAGGGCATGGTCTGCCGCTCATGCTGAACTTGCAGTAGCTCGTCAGAAAATTGCGCTAAGCCCTTGTCGTGACTTGATTCGCGGCAGGGGCTTTTACTTTTTGGCCCATGTAGCCGGCCCTGAAAAACTGTGTTAAAACGGTGCCAATCTATCGTTTCTGCGCCTTGTGGCTCGACGCGATAGTGCTCTTCCGGTTTTTTTCATGCCCGAAGCAGGCTCCTAAAAAGCCTCATCCGAAAGAAAGAAGGCTGTTCCAATGTCAGAAGATAATTTCGACGGTTTGAAAGTCATGGTGATCGACGATTCCAAGACGATCCGCCGCACGGCTGAAACCCTGCTGCAAAAAGCGGGCTGTACCGTCATCACGGCCACTGATGGCTTCGATGCCCTTGCCAAGATTGCTGATACCAACCCCAATATCATTTTTGTCGACATCATGATGCCTCGTCTGGATGGTTATCAGACATGTGCGCTGATCAAGAATAACTCAGCCTTCAAAGCCACCCCGGTGATCATGCTGTCATCGAAGGATGGCCTTTTTGACAAGGCCAAGGGGCGCATTGTCGGCTCTGATGAATATTTGACCAAGCCATTCAGCAAGGAAGAGCTGCTGGGTGCAATTCGTCAGCATGTCCGGCGCTAAGCCCATGACTGGCAAGCATTTGTGGGGGAGCTATGGCGCGCATTCTCATCGTTGATGATTCACCCACGGAGACGTACCGCTTCCGTGAAATTCTGGAAAAGCATGGGCACCAGGTTCTTGAGGCAGCCAATGGCGCTGATGGCGTTGCCATGGCGCGCGCAGAGCAGCCGGACTTGGTGCTGATGGACGTGGTCATGCCGGGCCTGAACGGCTTTCAGGCTACCCGCCAGCTCACCAAGGGTGAGGATACGGCACATATTCCGATTGTCATCGTGACGACCAAGGATCAGGAAACCGACCGTGTCTGGGGCAAGCGCCAGGGCGCACGGGATTATTTGACCAAGCCGGTCGACGAAACTCATTTGATGCAGACCATCGCCAGTCTGATTCCCGGCAAATAATTTAAAAAGAACAAGTAGGCATCATGGCGGCCAAGGGTTTTATCAAGCTTCTTGAAATTGCTGAGCGCTCCAAGCAGCGAACGCTGGGGCTGCCTGCCGACGGTCAGGCTGTTGAGTACTGGAGCGGTATCGGTTTCACGCTTGAGGGGCGGCATTATCTGGTTGCCATGGGTGAAGTTTCCGAAGTGCTGGCAGTGCCGCGTTATACGCATGTTCCGGGCGTTAAGCCTTGGATGAAAGGCATAGCCAATGTGCGCGGGCGTTTGCTGCCGATCATGGACCTTCTTGGTTACTTCAATCGTATCTCCAGCCTGCAGGAACACAGTCGACGCCTGCTGGTGATTGATCAGGGCGATATTTTCAGCGGATTGGTCGTGGATGATGTGCTGGGGATGCAGCACTTCCCCGTGCAGGATTATTCCGCAGAAGTGCCGCCAGTGCCGGCTGAGCTGGTGCCGTTTGTACAGGGGGCTTTCCGGCGTGAAGACAACCAGTGGACCGTCTTCAGCCTGAGCCGACTGGTAGAAGATCCGCAGTTTTTGCAGGCCGCCAATTCGTGAGAATGCGGCTTGAAATGGACCGGTATGTCGGTCTGCCAATTAAAAAATTACAACAGGGGGCCGTCGAGGGCTGATGGTATGAATCCAAATCTGCAAGCTGCTCGTGACAAGTTCGCGAATGTTGAATGGAAGCGTGTTTTCTCCAAGGAAAGTTTTCGCTCTTTGCTTCAGCGCGAGTTCTGGGCGTCACTTTTTACGGACACCTCCAGTGAGGCAGCGGATACCAGGCCGTGGCTGATAGGGTTGACGGCTGCACTTGCTATAGTGGTGGCGGCGTTTCTTGTGGTGGGTGTGAAAAGCTATAACGCTACCACCATGATCAAGAACGCTTCCGAACTGCGCGTGCTTTCCCAGGATATCGCCAAGAATGCCACTGAAGCCGCAGGCGGTAACGACGACGCGTTCGTGCAGCTGAAAAAGGCCCATGATGACTTCCTTGAGCGCTGGACTTCGCTCAAGGATTCGCGCGGTGAGAAGGCGCCTGAAATGGCGCGTGTGCAGAAGATTTGGCAGCCTGTTTCCAATAACGCCAAGATCGTACTGGAGGGCAAGACTTCGGTGACGGGTCTGCATGAGCTGGCGCAAACATTGACGGAGACCGTGCCCGATCTGCAGGCTGAATACGACATCGTCGTTGAAGGCATGCTGCGCACCAAGGCATCGGCAACACAAATATCCATCGCCAAGCAGCAGTCCGTGCTGGCTGAGCGTATTCTGCGTTCGGTCAACAAGGTGCTGCAGGGCGGTGCTGATGCTGTGACCTCGGCTGACTCCTTCGGTCGTGACTCGGCGCAGTTCGAGCGCGTTCTGAAGGGCATGCTGGATGGTGATGCTGCACTGGGTGTGCAGCAGGTTACCGATCCCGAAGCACAGGATGCACTGACGGCGATTGCCGAAAGCTTTGACCAGTCCGTCAAGAAGTCGGCCAATGCCATTCTGGAAACCTCTCCCGAGCTTTTCCAGGTGCGCGAAGCAGCCGACTCCATTTTCCGCGACTCCAAGGGCATGCTGGACGCCACCACGGAACTGTCCACGACAGTGGCCGAGCGCGCGGACACCACGCTTTACACATTGATTGGCATCCTGGCGCTGGTTGCCGGCATCGTATGCGGCATGAAGCTGTTCTCGATCGGCGCCAACCGCGACCGCATTAGTGCCCAGGTTGAACGTAACCAGGAAATGGAGCGCGCCGAGCAGATCGAATCGGAAAACCGTCGTAATCAGGACGCCATTTTGCGTCTGCTGGATGAGCTGGGCGACCTTGCTGATGGTGACCTCACGGTACAGGCGACGGTGACCGAGGATTTTACGGGAGCCATCGCTGACTCCATCAACTACTCGATTGACCAGTTGCGCGGCCTGGTAACCACAATTAACCAGACTGCCGTGCAGGTGTCTGCTGCTGCACAGGAAACACAATCCACGGCCATGCATCTTGCCGAGGCCTCCGAGCATCAGGCACAGGAAATTGCCGGTGCTTCCGCCGCTGTTAATGAAATGGCCGTCTCCATTGACCAGGTGTCGGCGAATGCTGCCGAGTCCGCCGCAGTGGCCGAGCGCTCGGTGGGTATTGCCCACAAGGGCGCTGAAGTGGTGCAGAACACGATTGCAGGCATGGATACGATTCGCGAGCAGATTCAGGAAACGTCGAAACGTATCAAACGTCTCGGTGAGTCTTCTCAGGAAATTGGTGACATCGTGTCGCTGATTAATGACATTGCCGACCAGACGAACATTCTGGCACTTAATGCCGCCATTCAGGCATCCATGGCCGGTGAAGCCGGTCGCGGTTTTGCCGTCGTGGCCGACGAAGTGCAGCGCCTTGCAGAACGTTCTGCAGCGGCAACCAAGCAGATTGAACAGCTGGTGAAAACGATTCAAACCGACACCAACGAAGCTGTTATCTCGATGGAACAAACCACAGCTGAAGTGGTGCGTGGCGCGAGACTGGCACAGGACGCCGGTGTTGCTCTGGAAGAAATTGAAACCGTGTCGAGAAATCTCGCCGACCTCATCCAGAACATTTCGAATGCCGCTCGCCAGCAGGCCGCTTCGGCGGGCCATATCTCCAACACCATGAACGTGATTCAGGAGATCACCTCGCAGACAACGGCAGGTACGATTGCGACTGCACGTTCGATTGGTAATCTTGCAGAGATGGCCAACGAGTTGCGTCAGTCGGTAGCCGGCTTCAAATTGCCTGAGCACGCCTAAGGCTCGCGGGCCTTTACGGGCGAGCATGTACAGGACAAACGATGTGGCCACCTCCGATCGCTGGGGCATCAAGTCGCTGGCGCCCATCTCGGACGAACAGTTCGAGTTGTGGCAAGCGCTGATAGAAGCCCGTACCGGCATGACGGTGGGAATTGCACGTCGCTCTTTTCTCGAAACCAATCTTGCCATACGCATGCGCGAGATTGGTGTCAGCGATTACGAAACCTATTACGAACAACTCATGGCCGGTCCGGTGGCGGAGCGAGAATGGGCCGTACTTGTTGATCGCCTTACGGTTCAGGAGACTTCATTTTTTCGGCATCCGAGCTCCTTTGCGCTGGTTCGTGCGCATATCTCCGAGGTCTTGATGAAGGAGCCGGAGCGCAAGTCCCTTAATCTCTGGAGTGTTGGCTGCTCCACGGGAGAGGAACCTTATTCGCTTGCCATGCAAACGGATGCGCAATTGGCGGACCTCAAGCGCAGCAAGATTTACTTTGGCATAACAGCTTCTGACATCAGTTTGCCCACCTTGTCCCGCGCACGCACAGGTATTTACGGGGATCGCCGTCTACTCAATGTGCCGACGGCCTGGAAGAACAAATATTTCCATTCGGTGATTGGCAAGAAGGACTGGCAAGTTACGGATGAGCTAAAAAAACGGATTGCTTTTGTCCAGCTCAACATCATGGAGCTGGACCGTATGCCCTTATCCGGCATTGACGTGATTTTTTGCCAGAATGTACTGATTTATTTTCGGCGTTTTCGCAAGCGCGACATTCTGGCCAATCTTGCTGTGCGCCTGGCCCCCGGTGGGTTGATGGTGCTGGGCGTGGGTGAGGCAGTGGATTGGGCGCACCCGCAACTGGTGCGCGTGGATTATCCGGATACGCTGGCGTTCCGGCGCAAGATTTGACTGCTGGCTGCCGCCCGGAGGGCGAGACACCAGCAGAGCAGGGAATTGCCATAAAAGCGCCAGGATTGGCATAGACAATAACGATAGGGCCCCTGAGGGCATTAAAGATGGGTGACAATCACAGCTTTCTGGCCTTGGACTGGGTCAAGGGTGAAATTGAAGAAACGCTGAAGCAGTCGCGTCAGGCGCTGGAAGCGTTCGTGGAAAATCCGGAAGACGGCGCGCAAATGCGTTTCTGTCTTGCCTATCTGCATCAGGTGTTTGGCACCTTGCAGATGGTGGAGTTCTACGGCGCCGCCCTGCTTGCCGAGGAAATGGAGAAGCTTTGCCTTGCCTTGATCAATGGCAAGGTATCGCGCGTGTCCGATGCGCAAGAAGTGCTCATGCGCGCCATTTTGCAACTTCCTCCTTATCTTGAGCGTGTGAAAGCTTCTCGCCGTGATTTGCCGGTGGTGTTGCTGCCGCTGCTGAATGACTTGCGTGCGGCGCGCGGCGAGCCGTTATTGTCCGAGACTGCCCTGTTTACCCCCGATCTGGCGGCGGGTGAGCGCGCCCCTATCCAGGTCAGTGCGGTTGATATTGAGCCGGCAATGCTGAAGAAAATCCGCCAAGCCTATCAGCTGGCCTTGCTCGGCATTATTCGCAATGAAAACGCCACCGCCAATCTTGCACAAATGGCCCAGCTGTTTGCCCGTCTTGAGAGGCTTGCGGGTGCTTCGCCATTGCGCGAACTCTGGCTGGTCAGTGCGGCACTGGTTGAGGGCTTGAGCGAGAAAAGCATTGATACCGGCACCTCGGTAAAGATGCTGCTGGGCCAAGTTGATCGCCAGCTGCGCCATGCCGGTGAAGATGCGTCGCGCCGCGCCCCCACAGAGCTGTTGAAAAACCTGCTGTATTACGTTGCCAAAAGCGCTGGAAATACCGGCAAGCTGCGTAGCGTAAAAGACCTCTATCGTCTGGACGATGCCCTGCCGGGCGATGCTCTTGTCAATGAGGAGCGGGCGCGCATGAGCGGGCCCGATCGCGAAGCCATGAAGTCTGTGGTGGATGCGCTGTGTGAAGAGCTCGCACGCGTCAAGGATGCGCTTGACCTGTTTGTGCGTAAATCGGATGCTGAGAAAAATGTCAGCGACCTTTCCGCGCTTGTGCCTGTGCTGAAGCAGGTGGCGGATACCGTTGCCGTGCTCGGCCTTGGCCAGCCGCGCCGCATCCTTCAGGAGCAGATTGAAACGATTGACAGCATGACCAGCATGGGAGCGGTGCCTCAGGATGGCCGTTTGCTGGATATTGCCGGTGCAGTGCTTTATGTAGAAGCCACGCTGATGGGTATGGTTGCAGAAAAACCGATCGGGCAGGCGGCGTCAAACCCCGGGTCCGAATTTTCTGCACAGGATCAACTGTCGGATGCGCAGTCTGCTGTCTTGCGTGAATCACGTGGCGCGCTGGAAAAAGCTAAAGACGCCATCATTGAATACATTGCATCGCAGTGGAATCCGACGCATCTGGAAAGCATTCCCGAACTTATCAATACGGTACGTGGCGGCCTGTCCATTCTGACGCTGCAGCGCCCGGCCGACATTTTGAGCGGCGCCGGCCGTTATGTGTCGCAGAACTTGCTGGCGGGGCAGCATCGCCCGGACTGGCAGGAAATGGATACGCTTGCCGATATCATCACTTCTGTTGAGTACTATCTGGAACGAATCGCCAACGATACTCACGGCGGCGACAGTATTCTGGATATTGCCGAACGCGGCCTGATAAAACTCGGGATTTCTCCTCTTGCGAATGCATCGCTCTCGTCTGCATCAGGCGACGATGATGGCGAGGAGGATGAAGCGCTGGCTGTTGCTGATGAAGGCCAATGGACAGCCGCCGACGCAGCGGCCTTCGAAGCCGAAATAGCCGATGCTGGCAGCGAGCCGGAAGCTGACATTCCCGTAGAAACACGTGAAGACCAAGTCTTGCTCTCAAGCAGCGACGATACGCTTTTGCGACCCGTTCCTGCCGAATTCATTGCTGCTTCAACCGATTCCGATGGTCTCATCGATCCTGAACTCACGACTGAAAAATTGTCTGAAGACGAATGGCTGGCCAATGAGACCGCTGATTTTGGCGAGCTGGCACTTGATGATATCACGCAGGAGGCTATTGGCCTTTCTGTCGATGCAGAACTGCCAGTTGCAGACGAATTTTCTCTTGAAGACCTGGAGTTTGTCTCGGGTGAGGCGGCAACCGAGGTTTTGCCGGTCATAGAGGGCGATGAAAGTTTTTTCGTCGATGAAAGTGCGGTGGCGTTTGACGAGCCCGCACTGGTTGATGTGGCAGAAGAGGTAATCGCTCCCGAGATCGTTCATGAGCCATTGCCGGAAAGTGCCACTGCTGTCGTCGAACCTCCCAAGAAACCGGTTCTGCCTGTATTGACGCGCATGCCGGAAGACAATCACGACTTCGATGAAGAGATCCGCGAAATATTCGTGGAGGAAGCCGAAGAAGTGATGGAGAACATTAACCAGTACTTCCCCAAGTGGGCGGCCAATTTCGAGGATACGGCTTCTCTGCTGGAATTCCGCCGAGGCTTTCACACGCTGAAAGGCTCTGGCCGCATGGTGGGTGCGAAAGTCGTGGGCGAGCTCGCCTGGGCTTTCGAAAACATGCTGAACAAGGTGCGTGACAAAATCCTGCAGCCGGATCAGGTGATGGTGAACCTGGTGTCGGAATGCCTGTCGGTCATTCCCGGACTGGTTGAAGATTTCTCACTTCGGCAGCTGCCGCGTCTTGATACCAGTCCTCTGATGGAAGCGGCTGACGCCGTGTCGCGAGGCGAGATTCTGAGCGCGCTTGATGTGGCGCGTGCTGCCGAGCAGGCTCATGCCTTGCCCGAGCAGGACTCGGGCAGTACGGAAGACTTTGATGCACTGGTAGCCAGTCTTGAGCCGCAAGCTGAGTCTGAAGAAGAGACCGTGTCTTTTGCGGTTGAAGCTCAAGCGGCTTCTGAGCCGGACCTTGCTGATCAGGTTGCCGAGATTGATCCGGTGCTGCTCGAAATATTCACCAGTGAAGCAGAAACACATCTTCAGGAAATCCACGGCTTCCTGAGTGCCATTGATCCTGACCGTTCTTCTGCCGTCATCACCGACGAGGCTTTGCGCTCGCTGCATACCCTCAAGGGCTCAGCAGGCATGGCTGGCATCAATGCCGTTGCCGATATTGCAGCGCCGCTTGAGCACCTGTTCAAGGACTTGCGCAACCAGACGGGTAGCGCCAAGCGAGAGCATTTGCAGGTGCTTCGTGATGGCCATGACCTGATCAATGCGAGCATTGTCAGCCTGATCAATGGCGGCAGCGCAAAGATTGATAATGCGGACGAGCTGATTGCGCGCATTCATCAGCTTGATCATGACCGCCTTGCCAGCTTTGAGAAGGAGCGCTCGGAGCAGCTGGATAGTGCTTCAGGATCTGACTTCACGGCAGCAACCAAAGGCCTGGTTGCCAGCTTCATGGAGCTGGGTCTGGATCATGTGCTTGATGCACCATGGGAGCTGGATGGCTGGTTGTCGGGTTCCGACAGCCGTGAAAAAACAGAGGCATTACAGCACGAGTTACTGTGTTTGGCGCAGGCTGCTAGCAGCTCCGGCGTTGTTCCTCTGGCATTGCTGAGTGGGCGTCTTGCTGCTGTTTATGGCCGCCTTGCGGCGCTTGAGCTGTCTCTGGACAGTGAATTGCTTAACGATCTTGCGGGAGCTCACGACGAAATCATTAACACCTTTGACACTCTGGCGGCCAGTCAAACGGTGTATGCGAATGATGAAATACTGACACGTTTGCTGGATTTGCTTGAAACGACAGATGCAGGTCCATCTGACATTGTTTTAAGTGATGAGCCTTCGATGGCGGCATTTGTGTCGGAGGCTCAGCCCAGCCTTGCGGAGCAAATGACGGATGCCGGTTCTGCCGCATGGCAGGAGCCGCCGGATCTGGTGCCGGCAGATGCCGTTGACCCCGAGTTGCTGGAAATTTTCCTCGAAGAAGCGGATGAGGTTCTTGAGGCGGCGCAAGGCGAGCTTGATGCCTGGTGTAAAGACAACAACAGCACGCCGGCGCTTGCTGCCCTTCAGCGGCACCTTCACACGCTGAAGGGTGGCGCACGTCTTGCTGAAATCAGGCCGTTGGGTGATCTCTCGCACGAGCTCGAGTTTCTTTATGAGGGTCTGGTGGATGGCCGTTACCAGGCCGTCCCCGAGCTCACGAACTTGTTGCAGCGCTGTCATGACCGTCTGGCAGACATGGTTGGTGAATTGCGCAGCAGTGGGCACTGCGTGGCGGGTTTTGATCTGGTGAATGCGATCAATGCCTATCGCCGTGATCCTTCGGCGGGTGTATCCAGTTTCAGTGCTGCGGAGAGCACAGACGATTCATCGTCGCATGATGCCCCGTCTTTTGCTGCCGAGACTGCTTCTGCGGTAGTGGAGGCCGATGCGGTGCCGGCTGAAGAACGTGTGGAAAGCAGCGATGCTGTTTTTGCCGAATTCTTCCCCGACTCCACCTTGCCGGTCGTCAATGATGTACCGGCAGTTGTGGCGCCAGAACCCGTGACGCCACCTGTTGTGATTGCACCTGCACCAGCAGTATCCGTCACTCCGGAAGAGCAGGGTTTTGATCCCGAGTTGCTGGAAATTTTTCTGGAGGAAGCGGGAGAGATTGTCGATGCCACCAGCGAGCAGCTCGCCGCCTGGCATGGTGATGTCAACAACACATTGCCGGTACAGCAGCTGCAGCGCGGCCTGCACACCCTCAAGGGTGGTGCGCGCATGGCGGAAATCGTACCGCTTGGCGATCTCGCACACTATCTCGAAAACTTGTACGAGGCAGTCTGTGACGGCCTGATGACGCCAACACCGATGCTGTTTACCTTGCTGCATCGTTGCCATGATCGTCTTGCCGAAGCAGTGGATGTATTGCGCCGGCACGGCGCTTGCCCGGACACCGCCGATCTTGTGCGACAGATCAAATCCTATAGCGCCGACCCAGAGAATTTCCAGGATACACCGGCAAGTGTCACGCTGACGCCGGTCGAGCCTGCGCAGGCGGATACGGAAAACAGTTTTGTTGAAGAAACACCGGCCGAGGCGCTTGCCTCGTTTGTGCCAAAGACCATTGAAGCAGCTCCCGTTCCTGAGCATGTCGACAGCGACATCCTCGAGATTTTCCTTGATGAATCTGACGAGCTGGCAGAAGGCATTGAAGGTTCTTTGCAGGAGTGGCTTGAGAATCGCGACTCCAGCGCACCGCTGGAAGCATTGTTGCGGCATTTGCATACCCTGAAGGGCGGCGCACGTCTCGCCGGCCTGAAAGAGCTGGGCGACCTTGCCCACGACTGGGAAAATGATCTGGTTGCCGTGCAGAGCGGCAGCCGTCATGCGGATGACGAATTTTTTGTAGGGCTTGGCCAGCGCCAGTTTGCTGTGCTTGAGGCGATCAAGGCGGTACGTGGCGGTTTGACGGCCGAACCTGAAATGGCAGCTCCGGAAAACAATGTGCATGCGCTTGCAGAGAGTATTCCTGAAGAGCCTGCGACTTCCGCGGCTTCCGTTATTGCTTTCCCGACGCCTGTCCCTGCCGTGAAGCAGGTCAGCGGCGAGCGTGCCACGCCACCTTCCATGCAGGGTGGCTTCAAGAAAGACGGTGGCGCCCGCGGCCCGCAAGAAATGATTCGTGTGCCGTCGGATCTGCTGGAAAAGCTGGTGAATCTGGCGGGCGAAACGTCCATTACCCGCTCCCGTGTGGAAATGGGCGTGCACGGCTTTGCCCAGACCGTGGAAGAAATGGGTTCCACCATCCAGCGTCTGGCTGAACAGCTGCGCCGTATGGACGCGGAAATGGAAAGCCAGATCATCTCTCGGCACAACGATGATGCCGGCAGCAAATATGAAGATTTTGACCCGCTGGAAATGGATCAGTACTCATCCCTGAACCAGCTGTCGAAAGCACTCACGGAATCCGCCTCCGATTTGCTCGACCTTAAGTCGACGCTGATCGACAAGGCACGTGACACGGAAACACTGTTGCTGCAGCAGTCCCGTATCAATACCGAACTGCAGGAAGGCCTGATGCGTTCGCGCATGGTGCCTTTCTCGCGTCTGGTTCCGCGTCTCAAGCGCATCGTGCGCCAGACGGGTCAGGAAGTGAGCAAGCCGGCAGATCTGGATGTCATCAATCCTGAAGGTGAAATGGATCGTACGCTGCTTGAGCGTATCGTTGTGCCGCTTGAGCACATGCTGCGAAATGCGGTTGACCATGGTCTTGAGGATCAGGCCGGCCGTGCTGCTGCCGGCAAACCGGCGCAAGGCCGTGTCACGCTGACACTGGCGCGTGAAGGTGGCGAAGTGGTGTTGACGCTGGCCGATGATGGCCGTGGCATCAACATTCCTGCAGTACGCAAAAAGGCTCTTGAGCGCGGATTGATTACGGCCGATCAGGATATTTCCGATCAGGATGTCATCCAGTTCATTTTCCATGCCGGCTTCTCCACCGCCTCTGCCGTGACACAGATTTCCGGTCGTGGTGTGGGCATGGACGTGGTGACGTCTGAAATCAAGCAGATGGGTGGCGTGGTCTCGATTCACTCCGTCACCGGCCAGGGTACAACCTTTACGGTTCGCCTGCCGTTCACTGTGGCGGTGAATCGCGCACTCATGGTGCGCATTGGCGAAGACAGCTACGCTATTCCCCTGTCTCAGATTGAAGGTATCGTGCGCGCCAGCCCGTATGAGCTGGAAACGTATTACGCACCCGATGCCCCCCTGTTTGAATACGCCAGCGTTGCCTATCGCCTTTCCTATCTCGGCGAATTCGTGCATGGCGTGAAATCGCCCAACCTTCTCGGCCATGCACTGCCTTTGCCGGTATTGTTGATCCGCGGTGGTGAGCAACGGATTGCCATTCAGGTGGACCAGCTGATCGGTTCGCGCGAAATTGTGGTGAAGTCGGTAGGTGCTCAGCTGGCCTCCGTGGCGGGCATTTCCGGCGCGACCATTCTGGGCGATGGCTCCGTGGTCATTATTCTCGATGTTATCGCCATGCTGCGTGCCGCCACGATGACGCAACCGCGTATTGCAGCGACTTTTGATACTACAAAATCTGCTGCCGAAAGCTCACGCACACGCCTTGTCATGGTGGTTGATGACTCGGTCACCGTGCGCAAGGTGACATCGCGCTTGCTGGAACGACATGGCTATGAAGTCCTGCTCGCAAAAGACGGTATGGACGCCATTGCCAAACTCGAAGACCAGAAGCCGGATGTCATGCTGCTCGACATTGAAATGCCGCGCATGGACGGTTTCGAAGTGGCGTCGCTGGTGCGGCACAATCCGAATCTGGAAGATCTGCCCATCATCATGATCACCTCACGTACGGGTGAAAAGCACCGTGAGCGTGCTTTCCAGATCGGTGTAAATGCGTATATGGGCAAGCCCTTCCAGGAAGATCAGCTGCTGGAAACCATTGCTGAATTACTGGCCGTATCGACGGTGAGGTAAGCCATGGAAGAACGTCGCAATCCGCGTATCGGCGTCGTCAGCGACTCCAACCTGCAGCGTCTTGCTCTGGCACAGACGGTGAAAGGGCATGGTTACGAGCTGGGCCTGAACACCTCACCGGACCGCCTGGATGAGGCCACGCTGAACACGGCCGAGTTGGATGTGTGGCTGGTGGACATGCAGGAGGAGGACGAAGTCTTTCTCGACCGTCTCCTGGACAATTCCGCCGCGCCCATCCTGTTTGGTCTCGAAGAGGCGCCTGCGCAGGGGTCTCGCAGTTATCCGCGCTGGGAACGCCGTGTTTTCGTCAAGCTTAAGGAAACCGTGGGTGAGCCTGTTCTTGAAGAGCACCTCAATGTACTTGAAGAGACAGAGCCCAGTCATGTGCTTGCGCTTGAGTTGCCA
>Ga0209841_1000028_pt1 | contig 31231 bp, 27 predicted proteins | sample GWRWT4_30Apr14_FD_187185 | JGI IMG/M metagenome (GOLD analysis project Ga0209841, IMG submission 187185) | Sand microcosm microbial communities from a hyporheic zone in Columbia River, Washington, USA - GW-RW T4_30-Apr-14 (SPAdes) (version 2) | ecosystem: Engineered > Artificial ecosystem > Sand...
GTACCGGAGGCGCACAGGCCAGTTTTGTGACGCATCCTTTGGTGCAAACCTATTATTTTTCCGGCACGAATATGCCTTTTGCCGGACAGATGGTGGTGTCGTCCTATTTGCCTAGCACATCAACACTGTCTAATTATCTCTATCAAATACCTGGCGCAATGCAGGGCTTGGTAAAGCATCCCTTTGCAGAAACACTCGATGATGAATTGCGCGCGATTGACCGTAATATTCCTATTCCTGTCTCAACAGTAGAGAGCGTGGTAGCTCGGGCGCTGGAAGGTTTTGTCTTTGATGAGACCAACCGTGAGGAGGTCGTTGAAAAAGTTGATGCGCGTAAATTAATGCAGCCCGTGAAGCGCACCTTGATTCACGCGCGTGGTTGTACGGCGGTTAAATTAATTCGTATTGCGCAAAAACGCGGCATTGAAGTGGTGTTGGTCGCTTCTGATCCGGATATGGATTCCGTGCCGGTAGACATGCTCACTGATCGCGACCGCGTAGTGTGCATTGGAGGTAACACCTCGGATGAAAGTTATTTAAATGCCTATTCGGTTATCCGCGTTGCTGAATATGAGAATGTAGATTCACTCCATCCGGGAATTGGCTTTTTGGCAGAGAATTCGCAATTTGCCAATCTTTGTTTGAATCATGGTGTGAATTTTATCGGTCCAAGCGTCTACAGTATGGAGACCATGGGCAACAAGTCGAATGCGATCAATACCGCATTGAAACTTAAGGTGCCCGTGGTGCCTGGAAGTCATGGCATATTGACCTCCGTCGATCGTGCCGCCAGTGTGGCCGAAGACATTGGCTACCCTGTTCTGATCAAAGCAGTGCATGGCGGTGGTGGTAAAGGTATTCAGGTGGTCGAAAAACGAGAAGATTTCAACTTCCTGTTCTACAAAGTTTCTGCCGAAGCCAAAAGTGCCTTTGGTAACGGTGATGTTTACCTGGAAAAATTTATAACCAAGCTGCGTCACATTGAAGTGCAGATTCTGCGTGATAGTCATGGCTACACCGTGATACTCGGTATTCGTGATTGCTCTGTGCAGCGAAATAACCAAAAGGTGCTGGAAGAATCAGGTTCGACGATGCTCCCCGAGCTCCTGAAGCGCGATGTGCAGAAATATGCTGCGGCTATTGCGCAAGAGGTGGATTATATCGGCGCAGGCACGGTTGAATTTATTTACGATCTTGATGCGAACGCTGTTTATTTCATGGAGATGAATACACGCCTGCAAGTAGAACACCCTGTAACGGAGTGGGTGACGGGTATTGATATTGTTGGCAGTCAGTTTGCCATTGCCTCGGGTGAAAGTATTGCATCGCTTGAGGTAAAAGGGAAAGGTTATGCCATTGAAGTGCGTGTAACCGCTGAAAAAGTGGCCTTGAATTCAGCAGGTGATTTGCTGTTACTGCCCGATCCCGGATGCGTCAGTGAATGTATTTTGCCTGAGCAGGACAACATAGAAGTGATTTCCATGGTGGCCGCAGGCAAGTCTGTGTCACCTTTCTATGATAGTTTGATTGCACAGATCGTTTGTTATGGTGATGATCGTCAGGACACTATAAACAAACTGTACGAATACTTGAGTCGGGTTTCCATTAAAGGGCTGTGTACCAATATCCCGTTGTTAAAGCGCATTCTGAAAGATGATGTATTTACCGGTGGTGTTTACGATACAACCTACCTGCCAAAATTGCTGAACATTATTGATAAAGATGAACTCATCAAAGAAACCGAAGCGTCTGCTTCGGGTGCTGGTGAAGAATTCGACATTAATAGTTTTAAAATTGAGGGCACCAATGAAATCAAAGTAGTGTCAACATCGACCGGCATTTACTACAGCAAGTCATCACCCACAGAGCCCGAGTTTGTTGAAGTGGGGAGTGTTGTTGGTATTAATGACACCTTATGTTTGATGGAGGCGATGAAAATTTACAGTACCGTAAGTTTAAAATCGTTTAACCGCATGGGTAAGGAATTATTCTCTGCCGATAAAAAATATCGCATTGAGCGAATCAATAATGCAAATGGGCAACAACTGAATACAGGTGACTTGTTATTTGTTGTCAGTCCCGTGGATGCCTAGTAATGTCTGAGAATGCACGAATTGATCATGAAATTGTGTCAGTTCGTGCATTTTATATTTGATTGCAATCGGTTTGGTAACGGTTTGGTAAAAAAACCACTGCAAGCAAACCATTAAAACTCAAGCTGCAATAATAACTAACATTTAACAGTAAGCATGAGTCGATAAATCCAAAACAAGCCACATGTGTTCACAGGTAAAAGCCTCGTTTTATAGGGTTTTGTAACAATGGAGCGCATTGGTTTGGTGTTTTTTCTAATGACAAGGAGTCTGCCATGATTTTGTCGCATCAAAAAGAAATTGATTATTACACGCGTATGGGCGTGTGGGGTGATAAAACCCTGGTGGATGTTTTTCGTCAAAATGTTGAGAGAAATCCTCAACGACTCGCGTTGGTCGATCCTCTTAACAAAGAAAAACTTGTTGGTTTGCCCGCAGAACGGCTGAGCTACGCTGAGTTATCTCATCGTGTGGATGCCCTAGCGACAGCGCTGCTCGCAATGAATATCACAAAAGACGATATTGTCATTGTGCAATTGCCGAATATTTGGGAGCTATCCCTGGCGTACATGGCGCTGGCAAGAATCGGCGCTTTGTTCTCGCCCATGCCAATGCAATGGCGTGAAAAAGAATTTAACTATATTTGCGATCTGACTCAAGCCAAGGCTTACATTGGTGTAGAAAGCTTTGCTGGTTTTTCGCACATGGAAATGGCTAAGAAAATCCAGAGCGAATCGCCTTCGCTCAAGCATCTTCTAGCATTACAAGAATTACGAAAGTTATCTGAGGGGCAAGCGAATAGTCCGCTGCTGGATAAGATTGAAATTAATGCCAACGATGTATTCAGCCTGTGTTGGTCATCGGGAACCGAGTCTAACTCCAAGGGTTGTCCGATGAGCCATAACAATTGGCTCGCGCAAATTAAAGTGATGTCAAAAGCCTTTGGGCAGTGGGATACACGATGCCAGATTATTCTGTGCACTGCGCCCATGGTGAACATGACCGGTGTGGGCATGGGCTTGATCAATTGGCTTTACAGCGGTGGTACCACCGTTTTTCATCATCCGTTTGATGGCGAGGTGTTATTTAAACAAATGATGACAGAAGGTATCACCACAACAATCTTAGTGCCTTCTTTGCTTAATATGATTTTAAAACATCCTCAAGTTGATCAACTCAATCTCAATTCACTTGAAAAAATAATGACGGGTTCTGCACCCCCATCAGTATGGTCGCTTGAGGAGTTTAAAAGACGCTGGAATATTGACGTGGGTTGTGGCTGGGGGCAGACAGAAGGCACTGGCATTATGACCGGTGTTGAAGATTTGCCCGATGCGAAAAAACGCGCGCACTTTTACCCGAACTGGAGTATCAGACGCAAGGAAAGTCCTGTGGAAGGGATAGAAATAAAAATCGTTGATCCGGACACAAATAAAACACTCACTGAGGTAGGTGCTATTGGGCAATTAGCTTACAAAGGCCCCAATGTGTTTCCTGGATATTTCCGCAAGCCTGATATTACAGCCAAATCATTTGATGCCGATGGCTATTTCTATACCGGTGATCTTTTCCGTATCGAAGAAGAAGGCTACGTCAGCTTTTTTGATCGCTGTAAAGACATCATAATACGAGGCGGCAATAATATCAGTGCGCAGGAAATTGAAAACATGTTGCAGGCGCACCCGAAAGTGATGGATGTAGCGGCCGTGGCCATGCCTGATGAGCGCCTTGGTGAGCGTGTGTGCCTATTTGTTGTGCCCAAAGATAAACAGCAAATACCCGATCTTGCCGATCTAACAGATTTCATGCGTAAGCAAAATATCGCTGTGTATAAATTACCTGAACGTTGCGAGATTATAGAAGCCATTCCACGCAACCCTGTGGGTAAAATTATTAAATCGCAATTGCGTCAATTAATTGTCACTAAATTAAAGGCAGAGGGCACGATAGTCAGAGAATAAAATAAAACAGAATTTCCTGGATCACTCTACGGTGATCCAGACTGTAAAACTGAAAAAATTACGCTGCTCCAGCGCCCGGTTTAAGCTTTGGCAATGGGTTTGTTTTCCGGGTTTGAACGTGTTTTTCCTTGGCGCGTATACGTTTCATTCTGTTTCACAGCCCCTTTAATTAAATTCAGCAAGGTAGCCGCATTAAGTTGTGACTTTTGAATGATACGACCATTAATGGAATTAAGATCATTGCACTGTATAAGCAGCGTTTCATAGCGCTGTGCAATGGCGCTTAACTGAGTTTTATTATCGGGATCGTAACTGTGAATGAGCTGTTTTATTTCGGTTTTTCCCAAACTAAGTTGTTGTTCTTGTAACAAATCGTTTAAACCGGTTTCATGTTGAGTAATAAGCGTCAAACAGGTTTGTTTGTTCTGTGAGCACAGATGCAACGTGTCGTAATTATTATTTTCAAGATGATTTCGCTCTTCTTCCAGATAGGTTTTGAGTTGCATCAAGAGCTCGGCCCCTTGATGAAGAATTTTAATTAAACGTAGACGAGCAGCTGTTTTACCAGAACCAGAAATAGTAGCCATAAGTAATGCACCCAATGAGTAACGGCAGTAGTAAAGCAAAAAATGCGCCGCTGATATGGTTTTTTGCAGATAAAATAAAAATAGAACAGGATAATTAATTTAAAAAGTTAGAGCGTGATTAAATTCAGGCGATTTAAGAGTACAAAAGCAAAGAAGCCGGCTAAATCAGTTGAATTGCGCTAACAGATAAAAGTATCGTTAAAAGAAAAAACGAATGAGGAGTGGAGTAATCAAGGGTCAAAGACTAAAGGTATTATTCGTTAAAGAAAAACTCGTGTTCAATTATCTTTTCTGCCAATTTTTCAACATTGATCTGATAGTGTCCTTCTTCGATAGCCGTTTTAATTGCAGCCACTTTGGCTTTGTCAAAACTGGAGGAGCGTGACAAACGGCTTTCCAAACGCTCAAGTAATTTTGCTTCCGGGCTAATGGAAACAGAAACAGAAGTGGTTTTTGTATTATCTTGTTGAGTGATTGATTTTCCGTTGTCGTTTGGCTGCCCACCGCTGTTTACCCGATTCTGGGTTCGGTTGTCTGTGTGACTTTTGCCCGTTGATGGATTATTGAAGTTAATAGCCATGATTTTTTACCTTAATAAAAAGGGAATGCCAAAGCAAACATGTAAAACCGAACTCCACTACGCGTTGACTGGGTTTGCACATTTTAATTCTGCATTACTCCACATCTATGTTATCGGCATGTATGAATAAAACTTTAGTACATTTAGATTTAATTTTATAACGCAATGAAATTGCAGAGAATTGAAGCCTGAACGTTTCACATATTAACGTCAACTTGCCCCGGCCCCGTGATTTCCCCTTCAACTATACGCTCTGAGCGACTGTTTCTAATAGGTATTTTCTGCCCCAAGGTGCCACTGCTTAAAGCGATACCATTTGTTTTGACGAGCAAGGAGGACGATTGCGCTGAAATAGTCACTTGTTCACCACGCTGGATAAGCACCGGGAGCAATAATAATCTGGGTGTAAACGGCGCTTTGGCCAGGAGAGTTCGTTTGAGTTGCATCCCCACAATGGGCTCCTGACTGGTGAAGTAACCCTGTTTGAGTTTATCAACATCCATCTCTGCCAGGGTAATATCTTCAGCTGCAATGCGATGCCCACGAATAAGCTGATTGTTTGCTACTGCAACCAGCATATAAGCGCGAATGGTCACAGGCAGTGTGATTGACCATGGCTGATTGGAACGACACTCCACTTTTGCGTTGGTGCGTCGCATGTATCCCTGAAAAGGCGGCAGCGCTATATGCAAGTCGTTAGCGCACGCATCCAGTTTGAGTCGGGCATCAGGCGCGCCTACTTGAATGTCCTTTCTGACTATTTTCTCTGGAAAGGCAGCGTCGAGTTTTTCAGCAACAATGCGCGCCACAGTCGCCACGATCGCTTGATGCGAGTCATCTGCGTCATCTGCAAATAGGCGTGGTGAACACAATCCAGCAATAAAAATACACAGAATCAGGCGCCCAAGGAAACTGCTTAAAAGATAAACCTGTCCTATTCTCATAGAAATATCACCAGGAAATGATTAAAAAAAACGCGTAATACGTAAAGCCCTAGTCAAGAGATTGACAGCACAGTCGTGCTATCTCTTTTAGTTTAGCAATTGCCGTGCCTGTAAACTGAATGAAAGATCTTGTTAGGAGTCACTGGTGAAGTGAAATAAAGTCTATCGGAGAAAGAAATGGCAAGTTTGTTGGAAACAGTGGATAAGCGCACGCAAATGGTGGGGCAGAATCGACTGGAACTATTGCTGTTCAAGCTGGACGGTAATCAGATGTATGGTATTAATGTTTTTAAGGTGAAAGAGGTGTTGCAGTGTCCGTCGCTTACACTGATTCCTGGTAGAAATCCTGTGGTCAGAGGCATTGCGAGTATTCGCGGCGGAACCTTGTCTATCATAGACTTGCAGATGGCGATGAAAATGCCTGAGCAAAAAAACCTGGACAAATGTTTCATCATCATCGCCGAATACAATAATTGTGTTCAAGGATTTCTGGTGAAATCTGTAGAGCGAATAATTAATACAAATTGGGAAGATATGCATCCACCCCCATGCGGCAGTGGAAATGACAGTTATTTAACGGCAGTGACAGAAGTCGGGCAAAAACTTGTTGAAATAATTGACGTTGAAAAAGTATTGGCAGAAGTATCACCCAGAAACTTTACTGTTAGCGAAGGCATAGTCAACGAGGAGGTTGTTAATAGAATTGATAAATCAAAAATTAGAATTCTTATTGTGGATGATTCTTCAGTAGCCAGAAAACAAATTGAGCGCTGTATTTCACAATTAGGCGTCGAAATTATTTCACGAAATGATGGCAGACAAGCACTTAATCTATTACGTGAAATGGCGCAGGAAAATGAAAATATAACCGATATTATACCCATTGTGATCTCGGATATTGAAATGCCCGAGATGGATGGTTATACGCTAACGACTGAGATACGCTCTGATCCACGTCTGAAAAACCTGTATTTAATGCTCCATACATCCTTGAGTGGCGTGTTTAACAAGAGCATGGTTGAGAAGGTTGGCGCAAACGATTTTCTCGCAAAGTTCACCCCCGATGAGTTGGTAAAACGTGTGGCTATTCAGGTTTCTACGCTTCTGGGCGAGGATTTTATAATGAATGCTGATGAGTAATGTCTGTGGGGTAATTTTTCCTTGGGCGCCTTCGGGCGCTTTTTTTTTGACAGTATTTCACGTTAATTAATACGTAAATAAATTCCAGCCCATCATTACAACCGTGAAAGCAGGCTTTTTAAAAAGGCCCTGCCTTCATGCCATCCAGGTGTGGCACATAGCTTGCTACACATCATTTGGTCAAAATAACTTGTGCTGTTCTATCGCAATTAAATTGGCCTAAAAATTCTATACCTTGGTAGTTATCGTCCAATAATTTTTTGTGTTTGGAATACATCATGGCAATTAATTTTAGTAATGCACTTGGCATTCATGAGCGCGCGTTAAATCTGCGATCACAACGATCTGAAGTCCTGGCTAATAATATCGCCAATGCAGATACACCGGGTTACAAAGCAAAGGACATTGATTTCAAGGAAATTTTAAGAAATACCAATGAAAGCATGGAGAACATGCGCACTACAAATGCCAGTCATATCAGTGATGATTACGATGAATCTGGTAATGCTGAATTGAAATTTAAAAATCCTTTGCAACCTTCGGTTGATGGCAACACCGTTGAAGTGCATGAAGAGAAAGCTGAGTTTCTCAAAAATGCCCTGCAATTTCAGGCCAGTTTTCGTTTTCTGAATGAAAAAGTGAAAGGCATCAAAGCGGCGCTACGAAGCGAATAAAGCGAGGTCACCCTATGTCATTATTTAATGTGCTTAATATTGCCGGTTCGGGTATGACGGCGCAAACCATTCGTCTTAATGCCACGGCAAGTAATGTCGCTAATGCGGACAGCGTAGCCAGCAGTGTGGATAAAACTTACCGCTCGCGGCAACCCGTTTTTGCCGTTCAAGCCCAAGGTGGTGCCGATGATATCAGTTCAACACTTGATGGTTATTCTGACACCAATGGTTCAGGGGTAAACGTGCTGGGTATTGTCGAAAGTAACGCGCCATTTCAGCGGCGTTATCAGCCGGATCATCCTTTGGCGGATGAAGAAGGTTATGTCACTTATCCGAACGTGAATATTGTCGAAGAAATGGCAAACATGATGTCGGCATCGCGCTCATTTGAAACCAATGTCGAAGTAGCAAATTCTGCCAAACAAATGGTGCAACGAATTTTAACCCTTGGACAATAAATTTTAGTTTTAATAAAAAGTAAGAGGCAACTATATGGATGGCATTAATTCTACAACAAACGAAAATGCCTTTTTAGCTGGGTTAACTAAACCCATGGCCACAGATAAGGCGGAAGCAAATTCCTTTGTCGACGGGTTAAAAAAACCCAAAGTCAAAGAGAATGTGAAAAGCGATCAAACAGATTTTATGAAGCTGATGATTGCGCAGCTTAAAAATCAGAATCCACTTGATCCGAAAGATGGCGCTGAATTTTTATCGCAACTGGCACAATTTACGCAAGTTGAGGGTATTACGAAATTAAATGACCAATTTACAGGTTTATCGAGTCGATTGCGTTCATCGCAAGCATTGCAAGCCACAGCATTGGTGGGTAGAAAAGTACGCGTTGAAAGTGATAAGGCCATGTATACAAGTGGTGCGACGATAAGCGGTTCTGCTGATTTGCCCATGTCGAGCACGAATATCAATATGACCGTGACCGATCGTACCGGCAAATTAGTCACGCAAATGAATTTGCCCACCAGTGCAGCGGGCCCCATACCCATTTCATGGAACGGTAAAGATTTAAACGGCAATTCAGTTCCAGAGGGCGAATATACCATTGCAGTGAAAGCCGAACAGTCTGGAAAAATGGAAGCACTTAAAACAGAACTGGATTCAAACGTTAACAGCGTCACTATCGGCACGGATGGTGCAATGACACTGAATATTGCCGCAGTAGGTGCTGTCCCCATTGAGAAAGTGACGCAAATAAAATAGTAAAGAAAGAGTTATTCAATTTAAATTCAGATGTAAAGCGAGGCAAGTAAAATGACATTTAATACCGCCATTTCAGGCTTAAGAGCTGCCAGTGATATTTTGCAGGTCACGGGTAACAATATTGCAAACGCGAGTACCGCAGGATTTAAGGCATCAAGGGCTGAATTTTCTGACGTGTACGCCACCAGTGTATTGGGTACAGGTGGTAACTCCATAGGAAGTGGTGTGCGTCTGTCGGATGTATCACAGCAGTTTACGCAAGGAAATACGTCGTTTACCAGTAACAGTCTTGATATGGCTGTGAATGGAAATGGCTTTTTTATTCTCAGTGATTCAGGTGCCATGAGCTATGGACGTAATGGTGCATTCCATCTTGATAATGAAGGATTTCTTGTTGACTCATCCGGTCGTGAGGTACAGGGTTTTTTGGCGTCGGATTCAGGTGAAATCAGCGGCAATTTAAGCACTTTGCAAATTGTGACTGACAACCTGCCGCCCAGGCAAACCACCAATGTTAATTCGATGCTCAACCTCAATGCAGAGTTGGTGCCTCCGACAGTTCGCGGTACGACAAGCGCCGCTACAGGCACAGCGATTAATACACCTGTGTTGGGTTCGACCTTTGCCGGGGGTAATGGCTATCCGGTTGAGACATTTACCTTCACCGATGTGAATGGTGTGAATACTGTGTTGTCGACAAATGCCAATGACTCGGCCTCCGATATTGCCTCACTCTTTTCAACCATTCAAGGTGTAACGGTAGCCTCATCGAATGCAGTAACTATTGATATGGGAACGGCTGCCCAAGTGGCAGCAAATACCATGCAAATTAATTTAAACGGGGTGTCATTTCCAGCAGGATCAACCCCGCAACAAATTGCCATAGCCATAAATAACGAAACAAATAACCTGCTACAAGGCATTACTGCAAATTTTACCGGCGCAGTTCCTGGTACGGGTTTAACAATTTCAGCCAATTCAGGTGTTGACCTGTCGTTTACGGTGAACGGCGGTGGTACAGCAAACGATGTTTTCACAATGACGGGTGATGGTGGTGCGTTGGCACTGGGTGCGGGCGCTGGTATACAGGGTGTGATTGGCGGCAAGGTGGATTTAACGCTGGCCGAAGGTCTTACCATGACATCAGGCGATTTAATAAATAGCACGGCAAGTCCTAATTCCGGCACCCTTTTTACTAATCCAGTGGTGCAAACACCCTATGTGGCAAATCAGTTTGATCCGAGCAATCAGGACACCTATAACAATGCAACCTCATTAAACGTGTACGACAGCTTGGGCAATGCCCACGTTATGAGCATGTATTTTGTTAAAGAGAGCACCATCAATACCTGGAGCATGTATACGCAAATTGATGATCAGGATGTCGGTGACCCTAACCCGGCCTTGCCTTCACCTCAAAACGTTTTGCCCACACGAGCGCAATTTTCATTGGTATTTAATACCGATGGCAGTCTGAACGAAACGGCCTCTGATGACGTGTTTATCAGTAACTGGACACCGCTGAACCAGGACGGTGTGTATAACGGTTCGCAGCGTGGGCTGACTGTTGCCAATGGTGGAACCTTGCCTATTCCTGATCCACCAAACAGTTCAAACTTTGTGATTGATTTAAACGGTACGACGCAATTTGGCAGTCCGTTCTCGGTGAACGCTGTCAGTCAGAATGGATTTACCACAGGGCGTTTGTCAGGTCTGGATGTAAACAGCGAAGGTATTATCTTTGCCCGTTATACCAATGGTCAGGCCCAGGTGTTAGGGCAAGTGGCGCTCGCCAACTTTAACAATACGCAAGGTTTGCAACCCTTGGGTGACACGCTGTGGGGGGAAACCTTTGAATCGGGGCAAGCCATTATAGGCACACCCGGTTCGGCGGCATTAGGGGTTATTCAAGCCGGTGCGCTGGAGGAATCGAATGTTGATTTGTCACAAGAACTGGTGCAATTAATTATTGCCCAACGCAACTTCCAGGCGAATGCCAAAACCATTCAAACGGCCGACACCGTGACCCAGACGATTATTAATCTGCGTTAATGAGTTTAACAGGACTGTGTTATGGATAAGAGTTTGTATCTGGCAATGTCTGGCGCAAAGCAAACCATGCTTGCTCAAAGTGTACATGCCAATAATCTGGCGAATGCAACGACCACAGGTTTTAAATCTGATCTGGCACAAGCGCGCAGCATGCAAGTGTTTGGTGAGCATTTTCCCAGCCGGGTTTATGCCTTAACAGAAAGCCCGGCAACGCAGTTTGCCTCCGGCACCTTGCAAGATACTGACAGGGAATTAGACATTGCCATTAAAGGCAGCGGCTGGATTGCCGTGGGTAATAAGGACGGTCAGGAGTCGTACAGCCGTGATGGGGCCTTGTCGATTACACCAACGGGGATGCTGGTCAATGGCGCAGGGCATCCTGTGTTTGGCAACAGCGGGCCTATCGTGTTGCCGCCGGCAGCCAAAGTTGAAATCGGTGTTGATGGTACCATCTCAGTGGTGGCGTTAGGTGAGGGGCCCGCCTCTGTTGCAGAAGTCGATCGCATCAAACTGGTTAATCCCGATCAGAAAAATCTGGTCAAAGGTGATGATGGTTTAATGAAAACACGCGATGGTACGCCGCTTGAACCCGATGCCTCGGTACGTGTGGCCTCGGGATTTCTCGAAGCCAGTAATGTGAATACAGTTGAATCCATGACGGAAATTCTGGAATTGGCGCGGAAATTTGAAATTCAATTAAAAGTAATGCAAGCGGCAGACAGTGCTGATCAGTCCTCGGCACAACTCTTGCGTATCTCATGATAAGCGCAACAAAAAACAGGATCTGTCAGATATCCGGCGCTGACACATACTATACAACGGTGGAGAGAAGTTATGCATCCCGCATTGTGGATCAGTAAAACAGGTTTAAGTGCACAAGATACGCGCCTGGCGACTATATCGAACAATCTTGCAAACGCCAGCACGGTAGGTTTTAAAAAGGACCGTGCTGTATTTGAAGATCTGATGTATCAGGTAAAACGTCAACCGGGCGCGCAATCGTCACAAGACACTCAATTACCTTCCGGATTGCAAGTTGGAACAGGTGTTAGAACGGTATCCACCCAGAAAGTATTTGATACCGGCAACATGGAAGTCACCGACCGAGCATTGGATGCGGCAATTAATGGCCGTGGATTCTTTCAGGTGCAATTGCCGGATGGCAATATCGGGTACACCCGTAATGGCCAGTTTCACATGGATAATACCGGGCAAATCGTCACGGCGTCGGGAAACCCTATTACACCTTCGATTACTATTCCAGAAGGTTCGTTGGGCATCACCATTGGTGAAGACGGTACGGTGACCGTGCGTGACAGTACCGGTCAGCAATCTAACGTGGGCGCGTTTGAACTGGCTGACTTTATAAACCCCTCCGGTTTGCTGGCCATGGGTGAAAACATGTTTACTGAAACCGCTGCCAGCGGTGCGCCACAAGCCGGCACACCCGGTCTTAACGGCATTGGCAGTGTGCTGCAAAACACCCTCGAAAGCTCGAATGTGAATGTAGTTGAAGAGCTGGTGAATATGATTTCCACACAACGCACCTACGAGATGAACTCAAAAGTGATCAGCACCGCCGACCAAATGCTACAACAGGCAACACAGGTTCTTTAAAGCGATTAGGGTGATCCCAATGAATAAAGTTCTGCTCAGACTCCTGCTATGTAGTCTTTTAGTGGGGGTGTCGGCTTGTCAATCGCTGATCCCGCCCAAGGAGGATGACTCACATTATGCGCCGGTGTCTCCGGCATCGCTGGTGCCACCGCTACCACAGAATGGAAGCATCTATCAGGCAGGTTACAGCCCCGGCATATTTGAAGATCAGCGGGCCTTACGCACAGGTGACATTATCACGGTCATTCTGGATGAGAGCACCGTCTCTAAAAAATCCAGTGGCACCAAGTTGAGTAAGGACAATGAAACTGCGGTAGGAGGCATCACCTTGCAAGGTTTGGCGCTGGAACAAGCCATGTCAGGTCAGCGTGATTTTTCAGGCAAAGCAGGTGCGGATCAAAGCAACAGTTTAAAAGGCAATATCACCGTGACCGTGGCCGATGTGTTGCCTAACGGTGTCTTACTGCTGCGCGGCGAAAAATGGATCACCCTCACCAACGGTGACGAACTGATTCGTATCAGTGGCATGGCACGACCGGCGGACATCAGCCCCAATAACACGATTATTTCAACCAAACTGGCCGATGCGCGCATTACCTACAGTGGTCGCGGTGAATTGGCCGACAGCAATCGTATGGGCTGGTTTGCCCGATTTTTTGTCAGCCCGTTCTTTTTCTTTTGAGTTAAAAGAGGTTTGTTCACCATGCGATATAAACAGTGCCTGATAGTGGTGTGCCTCATGTATATCGCGCCGGCTTATGCCGAACGTTTAAAAGATATTGCCAGCATTGCCGGCGTGCGTGATAACCAGTTGCTTGGTTATGGTCTGGTGGTGGGGCTCGATGGCAGTGGCGATAAAACCCCCTTCACCTCGCAAACATTTAAAAACATGATGGCCCGTTTTGGCATTACCATGCCCGACGGCATTGACCCCAAATCAAAAAATATTGCAGCGGTATCGGTACACGCTACCTTGCCGCCGTTTTCCAAACGCGGACAGCGCATTGATATCACGGTTTCATCCATTGGCAATGCCAAAAGTCTTCGAGGCGGCAGCTTGTTAATGACCGGCCTCAAAGGGGCCGACGGTAATGTCTATGCCATTGCCCAGGGTGATATGGTGGTCGGTGGCTTTGATGCCTCCGGCAAGGATGGCTCGCGTATTACGGTGAATGTGCCCGTGGTCGGGCGCATTCCCGGCGGTGCCACCGTGGAACGAGAAGTGCCCAGTATGTTTGCCGAAGGCAATTCATTGATTTTTAATTTACGCCAAGCTGATTTTACAACGGCCAAGCAAGTCACGGATGAAATCAATCGTATTTTAGGTAAAGGGGTGGCCTACGCTATCGATGCAGGCTCTATTCAGGTTGCGGCACCGCAAGATGCCTCGCAACGTGTGACCTATCTTTCAGTGCTGGAAAATATCCAGGTAAAAACCGGGCAGAGCTCGGCCAAAGTTATCATTAATTCACGCACGGGCACCATTGTTATCGGCCAGAATGTGCAGCTCTCGCCTGCCGCTATAACCCACGGCTCACTGTCGGTCACTATTTCTGAAAGCGCACAAATAAGCCAACCCGAAGCTTTCGCGCAGGGTGAAACCGTGGTGGTGCCCAAATCAAATATCAGTGTTGAACAAGAAAAAAACCGTATGTTTGTATTTGATCCGGGCGTGTCTCTTGAAGAATTAGTGAGGGCCGTGAATCAAGTCGGTGTCGCGCCCGGTGATTTGATGGCCATACTCGAAGCGCTAAAACAGGCCGGCGCATTGCAGGCTGAATTGGTTGTGATTTAAAAAAACGACAGGTATATCACAGGTGTTAAACAGCAAGGGCAGCATCAATCAGGCACAAGTCTATACCGACTTGAGTGGTCTGGCGAAATTAGGCTCAGCGGCAAAAAAGAATGATCCTGCCGCCCTGGCCGAGGTTGCCGGTCAGTTTGAGTCACTGTTTATGAATTTAATGCTTAAAAGCATGCGTGATGCCAATGCCGTGTTTGCCGAAGGCAATTTTCTCAATAGCAGCAATGTTAACACCTATCAGCAAATGTTAGATCAGCAATTGAGTGTGTCTTTGGCAGGCAAGGGTAGTATGGGCTTGGCAAAAATCTTGATGAAACAACTCAGCCCCCCCGGACAGGCCTTGCCAAAAAGCGGTGAAAACACGGCAGAAAATCTCGCTGAAGGAATCAAAGCACTGCTGCATTCGCCTTCAGAAAATAAAATATCAGCCGATAACAGTTTAAAAGAGCTGAGCCAGCGCGTGCTGGCGGCGCACGATGCACGTGCCGGTGTGGCACTGACTGAAAGCGAAGGCTCTGCAGCACCAGCGCCAGATGACAATGCTGAAGATGACAGTGCCGAACATAACAATGCCGACTGCGCCATGTTGCCCGAATTTGATAATACGGCCACGGCATTGCTGGCACAAAATTTTACTATTTCGGATCAGAGCAACATGCTAGCGCTTGATGTGTTTGGCAGTGATCTGACAAAAGATCCAGCACAGGTGGAGGGTTTCAGTGGGCCGGCATCGTCAAACCAGCGGGACTTTATTCAATCGCTGTTACCTACGGCAAAATACGTGGCGGGCCGCAGTGGTGTTGATCCTAAAATGTTGATTGCGCAGGCCGCGCTCGAAACGGGCTGGGGCAAACATGTAATCAAACATGCCAATGGCAGCAGCAGCTACAATTTATTTAATATCAAAGCCGATGAAAACTGGACCGGTAAAACAGTGACTAAAGATGTAAACGAATACCGCGACGGCGTGATGATGAAACAGCGCTCACGTTTTCGTGCTTACGATTCTTTTACTGAAAGTTTCCAGGATTACATGCATCTTGTACAGAACAGCGAGCGTTATGCAAAGGCCATGAGTCATCGTAACGAACCTCAAGCCTATATCAACCAATTGCACCGGGCGGGTTATGCCACCGATCCGCACTACAGCACTAAAGTTAACAAGGTGTATCAGCGTGTAATTGCCACAGAAGGAACCTAAGTTATGGCAAGTATCATCAATAACGGCTTATCGGGATTAAAAGTCCAGCAGACGGCTCTTTCAACCACCGCCCATAATATTGCCAATGCCAATACGGAAGGCTACAGTCGCCAGGTTACAAATTTTGGCACCAATCCAGCCGTTAAAATGGGGGATATGTATGTGGGGTCGGGAGCCGATGTCACCGGTATTACACGTATTGTGGATGGTTTTGTGCTTAGCCAGGTGCGCGAAACAACCGTCAGTTTCAACCAGATGGATAGCTATTACAGCAATGCCTCCGCCATTGATTCGCTGATTGCCGATGCTTCCACCGGTGTGATTCCCACCATTGAACAATTTTTTTCTGCCTTGCAGGATGCCTCCGCCGATCCGGCCTCACTGCCGCTCAGGCAAGTCGTTTTGAGTGAATCTGAAATCGTGACGGGCCGTTTTGACGTGCTCTACAACCAGCTCAATGATGTCAATACACTGACCAATCAGCAAGTGTCCACCGTAGTCGAAGATATTAACGTATTGGCACAAAGCGTGGCTGAGCTTAACAAAGCCATTGCAAACAACAGTGGCAGCAGTGTGGGCAGCCAGCCCAATGACTTGCTCGATCAGCGTGATGAAGCCTTAAAAGAACTGGCCTCACTCGTTGGTATCTCGGTCATTAATCAGGGTGATGGCACGGTGGGTGTTACTATTGGCAGCGGCCAACCCTTGGTCGTGGGCTCGCGGGCACGACAACTGGGTGTGCAAACGGGCGACATGAATGCCTCGGCACTGGATATTACCTTTCTTGATTCACACGGTGAGGCGGGTACCGTAATCACCCGGCAAATCAGTGGTGGTCAGTTGGGGGGCTTAATTGAATTTCGTAACGATATTCTCGAACCCTCGTTTCGTGAACTGGGCCGTGTAGCCATCGCCATGGCGTCTACCGTGAATGAAGAACATCAGCGCGGCATGGATCTGGAAGGCGATGTAAACACCAATTTTTTTGTTGACGTGAATGACCGTATTGCTGCAACACAGCGCGTGGTGGCCAGCAGCAATAACACGCCACCAGCCGATCAAGTACTCAGTGTAACGATTGAAGACATCAGTCAGCTCACAACGGACGACTATCAACTGACATTCGGCCCCAAAGATTCAATTTACACCCTCACGCGCAAAGGCACTGATGAAGTGATTACGCGTGGCACCATTGGCAATACCTTTCCCATAAGCATCAACGTCGAAGGTATTTCCATTCATCTTGAGCAGGGCACCTTTAAAAGCGGCGATAAATTCCTGATTCAACCGACACGTTACGGTGCCTCTGATTTAACGCTCCAAGTCAAAACTGCGCAGGATATTGCCTTTGCCTCGCCCGTGCTGGCCCAGGCCAATACCAATAACAGCGGCACAGGCGCCATCAGTTTTGGCGAAGTGCTCGACATCAATACGCCTGCCTTTGCCGTGAAAGGCCAGCTCAGTCCGCCCCTATTGATTCGATTCACCAGCGAAACCACCTACGATGTGCTCGACAATAGCGATCCCTCCAACCCGGTGGCGCTGAATCCGCCCTTGCGTAATCAGGTCTTTGTTGCGGGTTCTGAAAATAAATTATTTTCAGAAGTGGCCGGTGATACATCGGTTCAAAGCACCGGCACCCAGGTGGGTGTCGCCGTTGCCGGAATCGTGAATAATTATTCGGCTGAAACCTTTAATTTTTCTTACCGTAATCCTGACACCTTGGTGTTAAGTCAATTAGCCCCGTTCACCACCGCCGCCAACGACAGCGCCGCTACGATTGCCGCCAAACTCAATACCAATTTTAATGGCGTAAAAGCCTCGGCCTTTACCGAAGTGCAAGTCAACACACTCAGTGCCACCAGTGTTACTTTGAACGGTCAGGTTATTTCAACACCGACCTTGTCCGCCCTGGTGACCGGCATTAATAACAACAGCACCCTGCAAACGCAGGGCATTCGCGCCCAGCTCGATGGCAGCAACGTGGTGATTCGTGATGCCAATGGCGATGATGTGCAATTTCAACTCACCGGCGGCAGTGCCACCATTCAAGGCACGGTATTTAATGCCGGCGATACCGCCACCGTCGGCGGGGAAGTTCAGCTCATCATGAATGAAGGCTACAGCCTAAAAACCTCGGGCAATGGTGTGTTTGCTGCGGCTCCGGTAGCCACCTCCACCTACATGGGCTACCAGGCAACGCTCTCAGGAAGGCCCAAAGCAGGCGACACCTTTAGTGTTGGTTTTAATAAAATGGGGCAATCTGATAACCGAAATTTATTAAAGATTATTGGTTTGCAGTCGAAAGGGTTAGTAGAGGGTGGGCGTTTAACTTACGCCGATGCCTACGGACAACTGGTTGAAAGCGTGGGTGCGCAAACCAAAAATGCCTCCATTGCCAGGGAAACCCAAAAAAGTTTATTGTTTCAGGCCGAGCAACGTCGAGAATCCATGTCCGGCGTTAATCTCGATGAAGAGGCCTCCAACATGATCAAATTTGAACTGGCCTACAATGCCGCCGCACAAGTCATTGTGATTGCCCGTTCGTTATTTGACACCTTGATTGCAACGTTCCGTTAAGCAGACTAAGGGTAAAAACGTATGCGTATTTCAACGTCGCAAATCTATAAAACAGGCCTGAATGGCGTTTTGAATGCGCACACCCAGGTGGGTGAAACCCAGGAAAAAATCACCACCGGCAAACGTGTTTTACGTCCCTCAGACGACCCGGTGGCCGCAGTACGCATTCAGCAAGTGAATCTGCAAATAGGCACAGCTGAGCAATACAACGACAATATCGGTATTGCCAATTCGAAGCTGGCCGAAGAAGAAAATCTGCTCGATGTAACCGGCGACATTCTGCAACGAATTCGCGAATTGGTGATTCGTGCAGAAAACGGTTCACTGGGTGCCGTTGATCGTATCGCTATTGCCGAAGAAATTGACGAGCGTCTGGGTGAATTGCAAAACGTTGCCAACAGCCGTGATTCGGCAGGGAAATATATTTTTGGTGGTTTCAGCGGCGAACAGGCCCCTTTTGTTAAACGTGAGGGAGGTGGGTTTAGCTATGTAGGTGACAGTGGACAAAACAAGGTGCAGTTTTCGTCGAACAGTTTTGTTGATTTAAATGATTCGGGCAAAGCCATTTTTAACGACGTAAAAATAGCACAGGGCAATTTTGTTACCAGCGAATCACCGACCAATACTGCCAAGCCCCCTGCAGTTATTACCGCAGGGCAAATTACCGACCAACGCGCCTTTACCGGTGAGCTTAACGAGCAATATCAGCTGACCTTTAACCCGGTGACGGCTATTGTGCCCAATGGCCCCAATTTTACGGTTACACGCGTGTCAGATGGGGAAGTCATAGGGCAGCCCAATCAAAGCTATACCGCCGGTGAGAATATCGAAATCAACCGCAAACGCTTTGAATTACCACCGGCTCCGCTGGCGGGTGATAGTTTTTTATCTTTTGATGCCTCGCAGGGCGAAGATTACCAACTGATATTTAATGACCCCACAGCCATCACCCCCAATGGTGCCAATTTCAGTCTTTACCGAAAATCCGATGGCACAATGGTCGGTGTACCCAATCGACCCTATGTGTCGGGTGCTGATATCGAATTTAATGGCATGCGTTTTCAGATCAACGGCAATCCGGTGATGGGTGACCGTTTTGAAATTAATTATTCCGACAGTGAAAATTTACTCACCATGATTGAGCAGGTGGTGCACGCACTTAAAATGCCCGGTGATGCCGCAGGCGGTGATTTCAGTGAGTTTATTGCCAACACCCTCGACAACCTGCAATCAGCCGAAACCAATGTTATCTCGACGCGGGTAAAAATTGGTGCCCGTATGAACGTGGGTGAGTCGTCAACCGCGCTCAACGAAAATATCATTTTTGAAGGCACTACCGTGGTGTCAAAACTGCGCGATCTCGATTATGCCAAGGCGCTTAGTGATCTTTCCTTTCAATCCTTTGTGCTCGAAGCGGCGCAAAAGAGTTTTGTAAAAATAAGTAACCTGTCGCTGTTTAATTTTATTCGTTAATTAATCCACCGTTTTATTCCCTTCGTTAGCTGATTCGTACCGGTGCTTCGGCATTGGTACGTCTTGTGTATTTAAAGCCTTGAATCACAACTATTGCCTCCGTTTTTTATAGAACATTTTATAAATCGTTATTAATCTCTCAAAATTAAAACCAAAGTGATCTAAAAAAACCGTAAATAAAACTAAACCTCCCGGGTATCGCGCCGATACAAGTTATGAAGCGAATAAATTTGAATGAACAACCATTCAATACCCACCACTCAACCGTCTTGTAGTATGACCTTCAGATCGTTGAGAAATTAAGGAGAACACTCATGGCACAAGTAATTAACAGTAACCTTCCCTCGCTCAATGCGCAGAGAAACCTGAATAAATCACAAATGGGTTTGAACAACGCCTTACAGCGTTTGTCTTCAGGCTTACGTATCAACAGCGCCAAGGACGACGCCGCCGGTTTGTCTATTGCCAACCGGTTTACCTCGCAAATCCGTGGTCTGGATCAAGCGGTGCGTAACGCTAACGACGCCATTTCACTGTCGCAAACCGCTGAAGGCGCCATGGACGAAAGCAGCAATATTCTGCAGCGTATTCGTGAATTGTCCGTGCAGTCAGCCAACTCCACCAACTCGGCACTTGACCGTTTGAGCCTGCAAGGGGAAGTAAACCAGCTGGTGTCAGAAATGGACCGTATTGCGCAAACCACCACCTTTAACGGTTTGAAACTGCTCGATGGTTCGTTTTCGGCGCAAAGCTTCCAGGTGGGCGCTAACTCACGCGAAACAGTGAATGTCAGTGTTGCTGCGGCAACCACCGACAAGCTGGGCGTTAATAAGGTTGATACCAATAACACGACCTACGGTGTGGAAGTGCCTGCCGCGGCTGCACAAGCCGCTACCAAGTCCACCTTGTTTGGACAACGTTTGGCCGGTGCTACGGTTACGGCAGCGTTGGATACACAAATTCTGGCGCAAACCATCAGTATTACTGACCCCAATGGAACGATTAATACCGTATCAGTGGCCGCAGGTACCAATCGTGATGCCGGACAATTGGCGATTGATCTAAGTGCACAAAATGGTGTAGCGGCGAGTGCGAGCAACTCAGCCGTGTTTGGTAATACCTTGGCCAATACCCAAGATGGTGACACCGTTAGCTTTGACTTGATTGCAAGAGATGGTGGTACGCCAGAGACAGTGAGTTTTGTCTATAAAGCAGCTACCTTTGATACGGATCTGGATAATGCACTCGCAACAGCAATTGGCAACATCAATTCAACCAATGGCGATACTGATCTAAGCTATGCCGCCGGTAGTAATACGATGGTCAGTGCCTCTGGCTTTAATATTGGCGTTGAGAATTTTGCGGTGCAAGATAATGCCTCGGTAACCTTCAGTGCTTTTGGGGGTGATAATGCTGAAAATATTAGTTTTACTGTTGACGGTACAGCTATCAGTTTTCAGCTGGATACAGGTAGCCAATCTAACACGGCAACTAACTTGTCAACGGATTTGTCGACGCAGTTAGGTGCGGGTTACGAAATAAGCCAATCGGGTGGCTCTGTAACGCTGACCAAACTTGATGGTACAGCTGTTGTAATTGCAGCCTTCACGGGTGACGATGCCACCTCTGACACGACAATGACCATGGCCAATGCCCATGCAGGTACGTCAGGTGCTGGCGTGTCATTTAATGACAGCGCAGCGACGGCAGCACCCTTGGTTAACACAGGGACAGGTACACCTGTAGCCGCAACTAACTCTACATTTAGTTTTGCTGGTGCGGTACTTCAAGAGGCAGCCGCCGGTAATGACTCTGCGGTGAAAGTGGGTGCTATTACCATTCAATTAGATTCTGGTTACCAGATTGAGTCGAGCGTGGCAACAGGTGCGGGTAGTATCTTCACCACGGCAGCAAACACTGCTGCAACGCTGACCAGTCCTGTAGCTCTGGCTGATGCCTCTGCAGGTAACTTTGTGGTGGCACAAACACTGACCTTAACCGGCACAGGCACCAGCAGCGTAGATATCGGCGCTAATGCTACAGCAAAAGAAATTGCGACTTTGGTAAATCAGATTTCGGATGCTACCGGTGTAACGGCTTCAGCCAGAACGACGGCAACACTGAAAAACTTGAACCAGGATGGCGTAATAGAAATGACGTTGAATGGTACCGATATTTCTGCCAACGTAAGCAGCAATGATTTAAGTGCGTTGGTAACTGCCATCAATGATCAGACCTCTAAAACCGGCGTGGTGGCTACGCTAAATATCGACAAGGATGAAGTAACACTGGTAGATGCCAGTGGTAAAGATATCGATATAGAAAATTTCGACAGCTCGGCCACAGGTACCAGTACGTTAGACGTGCAAGGTGGAGAAGGCACAGCACTGTCACTCACAAATGCCGTTAATACCAACCAGGATTCAACAGTGGTGGGTGGTAATGTAGAGTTCAAATCGGTCGCTACGTCCTTTAGTGTCAGCTCCAATGTTGGTGCAACACGCGGAGGCTTGTTTAGCGGTTCGGCCAATGAACTGCAAACCAGCACCAAACAAACGGTAGACAGCATTGATATTTCAACCGCTGAAGGTGCACAAGCGGCACTGGATATTGTTGATGGTGCCTTGTCAGCCATTGATGCTAACCGTGCAGACTTGGGTGCGGTGCAAAACCGTATGCTGTCCACGGTGTCTAACTTGTCGGCCACCTCTGAAAACCTGAGCGCTGCGCGTTCACGTATTCAGGATGCCGACTTTGCCAAGGAAACGACTGAGCTGACGCGCAACCAGATCATGTTGCAAGCCGGTATGTCGATTCTGGCACAGGCAAAGGGATTGCCACAGCAGGTATTGAGTCTGCTCCAGTAGTTTAAGAGCGGCTTATGAAGGTCCTTAGTTAGACAAAAGCGGGTGAGTCTTTGTGCTCACCCGCTTTTGTATCAGGGGGAAGTATGTCGGTTATCAAAAATGGTGTTGAGGGTCGTAGTACCATTAACGAAATACGTGCCGATGCGGTTAAAGTCGCCAGGCAAACAGGTCAATCCGGTGATGAGTCGTTAACCGTCGAAGCAGTTTTGCCTGTGGCCAGTGCCACGAAAACCACGCAAAAACAAGCCAAATCAAATTCAGCCGAACAGCTCAAACAACTTGAAGCAGCCGTATCCAAACTTAAAGAATATGCCGACACACAGAAGCGTCAGTTGAATTTTTCAATTGATGAAGTCAGCGAACAAACGGTGATTAAAGTGTTTAATGCCAGTTCAGGCGAATTGGTGCGACAGATTCCGAGCGAAGAAGCCCTTAAACTGGCCGAACGCGCCAGCCAGAATAGCAGCGGCGGACTGTTAGACTTTATTGTCTGAGCAGGCCTGATCACTGTCTAACAAGAAAGCTAAGCAGGCTGGCTGAGTTAGACGCCTTGCAGCATGTAACAGGTTGTTATTTTTCCTGTAGGGCTGTTTTTTTTTCTAAAATCAGTTCCATATTTAAACCCATCCGGTGTTTAGAACGTAGCATGTGCGTTTGTAAACGCAACTCTAGCATCCACAACATATTTCAAAACATCCACAGTACATTCTAAAAGCAGCTACACAAATTCTGAAAACACGGCGTAGGTGTGCGCGCGAATAAAAACGACCGTTAACAGAATGTGCACTAAAATTAGTGAAATTCGGCTCAAGAGCACGCAGTTGTGGCCGATATAAAGTTAAGAGGTGAATTATGGCATCGGTAAGCACATTAGGCGTTGGTTCAGGTATTGATATTCGGACCCTGGTTGATGATTTGGTCAAGACCGAGCGCGAACCCAAAGTAAAACGTATGGATGCCCTGGAGGCCGATGCCCAAGCCGGTATTTCAGCTTTTGGTACACTTAGTTCAGCCGTGGCCGAGTTAGACGATGCGCTCAGTGGTATGGCTGATTTATCGGATTTTAAGCGCCGTAAAGCCGTGTCAGGCAACGAAGAGTATTTTACCGTCAGCGCCAGTGGACTGGCGGTGTCAGGCAACTACAGCGTTGAGGTGGTGTCGCTGGCAACGTATCACAAACTGTCGTCTGTTGCGATAAGCCCAACAAGTGCGGTGGGCACAGGCAGCTTGACACTGAGCGTGGGTGCGAAGTCATTCACGGTCACCATTGATGACAGCAACAATACCCTGGCGGGTATTCAGGCGGCGATAAATTCAGACCCGAGCAATAAAGGTGTGACAGCGAGCATTGTTACCGACGATGCCGGCAGCAAACTGGTTTTTACCGCAAATGAAAGCGGTACAGCGAATCAGATTTCAATTGCAGCCACAGACAATAATCTTGGCGACGGCAATGATTTAACCCGTTTAAACACAGCGCAATTAACTCCTCTCGGCATCTTAACCAATGCCGTGTTTAAGCTCGATGGCCTGACCATTACCCGTTCATCAAACACCATCGAAGATGCGCTGCAAGGTGTAAGCATTAGCCTGGTTAAACCCAATGCAGCAAACGAAAGCAATGCCTTGACAGTGAGCCTCGATAAAGATGCCGTGAAAGAATCGGTGACCAAGTTTGTTGAGGCCTATAACAGTTTTGTGGGTATTACCTCTGAGTTGTCAAAATTTAATGGGCCGGGTGCGCAAAACGGTCCGCTCTTTGGTGATTCCACCCTGCGTATGCTTGAAGTACAGTTGCGCCGCGCGTTAACAGACAGTGTCAGCGGCAACAGTTTAGATAATTTGACTGAGCTGGGTATGACCACCGGCTCCGATGGAAAACTGACACTCAATACCAAAAAACTTGATAAAGCGCTGGAAAATAATTTTGAAGCCATAGGCGGCTTGTTGTCGGGCGAAAAAGGTATTGCCAACAAAATGCGCACCGTGGCCCGTAACTATAAAGGCATATCGGGCGGCATTATAAAGAATCGAACCGATACGTTAAAAAGCAAGCTGGAAGACATCAATACAGACCGAATTAAATTCAAAACAAAAATGGAAGAATTTGAAATACGTTTAATCGATCGGTTTATTCTAATGGATCAAATGGTCAATAGTTTAAAAAATACCGGCGAGTTTATGCTGCAACAACTGGATTCAAATAACAGTAGCAATAAATAACTTATAAAGATGAGGTAATAAAATAATGAACTACAATAGCGGTATTAATCAGTATAAAAAAGTCAATGCGCAGTCTTTACGCACAGCACCACCCCAAGAAGTGGTTCGCATGTTGTTGTCCGGTGCCATGGATAAAATTGCCTTCGCAAAAGGCGCTATCGAACGTGAACACTTTTTGGATAGACAACAAAATATTCGCGGTGCGCGTCAAATTATTGATGCCCTGCGTTCAGCGCTGAATATGGATGAAGGAGGCGGTGTGGCAGACAATCTCGATGAACTTTACGACTATATGGTGCGCCGATTATTTGATGCCAATAAAACAGCCGACATCGACGCGCTTGACGAAGTACACGAATTATTGGGCGAACTGAAAACCGGCTGGGATCAGGTCTGCGAACAGCACCGAGGCAGTCAGGATGAATTGGCCGCATCAAGCATGGTAATTGGCACTGCGTGATAGAGCATTTATTCGCTATAAAAAATAAGCGCGCGTAGAAAACTATTTTGACGGTGTCCATTTTTGAAAAGATCGATGAAAAAATTGTATGAATGAATCTATCGATACCATGAAAACACTGTTACAAAAAATGGATGCCGCGATCAACGAAGAGCACTGGGCCGTAGTGATTTCACTCAATACGGCCTTGCACCAGCATTTTGAACAACTACATTTTGACGTACAGCCTGCAACAATAAAGCAGACCTGCAAAAATGAATTAATAAAAATTTATCAAGCCCATCAAAAACTCCTGCAAAAATGCAGCGATCTACAGAATTTAAACGGCCAGGCGCTTAGTTTATTACGCAAACAAAAAGCGGCCGATACGCTGTATCAACAAGTGCAAACGCACAGCTGAACCCTGTTTCTGATTTTTTATACAAAATTCAAGTGCACAACATGCGGGTAAAAGGCGAATGCTATTGTAATTTTTTGTAACTGAAAAATTCATAAAGCATCATATAGCGTATTGGTTTTGCAAACATTTTTACGATTAAATTTATCGTCAAAAATTGGGCAAGTGTCAAAATCTATTCTATAGTCAAATTCGCAGGCCAAATTATTGGCATATATCACAGTCGACTTCATGACGCAGCGCTGCTGAGCACGTCACCGATTGGACGCGGTGCAAGTTGACTGATACGTAACACATTAAGGAAGATTATGTTGGTTGCACAAAGCATAGTGATTATTGATGATTTATTGACACGTCAGCGCGATTTTGGCGTTATATTGAATTTTATTGGCGAATCGGTGCTTTTATTGACGAGCGAAAATTGGCGCCAGGTTTTGAGTCAAGAAAACGAAAACGAAAAAAATCTTTTATGCCTGTTTGTTGGCGAAGTTTCATTGCGTGGCAACAGTGCGGAACTGATAACACAGTTGCAAATACAGCACCCTGACCTTGCTTTGATAACGATGGGTAATTACAGCCATGATTTGGCGTCTATGGGACAGCATTCTGTTATTGCACAATTTGATGGTTTGCCCACTTACAGCCAATTAACCGACACCCTGCATCGGGCACAGATATTTCAACATCAAAAGCGCCGTGTGAATGGATTTAATGAACGAAGAGAAACGACCTTGTTTCGTAGCCTGGTGGGTACGAGTCGTGGTGTGAGTCGTGTGCGTGAGTTAATGGCCCAAGTGGCCGATAAAGAAGTGAATGTGCTTATTACCGGCGAATCAGGCACGGGAAAAGAAGTGGTGGCACGTAATCTTCACTACCATTCTAATCGAAGGGACAAGCCTTTTGTACCGGTGAATTGCGGTGCGATTCCGCATGAATTGCTTGAGAGTGAATTATTTGGTCATGAAAAAGGCGCCTTCACCGGGGCCATCACCAGCCGTGCCGGACGTTTCGAAGTTGCACAGGGAGGCACACTGTTTCTCGATGAAATTGGTGATATGCCCTTTCATATGCAGGTTAAATTGTTGCGCGTATTACAAGAACGTTGTTATGAGCGTGTGGGCAGCACCAAATCCATTGAGGCGGATGTTCGTATTATTGCCGCGACACATAATGATCTTGAAAAAGCCATTTCAGAAGGCCGATTCCGTGAGGATCTGTATTACCGTTTAAATGTATTTCCTATCGAAATGCCTGCGTTACGTGAACGCACCGAAGATATTCCATTGCTGATAAATGATCTGATCAAAAAAATAGAAATGGAAAAGCGCGGTTCAATTCGATTTAATTCCAGCGCCATTATGTCACTGTGTCATCATGCCTGGCCGGGCAATGTACGTGAACTGGCGAATCTGGTGGAACGTCTAGTGATAATGCATCCCTATGGTGTCGTTGGTGTGCAGGAATTACCGGCAAAATTCCGTCATATTGATGTAAAAGACGAAGAATTTTTTTCAATTCAGGAACACAACACGCTGCCGAACGTGAACGTGCAGCGCGTGGACGAAAGAGCGAATGTTACCTTGCCGCATGACGATATTAATTTAAAGGAATATCTTGAAGACCTTGAAAGCAGTTTGATACGTCAGGCGCTGGATGATTGTGGCGGTGTTGTCGCGCGTGCGGCCGAGAAATTAAAAATTCGCCGTACCACGCTGGTGGAAAAAATGCGCAAATACGGCATGCATAAAAAGGAAATGGGTGACAGTAACTTGACGTTTGCCCGAACGGGAATTTTTTAAGGCCTTGTATTTATAGAATAAATAACTTGGCCTTGAATTTGCAAAAGCATTGCATGACATACTCAATCAACCGCTGAATAGTAGTGTAAATGCAATGAGCTCACTTAAAAATTCCTGGTTAGGTAAGCATGATTTTTCTGATTCGGTACATGCAGATCTTTCAGAAATTAATTTATTAAAATCAGAGGTCAGAATACTGAAAAAACGTATTCATGATTTGCAGGTTTTTCATCAACAAACGCTGGAAAATCAAGGTCAGCATGTACGGCGTTTTGAGCGTTTATTACAACAGCTGCCCTGTGGCGTTATTACCCTTGATGAACGTGGCTGCATTGAAAATGTAAATGCCTACGCACGTAAACTGTTTACCGAAATCCGTTTGGGTGAAACGTGGTTGACGGTAATTCAGCGTGAATTCTCGCCGCGCGCGGATGACGGCCATGAAATATCCCTGCGTAATGGCAAACGCGTTACCGTGGACACGGCCTCGCTGGACGATGGTTCGGGGCAGATTGTGATTCTGCTTGATCTGACAGAAACACGTAATCTGCAAGAAAATCTCAATCGTCAAAAACGTTTGGTCGAAATGGGCAAAATGATGGCTTCTCTGGCACATCAAATTCGTACACCGCTGTCCACGGCCATGCTCTACAGTTCGCAGTTAATTGACCTGCCACATGAAAATACGCGAACACAGCATTTTGCCCGTAAATTAAAGGCTTCACTTGATTGCATCAATAAACAAATAAATGACATGCTGATTTATGTGCGTGGTGATGTTGAGCCTGATGAGTGTCTTGATATCGCACAGCTATTAAATGAACTTGATGCCTACTGTGCCGACAGTGTAGCGGCCAGTGCAGGTAGTTTGCATATTCAGGCACCCACTGAGCCCGTGTTAGTTCGATGTAACAAAACAGCCCTGATCGGTGCTTTGAGCAATCTGGTTCAGAATGCGCTGCAATCACAAACAGGCCCCGTCACCGTAGGCATACGCGCAGCGTTAGTCGATGCGAATAAATTACAGGTGCATGTGTTTGATAATGGCCCCGGTATTGACGCAAGTGTACGCGATAAAATATTTCAGCAATTTTTTACCACCAAAACGGTAGGCACGGGTTTGGGTTTGTCGATTGTAAAAACGATTATTCAGTCACATGGCGGGGATATTTTTCTGGATGAATCATTCACACGCAGTGGTTGCTGTTTTGTGATTGAGTTTCCTGTTCAAAGCGCGTATCTGCGTTAGGAGAAAGAAATATGACAAAAAAATCCTATACCATTCTTGTGGTCGAAGATGATTTTGAATTACGCAGTGCCTTGGTGGATATTCTGCTTATGGCCGGGTACAACTGTTTGCAGGCGGAAGACGGCCAGCAGGCTCTCATGCATATTGACCATGAAACGGTTGACCTAGTGATTACCGATCATCATATGCCGGTCATGGACGGTGAAATGCTGTTGAAGCGTTTACAACATCTTTGCCCTGAGTTGCCTGTGCTGATGGTGACGGCCTACGGTTCGATTAACGGGGCTGTTGCTGCAATGCAAATGGGGGCGGTGGATTATTTGCCCAAACCCTTTGAAGCAAAAATGCTCATTGAAAAAGTACGCATGTTATTGCCTGATCCGAATTTGGCTATTTCACAGGATGTGGTTGCAGAAGATCCTTACACTAAACGAATTTTTGCATTGGCCAAACGCCTTGCCCAAAGTGATGCAACGGTGATGTTGTTGGGCGAAAGTGGCACCGGTAAAGAAGTTCTGGCGCATTATATTCACCGTAACTCGCCGCGCAAGGATAAACCTTTTGTTGCCATAAACTGTGCTGCCATACCTGAGACCATGCTGGAATCTCTGCTGTTTGGTTATGAAAAAGGCGCATTTACCGGCGCTTTTCAGGCCAGAAGTGGCAAGTTTGAACAAGCCAATGGTGGCACCTTGCTGCTTGATGAAATAAGTGAAATGGATGTGGGTTTGCAAGCCAAGTTGCTCCGTGTTTTGCAAGAGCGTGAAGTGGAACGTATTGGGGCTAAGGAAACCATTGCGCTGAATGTACGTATTATTGCCACATCGAACCGCCGACTGGAAGATGAAGTGGCGCAGGGCCGTTTTCGCGAGGATTTATATTACCGCCTGAATGTATTTCCTGTTAAATGGAAACCCCTGCGTGAGCGTCCGCTGGATATTCTGCCTTTGGCTGAACGATTTATCCGGCATTACAAGGTTAATGATAAAGCGATCACTCTCAATGAGGACGCCAAACAAGCCATGATGCGCCACCCTTGGCCGGGCAATATCCGTGAACTTGAAAATGTTATTCAGCGCGCACTTATTCTGTGTCAGGGCGAAGAAATCGTGCTGGATGATTTAATGTTCGAAACCGATGATTTAGACACGCCCCATGCAGAACGCTCACTCGATAGCGTAAAGCCAGGGTTAAGTACGGTTTTTGCGGGCGAGAGTGTTTTAACTAATGATCTTAAAAATCGTGAATATCATTTGATTGTCGATACGCTTAAATCGGTGGCGGGCCATAAGAATAAAACCGCTGAAATTCTTGGCATCAGTCCGCGAACCTTGCGTTATAAAATCGCCAGAATGCGTGAAAATGGTTTTGATTTTGACTATTACGAAAGCGCTTAACGCCCGTTGTATTTCTTCCTTAGGTTCTATAAAACCAGGCAATTTGATGCGCTGGTTTTTGTCTATTCAATATAACGTTAGCGTTATATTAATACTGGCCTGAATTGTGCATTTTATCCTTTGATGTTTATTATCGTTCTTAAGCGTCAATCTAATGACGCACGTTAGTTTGAGGGAATTTAATTTGATCGGAGTAATGTATGGATAACACAATTCAGGTCAGGCAGTTGCTCGATAGTATGCAGTCAATTCGCAGCAAAATGCCGGTGTTTGAAAATCAGTTTGATGTTGTAAAAGGTGTGGGTGATGTAAAACAAAGTGCGACGGCATCGTCGCCGTTTTCATCCTACCTGAGTGATGCTCTGGGCAGTGTTAATGCCCAGCAACAGGAATCCTCCAGCTTGGCCACCGCTTTTGAACGTGGTGATCCGGGGGTGGATATTACGCAAGTGATGATTTCAATGGAAAAGGCCAGCATTTCATTCCAGGCATTAACTCAAGTGCGCAATAAAATGGTTGATGCGTATAGAGATGTTATGAATATGCCCATTTAATGTTGTTTATTCGATTGAAATAAAAAACACAGTAAGCAGTGGCGGTTATTTTGTCACAGTAACGATGTAGTGGTAACACGTGAGGCGCTTGGGATATTCGTATGGCAGACGGTGACTTGGCACGGGGGCAAAGTAAATCGATTAATCCCTTGATTGCAGGATTTAATAATCTGGCTTTGCTGCGTCAATTAGGACTCATGATTGGTTTGGCCGCCAGTGTGGCCTTAGGCTTTGGTGTGGTTTTGTGGTCGAAAGAGTCAAATTATCGGCCTCTGTATTTGGACTTGTCTACGGTAGATGCCGTTGCCGCATCTGACATTCTGCAACAAAACAATATTCCATTTAAGTTTGATAGTAACGA
>Ga0209841_1000029_pt1 | contig 31114 bp, 28 predicted proteins | sample GWRWT4_30Apr14_FD_187185 | JGI IMG/M metagenome (GOLD analysis project Ga0209841, IMG submission 187185) | Sand microcosm microbial communities from a hyporheic zone in Columbia River, Washington, USA - GW-RW T4_30-Apr-14 (SPAdes) (version 2) | ecosystem: Engineered > Artificial ecosystem > Sand...
CCACCTGGCAGGCCCTGGTCGATGCCGCCTGGACGGGCCACGATGGCTTCGTGGCCCTGTGTGCTGGCGAGCCACTGCCTGCCAGCCTGGCATCTCAGCTCCTCGCACGCCGCGTGGTGCTCCACCACACGGGGGATCTGGAACACCTGGGCCAACCGGCCGCGGTTTCGGCGTCGGCGTCGGCGTCGGCGTCGGTCGCACCGGTGTCCAGCAAACCCGCCCCCAGCACCCCCATGGAAAAGGCGATCGCCGAAGTCTGGCAGGAGCTGATTGGCGAGAGTGACATCGGCCTGGATGACAACTTCTTCGACCTGGGCGGCCATTCGCTGCTGGCCATGCGTGCCGTCACGGAAATCAGGCGCCGGACCGGCGTCAACGTGAGCGTGCGGCGCCTGATTTTCGAGAACCTGGGCCAGCTCGCCGCGCCGCAAACGGCATCGCCCCCCGCCACCGCACAGGCGACGGGTGACCTCGCCTCGCCAGCCATCACCGATGAGCTTCCATCCGGCAAAAGCAGCTGGATCAACCGCCTGCTTGGACGATGAGGAAGAAGCTTTTTCGCACCGCCACATGAACCCATTTTTCTTCGGCCCCCTTGATCACCGCCTCTATGGTGTCTACCACCCACCTGCCAACTCGCAGCGGCATTCATCGCAGGTGCTGCTGTGCCCACCTTTCGGGCAAGAAGCCGTGCGCACGCATCGCCTGCAACGCCTGCTGGCCGAGCACCTGACCCGCCAGGGTGTGCATGTCATGCGTTTCGATTACTTTGGTACCGGTGAATCGGCGGGCGCGGACCAGGAGGGCACGCTGACCCGGTGGCGCGACGACATCCTGATGGCGCACGCCGAATTGACGCTGCGCACCCGCGCTCAACACACCACGTGGCTGGGAACCCGCCTGGGCGCCACACTGGCCATCATGGCCTCCGAGCTCTGCGATCAGCCCCCCGACCGGCTGATCCTCTGGGAGCCCATCCTCAACGGACCGGCCTACCTGAAGGAACTCGGCGAGGCCCATGCCCGGGAAACCTTCGTGCCCGTCGTCCATGCCCAGCGGCCCTCCGCGCAGGTGCGGGACGAGATCATCGGCTTCGGCGTGAGTGAGGCCTGGTTGAAGCAAATGAATGATCTCTCGATCACCAAGCTGAACCCCCAGTGCAAGGAAGCATGCATCCACCTGGCACGCGCTGAAGACACCAGCGCCACCGCCCCACTGTCTGCGAAATGCGAGGCCATGGGCGGCGCACGCTGGCAGCACATCCCCACCAGCACCAGCGTTGCCTGGCACACCGAAGAAGCTGGTGGATCGGCGCTGGTACCACCCGATCTTTTGCGCCAGCTTGTGGCGGCATCGACCGGGGGCCTGGCATGACCGAGAACATCCTCAACTTTGGCCATGGTGACCGCCTGACCGGCACCCTGACCCTTCCTCCAGAGTCATCCCCGGCCAAATCCACGGCGATCCTGCTGCTCAACGCGGGGGTGATTCACCGCATGGGCCCGCACCGGATCAACGTCAAGCTGGCTCGGCACCTGGCCCAGCAAGGCTTCACCGTGCTGCGCATCGACCTGTCTGGGCAAGGCGACAGCCTCAGCCCCGAACGCCCCCAATCGTTCGAGCAGCAAGCCATCACCGACCTCCAGGCGGCCATGGATCACCTGCAAAGGATCACGCCTGTCAAAAGCTTTGCCCTGGCCGGCATCTGTTCCGGGGCGCACCATGGTGTGGCCACGGCGCTCAAGGATGAGCGCCTGCGTGCCCTGTGGCTGATGGACACCCACGCCTATCCCACGCCGCGCACCTACTGGGTTCGCGCCATGCGGCAACTCCAGCAGCAACCCATCGCCACGCTGCACCGCTGGAGCAAACGGATACTGAGGATGCCAGGCGCCAGTTCGGGGGCCAAACCCGCCCCAACCCCCATGAACGACAACCCTTACGGGAAGCCATCGAAAGCCGAGTTCGCGGCAGACATCCAGTCACTGCTCAACAAGCAGGTTCGGCTTCAGATTGCCTATTCGAACGGCGCGTTCTGGACTCACAACTACCAGAATCAATGGCGCGATGCATTCAAAGACCATGGCGCCGTGGCCCGCGTCCCAACCGAGCTGCTTCCCGACGTTGACCACACCGCATCAACGCTGAATGCGCAGCGCCATCTCATGGCGTCCGTGAGCCGCTTCGCCACTCAATTCGATTGACCTCATCCACAGACCATCATGACCAACTGCTTTGCCGAAGACATCCGAAGCGATCTGCTGGACAGGGCGCCGTTCAAGTTCCACCACCGATTGCTGGAGCATCCGGCGCTTTCGCTGGAAAATCTTGCACGGGTGCTGCCCACCTTGCCGCAGCAACAGGTGATGTATTCGAAAGGCTTGCTGGACGTGGCAGATGACTTCGAATCCACGTTCAGGAAGAAGCCCAGAGACCGCACCCTCGAAGAAACCATCGACTCCATCCGCACCTCGGACTCGTACATCATGGTCCGATCGCCCGAGATCGATCCCTCGTTTGCCGACCTGTACAAGGCCCTGTGCGGTGAGGTCGCCTCGCTCATGAAGACTCGCGGCGTGGGAAGCATGCCCTTGCAGGCGCAGCTCTATCTGTTCATCGCCTCACCCAACAGCATCACCCCGTTCCACATCGACCGGTACTCCACGTTCCTGATGCAGTTTCGGGGCAGCAAGACGGTGACCGTCGGCACCCCCTGGGATGATCGCATCGTGTCACAACCGGACCGCGAGGCCTACGTGGTTCGCGAAAAGACCAAGCTGCCCTGGTCAAGCCAGCTCGACGAGTTCTCCACGGCCTTCGAGTTCAGCCCGGGTGAAGCCCTGCACATTCCCTTCATCGCCGGCCACCATGTGTGCAATGGCCCGGAAGATGTGTCCATTTCCATGTCCATCATCTTCAACACCGAGGAGAGCGTTCGCTGGCGCAATGCGATCTCGTTCAACCACATCCTGCGCAAACAGTTGAACAAGGTGAACCTCACGCCCAAGAGCATTGGTCAATCCGACTGGCGAGATGCCCTGAAATCAAGGATGTGGCAAAGCTACCGGCAATGGCGTGGCTTCGAAGCTTGACTTGCCCCGATCATGTCAACGAATGCCCAATTGCCCATCCGCATCGATGAAGTTGACCAGCTCGTTGGTTTGAAGGGGGGGCACCGCAAGCCCGAAATGGCGGTTGAGCAGCGACACCAAGGACTGCGCCCACAAGGCGTTCCAGACCGTTCCCGCATGGCCATCGGCCACGGTGGCGTGCCGAGGCTCGTCGCCACCGGTGTTCGTGACATCAAAGTGCGCGCCGAAACGCACCGTTTTGTAGACCGGCTTCCCAGAAGACAGGCGGGTGCCCCACAAGGCCGAAAACCAAGCCTGGTCATCAAAGAAAGCGATGCGGGCATCGCCCTGCGCGATCATTTGCAAGCCATGGTTGAAACGCCCCAGGCCTTCATGGATGTTGGCCATCGCCTGAGGCGATTGCCAGTGCGCATGGAAGCGCGCCCAATCGGCATTGTTGAAAATCCCGACCAGGACGATGCGCAGTGTTGGATACGCCCCGCGCAAACGCTCTACCGAGGTGCGGATTTCCCGCACACAGGCTTCCATCAACGCTACCGGCTGCGGGGCAGCCGAGTTGCGCGACAAGGCTTCCAGGCTTTCCTGTGTTCCAAAATCGTTGGTGCCGATGCGGATCAAGACGACGCCGTCCTTCCAGCGCCCCGGCTGCCTGTGCATGGCGGTCAGCAAACGACCGGCCTGGTCAGTTTGCGTCGAATTGAGGTTGTCACAGACCGCGCCCGAATAGGCCTGGTTGTACAGATAGTCCTGCTTCACCGGGAATCGCCCATCCAGGCCGAGGGCGTCGCGGACGATGGACAAACGACGAAAACGCGTGCCCCAGGTGCCCCAGGGCCCAGGATCCAGTTGGTCGGATCTCAGGTGCGCCAGGATCTCGGTCCACTGCCAGGTGCGTTGCCTCAAGGGCCCACCTCTGGCCGCCTTGTTGGCCCCGAAATTCAGATCGTCATGGTAGGCATGGCTGTCGGAGTCTCCCAGCACGCCAAAGCCCACGGCGTTTGGCTTTCCACCTTCATGCAGACCACGCTGCCAACGCTCATCAATCGACAGCAGCACGGCGCTGGCACCCAGCCCGACCACCAACAGTGCCAACAGGATAAATCTCTTCATACCGTCCCTTTGTGCGCTGGGAATGTACCTTACTCGTCAACCATGAACCTGCGGTACCACGCCTGATCAACCATGCCAATCGCCACCCTCAAACGACTGCCACCGATCCGAGCCTGGCTACGCAAGCGCGCCCTGCGCAAGTATTTCACCCAACGCGGCATCGGTTACCACAGCGGCCATTTCAGCACCTTCGCGCAAGCACGCGCCTGGCTTCCACCGTCCCCGGAGTTCAGCCACGATCAGTTCACCGATGAGTATGTTCATCAGCGCTCGCACCGAATCTGGCCCTTTGACTACCCGGTGCTGTTCTGGCTGCGCAAGGCATTCGAAGAGGGCAGCACCACGATTTTGGACATCGGGGGCTCGATCGGCAACCAGTTCTATGCCTACCAGAATTACCTCACTTACCCACCAGGGCTTGAATGGCGCGTCCACGAACTGCCCGCCTTCATTCAGGAAGGCCGCGATCTCGCCGCAGCACGCGAGGCGCATGCTCTGCATTTTTCGGATGAATGGCCCGCCAACTGGCTGAGCAGCGACATCTGGATCGCCGCAGGCGCGATGGAGTTCATGGAAACTGAAAACTTGCCCGCCCTGCTGGCCCGGGCCGACCGCAAGCCCAGGCACCTTTTGCTCAACAAACTGCCCTTGACGGAAGCCTCCGCCTTTGTCTCCACCCAGAACATCGGTTTTGGCTCTTACGTGCCGCACCATGTCTTCAACCGGCAGGCCTTCATCTCGGCCATCGAGAACCACGGCTATGAAAAAATCGACGCCTGGGAAGTGCCTGAGCGAACCTTCATGTCGCTGGGCTTCGCTGCGGATTGCTTCGACACCTACAGCGGCCTGTACTTCCGGCTGAAGGACTGATGATCGCTTCCGGCATCGTTTCCCTGCCCTCACCAGACGGCCTGGGCATCGAGCTGTGGCTGGTCGACCTGGACCACGCGCCTGAAGCCTGGAGCGATGCGGTGCTCAGCGAGGAGGAAGCAGACCGCGCGGCCCGATTTCGCTTTGAGGTTCACGCGCGCCGTTACCGGAGCAGCCATGTGGCCTTGCGCCAGATCCTCGGCAAGGTCACGGGCCAAAGTCCTGCGTCCTTGCAATTCAACACCGGCAGCGAGGGCAAACCACACCTGGCCCAGCTAGACGGCCCCCACTTCAACCTGAGCCACAGCGCTGGTTGGGCCCTGATCGGCACCTGTGCCAGCCACCCGATCGGCGTGGACATTGAAGTCATCAAGCCCATGAGCGATGCGGCCGCCCTGGCGCAAAACCACTTCAGCCCTGCCGAACAAGCCGCCTTCTTGCGCACCCCGTCCGAGCAACAACTGGCGGCCTTTTTCGGCTGCTGGACGCGCAAGGAAGCCTGCCTGAAAGCCCTTGGCAGTGGCCTGACCATTGAGCCCCACACCTTCGAGGCGGGGCTGAACGCACTGCCACGCCACACCACCATCCAGATCAACGATCAGGCCTGCGCCATGCGAGTGAGCAGCCTCATCGACCTGCCGACCGGGGGGCTGGCGGCGGCCGTGGCCAAACTGGTCGATCCGCGCAGCCCCGGGCTTCTGTAGGACGTGCCCAGCGCCTGGGCCGCGAAGCAGGGACCGGGCGAAATGGATAGACTGGTCCGGCTTCATCCACCCTCACAGGAGAGACGCCATGACCGACAAGACCGCGAATATTCATTGGGAAGGCCGGGGCAAGGAAGGCCTGGGCAAGATCAGCACACCACAAACTGGGGCCTTGAAAGAGTATCCCTACGGATTTGCGAGTCGTTTTGGCGATGACCGCAGCGGCACCAACCCCGAAGAACTGCTGGGCGCCGCGCACGCTGCCTGCTTCACCATGGCTTTTTCATTCGCCTGCGACAAGGCCGGCTTTGCCACGGCCAAGGTCGACACCCAAGCCAATGTTCACCTCAAAGCCGTGGGTGACGGCTTCCTGATCGACCGCATTGCCCTGCAATTGACCGCCGTGGTGCCAGGGCTGGATGAAGAAGCGTTTCAGAACATGGCCCAGGCGGCCAAGGAAAACTGCCCCTTGTCCAAGGCCTTGGCCAGCGTGCCCGAGATCACCTTGAAAGCGACCCTGGCCCACTGACTGTGGCGCTGACATCAGAACAACTGCAGGCTCAGCCAGTAAGCAATGGCCGCCACGAAAGCCGCAGCGGGGATGGTCAGGATCCAGGCCCAGATGATGTTGCCCGCCACGCCCCAGCGCACAGCGCTGGCACGTTGAACCGAGCCGACACCGACAATCGCACCAGTGATGGTGTGCGTGGTAGACACCGGCACACCCAAGGCCGTGGCGATGAACAGCGTCATCGCGCCGCCCGTTTCGGCGCAAAAGCCGCCCACCGGTTTCAGCTTGGTGATCTTCTGGCCCATGGTCTTCACGATGCGCCACCCACCGAACATGGTGCCCGCACCAATGGCCAGGTAACAGCAAACGATCACCCAGCTCGGTGGCACCTTGTCATCGATGGAGGCATAGCCGGTCGAGATCAACAGCATCCAGATGATGCCGATGGTTTTCTGCGCGTCATTGCCACCGTGCCCCAGGCTGTAGGCCCCGGCAGACACCAGCTGCAAGCGGCGGAACCAGCCATCAATGCGGTTGGGCGCCATGCGCCGACACACCCAGGCCACCAACACCATCATCAGCGAGCCAAAGACATAGCCCAAGAACGGCGACACGAAGATGAAAGTCACCGTGCGGATGATGCCGCTGGACACCAAGGCGCCCGCCCCAGCCTTGGCCATCACCGCCCCCACGATCCCGCCGATCAGCGCGTGGGATGAGCTGCTGGGAATGCCATACAGCCAAGTGATCACGTTCCAGGTGATGGCACCGATCAAGGCGCCAAACACCACGTGCACATCGACCACGCCCGGGTCGGCAATGCCCTTGCCCACCGTGGTGGCCACGCTGAGGTGGAAAACGAAAATGGCGACGACGTTGAAGAAGGCCGCGAACAGCACAGCCTGGGCCGGACGCAGCACGCCGGTGGAGACCACCGTCGCGATCGAGTTGGCCGCGTCGTGAAAGCCGTTCATGAAATCGAACAGCAGCGCGAGCACCACCAGAAGAACCACGACCCACAGGGCCGCCTGCATGGAAACCATGGTCAGCCGCCCGGATCAGGAGTTCTCGAGGATCACGCCCTCGATCAGGTTGGCGACGTCTTCGCACTTGTCGGTCACGGTTTCCAACATCTCGTAGATGGCCTTGAGCTTGATCAACTCGCGCACATCGGATTCTTCGCGGAACAGCTTGCTCATGGCGGCACGCAGCACGCGGTCGGCGTCGGACTCCAGCTGATCGATCTCCTCGCAGGTCTTGAGCGCGGCCTCGGCCGTCTTGGCATTGCCGATGTCGGGCAGCAGCGCCACGGCCGAGCGCAGGCGCTCGCAGCATTTCACACCCAACTCGGTCAGGCGGATGATCTCTTCGGTCATCACGCGCACGTCGTACAGCGACATGGTCTCGGCGGCCCCGTGGATCAGGTCGGCCACGTCGTCCATCGTGTTGATCAGCGAGTGGATCTGCTCGCGGTCGATCGGGGTGATGAAGGTCTTGTGCAGCAGCTTGTTGACTTCGCGCGTGACGTCATCGGCCGAGTTTTCAGCGGCGTCCACCTCCTGGGTGTACTTTTCGCGCAAAAGCGGGTCGTTGTAGTGTTTGACCAGGTTCGCGAAGGCGTGGGCCGCCGCGACCGTGTGGTTGGCGTGCTGGTTGAACAGCTCGAAAAAATTGCCCTCTCGGGGCAGAAGTTTTCCAAAAATCATGGGGTGGTCTCGCGTGTCATGGTGATGACAATCACTGTGCAGAGTGGGGATTTTAGCTGCCAGCTCGAGGCGGATTCATGGTTTTCGGACTTTCATCCGATGGCCTGGCCGTTCGGTCAATTCTTTGAGCCCAGAAACAAAAAAGCCCAACCTTGTGAGTTGGGCTTTTTGCTTGCTTGTTCTGATTGGTGCCGGAGAGATGAATCGAACACCCGACCTTCTCATTACGAATGAGCTGCTCTACCGACTGAGCTACACCGGCAATCCAGACCAAAATTCTAGCATGGCTTTTCAGCCAGGCTTTCTTCTCAAGCGCCTTGCTCCAGGTGGTACTGCGTCACCCGCGCCACTTCGTTCTTCGACCCCAGCATCACGCTGACCCGCTCGTGCAGTTGCGACGGCTGCAGCTCCATGATGCGCTGCGTGCCGTTCGTCGACATGCCACCGGCTTGCTCTACCAAAAAGCTCATCGGGTTGGCCTCGTACATCAGGCGCAGCTTGCCAGGCTTGCCCGGCTCACGCTTGTCCCAGGGGTACATGAAGATGCCGCCACGGGTCAGGATGCGGTGCACGTCGGCCACCATGGAGGCCACCCAACGCATGTTGAAATCCTTGCCGCGCACGCCGTCCTTGCCTTCCAGGCATTCGTCGATGTAGCGCTTCATGGGTGGGGCCCAGTGGCGCAGGTTCGACATGTTGATGGCGAATTCCTTGGTGTCTTCGGGGATCTTGACGTCGCTGTCGGTCATCACCCAGGCGCCCTGCTCGCGGTCCAGCGTGAACATGACCACGCCCTTGCCCACCGTCAGCACCAAGGTGGTTTGTGGGCCGTAAACACAGTAGCCGGCGCAGACCTGGTCGGTGCCGGGTTGCAAGAAGCTGGCATTGGTGACGTCGCCGCCCTTGTGCTTGAGCACCGAGAAGATCGTGCCAATGCTCACGTTGACGTCGATGTTGCTGGAGCCATCAAGGGGGTCGAACAACAACAGGTATTCGCCTTGCGGGTAGCGGTTGGGCACGGCGTGCATGTCGTCCATTTCCTCAGACGCCATGCCGGCCAGGTGGCCGCCCCATTCATTGGCTTCGATCAGCACTTCGTTGGCGATGATGTCCAGCTTCTTCTGGACTTCGCCTTGCACGTTCTCGCTGCCGGCGGTGCCCAGCACATCACCCAAAGCGCCCTTGTTGACGCTGATGGCGATGCTTTTGCAGGCGCGCGCGACCACTTCGATGAGCAGGCGCAACTGGGAGGGCAACTGCGCGGCACCGCGCTGTTGCTCGATCAAGTATTGGGTCAGGCTGACACGGTGGGACATGGTTTTAATCGTTCCTAATGGTTGAAAGTGTCAATCCTGGAGAGCGCGCGTGACGATCTCGCGCACGTCGTCCGACAACTCGGCCTTGGCGGCCACGCGGCTCAAGGCCTCACGCGCAGCCGTTTGATAAGGCTCGGCCAGGCGGCGCCAGTGGTCCAGCGCGCGCGCCAGGCGGGCGGCCAGTTGCGGGTTGATGGCGTCGATCTCGATCACACGGTCGGCCCAGAACACGTAGCCCGCCGCATCGGGGCGGTGGAAGGCTGCGGGGTTGGCCGAGCACAGGCTCATCAGCAGGCTGCGGGCGCGGTTGGGCGTGCGCAGGGTGAAGTCCGGGTGCTGCATCAGGGCTTTGCAGCGGGCAAAGACCTTGCCGTCCTTTTCAGGCGCGGCGGCTTGCAGGGCGAACCACTTGTCGATGACCAGGGCCTCGTCCTTGTACTGCGCGTGGAAGCGGTCCAGCGCGGCTTGCGCCAGCTCGGAATGGCCGGACACCAGGGCGCTGAGCGCACCCAGGCGGTCGGTCATGTTGGTGGCATCCTTGTAGCGCTGGAAGGCCTTGCCGGTCCACAACGGGTTGTTGCGCACGCTGGCGTCCAGGCACAACATGCTGAGCGCCAGGTTGGCCAGGGCGCGGCGGCCCATGCTGACGGCGTCGGGCGTGTAGCCGCCGTTGTCCTGGTTAACTTCATACGCCCAGGCCCAGTCTTCGTGCAGGGCCTTGGCCAGTTGCAGCTTCATGCCTTCGCGCGCGGTGTGGATGCGCTGCGGATCGACCACGTCGAGCTGCTCGGCCACGTAGCTTTCGCTCGGCAGGGTCAGGACCAGGTCTTTGAAGGCAGCATCGAGCTCGGGGTTGCGCAGGATGCCGCGCAGGGCTTGCACAAAGCGCTCATCCAATTCGGCCTGGCCCTGGCCGTTCACGGCGGCCAGCAGGCGGCGCAGGGCCAGCTTTTGCGCGGCTTCCCAGCGGTTGAAGGGATCCAGATCGTGCGACAGCAGGGTGAACAAGGCGTCGTCGTTCAGCTCGGCTTCCAGCACCACAGGCGCGGAGAAGCCGCGCAGCAGCGAGGGCACCGGCTCGACCGGTACATGCACGAAGGTGAAGCTTTGCTGCGCTTCTGACAGCACCAGCACGGTCTGCGGGCCGATCGGTGCGGCATCGCCTTCCAGGTGCAGGAAGAGGCTGCGGCCATCGTGCGCCACCAGGCCCATGGCCACGGGGATCACGTAAGGCGCCTTGTTGGGCTGGCCAGGCGTGGGGTTGGACGACTGGCTCAGGTGCAGCGTGTAGGTGCGCGCATCAAAGTCGTATTCACCACGGGCCTGCACGCGCGGGGTGCCAGCCTGGGCGTACCAGTTCTTGAAGCCGGCCAAGCGCTTGGCCAACTCGCTCTCTGGGTTAGCGTCGGCAATGGCTTGCGCGAAGTCGTCGCAGGTCACGGCCTGGCCGTCGTGTCGCTCGAAGTACAGCTTCATGCCAGCGGCAAAGCCAGCCTCACCCACCAGGGTGTGCATCATGCGCACCACTTCGGCGCCCTTTTCGTACACGGTGGCCGTGTAGAAATTGTCGATGGCCATGTAGCTGTCGGGACGCACGGGGTGGGCCATGGGGCCGGCGTCTTCGGGGAACTGCACCTGGCGCAGGGTGCGCACGTCTTCGATGCGCTTGACGGCGCGGGCGCTCGTGCTGCCCGCCATGTCCTGGCTGAACTGCTGGTCGCGGAAGACGGTGAGGCCCTCCTTGAGTGACAGCTGGAACCAGTCGCGGCAGGTGACGCGGTTGCCGGTCCAGTTGTGGAAATATTCGTGGGCGACCACGCTTTCAACATTGCCAAAATCAACATCAGACGCGGTGGCGGGGTTGGCCAGCACGAACTTGGTGTTGAAGATGTTCAACCCCTTGTTCTCCATGGCGCCCATGTTGAAGTCGCTCACGGCCACGATCATGAAACGCTCAAGGTCCAGGCTCAGGCCGAAGCGGGCTTCGTCCCAGGCGATGGAGGCCATCAGCGAGTTCATGGCGTGCTCGGTCTTGTCCAGGTCACCGGCGCGCACGTAGATCTGCAGCAGGTGGTCCTTGCCGGCGCGGGTGCGGATGCGTTGCTCGCGGCGCACCAAGTCGGCGGCCACCAAGGCGAACAGGTAGCAGGGCTTGGGGTGCGGGTCGACCCAGACGGCGTAGTGGCGCTTGTCGTCAATCGCGCCTTCTTCCACCAAGTTGCCGTTGGACAGCAGCGCGGGGTATTTCAGCTTGTCGGCCTTGAGGGTCACCTTGAAGGTGGCCATCACATCGGGGCGGTCCAGGAAGTAGGTGATGCGGCGGAAGCCCAAGGCTTCGCACTGCGTGAAGAAACCGCCACTGCTGGTGTACAGGCCCGACAGCTGAGTGTTCTTCTCGGGCGCGCAGGTGTTTCGGATCTCCAGCGTGAAGGGCTGGTCGGGCAGGTTGTCCAGCACCAGTTGCTGGTCTTCCACCCGGAAGGACACCGATTCGCCATCGACCAGCACCCGCGTCAGGTTCAGGTCTTCGCCATCCAGGCGTAAAGAGGCGCCCGGTTGCGCCAGGTTGCGCTCCAGGGTCATTTTGTTGATGACCAGGGTCTTGGCGGGGTCCAGGTCAAAGGTCAGGTCAACGGTCTTGATCCAGAAAGCGGGGGCCGCGTAATCTTCGCGGCGAATCAAATGGGCAGTGCCTTCACGCATGGGTGTGCTTTCTCAAACGCCTTGTTTCAGGCTGGCCTCGATGAAGGCGTCCAGATCACCATCCAGAACCTTCTGGGTGTTGGAGATCTCGACGTTGGTGCGTAAATCCTTGATGCGGCTTTGGTCCAGCACGTACGAGCGGATCTGGTGGCCCCAGCCCACGTCGGTCTTGCTGTCTTCCAGCTTCTGCTGCTCCGCCATGCGGATGCGCATTTCGTGCTCGTACATGCGAGACCGAAGCATTTGCCATGCCTCATCGCGGTTGCGGTGTTGCGAGCGGTCGTTCTGGCACTGCACCACGATGTTGGTCGGGATGTGGGTCAGGCGCACGGCCGAGTCGGTCTTGTTGATGTGCTGGCCGCCCGCGCCAGAGGCTCGGTAGGTGTCGGTGCGCACATCGGCCGGATTGATGTTGATCTCGACGGTGTCGTCCACCTCGGGGTAGACGAAAACCGACGCGAACGAGGTGTGGCGCCCACCCGACGAGTCAAACGGCGACTTGCGCACCAAGCGGTGCACACCGGTTTCCGACCGCAAAAAGCCAAAGGCGTAGTCGCCCTCGATCTTGATGGTGGCGCTCTTGATGCCCGCCACGTCGCCTTCGGACTCTTCCATCACCTCGGGCTTGAAGCCCTTGCGCTCGCAGTAGCGCACGTACTGGCGCAACAGCATGCTGGCCCAGTCGCAAGCCTCGGTACCGCCAGCGCCGGCCTGGATGTCCAGGAAGCAGTTCAGCGGGTCAGCCGGGTTGTTGAACATGCGGCGGAATTCGAGGTCTTCGACCAGCTTGGCCTGCGAGGCGACGTCGTCGGCGATGGCTTGCAGGCCCGCCATGTCATCGTCGGCCTTGGACATGTCGAACAACTCAAGGTTGTCGGACAGGCCTTGTTCCAGCGTGGCGATGGTGTTGACCACGGTTTCCAGTGACTTCTTCTCGCGGCCCAATTCCTGGGCGCGCTTGGGGTCGTTCCAGACGGCGGGGTCTTCGAGTTCGGCGTTGACTTCGCTCAGGCGGCGGGATTTTTCATCCCAGTCAAAGATACCTCCGCAGGTCAGCGGTGCGCTGACCCAAATCGGCAATCTTCAAGCCCAGGGAATTGATGTGTTCGATGTCCATTTTCTTGTATCCGCAATCGGTTCAGGGGGCGCGCCGGGCGCCAAGCAACGCGCATTTTCTCATGCGATGCCGGTAGATGGCGCATTCAGGAATCGGGCAATGTGGTCAGCCAACTCGGCGGGTTGGTCATGGTGCACCATGTGGCCCGCGTCAAGAATGGTTTCCAGCCTGAAATTGGGGACTGATTTGACGCGCTCCAGGAACTCCTCCCGCGTGAATTTGCCGCTGAACAACATGAAATAAACGGTCTGGGCCGCTTCCACGAACAAGGCGGGCATGGTGATGCGCTTCAAAAAGGCCTGCACCTCTTCCACGCGGTAAAGGAAAGGCTGAGAGCGCTTGTGGGCCGGGTCGGCGTTGATGACCCAGCGGCCGCCCTCCTCGCGCGCCCACTGGCTGGCCAGCCACAGGGCGAAGTCGGGACGCAAACGGGGATTGGTCGACTGCAGCCTTTTGGCCACGCCCTCCACCGTGTCGTAGTCCTTCAGGCGGGCGGGCGCCTTGATCTCGTCCAGCCACTTCACATAACGGCCCGGCGCCTCGTCAGGCTGGGTGGCGGGCATGCCGAAGCCTTCCAGGTTGACCAGGCGGCGAATGCGCTCAGGGCGCACGGCGGCGTAGAGCATGACGACGTTGCCGCCCATGCTGTGGCCCAGCAGGTCGACAGGCCGTCCTGGCGAAAGTTGGTCCAGGAGGGCATCCAGGTCGCCCAGGTAGTCGGCGAAGAAGTAGCTGTCGGTGGGCGGCGTGCTGGTTTCGCCAAAACCGCGCCAGTCGATGGCGGCGATGGGGCGGCTTTCCCAGCCAGGGAGTTGGCGCAGGGCGTCGACCATGAACTGGAAGGAGGCCCCCACATCCATCCAACCGTGGGCCAGCACCAACAAGGGTTGTTCGGCCGTGGCTTGCGCCATTTCACCCCAGATCAGCGCATGGTGGCGCAGGCCGCGGGCCGTGATGAAATGCGAGCGTGCTTCGAACAGTGGCGAATAAACAGCTGGGGTCGTCATGGTTTCGTGAACTAGTTCATGGGCCAAGACCCCTGCCTGAGGGGTCGCGCAAGGGGTCATCCCTAGATGATGGCCCATGGCGCGATTTTTCACCTAAGCTGGCAAGTTCTGTCCCTTTGTCCACCAATGTGAGCGCATCCGCCATCACCTCTTCTCCCTCTAAGCCCAGCACCAATTCCCTCCCCATGCCCGCCCTAGGCCGTTTCGGCCCGTTGGCATTGGCCGTGGCGGCGTTGGCGGCCATTTGCATGGCCCTCATGGCCTGGTCGCACATGAGTTGGCGCGACCTGCAAAACCGTGGCCACGCTTTCGACACCCTGCTGGCCCAGACCCGGCTGGAATCCCTGCGCAGCCAGTGGCTGGCCGAGCAATTGCTGGAGGGGCGAATTTCCGCCAATCACCAACGGGTGCAGGCCCCGTTGAACGAGGCCGTTCAAGCCGCCGCGCAATTGCTGGAAGCGCCGGCCCCTGCCATGCGAGACACCTTGCAGACCTTGCTGAGCCGGCTGCAGAACGCCCAGCAGTTGCTGAAGCAGCGGCTGGCACAACCGGACGCCGTCCCCGCCTCGCGCTTGCTGGCGGCCATGGAAGCCGTGGACCAATCGGCCACCCAGGCACGTGCGGAATGGCAAACGGTGCTCAAGGAAGAGACCCATGCCCAGAAGCAGATCGACCTGATCAACATGGGCATCGTCGGCTTGGTCACGCTGGTGTTGCTGACCCTGATCGGCCGCGCCCACAAACAGCGCGAGGCCGCCACGCAAGCCCTGATGCGCCGCGAGGCCGAACTGCAAGCCTTTGCCGACGCCCTGCCCGACCTGGCCTTTTTGCTGGACAAGGATGGCCGCTACATCGAGATCTTTGGCAACCACTCGTCGGCTTTGCTGGGCCGCCCGCGCGAGCAACTGATCGGGCAACTGGCGTCGAAATTTTTCTCGCCCGCCAACACCACCCTGTTCATGAGCACGCTGACCAAGGCCCTGGAAACCCGCCAGACCCAGCCTTTGAGCTACCCCATCCGCATCATGGGCGGCCAGCGCCATTTCGACAGCCGCTGCGCGCCCGTGGGCGACACCGACCGTGTGGTCTGGATGATCTGGGACGTGACCGCCCGCCGCCGCGCCGAGCAGCGCCTGGTCCACATGACCCGGCTGTACGACTTTCTGAGCCAGGTCAACCAGGCCATCGTCTGGTCCACCACCGAATCCGATTTGCTCACCCACGTGTGCCGCGCCGCGCTGGAACATGGCCGCTTCAAGAAAGCCTGGGTGACGCTGAGCGAGTGGGACGGTGACGTCATGAGTTGCGAGGTCTTGCCAGGCAGCTCGCCGATGGACGCGATCATGCAAGCCTTTGACGGCTTCCTGCCCAGCCTGGAGACCGACGCCCCGATGGACCGGGCCATGCACGAAGGCCGCATCTTCCACACGGCCGATCTGTCGCAAGTGCCCAATCGGCCGGCCTGGGCCGACGAAGCCCTGAGCCTGGGCCTGAAAGGCTGCGCCATCATCCCGCTGCGCCGCGACATGCAGCTGATGGGCCACCTGTTCCTGCTGGACAAGCAGTTGAATGCTCAAGACCAGGACGAGCGCGCCCTGTTCGAAGACGTGGCCAGCGACCTGGGCTTTGCCCTGACCAACCTGCACCGCGAGTCCCTGCGCGAGCTGGCCGAAGAGCGCATCCGCCTGCACGCCGCCGCGCTGGAAAGCACGCGCGACGGCATGGTCGTGCTCAACCGCGACCGCATCCTGGTGTCCATCAACCCCGCCTTCACCGACATCACCGGCTACACCGAGGACGATGTGCTGGGCCACGGCGCCGACTTCCTCTTCCCCGACAACCCGCACGACGTGATCAGCGAAATCCGCAAGGGCCTGCTGACCGAATCCAGCTGGCAAGGCGAGGTCTGGAGCCAGCGCAAGGGCGGCGAGCTGTTCATGACCAAGCTGTCGGTCAGCTCTGTGCGCACCGCCACGGGCAAGCCCAGCCACTTCGTGTGCGTGATGACCGACATCACCCAGCTCAAGCAGACCGAAGAGCGCCTGGCGCGCATGGCCCACTTCGACACCCTGACCGAGTTGCCCAACCGCGCCATGATCCACGAGCGCCTGGCCCACGCGGTGAGCCTGGCCGAGCGCCACCGCACGCTGGTGGGCGTGGTGTTTGTGGACCTGGACAACTTCAAAACGGTGAACGACGGCCTGGGCCACGCCGCAGGCGACAACCTGCTGCAGCAAGTGGCCCAGCGCCTGAGCCAGCGCGTGCGCCAGGAAGACACCCTGGGCAGACTGGGCGGCGACGAATTCATCCTGGTGCTGGAACACCTGCGGCACCCACAACAGGCCGCCCATGTGGCGCAGGCCATCCTGGACACCCTGAACGAACCCTTCACTTTGGACAGCGGCCAGCAGGTCTACGTGCGCGCCAGCATCGGCATCGCCATGTACCCCGATGACGGCATCGATGCCGCCGAGTTGATCCGCGATGCCGACGCGGCCATGTACGAATCCAAGCGCCGGGGCCGCAACAACTTCAGCTTCTACACCAGCTCATTCACCACCGACGCCACCAGCCGCCTGCACATGGAAACGCGCCTGCGCCGCGCCGTCGAGCATGGCGAGTTCGTGCTGCACTACCAACCGCTGGTGCGCCTGACCGACCGCAAGGTGGTTGCGCTGGAAGCCCTGGTCCGCCTGAAGACGCCCGAAGGCGTGCTGGAAACCCTGCCCCCCATCGGCCCCGACGAGTTCATCCCCGTGATGGAAGACACCGGCATGATCGTGGCGCTGGGCGAATGGGTGCTCAACGAGGCCTGCCGCCAAGGCAAAGCCTGGCTGGACGCCGGCATCGACTTCGGCCGCCTGTCGGTCAACCTGTCACCCAGCGAAGTGCGCCGTGGGGGCGTGGTCGAACGTGTCTCGCGCATCCTCAACCGCACCGGCCTGCCCGCTCACCGCCTGGAGCTGGAGATCACCGAAAGCGGTTTGATGGAATCCAGCGTGGGCGCAGAGCAGTTCCTGCACATGCTGCACGCGCTGGGCGTCTCCCTGTCGATCGATGATTTCGGCACGGGCTATTCTTCGCTGGCCTACCTCAAACGCTTCCCGGTGCACCAGCTCAAGATCGACCGCAGCTTCATCCAGGACCTGCCCGGCAACAGCAGCGATGCCCAACTGGTGCAGACCATGATCTCGCTGGCCCGGGGCATGAACCTCAATGTGGTGGCCGAAGGCGTGGAGATGCCCGACCAGGAAGCCTTCTTGTGCGCATTGGGCTGCGACATCGCCCAGGGCTACTTGTTCAGCCGCCCGGTGCCCCCGGACCAGATCGAGGCGATTTTTCAACAAGAGGAAGCGAGCAAAAAAAGCACGATCGTTCGATAATGGCGCATCGCAGCAATGCCAAGGCCCCCGATCATGTCTTCTGAACTCACCGCCATCGTCCCCTTGTCCGCCTTGCTGGCGGCCCGCAGCATCCAAGCGGGCCGCGTGAGCTTCAAGGTGACCGAGGATTGGCAGCAAGGCCGAACCGTCTTTGGCGGCCTGCTGTCAGCCTTGTCCGCCCAGGCCATGCGCGATGTGTGCGGTGCGGACTGGCCCATGCGCGCGCTGCAGACCAACTTCGTCGGCCCCGTCGGACTGGGCACCTTTCACGTGGACGTGTCCCTGCTGCGCCAGGGAAAGAACGTGCGCCAGGTCAAGGCCATGGTGGTGCAGGCCGATGCCCAGGGCGTCGAGCAGGTCTGCGGTATTTTGCTGGGCGTGTTCGGCACCGGACGCACCTCCGAGATCCCCTCGCGCCGCCCCGTGCAGCCCCCCGTGGCCGTGGGGGCCGAGGCCTCCACGCCCCTGCCCTACCTGCCCGGCCTGACGCCCAATTTCACGCAGCACCTGGATTTCCGCCTGGCCGAAGGTGCTTTTCCCTTCACCGGCGGCGGCGATTGGCTAACCCGCTACCACCTGCGCCTGAAAGACGGCGCGGGCGTGGACCCTGAGCTCATCACCATCATCCTGGCCGACGCCGGCCCCACGCCCGCGCTGTCACAGGCCAAGACCTTCGCGCCCGCCAGTTCGGTGTCGTGGGCCCTGGAATTGCGCCCCGTCACCAACGTCGACCCCGAAGGCCTGTGGCGCCTGGACCAGGACACCATCGCCTACGACGAAGGCTATGCCAACGACCGCGCCCACCTGTGGACGCCCGATGGCCAACTGGCCGCCTTTGGCTACCAGGTGGTGGCCGTGTATGCCTGATCCGGCCCTCGCGGTCAGCGAGGAGGTGAGCACGGCCAGGCCCGCCTCGTTGCGCGAGTTGTTCATCGCCTTCACCGTGCTGGCACTGCAGGGATTTGGTGGCGTGATCGCCATTGCCCAGCGCGAGCTGTGTGAACGCCGGCGCTGGCTGACGGCCAAGGAGTTCGTCGAGCTGCTGGGCACCGCGCAAGTGCTGCCGGGCCCCAACGTCTGCAACCTGTCGCTGATGATTGGCGACCGCTTTTTTGGCTGGCGAGGCGCCGCCGTCGCCCTGGCCGGCATGATGACCGCGCCTTTGATCCTGATGCTGCTCCTGGCCTGGGTCATCGCCCTGGTGCCCCACGATTCGACCGCACATGGCCTGGTCCGTGGCGCCCTGACCGGCATCGCCGCTGTGGCCGCCGGACAAATCGTGGGCACCGTGCTGCGGCTGGCCGCGCCCTTGAAGCAACACCCTTTGAGCCTGGGCGTGAGCCTGAGCTTGGCCGCGGCCGCTTTCGGCATGATGGCCTGGCTGCGCTGGCCCTTGGTCTGGGTGCTGCTGGGCCTGGGCGGTGCCACCTGCCTGCTCACCTACGCCGTGCTGCGGCGCCGGGCCCCGTGAGCGCCGCCCTGTCTCCAGCGGCATCGCCTTTGGCCTGGGCGCCCGAGGTGTGGTGGGAGCTGTTCCAGCACTTCCTGGCCTGGTCCCTGATGTCGATCGGCGGCGCCATCACCCTGGTGTCGGACATGCACCGGCGCCTGGTCGCCGAGGCCGGCCTGCTGACCGACGAGAACTTCACCGCGGCCATTGCCCTGGCCCAGGCCGCGCCTGGCCCGAACGTGCTGTTCGTGGGCCTGATCGGCTGGTACAGCGCTGGCCTGGGCGGCGCCTTGACGAGCCTCGTCGGCGTCATGATCCCGTCCAGCACCCTGGCATTGACGGCGTCGCGCTGGGTCGCCTCGCGCCGCGACTGGCTGGGCGTGCAGGCGTTTCAATCCGGCATGACGCCAGTCACCATCGGGCTGCTGCTGGCCACGGGCTGGCTGCTGGCACCTTCGGCTCAACACCCCGCCGCCTTGCTGCTGAGCGCGGCCGTGGCCTTGCTGGTGTGGCGCACCAAAGTCCCCCTGATGGCCTTGGTCGCTTTGGGCGCGGTGCTGGGCGCCTTGGGCTGGGTGTAAGCTTTTCGCCCATGAGCAACACCCACACACCTGTCACGGTCACCCACCGCCCCGAGGCCCAATGCTTTGAAGCCATCGTAGAAGGCCAGCGCTGCGTGGCCGACTACCGGCGCAGCGGCGCCATCGTTCACATGACGCACACCCTGGTGCCAGGGTCCCTGGAAGGCCGTGGCATCGCTGCCGCGTTGGTGAACGCGGCCATGGTGTGGGCGCAGGCCGAAGGCCTGAAGATCGACCCGGTCTGCAGCTACGTCCGCGCCTACCTCAAGCGCCACCCCGAGTGGCAATCGCTTCAAGCCTGACGAATTCAAGCCTTACTTCATCAAGGCTGCTGCAGGGTGGGCGGTGCGCCAAATGCCCGCACGCGCATCTCGGGGCTCATGGCCCGCGCCATCTGGTCGGCAAAACGCGCCTGCAAACGGTGGGCACCTGCGGTGTCCTGGTCAATGCTGGACACGCGCACCAGCAGGCCATCCAGCACCCGCCCGCGCAAGCCCGATGACAGCTGCCGAAACTTGAACACCGAATCGTCGGTCACGACACCATCGCCCAACAAGCGCCAATAAGTGATGGGCTCGGGGCGCCCATCCATGTGCGCCTGCAAATGCGTCACCGGCAAAGCCTGGCCTGCCGCCTCAATCACTGAGGGGGCCACGTCTTGCACCTGGAACCCACCGGCCTGGTAGCAGACTTCGGGCCGGTGCATCTGCAAGCCCACCGACTGCTGCCGGCCATAAGCCACCGACAGCATCAAGCGCTGCCCCTGGCCATTGATGTAAGTGCGCTCCAGCACCTGGTCGTACATCTGGAACTGCTTGGCCTGGTCCACGGCCGGGCGCACGAACACCGAACTGGCCGGGTCCAGGCGCCAATCACCGAACTGGCTGGGGAAGATGGCCTCCAGTGGTGTTTGGGACCGGACATCCATGACCGCTTGCGTGTTCGGTTTGCCGACGGCGGCCAAACCCGCCACGGCCAGCATGCACGTGGCCAGCACCCAGGCTTTGGTCCGATTGCGGCTCATCGGCGAAACCTCTCGGGCAGTACAGCACCCAGCACCCGGTCGGCCCCGCCAATCAGGGCCAGGGCCAGGCCAAACAGCACCAGCCCCGCGAAGTTGTGCAGGAAGCCCTGCCCCACCCGATCGCCGAAGTGGTAGGTCACCACCACCAGGATCATCACCCGCAGCACATTGGCCAGGAAGGACAAGGGCACCACCAACACGGCCAGCAACACGTTGCGCAACCACGATTGGTAGTTCATGAGGTTGCTGTAGAGCAGGCCCATGGCCTCCAGGATGAACATGGAGTGCAGACCCGCGCAGGCCTCGGCCACCAGCAACTGGTACTGGCCTACCGTGATCACCACGCCCACATGCCCGACCGGGTAACCCACCCAGCCCAGCACCGTGCTGGCCACCACCGAGACCGCCTCTTTCAAGGGACCGGTCACCACCACGATCGCCGAAAACGGCAGGGGCACCACGAACAGCAAAAACAGCAGCACGAACCAGATGTGCCGCAACACTGCCCAGCCCTTGAAACAGGCCAGCACCGCCACCAGGATGAAGTACAGCGACAAAATCTCAAGACGCAGGAACTGCTGGGTGCGGCCAAAGGCGTAGAGCAGCAAGCCCACCACCAGCAGCAGGATGGGCGCCCACCCTGCGGGCCGATCCGGCAAGGCGGCGATGGTGCCTGCCTGCCGGTAAAACAACCAGGCTGCAGCCGCCAGCAGCAGCACCTCGTGGCCCTGGCTGTAGGACGACCATTCGCCAAACAAAAAATCCCACAAGGTGGGCAGGACCAGGGCCGCCAGCCCCACCCCCGCGATGACCCAGAATCGGCGGTCTGGATCGGCAGGCTGTCCGAATGCCAAGCTGCTCACTGAGGCGCAGATGCCGATGAAGCCGCAGCCGGCGCGCTGGCCCCTGCGGCAAACTGGCCCATCAACTGGATCTTGGCCCCTTGGCGCAAGGTTTCCATGCCCTTGACCACCGCCTCACGCCGGCGCTGGTTGGTCAACACGGCCTGAATCGCCTGGACGGCATCACGCCGATTGATCGAGCCCAGCTCGGTGCGCACCAAGGTGCCGATCACCAAGCCATCCGGACGCTCCAGCACCAGAGAGTGGCCGGGCTCCAGCCGGGAAAACTGCTTGAGCAAAGCCAGAGGAAGGTTCTCGGCCCACTCCACCATCTCGCGGCTGGTGGCCGGCAAGCCGCTGGCGCGCACCACCTCGTTGACTTCTGCCAGACTGGTGGTGGCTTTGACGCGGTCGCGCCATGGGGGTGCTTCGGCGGGGCTGACCTTCACGGCCATCTCCTGGATCGTGTACTGCCGGCGCTCCTTGAACAGCTCAGGGTGTTCGTCGTAATAGCGGTCAATGTCATCCGTGTTGGGCGGGACAGCCTTGTCGGCCAACCGATCCTGATATTCGCGAGCCAGAATTTCGCGTTTGGCCAGCGCCATCGCCTGCAGGACATTGGGACTGTTGTCGAGCTTTTGCGCGCGCGCGGCCTGGGCGGCCAACTCCTGCTCGATCAAACCCTGGAGGACTTTCTCACCCGCAGCTCGGCCCAGCTGCCCAGACAGGGCCGGTTGACGCTGCAACACCGCCTGCACCTGGTGAACCGAGATCTCGTCCTCATTGACCAGCGCCACGACCTGGCCATCGGCTGGGGCTTTGTCTGGCCCGCAGGCCGCCAAAAGCACCATCAACAAGGACAGCCAACCCAGTTTGAACACGCGCATAGGCCCCGACTCCAAGGTCTGAAAAAAATCATTATCAGCGAGAGCGCCAAAGCGTGGCCCCAAAGAAAACGGGCCCGAAGGCCCGTCATCCCTGCCGACCGGAAGGTCTCAGCGCGCCGAACGGCGGCGACGTACCATGAAGCCCACACCGGCCAGACCCATCAGGGCCATGGCGAAGTCCGCAGGTTCAGGTGCTGGCGAAGCCACGGGCGCTGTGGAAGCCTTGGCCTGAATGGTGCCCTGGTAAGCACCATAGCTGGAGAAGAACGTGGCCTTGTTGCCCACACTGACCGTCAGGGCCATGGTGTAGGCGCCGGCGCCCAAACCATTGAACGAGAAACCGTTGCTGGCATCGTTGTCCACCAAGGTCGAAGCCAAGGTGCCACCAGACAGCGTCAGTTGGGTCACGTCCAGGTCGCGGGTGAACAAGGACAAATCCGTTGTCAGGACCGAACCGCCAACACCACCGCTGCTTGAGCCCAGTGTGAAAGTGTAGTAGTCCGTGAAAGTGCCCGAGCTCCAAAAGGAGTTGCTGAATTCAGTGTCGCCCGTGCCCAGCAAGCCCAAACCAGTGGTGACTGCACCAGCCTGGGTGGCCACTACCAAGAAGGCTGACAAAACAGCAGTTTTCAGTTTACTCAACGCGATGCCCATACATTCCTTTGCATGCAAACAAGGGGTTTGTTTACGTGTGGATACAGTGTGACCCACCTCAGGGCACCTTAACCATCCCGAGAATGGGGGGAATTCATTCGCTTGCACCCCCTGAACTCGGGGGGAAATGCAGCGTGCTGGTCATGATTTGCGACATCCGGCGAGCCGCGCCCCGGTGAGTTTCCGCGAAGTGCAAAGCCTGCGCAGCCATGGCGTGGTGCCGGGCTGGCGCCATCAGGGTCAAGGCCACTTTCAGGCCATCCGCGAGGGACGCCACCCGCACCGCCGCCCCAGCCGCTTCGCTCAACTCGGCCGCATCGGCAAAGTTGAAGGTGTGCGGCCCCATCACCAAGGGGCAGCCGCAAGCCGCCGCCTCGATCAGGTTCTGCCCGCCCAGGGGCGCAAAACTGCCGCCCAGCAAGGCCACCCGCGCCAGGGCGTAATACGCGGCCATTTCGCCCATGGAGTCGCCCAGCCAGACATCGCAAGCCAGGGCCTGCTCGTCCGGCCCGGCAACACCCCAATGGCTGCGGCGCGACAGGCTCAGCCGATGCTGGGTGACCAGTCCGACCACCTCGTCGAAGCGCTGCGGGTGCCGGGGCACGATCAGCAAACGCGGCCAAGGCCCCTGCCCCAGGCCATCTCGGGCCAGATTGACCCAGGCCTCCAGCAAATCGGCCTCTTCGCCTTCGCGCGTGACGGCCGCCAGCACCACAGGCCGCTCACTCAAGGCGGCCCAGCCTTGCCCTTGCGCCAGCAGGTCCGGCGACGGCGTCATGTCGAACTTGACATTGCCACACACCTCGACCTGCTTCACGCCGGCCTGGATCAGGCGATCGGCATCGGCCTGGGTTTGCGCCAGGGCCAGGGTCAGGCCTTCCGCCGCAGGTCGAAGCAATGGCGCAAAACGCAGGGCCTGGCGCAGGCTCTTGGCACTCAACCGCGCGTTGGCCAGCACCATCGGCACCTTCAGTGCCTTGCTCGCAGATTGCAGATTGGGCCAGATTTCGGTTTCCATCAGGATGCCGATGGCGGGGCGGTGCCTTTGCAAAAAACGGTGCACGGCACCAGGGGTGTCATAGGGCAGCCAGGTTTGCACATCGCCGTCGCGCAGCAATGCCCGGCCGGCCTCGCGCCCCGTGGCGGTGCCATGCGTCAGCAGCAGGCGCGCGCCTGGCCAGGCCTCGCGCAGCGCAGTGATCAGCGGGCGGGCCGCCAGGGTCTCGCCCAAGGACACGGCATGCACCCAGACCACCGGCGCGGGGGCCGCAGAAGCGTGAATGTGCAGGGCCGACACGGCCTGGCGGTGTGCCTGGCCGTACCAACCCAGGCGTTGAGGCCAGTCCACGCGATAAAGCGGCTCCTGCCGCCCACGCCGCCACACCCGCCACAGGTAGGCAGGCACCAACAGGCGCAGCAGCAGGGTGTAGGCCTGCTGCGCCAACCAGGTCTTGAACACGCGGCCGATCAGTGCGCGCTGGCGCCGACGTGGGCGTCCGGCTTCACGGCCAGGATGGCGGCCATGAACTGCTTCTGGATGCGGTCCAGCGCCGCTTGCGTCTGGCCTTCAAAGCGCAGCACCAGCACCGGCGTGGTGTTGGACGCCCGCACCAGGCCAAAGCCGTCGGCAAAATCAGCCCGCAGGCCATCGATGGTGTGCACTTCCAGGGCATCCGGGAACTTGGCGGTTTCCTTCAGCTTGGCCACCACATCGTGGTGCTCGCCTTCGGCGCAGGCCACGTTCAATTCAGGGGTGCTGTAGCTGGTGGGCAGCGCATCCAGGATCTCGCTGGGGTTGGCCGATTTGCTCAGAATCTCAAGCAGGCGGCCGGCCGTGTAGGTGGCGTCGTCGAAACCGTACCAACGCTCCGAGAAGAAGATGTGGCCGCTCATCTCGCCCGCGAAAGGCGAACCGGTTTCCTTGAGCTTGGCCTTGACCAGCGAATGACCTGTTTTGTACATCACGGGCACGCCACCGGCTTCGCGGATGGCCTGGGGCAAGCGTTGGCTGCACTTCACGTCGAAGATGATTTGGGCACCGGGCACGCGCGACAGCACGTCACGCGCGAACAGCATGATCTGGCGGTCGGGGAAGATGTTGTGGCCGTCCTTGGTGACCACGCCCAGGCGGTCGCCATCGCCGTCAAAGGCCAGGCCCAGCTCGGCGCCGTGCTCTTTCACCGCCTTGATCAAATCGACCAGGTTTTCAGGCTTGGAGGGATCAGGGTGGTGGTTGGGGAAATCGCCGTTCACTTCGGAGAACAGCTCGATCACTTCGCAGCCCAGCGCGCGCAGGATGCCGGGGGCCGATGCGCCAGGGATGCCATTGCCGGAATCAACCACGATTTTCATCGGGCGGGCCAGCTTGCAATCACCAATGATGCGTTGGGTGTACTCGGCCAGCACGTTGAGTTCGCTGAGGCCACCGCTGCCCGTGGCGTAGTCTTCAGCCTCGATGCGTTGGCGCAGGCCCTGGATGTCGTCGCCGTAAATGGCACGGCCACCCAGCACCATCTTGAAGCCGTTGTAATCCTTGGGGTTGTGGCTGCCGGTGACCTGGATGCCGCTGTGGCAACCCTGGTCGCCCCGGGTGGCGGCCACGTAGTACAGCATGGGCGTGGTCACCGCGCCCAGGTCAATCACGTTGATGCCGGTCGAGCGCAGGCCCTTGATCAGGGCGGCGGCCAGGCTGGGGCCAGACAAACGGCCATCACGGCCAATCGCCACGGCTTTTTCGCCCAGCTTGAGTGCTTCGGTGCCGAAGGCACGGCCCAGGTGCTCAGCCATGGCAACGTCCAAGGTCTTGTCCACGATGCCGCGGATGTCATAGGCCTTGAAAATGGAAGCGGTGACTTGCATGGTGATCCTTTGCTGATTTGAACTGATTCGGTGACGCAGACGGGTGCGTCTTGGGATGGATTCTAGAGACCCTGGACGATGGCTCCGTGACGGATTGCAGATAGGATGCCAGCTCGCCCGGCCCAGCCCCCCCCATTCAGACCATGTACACCGCGCAGACGCACATCGACTCGCCCCTTGGCCAGGTCTTGCTGGCCCGCACTGAGCAAGGCCTGGCCGGGCTGTGGTTTGCCGAAGGGCAGCGCGACTTCCCCGGCAAGCTGGACGCCCCCTTGGCCCCGCACGATCCGCTTTTCCATGACGTGGAGCTGCAATTGCAACGGTACTGGGCTGCCCCCCAGGGCACGGCTGCCCATTTCGACCTGCCCCTGGACCTGGTGGGCACGGCCTTCCAGCAATCCGTATGGCGTGCGCTGCTGACGATGGTCCATGGTGAGATTTGCAGTTACGGCGACATTGCCCAACGTCTTGGCAATCCTCAGGCCAACCGGGCGGTGGGCATGGCGGTGGGCCGCAATCCCATTTCCATCATCGTGCCCTGCCACCGGGTGGTGGGCCGCGACGCGCAGTTGACCGGCTACTCCGGCGGCATGCACCGAAAAATCGCGCTGCTGACCCAGGAAGGGCACCTGGTGCACGACAACCGCCTTCACCGCCCTGTCCCCGGGCAGGGCACGCTGGCATGAAGGCGCGCGATGCCCTGGAAATGCTGCTCCTGGCCGCGGTCTGGGGCGCCTCCTTCCTGTTCTTGCGCATGGCCGCCCCGGTCGTGGGGCCCCTGGCCGTGGCCGCGATGCGGGTGACCGGGGCCGCCCTGCTGCTGTTGCCCGTGTTGATGTGGCGCGGCGACCTGGTGCGCCTCAAGCCGTGGCTACCCGCCTTGCTGGTGTCCGCTCTGCTGTCCTATGTGCTGCCCTTCCTGGGGCTCAGCCAGGCCGCGCGCTCCCTGCCCGCCGGATTGCTGTCCATCCTGAATGCGACCACCCCGCTGTGGGGCGCGCTGGTGGGCTGGTGGTGGGCGGGAGAACGCTTGTCTGCCGGCCGGCTGCTGGGCCTGGCCATCGGCATTGGCGGCGTGGCCCTGCTGGCGGCCGACCGTTCTCAGATCGGCTCAGGCGCCGCATGGCAGGCAGTGGCGCTGTGCCTGGCCTCCACGCTGATGTACGCGCTGGCGGTTCACCATGCCAAGCGCTACCTCAGCGGGCTGTCCCCCGTGAGCGTCAGCGCGGGTTCGCTGGGCTGCGCCGCCTTGATGCTGGCCTTGCCCGCTTGGTGGCTGGGGCCTCAGCCGTCGCAAGGCCCGGCCATGCACTGGGACCAGGTGCCCGCCACCATCTGGGGCGCCGCGCTGGGCCTGGCCGTGTTGTGCACCGCACTGGCTTACTTGCTGTTTTACCGATTGATCGCCCGGGTCGGCCCCACCAAGGCCTTGACCGTGACGTTTCTGATCCCCGTGTTCGGCATGCTGTGGGGCAGCCTGTTCCTGAACGAACAGATCAGCACCACCATGATGGCCAGCACGACCGTGATCGTGTTGGGCACCTTGCTGTCCAGCGGTGCCTGGACGCCATGGGGTACCCACCCGCCGAAAACCGCTTGATTGAGTCAAACACACACGGCAGCTCGTCTGCGTTCTAGGGGTTGAGGGCCAGCCACTTCGGTGGAAACATGATCGAAGCCCATTCGACAAGGGATTCCCATGAAACAACTGCCAGCATTCATTGTGTTGAGTACCGCACTCGCGCTGCCCGCCATGGCCGCGCCTTTGGCCCAATGGAGCTTCAACAGTGACGATGGACTGGTCAACACGGGCAGCCTCACCCCTGAAATCGGTTCCGGCAGCTTGGCCCTTGTTGGCAGCGCCACGGGGTTTTTCACCTCGGGGTCAGCCAATGATCCAGCCACATTTCCCCTCGACAGCGCCTGGTCCGTGGGCAATTACCCCGCTCAAGGCAGCGGCTCGGGCACAACCGGGTTCGAAGGCTGGGTCTCCACAGTCGGCCAGGCTGATGTGGTGCTGAGTTTTGATTTCAAGACCCAGCCCAGCGGCAACAAATGGTTTGCACTGCAGGCCAGCGACAACGGCGGCAGCTCATGGCTTGACCTGGCGGTGTTTGACGTGCCGTCCGCTGACACCTGGTTCACGCAAACCTTCCATGTGTCCTCGCTGCTCCCCTCGGTGAACAACAACCCGGGCTTCGGGTTCAGACTGATCGCGGTCTTCACGCCCGGCACCAGCCTCTACGAAGCCAGCGAGGCTGGCTACAACGGCGACTTCGGCCTGGCGTACGACCAGCTGTCCGTGCAAGCCACCGCCGTGCCCGAGCCCATGGGCATGTGGCTGATGCTGGGCGGACTGCTGACCTGTGGCCTTGCCCTGACAAAACGCCAGGGGTGATGTTCTGCGGTACGCTCCTGTGCGCAGGAGATACCGCATGCCCACGACAAGCCAGAAGGCCCCCGACACACCCCGCTGGTTCTGGGAAGACCTGACCCCAGGCCTGACCATGACCTTCGGCCCCAAGCTGGTCACGCGCGACGAGGTGATCGACTTTGCCCAGAAGTTCGACCCCCAGCCCTTCCACCTGAGCGAAGAGGCGGGCATAGCCTCCTTGTTTGGCGGCCTGGCCGCCAGTGGCTGGCACACCAGCAGCATGGTGATGCGCCTGATGTGCGACGGTTTTTTGCTGGATTCGTCCAGCCTGGGGTCGCCCGGCCTGGACAGCCTGAAGTGGCTCAAACCCGTGATGGTGGGTGACGAGATCCGCGCCGTGATGACCGTGCTCGCCAATCGCCCGATGAAGAGCAAGGCGCATGTGGGACTGACCCAGTCGCGCTGGGAAGGCCTCAACCAGCGCGGTGAAGTGGTGCTGTTGTTAGAGAGCTGGGCCATGTTCGGGCGACGCCATCCGGCCATCGTTGAACCTGGCAAGCTTGAATAGCCCAAGCAAAAAGCCCTGACGCTTGCGCATCAGGGCTTTGCAATTTTGGCGGAGTGGACGGGACTCGAACCCGCGACCCCCGGCGTGACAGGCCGGTATTCTAACCAACTGAACTACCACTCCGCAGTGGTCTAACTCTTACCAACGACTCTGGCTGCTTGCACAAAATGCCTGCAACCCAAGCGCCGTCAAACTTGGCGTCTCCTAGGGGATTCGAACCCCTGTAGCCACCGTGAAAGGGTGGTGTCCTAGGCCTCTAGACGAAGGAGACATCGTCTTCAAAACTTGCTTCTTCAAAACCAACACTCGGGAACAAACCAAGCCGCCCGTTCGACGCCACCACGTTGAATGGTGGAGGTAAGCGGGATCGAACCGCTGACCTCTTGCATGCCATGCAAGCGCTCTCCCAGCTGAGCTATACCCCCATCGTGGTTCACTTGCGGTGATTTGCACGGCAGGGCGCCAAACTGGCACCGAGACTTGTTCCCAACAAAAAACGTGGCGGAGTGGACGGGACTCGAACCCGCGACCCCCGGCGTGACAGGCCGGTATTCTAACCAACTGAACTACCACTCCGCAGCGGTAAAACCAACAACAAAACTGGCGTCTCCTAGGGGATTCGAACCCCTGTAGCCACCGTGAAAGGGTGGTGTCCTAGGCCTCTAGACGAAGGAGACAAAATCTTTTCTACCTAACCAACGCTTCGCTCTTCAAAGCACACCAGACACCAAATTGGTGGAGGTAAGCGGGATCGAACCGCTGACCTCTTGCATGCCATGCAAGCGCTCTCCCAGCTGAGCTATACCCCCAAATGCGGCTTTTTGTTTTGCTTTGGTAAGCATTCACAATCAGCCACTTTGCTGGTCTGCCCGGCTGCTTTGAATAAACAAAGCGTCGTTCAAGCAAGACCAAAAGTATACATCGATTTTTGAGGTTTTATCAAGCCAGCTGCAAACGTTTCAACACGTTTTCACGTTCGAACAGTTCCAGCACGGCGTCCACCGAGGGGGTTTGCGAACGGCCACACACCAGCAGGCGCACCGGGATGGCCAATTGCGGCATCTTCAGGCTGAACTGCGCCAGGGTTTCTTTCAGGGCCGCCGCGATGGCCGCCTTGTCCCAGTTGACCGTGCTCAGGCGCTCGCGCAGGGCTGCCACGGCAGGCTTGACCGCGTCGGTGAGTTGCGCGGCCAACTCGTCGGCGGGCGGCTGCACGTCGGCCACGTACATGGACAGCCAATCGGCCAGTTCCACCGTGGTCGAGCAACGGTCCTTGAACAAGGCGCACATGCGCGCCAGCAAGTCACCGCCAGTCAAGGCTGCAGGCACGGTCACACCACGCTTGGCCCATTGCGCCAGCACCAGCGGTGCCAGCACGCTGTCGGCCGTGGTCTTCATGTGCTGCTGGGCCACCCAACGCAGCTTGGCTTCGTCGAACTGGCCGGCGCTCTTGCCCAGGTGGTCCAGGTTGAACCACTCGATCAGTTGCTGGCGCGAGAAGATCTCGTCGTCGCCGTGGCTCCAGCCCAGGCGGGCCAGGTAGTTCACCACCGCGTCGGCCAGGTAGCCTTCGTCGCGGTATTCGGTGACGGCCTTGGCGCCATGGCGCTTGCTCATCTTCTCGCCTTCGGCGTTCAGCACGGTGGGCAAGTGGGCATAAACCGGCGGCTCCTGGCCCAGGGCGCGCAGGATGTTGATCTGGCGCGGTGTGTTGTTGACGTGGTCGTCGCCCCGAATGACGTGGGTGATGGCCATGTCCAGGTCATCGATCACCACGCAGAAGTTGTAGGTGGGCGTGCCATCGGGGCGCGCGATCACCAGGTCGTCCAGCTCGTCGTTGCTGATCTCGATGCGGCCCTTGACCTTGTCGTCCCACACCACCGAACCGCCAATGGGGTTCTTGAAACGCAGCACGGGCTGCACGCCTTCGGGCACGGGCGGCAAGGTCTTGCCGGGCTCAGGGCGCCAGGTGCCGTCGTAGCGGGGCTTTTGCTTGGCCGCCATTTGCGATTCACGCAAGGCGTCCAGCTCGGTCGTGCTCATGTAGCAGGGGTAGACCAGGCCTTTGGCCACCATGTCTTGCAGCGCGGCCTTGTAGCGGTCCATGCGCTGCATCTGATAGAACGGGCCCTCGTCCACGTCCAGCCCCAGCCACTGCATGCTTTCCAGGATGACATCGACCGCTTCTTGCGACGAACGCTCGACGTCGGTGTCCTCAATGCGCAAGACGAACACGCCCTTGGAGGCGCGCGCAAAAGCCCATGGATACAGGGCCGAGCGGATGTTGCCCAGGTGGATGAAACCGGTGGGCGACGGGGCAAAACGGGTGCGAACTTGGGTCATGAATCGATCGAAG
>Ga0209841_1000031_pt1 | contig 30982 bp, 28 predicted proteins | sample GWRWT4_30Apr14_FD_187185 | JGI IMG/M metagenome (GOLD analysis project Ga0209841, IMG submission 187185) | Sand microcosm microbial communities from a hyporheic zone in Columbia River, Washington, USA - GW-RW T4_30-Apr-14 (SPAdes) (version 2) | ecosystem: Engineered > Artificial ecosystem > Sand...
CTCGAACGGCGCGTACTTGCGCAGGGCCTCAATCATCTCGTTGTCAAAGCCGGCGGGTTTGCCATCCTGGATGAACTCGAAGGGCTTGAAATCATCCTCGGTGACCACGACCAGGTAGCCACGCTTGCGGACTTCTTCCAAGGTGGCGGCATGGGCCGTGCCCGTGAGCATCCAGGGGAGCAGCGGCAAGGACAGCGCGGCCAGAGCACGGCGGCGCGATGGGTCGGTGGGACGATGGCGGTTCATCAAGAGGACTCCAAGTCAGGCGTGATGGGGGAGAACAATGCTGAGGCGAACCTGCGCCGCGGTCACTTCGTGCCTATGCAACTGCCGTGCCACCGGCTTTTGGAATTTTTTTCAAACCGCCTGCATCCAAAAGCCTCCCCCGTGGCCAGTACTTGGTGTGAGCCTCGGCCACACCCGTCAAAACCCCACGATTGAAGGAGCTTCCTCATGCACACACGTTCCACCACCGCCCTGGCCATCACCTGCGTTGCCTTGCTGTCGGCTTGCTCCAGCATGTCGCCCATGACCATGGACAAACCCTTCAACCAGGATGGCCTGCCAGACGCCGTGAAGGTGCCCGCTGGTAACCAGGTCGCCCTGCAAAGCGTGGGCGTGGGCCAGATCACCTATGAATGCCGCGCCAAGGCTGACGCACCGGGTGCCTTTGCCTGGGTGTTCGTGGGCCCACAAGCCGACCTGATGAGCCGCGGTGGCGCCAAGCTGGGCACCTACTTTGGCCCACCCGCCACCTGGGCTGCGCTGGATGGCTCCAAGATCACCGGCACGCAATTGGCCGTCGCGCCAGCGGGCGCGGGCAACATCCCGTCGCAACTCGTGAAGGCCAATCCTGCCATGGGCTCGGGCGCCATGAGCGGCATCACCTACGTGCAGCGCGTGGCCACCCAAGGTGGCGTGGCACCAGCCAGCGTGTGCGATGGCACGGCGGCAGGCCGCAAGGAAGTGGTGAAGTACCAGGCCGACTACATTTTCTGGAAAGCTGCTTGAAGCCCCATGAAAGCGTGCCGTCGCGGCATGTAAAGTGAGCGCATGCCGATCGCCGACACCCCGCCCTTTGACTACGAAGCTGCCTTGCTCGCTTGCGCGCGCGGGGAGCGATTCGCCATGCGCGCCTTGTACGAGCGCGAGGCGCGCTGGTTGCTGGGCGTGGCTTTGCGCATCGTCCGCGACCGCGAGTTGGCCGAAGATGTTTTGCACGATGCCTTCCTGCAAGTCTGGCAAGACGCTTCCACCTACCGGCCTGAGCTGGGTTCGGCGCGAGGTTGGCTCTACACCGTGGTGCGCCACCGGGCGCTCAAAGAGGTGCGCCATCCGGGCCGCATGCAGGCGCTCGACCCGATCGATCTGGCCGAGTTGTCGGACCAGCAACAGGCGGTGCAAGACACGGCCAGTGAGCGGGGCCTGGACAGCGACAGCCTGGAGCGCTGCTTGCAGCGCCTGGACGAGGCGAAACGGGCTTGTGTGGTGCATGCCTTCGTGGACGGCTACACCCATGAGCAAATTGCCGAACGGCTGCAAACCCCCTTGGGCACGGTGAAATCATGGATTCGCCGCAGCCTGAACAGCCTGAAGGAGTGCATGGCGTGATCAACCTTCAGGACCCGGAAAGCCGGGTGGCCACCACGGGCGAGTACGTGCTGGGCACGCTCAGCGAAGAGGATCGCGCAGCGTTCAGCGAGGCTTTGGCGCAAGACCCCGCCCTGCAGACCGAGGTCTATGGCTGGCAGGATCAACTGCTGAGCTTGAGCGCCCAGGCCATCCCCGTGGCGCCACGCGCGCAGCTTTGGCAACGCATCGACACCACGCTGAGTGCCATGGCGGCCGCCTTGCCTCGGCCCGCACGGGTTGACAGCACGGCGCCCCGCAGCCCGTGGTGGGAGCGTTTGGGCCTGTGGCAAGGCCTCAGTGGGATGGCGCTGGCCGTTTGCCTGGTCATGGCGGTGTTGCTGGTGGATCGTGGCGCCGGGGTGCCAGGCCAGGCCGTGGTGGGCGCCAGGTACCTGGCCGTGCTGCAAAGCCCGAAGGATCAGAGCACGGGCTGGGTGGTCGAGGTGCAGGCTGGCGGCACCGTGCGCTTGCTGCCGATGGGCGACACGGGCGCGGTCCCCGCAGGCCGTGCCCTGCAGTTCTGGACCAAGCCCCAAGGCGCGGCGGGCCCCACATCGCTGGGCCTGGTGCGGGCGGGGCATCCGCTGGAATTGCCCGTGTCGCGCCTGCCGGGCGTGGGCGCGCAGCAATTGTTCGAGATCACCCTGGAGCCTGAGAAAGGTTCGCCCATCAACCGGCCCACCGGCCCCATCTTGTACGTGGGTCGCACCGTCGCGTTGTAGTGGCCTCAAGCCCGGCGCTGAGCCGCCGGTGGTGGCGTCCATTGGTACAGCCAGGTCTCGCTCATGGGCTGGCCGTTGTAGCTGAGGTAAAGGCGCAGCTCCACCGGGGCGGTGCTGTCATCAAGGGGTCGCAGGTCAAACATGGCGCGGTAGCCGTTGACCGAGGCCAAGGGCCGCGCCGAGGTGATCTCCACCTGGCCGCGTGACACGGTGATCACCGGCTCCACCTTCGCGCCTTCACGCAGCATGGGCAGGTCGCCACCGGCAAAGTCCACCACAAAGCGCCATGAAAAGTACTTCCGCTTTTGGCCCACCACGCCGCCGATGCCCGTGCGCGTGGCCACCACTTGCGCTGCCGTGGGTTGCACGGGCGGCCTGGCGCCCCAGTGCAGTCGGTAGCTGAACAGGCGTTCCTGCCCCGGCTGCAACTTGGCTTCAGGGTTCCAGAAGGCGACGATGTTGTCGTTGGTCTCGTCGTCGGTGGGCAGCTCCACCAGTTGCACAGCGCCTTTGCCCCAGCCTGCCTTGGGCTCGACCCACAGGCTCGGCCGGCGTTCGTAGAACACGCCATCGTCCTGGTAATGGTCAAACTGGCGGTCGCGTTGCAGCAGGCCGAAGCCGCGCGGATTCTCGTCGGCGTAAGCGCTGAAGCGCAGTCCTGCCGGGTTGGTGATGGGGCGCCAGAGCCATTCGCCGTTGCCGCGCCACATGGCCAGACCGTCGGAGTCGTGGATCTCGGCGCGCCAGTCGTTGGCCATGCGGTGGTCGTTTTCGCCATGCTGGAACATGCTGGTGAGGGGCGCGATGCCCAGGCGTTCAATGGGCTTGCGTGGGTACAGGGCCGCGTCCACGTCCATGACCATCATCTCGCCGGGATGGATGTCGAAGCGGTAGGCGCCGGCCACGCTGGGCGAGTCGAGCAGCCCGTAGACGGTGAGCACCGACGAGGTGGGTGAAGGGCGTTCCAACCAATACGAGGTGAACACGGGGAACTCTTCAGGCCGCTCGGCGCCGCAATCAATGGCCAGGCCCCGGGTGGACAGCCCATATTGCGCCTCGCCCCCAACGGCGCGGAAGTAGCTGGCCCCCAGGAAGGCCGCCACGTCACGCTTCCAGTCGGTGTGGAAGTTGACCCGAAAGCCCGCGAAGCCCAGGTCCTTGGGCAAGCGCGAGCCACGCACGCCGCTCTTGCCGTAGTCGAACATGCTGGAGTCATAGGCCAGCTCTTGCGCCTGGCCATCAATCACTTCGTGCATGTGCACCGGAGCGGTGAAGCCGCGACCCAGGTGGAAGAATTTCACCGCGAAGCGACGCTTTTGCGCGGCCCACAGCGCATGCTGGTCGTGGTATCCGATGGACTGGTACTGGTCCCAATCCAATTGGGTCAGCTCATCGGGCACTCGGGTGGCGGGCTGACGCCAGGCTTGCCCCGCCAGCATGCTGGCTTGTCCCTTGAGCCACGCGTAGCTGAAAGGCTGTGGCTTGCCCAGCTTGCTCAGGGCACCGGCCTGCTCTGCGGCCATGAGGTTCGGCATCGAGATGCCTGCGGCGGCCAGGGCGGCGGCGGTCTGGATGAAGTGGCGTCGTTGCATGCGCGAGGGCCTCCTTGGGGTTACTTGACCTGTTGCTTGCCCAGCTTGCGCGCCAGCGTGCGGCGGTGCATGCCCAGGCGGCGCGCGGTCTCTGAAATGTTGAAACCGGTCTCCGCCAGGATCTCGTGGATGCGCTCCCATTCCAAGGTCTTGATCGACGTGGACCGGTTGGTCAGTCCGACCTCGGTGTCGCCTTCGGCGCGGCCAAAGGCGGCCTCGATGTCGTCGGTGTTGGACGGCTTGGCCAGGTAATGGCAGGCGCCGAGCTTGATGGCTTCGACGGCGGTGGCAATGCTGGCAAAACCCGTCAGCACCACGATCAGCATGTCCGGGTCATGCGCGTTGAGCTTTTGCACGCAGGCCAGGCCCGAAGCTTCGCTGTTCAGCTTCAGGTCCACGACGGCGTAACCGGGCGAGCGCTGTTGCAGCAGCTCGGTCATCCCCTCCAGGCTGGCCGCGAGCATGACTTCATAACCCCGGCGCTCGAACGAGCGGCCGAGTGTTCGGGCAAACGCCGCGTCGTCTTCAACGATGAGCAGCACTCGCTCAGCTGCTTCTTCCATGGGTGTCGTCTTCCTCAAAAGTGATGGCGGAAAGGGGCAGGGCGAGTGTCACGACCGCGCCACCCCCGGCCCGGTTGCGGGCGGTGAGGCTGCCGCCCAGTGTGCGAGCCACGTTCACTGCCAGGAACAGCCCCAGCCCTCGTCCGGGCCGCCCTTTGCTCGATTGATAAGGCTTGCCAAAGTTGGCCAGCATGGCGGGGCCGAAACCGGGGCCATTGTCGGTGACGGTGACCGTCAGCGTGTCCGCATCGCGGGCGACTTCCAACTTCAAATGGGGTGAGGCTTCCAGTGCATTGTCCAGCACATTGCAGATGGTCTGCTTGAGGGCCGAGTCGGACACCATGCTGAGATCCTGGCCAAAGCGGTTGTCGTAGACCAAGGCGGTGGTTGGACGCGTTGCGCGCCATTCGTCAACCAGTTCGTCCATGAAGGTGCAGACAGTGGTTTCTTCAGACGACTCGCCACGTGCCTCGCCCGCCGACAGCAGGATGCCACTCACGATGGCTTTGCAACGCTGAACCTGGGCCTGCATCTCATCCACTTCTTGCAGCAACTCTGGGTCGGAGGTGAAGGAGGGCAGGCGCGCCCAGTCGCCCAGGATGACGGCCAGCGTGGCCAGGGGGGTGCCCAGTTCATGGGCGGCGCCAGAGGCCAGCAGGCCCATGCGCACGATGTGCTCTTCCTCGGCCGCGCGTTGCCGCAGGTTGGCCAGGCGTGCATCGCGTTTGCGCAGGTTGAAACTGATGCGCGTGATGAAGATCACCAGCAGTGCCGCGTTGAGCGCGAAGCAGATCAGCATGCCCTGCATGTAAGGGTTGAACAGCCCCCGGCCCTGGTCCGATGGGAATGACAAAGGCACGCCAAACAAGGCCAGGCCGGCAAAGCAGGTGGCAGTGATGGCGAAAATGGTCCAGGTGGACCAGGCCTCCAGCAAAAGGGCGGCCAGCGTGACCTGCAGCAGGTAGAGGAAGGCGAAGGGGTTGGTGGCGCCGCCGCTGAGGTAGAGCTGGAAGGTCAGCATGCTGACATCGACCAACAGCGCGAAAAACAACTCGCCATTGGTGACCTCGCGGTGGGCGCGCCAATGCAACTGGCTGGCCACGTTGAAGGCCATCAGGCAGGCCAGCACGGTCAGCAGGTGATTGAGCGGCAACTGGATGCCATAGACGAAATGCGCCACCGCGATCGTGATCACCTGCCCGACGACCGCGATCCAGCGCAGCTGAATCAACAGCTGCATGTTCTTCAGGCCGGTGGCATGGTTGACGCCCTGAGCCTTGGCGGTGGCAGGGGGCAGGCTATCCTCAATCACTGGTGGGGCTGTCTGGCGAGACATCGGAGCTTTCGTTGTCGAACTAGCCCGCATTCTGATCGGTTTGCCGAGGTCTTTGCGCGTCGCGCCTGACATACCAGGCTGCCCCCAGAACCATCAAGGCCAGGGCGTACCAGGTGATGGCGTACACGAGGTGGTTGTTCGGGAAGGCGATCACGGTCAGCCCGCCCACTGGCCATTTTCCTGAAGGGCCTGCTTGGGCATCCACGAAATAAGGCGCGGCGGGGCGCAAGCCCTGGGCGGCGGCGATGGCCACTACATCGCGTGAGTACCAGCGCTGGGCGGCCGGGTCGTTGCGGCGAAGGAAGGCGCCTTGTGGCTCGCTCATGCGCAGCAGGCCGGTGACGGTGGTGACCGCCTTGGGTTCGGTGGTTTGCCGGCTGGCGCGGGCACGGTGTTCAGGGGGCACAAAACCTCGGTTGACCAGCAGCACTGTGCCATCGGCCAACTTCAGCGGGGTCAAGACCCAAAAGCCACTGCCCAGAGCGGTGACAGCCTGCACCAGGGTTTCGTGTTCATGCAGGAAGGTGCCGCTGGCCTGCACATGACGGTACTCGTCGGTGGCCACGCTCAGCTGCGGCCATTGTGCGGGCCCAGGTGCGGCCATGGTCGGGGCGTTCACACGCTGGTCGACCCGTTCGATCAGGTCAAGCTTCCAGAACAGGCGCTTGACTTGCCAGGTGCCCAGCGCGGCAAAGCCGGTGAACACCAGTGCGGCGATGACCGCCAACGCGGTCAGCAAAGCCCTTGAGCGCGGGCCACGCTGCTGAGTGTCATCGGCACCCATCGCTTGGTGGCCCACTGGCCTCAAGGCATGTTCTTCATCTCGTGGACCGACATGGGCATCATGTTGGCGTTCATGTGGAACATCACCCACAGCGAGCCACTCAAGGTGATCACGACCAGCACCAGCGTGAAGATCAGGGCCAGCATGCTCCAGCCGCCTTCAGAGCGGGTGTTCATGTGCAGGAAGTAGATCATGTGCACGACGATCTGAACGGCGGCAAAGCCCAGCACGACCAAGGCCGTGGTGCTCGATTTGTCGAACACCTTGCCCATGACGAGCCAGAACGGGATGGCCGTCAGGATGACCGACAGCACGAAGCCGATGGTGTATTCCTTCAGCGAGCCGTGGCTGGCGCCATCGTCGTGGCCGTGGTGCTCATGGTCATCGTGAGCATGGTGGTGGGCGCCATGCCCAGCGGATTCGGTATGCGCGCTCATGGCAGCACTCCCATCAGGTACACGAAGGTGAAGACGCCAATCCAGACCACGTCCAGAAAGTGCCAGAACATGGACAGGCACATCAGGCGGCGCTTGTTTTCATTCGTCAGGCCCATCTTGCCCACCTGCACCATCAGCACGATCAGCCAGATGATGCCGAAGGTGACGTGCAGACCGTGGGTGCCCACCAGCGTGAAGAAGGCCGACAGGAAGGCACTGCGCTGCGGGCCGGCGCCTTCGTGGATCAGGTGCGCGAACTCATACAGCTCCAGCCCCAGGAAGGCGGCGCCGAACAGGCCGGTGATGCCCAGCCAGACCAGGGTAGCGCGCACGTGCTTCTTCTGCATCTCCAGCATGGCAAAGCCATACGTGATGGACGACAGCAGCAGCATGGACGTGTTCAGCGCCACCAAGGGCAGGTCGAACAGGTCGGCACCCGAGGGGCCGGCGGCGTAGCTGCGGCCCAGCACGCCATACACCGCGAACAGGCAGGCGAAGATGAGGCAGTCGCTCATCAGGTACAGCCAGAAGCCGAGCAGCGTGCCGTTCTCGACGTGGTGCTCTTCGGCCACGTGGAAGCTGATGGGCTCCTGGGCGTTGGGGGAGAGGGTGGCGGTATTAGACATGGCTGGTCAGCAGGTGTGTGCGTTCGGCCTCGGTGCGGATCACGTCATCCACGGAGATGTAGTAGTCACGCTTGTAGTTGAAGGTGTGGGCAATCGCCACGACGATGAGGGTGAGGAAGGTCAGGGCGGCAGGCAACCACATTTGCCAGATCATCGTGAAGCCGAAGGCGGTGCTCAGACCGGCCAGGATGATGCCTGCGCCCGTGTTCTTGGGCATGTGGATCGGCAGGAAGCCACCCAGGGGGCGCTCATAGCCGCGCTTCTTCATGTCCCACCAGGCATCGTTGTCATGGATGCGGGGCGTGAAGGCGAAGTTGTAGTTGGGCGGGGGCGACGAGGTCGACCATTCCAGCGTGCGGCCATTCCACGGGTCACCCGTGTGGTCGCGCAATTGCTCGCGCTTCATGAAGCTGACCACCAGCTGGATCAGGAAGCAGGCGATGCCGATGGCGATCAGGACGGCGCCGAAGGCCGCGATCTGGAACCAGATCTGCAAGGACATGTCCTCGAAGTGGCTGGTGCGGCGGGTCACGCCCATGAAGCCCAGGACGTACAGCGGCGTGAAGGCGAACCAGAAGCCGGTCAGCCAGAACCAGAACGAGCACTTGCCCCAGAACGGATCAAGCTTGTAGCCAAAGGCCTTGGGGAACCAGTAGGTGATGCCAGCCATCAGGCCGAACAGCACGCCGCCGATGATCACGTTGTGGAAGTGAGCGATCAGGAACAGGCTGTTGTGCAGCACGAAGTCGGCTGGGGGCACCGCCAACATCACGCCGGTCATGCCGCCGATCACGAAGGTGACCATGAAGCCAACCGTCCACAGCATCGGCACTTCGAAGCGGATGCGGCCCTTGTACATCGTGAACAGCCAGTTGAAGATCTTGGCGCCCGTCGGGATCGAGATGATCATCGTCGTGATGCCGAAGAAGCTGTTGACGCTGGCGCCCGACCCCATGGTGAAGAAGTGGTGCAGCCACACCAGGTAGGACAGGATCGTGATCACGACCGTGGCGTAGACCATGGAGGCGTAGCCGAAAATTTTCTTGCCGCTGAAGGTGGACACGACTTCAGAGAAGACGCCGAACACCGGCAGGATCAGGATGTAGACCTCGGGGTGGCCCCAGATCCAGATCAGGTTCACGTACATCATGGCGTTGCCGCCGAAATCATTCGTGAAGAAGTTGGTGCCGGCGTAACGGTCGAGCGACAGCAGGCCCAGCACGGCGGTCAGCACCGGGAAGGCGGCCACGATCAGCACGTTGGTGCACAGCGAGGTCCAGGTGAAGACGGGCATCTTCATCAGGGTCATGCCGGGCGCGCGCATCTTGACGATGGTGACCAGCAGGTTGATGCCTGATAGCAAGGTCCCGACGCCCGCTATCTGCAAGGACCAGATGTAGTAGTCGACCCCCACGTCAGGGCTGTACAGGATGCCAGACAGCGGGGGGTAGGCCAACCAGCCGGTGCGGGCGAATTCGCCGACGAACAGCGAGGCCATCACCAGGGCGGCGCCACTGGCGGTCATCCAGAAGCTGAAGTTGTTCAGGAAGGGAAAGGCCACGTCGCGGGCGCCAATTTGCAGTGGCACCACGAAGTTCATCAGGCCAGTGACCAAAGGCATGGCCACGAAGAAGATCATGATCACGCCGTGGGCGGTGAAGATCTGGTCGTAGTGGTGCGGCGGCAGGAAGCCGGCGTTGTCACCAAAGGCGATGGCCTGCTGGGCCCGCATCATCAGCGCGTCGGCAAAGCCCCGCAGCAGCATGACCAAGCCCAGGATGATGTACATGATCCCGATTTTTTTGTGGTCGATGCTGGTGAACCATTCTTTCCAGAGGTAGGTCCACAGTTTGAAGTAGGTCAAGGCGCCGACCAGTGCCAGGCCGCCGAGGATGACGGCGGCGAAGGTCACCAGCAGGATCGGCTCGTGCAGGGGAATCGCCTCCCAACTGAGGCGGCCGAAGATGAGCTTCGTTAAGTCGAGGTGATCGAACATCGTGGGTCCGGGTGGCAAAGGTAAGGGGGCGGCGCGCTTATTGGCAGCGTTACAGCGGCTGGGAGACGGGCGCGGGCGTGGCGCCAGTCAGGTTCGTGGTCGTGCACATGGCGCCGACATAGGTGCGGTTCGACTGGCTAGAGGACACCACGTTGAAGGTGCCGGGCTTGCCCTGGCCACCGCGCGCGTCAACCGCCATCATGTCCTTCATGCACATGCGGTTGTTTTCAACGCAGCGGTTCAGGATGGCGTCGTACAGGCCGGGGGCCACGGAGGCGTAGCGGCGCACGGGTTCGCGTTCACTGGGCTTTTCAAGGGCCAGGTAGTCTTCGCGGCTGAGCGTGCCGCCGGTGCTCTTGTTGGTCTGCACCCACTTGTCGAAGTCGCCCTGGCTCAGGCCATGGAACTTGAAGTGCATGCCGGAGAAGCCCGCGCCGCTGTAGTTGGCCGAAATGCCCTTGTATTCGCCAGGTTGGTTGATCACGGCGTGCAACTGGGTTTGCATGCCGGGCATGGCGTAGATCTGACCTGCCAGCGCCGGGACGAAGAAGGAGTTCATCACGGTGGAGGCGGTGATCTTGAAATGGATGGGGCGATCAACCGGGGCGGCCAGCTCGTTCACCGTGGCAATGCCTTGCTCAGGGTAGAAGAACAGCCATTTCCAGTCCAGGGCCACGACTTCAACCACCAAGGGCTTGACGTCGGCCGCGACGGGCTTGCCGGCGGATACGCGCTGCAGGGGGCGGTAGGGATCCAGGGTGTGGGTGCTGATCCAAGTCACGGCGCCCAGCGCGATGATGATCAGCAGCGGGGCGGCCCAGATCACCAGTTCCAGGTGGGTGGAGTGGTCCCAGTCGGGCGCGTACTCGGCTTTCGTGTTGGATTGCCGATATCGCCATGCGAACACCAGGGTCAAGATGATGACCGGGACGATGATCAGCAACATCAGCACCGTGGAGACCACGATGAGGTCGCGCTGCTGCGCGGCCACGTCACCTGATGGGTTCATCACCACCGCTTTGCAACCACCCAGGAAGGCGGTGGCGAGGAGCAGGAGGGGTCCGCGAAGGTTCTTGAGGGAAAGCATTGCCAGACGAATTTGAGCGCGTGACCGCAGAAGAGGCAGAATCTACCCCTATTGACTTGTCTTGGGTATTGGGCGTTTTGTCCTATGGCGGCAATCCCCCAGAGGTGAGAACCTTGGGCGTCCGCTTGAAAAACTACATTCGAATCACGAGTACGCATGATGTCCAGCATCGATCAGACCTACCACGAGCCTTCGTTGCAGCCCCAGCAGGGTGGCGTTGCCCCCGGTCATTCCGCGATTGCGCCGGGTGAAATTGCCATTGGCGTGGTCATTGGCCGGGCTTCCGAGTATTTCGACTTCTTTGTGTACGGCATTGCCTCGGTGCTGGTCTTCCCTGCGGTGTTTTTCCCGTCCAGTGATCGCCTGTCAGGCATCTTGTGGGCCTTCGTCATCTTCTCGTTTGCCTTCATCGCGCGTCCGTTCGGCACGGCCTTGTTCATGGGCATTCAGCGTCGCTGGGGGCGCGGTACCAAGTTGACAGCGGCGCTGTTCCTGCTGGGCATCTCGACCGCTGGCATGGCTTTCCTGCCGGGGTACGCTGTGCTGGGGTTCCAGTCCATCGTGCTGCTGTCCATCTTCCGTTTTCTGCAGGGCATTGCCCTGGGTGGTTCTTGGGATGGCCTGCCGTCTTTGCTGGCCCTGAACGCCCCGGAAAACCGCCGCGGCTGGTATGCCATGCTGGGCCAGTTGGGTGCACCCATCGGCTTCGCGATCGCCAGTGGCTTGTTTCTGTTCTTGCACGCTAACTTGTCGTCCGCTGATTTCCTGGACTGGGGCTGGCGCTATCCTTTCTACGTCGCGTTCGCGATCAACGTGGTGGCGCTGTTCGCCCGTTTGCGCCTGGTGGTGACCGAGGAGTACACCCAGCTGCTGGAAGAGCGGGAGCTGGAGCCCACCCGCGTGCTGGAGTTGCTGCGCACGCAAGGCCACAACATCTTCATCGGTGCCTTCGCCGGCTTGGCCAGCTATGCCTTGTTCCACCTGGTGACGGTGTTTCCGCTGTCGTGGATCGCCTTGGGCAACACGCAGTCCGTCAACGATGTGCTGATCATCCAGATCATTGGTGCCGGGATCGCGGTGCTGGGCATGATCCTGTCCGGCCTGATCGCTGACCGCATCGGTCGTCGTCAAACCCTGGGTCTGGCGGCCAGTTCCATCGCGGTACTGAGCGGTTTTGCCCCCACGCTGATGAGCGGCGGCCCTGCTGCCCAGAATCTGTTCATCCTGATGGGCTTTGCCTTGCTGGGTTTGTCTTATGGCCAATCGGCCGGTGCGGTGACGTCCAACTTCTCGGCGAAGTACCGCTATGCCGGTGCGGCGTTGACCGCCGACTTCGCCTGGCTGGTGGGCGCCGCTTTTGCGCCGCTGGTGGCCCTGGGCTTGTCGGCCCATTTCGGACTGGGTTACCTCAGCCTGTACCTGCTGTCCGGCGCGCTGTGCACCTTGCTGGCCTTGCGCTTGAACCGGGCGCTGGGCAACGCCTGATGCAAGCGGTGTAGTGCGGAAGCGGCCAGTAGTTTGCGCTTTCCGTGCTGAAGTTGCACTCCCCTGGCTCTCCGGGCTTCACCTTTCGGGGGCGTGACCGATATCCCTAAGGCTCTGCCATGCGCGAGCGTTCAGTGGATAAGGAAGCCCCATGGTCAACTCGGTTTTGAAGCAAAGTCGTCAGCGCCTGCTGATGGGTGTCTCGTTCGCGGGATTGGGGCTGTTGTCGGCGTGTGGGGGCGGTGGTTCATCCGACTCGGCTGGGGCCCCGGGGGGCTCATCCGCCAGCAATACCTTGTCGGGCACGGTGGCCGTGGGTGCACCCATGGCCGACGCCCTGGTGCGCATCCTGGACTCGGCGGGCAATGTGGTCAGCTCCGGGGTGAGTGTGGACGCGTCAGGTGCCTTCACCGGCGTGACGCTGACCGGCACGGGCCCCTACCGCATTGAGGCCTGCGGCCACGTGGGCGAAAACTACCGTTGTGTCTATTCGGTGTCGCAAGGCGCGGGGGTGGCCAATGTGACGCCTTTAACCACCGCCGCCGTGCTGCTGGCCACCGGTGACTCGCCGGAAGACCTGATGGATGGCCCGGGCACTTCCCTGGATGCCACCAGCATTGCGGCGGCCCAGACGACCTTGCGCACGGGCCTGGCGGGCATCCTGGCTGACGCTGGCGTGCCGTCCAACTTTGATTTCATCAGTGGCGACCTGAACGCGGGGACCCGCACGGGCTATGACCGCGTGCTGGACTCTGTGGGAGTGACCACCGGCGAGGCCAACGAGCCTTTCGTGCAGATCACGCCGCGCCTGGGCACGGGCAACCTTTACCTGGAATCCGGTGCCGCGCCCCAAGGCACGCTGACGGTGGACAGCCACGCCGCCAACGTGTCGCTGACAGGCATCGAAACCCTGTTCCAGAACATGACGCAGGCCATGTCGAACGACACGGCCTGCCGTGCCAACTTGCCAGGGCTGCTGGCCACCACGGCCAGCATGAGCTTTGACGGGCCCGACCCCGCCACCGGCTCGGCCGATGTGGCCTCCATGATGTGCGATTTCATCGGCACGAGCGATGAAGGGCCGGGCTTCGGCGTCTCATTCGTCAGCCCAACCTTGGGCCGCTGCGACCTGTCGGGCGATCCCGTCTGTCGCGTGTCTTTTGTGCTGAAGCTCCTGGATGGCAGCTTGCAGTCCATCGGTGAGGAGATGGCGGTGGTTCGTGAAGGGCAGACCTGGAAGTTCAAGGGTGATGTGAACCCGATTGGCATTCATGCCAATGCCGCTTTGCAGCGCACCCAGACCTTTGACAGCAGCGGTGAGGTGGCCTTCACCGAGCATTCGCGCGCCTTCCAGTTCGACATCCAGGCCATCTCAGGCCTGGCGTGTGCCAAGGTCACCCAAAAGAATGCGGCCGGGGCCGAGGTGCTGCTGGCTTACTACAAGCGTTACGCCGGTTCACCGCAGCGCTTGTCGGCCTGGCGTGATTCGTCCAGCAACTTGCTGAGCGACCCGACAGATGCGGGTGGCGGGCTTCGCAGCGGTGATGACACCCAGATCCAGTTGCCTTCCGGCGCTGGTGGCGATGCCGCCATCACCAATTTTTACCGGGGTGGCCGCACGGTGAAGGTGTCGCTGTACACCGATGCCAACTGTTCAAGCGCCATGGTGTTGGATGGGCGCAGCGAATTCCATGTTGACATGATGGGCGTGCCCCCCCTGTCTGACCGGATTCAGGCCTTCCCGTGGCCCACATTGACAGCCAGCACCGTGAGCAGCCTGCGCTCGCTCGCCCTGGCCACGGGCGCATCGACCACCTTCAATGCCAGCTGGACCTTTGCCCGTGGCTACACCGGCTTGAATTCAGCATCCTTCTGTTCGGACCGCGACTGTGGTGATCAGTCGAACTCCCGGATCGGTGACGTTAATTTCTCGGCGGCGGCCCAGTCGGTGTCGGTGCCCTTGACCAATCCTGGTAACGGCATCACGGTGACCACATCGGGCTTCAAGATGCTGGCGCTGTATGGCCGCACCGGCGAGGGCATGGGCGTGCAGAACAATTTCGTTTACTGCAGTGGCACCATCGACGGCTTTGGCCAATGCCAGTGAGCCCCAGCCCGGCCCAGTTCGTCAGAGCTGGGCCTGGAAAGTGCCCGTCAGCAATTCGGGCAGGCGGTCCACGCCCATTTTGAAACCACAGGCCTGGGCGTGTCCGCCACCGCCCATCGACTCGGCCAGCGGGATGACGTTGTAGGGGCGCACCCCGCGCAGGCTGACCTTGACGATGCCATCCTTGCTGTAATTCCACAGCAGGGCATAGGTGCCGCATTGGGTGGCGAGCAGGTCACCCACTTCGCTGCTGAACACGCCAGGGCAGTTGACCATCAAGCCGCTTTCGCCATTGAAGCTCACGGGCATGGCGTTGCGGGCGATGTCATGGCACAGGCTCATGAACTTCTCGTTCATCGCGCCGCCACGCTCTCGGAAGGTGGCGCTTTGCGCGGGGCTGAAGGCCGCGATCTCGGCCCAGCGTGGAAATTCGAAGGGCTCCATGTCGAGCGCGGCCAGGAAGGCGGCGCTCTCCGGGTATTGCCAAGTCCAGATGTCGCGGTCTTCCACGAATCGAACCAGGTCGGGGATGGGTTGGTTGCGCTGGAAGAACTGCCAGGCCAGTTTGGCACCCGACTGCGTCATGTCGAAGTGCACGATGCCGCAGCGGCATTGGAAGGTGCCCAATTTGTCGGCAGCGCTTTTGTGGTGGTCCAGCATGACCAGTTTGGATGCGACAGTGTCGATGCCTTGCAGGATCTCGGCCGAAAACGAAAAATCCAGGATGTAAACCGGGCGGCCTTCAAGCGTGGGCAGTTCAGACACCTGCTGGACTTTGCCGTGCGCCAGGCCCAGGTACTCGCCACGCCCTCCAAAGAAGAGCCAGGCGGCCAGAGCGGCGGCGAAGCCGTCGGCGCACTTGTCGTGATAAATCACCAGTGGGTTGGCCTCGCTGGGGTCAGGCTGGATGGCGAGGCTGGTGAAAAGTCCGTTGGTCATGGTGGCGATGCCGACTTGTTGTGTGCGATGTGCCGATGCTAAGGGCTAGTTGGCGACAAGGGTACTCAAGTGCAGCGTTCACGTGACGAAATCACCGAATGGACCCGACCTCATCCTCCATCGTCATGCCGTCGTCACCACCTGGCCACGCTGCTGATCGGGTCAAGATCAACACGGGCACCTGGGGCGCTTGGTTGCTGAGCGACCATTGGAAGCAGCGCGTGCGCATCTTGCGCTGCCTGGGCGGTGGGCTGGTGTACATGCTGGCGTGTCTGCTCATGAACTGGGGCGTGCGCGATGGCTACTTGCCGGCGGGCCCGGTGCTGCTCATCAGTGGTGCTGTTGGTGTGACCGTGGTGGCGTTTTATGCGGTGCTGCGCAGCAACATGAACTTGCGCTTCCGGGATGCATCACTGACGATGCCGCAAATGGTGATGGCGGTGACCTACGCCGCGTGGATCTACACCATGGGCGGGCCCTCCAGGGATGTGATGTTGTTGATCATGGCGCCCTTGCTCCTCTACGGTTTTCGCTACCTGCGGCCTTTGCAGGTGCGCGTGCTCAGCGCCTACGTGATCCTGGCGATGGGCTCGGCCATGGTCTGGCTGCTGCACACGCACCCGCACACCTATGACATGGCGCAAGAGCTGCTGCGTTTCATGCTGCTGGCCGTGATCGCCGTGACCTTGTCGCAGTTCACGAAGAATGATGGCGAAGAAACCTCCGGCTTCCTGCAGACTTTGATGCACCTGGTGTTTTCCAGCGATCCGAAGCAGCGCCTGCGCATCCAGCGCTACATGGTGGCGGCGGTGAACTTCGTGGTCTGCACGGTGGTGCTGGCCTACTCGGTCAGTGTGGGGGCGGTGAGCGAGACCGCAGGCTGGGCGCTGGGTGTCTACATGATGGGAAATTGCCTGCTGTTTTACGTGTTGCTGCGCAGCGGCTTCAACCTGCGTTTTGCCGACCCATCGCTGACCTTGCCTCAGATCATGGTGGCCATCACTTGCGTGGTGGGTGCTTACGCCATTTTGGAAGAGTCGCGTGGCGCCAGCTTGATGTTGCTGGTGCTGGTGCTGGTCTTCGGGCTGTTCAACTTGACGGCATCGCAAGCCAGGTTGGCGGCCTTCTTCGCCTTGGTGGCTCAGGGCTTGACCATGCTGGCCATGAACACGCTGGAGCCGGGCCGCTACCCGGTGCGCCAGGAGCTGATCCACTTCCTGTTCGCTTGCACCACCTTGCCCACGATCTCGCTGTTGGCCGGTCAGCTCAGCGATTTGCGATCCCGCCTGCGGGCGCGCAAGGACGAACTGGCCATCGCGGTGGAGCGCATCCAGACGCTGGCCACGCGCGACGAGTTGACGGGCCTGTTCAACCGCCGCCACATGGTGGAGACGCTGGCCTTGCAGAAGAAGTTCAGCGACCGGGGCGGGCGGGTGTTCTGCATCGGCATCCTGGACATCGACCATTTCAAGCGCGTGAACGACACGCATGGGCACGGGGCTGGCGACGAGGTGCTGCGCAATTTTGCGCACAGCGTGCAGCGCGAATTGCGTGAGTCCGATGTCATTGCCCGCTGGGGTGGCGAGGAGTTTTTGCTGATGCTGACCGAGTGCCGCGTGGGCCAGGCGGACGCCATGATGGAGCGGGTTCGAGAGGTGGTCAACAACCAGCTGATGTGCCCGGCGCACCCGGAGCTGCACATCCGCTTTTCGGCGGGCTTGGCCGAGCAGCGTTTTGACGAAGAGGTGGCCGACACCATCGAGCGTGCCGACCAAGCGCTTTACCGGGCCAAACGCGCCGGTCGCAATCGGACGGTTCTGGCCAGCTGAGGCCAGGCCGGGCGTCGGCTCACCAGTCGTCCTCGTCGGCCATGGGGCGGCCTTGCTGGCTGTCCTGCATGAGTTCGATCTGCTGGCGCAGCAGCTGCGATTGTTCGCTCCAGTAGGCCGAGGTGCCGAACCAGGCGAAGGCCGCCGGGAAAGCCGGGTCGGCCCAACGCCGGGCCAGCCAGGCGCTGTGGTGGATGATGCGCAGGGTGCGCAGCGGCTCGATCAGCGTCAGTTCGCGCCAATCAAAATCGGCGAACGATTCGTAGCCCGACAGCAGTGAATGCAGTTGCTGCTGGCGCTCCTGGTGGTCACCGCTGAGCAGCATCCACAGGTCTTGCACGGCGGGGCCCATGCAGGCATCGTCCAGGTCGACAAAATGCGGGCCTTCGGGCGTCCACAGCACATTGCCGACGTGGCAGTCGCCATGCAGGCGGCGCAGGCGCAGGCCATCGATGCGGTCAAAGGCGGCTTGGGCCAGGTCCAGGGCCCGGTCGGCGACCGACAGCCATACCGCGCGCTGGTCATCGGTGACCACGTTGTGCTGGACGAGCCAGTCGCGCGCGGCGCGGCCGGTGGTGTCCACGCTCAGGGTGGTGCGGTGCTTGAATTTCTGGGCTGCGCCCACGGTGTGCAGTCGGGCCAGGAAACGGCCCAGGCGCTCCAGCACGGCGGGGTCTTCCAGCTCGGGTGAGCGTCCGCCCTTGCGGGGGGTGACGGCCACGCGGATGTCGCCCAGCAAGCCCAAGGTGGGGGGCTGGCCGATGCAGCGCACGGCGGGGTCGACCTCCAGGTCGGCGATCAGGGGCAGCGGTGCCACGGCGGGCACCTCGGCGTCCATCAACTCTTGCGCGAAGGCGTGCTCTTCCAGGATCTGGGCGTCGGTCCAACGGCCAGCGCGGTAGAACTTGGCGATGACGTAGCCGGCGTCTTCCAGGCCGATCTGGAAGACGCGGTTTTCGTAGGAGTTGAGCTGCAGCAAGCGGCCGTCGCTGAAGACGCCCACGGCTTGCAAGGCGTGGAGGACCGCGTCAGGGGTGAGGTTGGCGTAAGGGGTGTCCGAGGAGCTCATCCCGCATCTTACGAGCCCCCGGCTGGGGATACCGCGCTTCTTTCGCGCTCAGTCGAGCTGCGAGCCCGCGCTCATGGCCCGCAGCATGGCGCTGTTGATGTCACTGAAGCTCATCATCAGGGCGTCGGCACCTTCGCGGATCTCGGCCAGGGTCTGGCCTTCCATGGCCTTGACCAGGTTGACGTAGGGCGCATAAGGGCCCGTGCCATCGACCAGCACCTGGTAGACGCGTTCGGGCACCGGGATGGTTTTGAGCAGTTCGCTGAAAGGCTGGCGGAACATGCGGTCCAGCAGCGAGAACACGCCGCAGATGAACAGCTCGTTGCGCAACTCGTCGTCGCCATTGCCGCGCGACAGTTCTTCCATCAGCAGGCCGCGGCGCACGGCGGCGAACATCACCGGGCGCATGTTGGGGTCCTTGCTGGCGGTGGCCAGCAGCAGGGCCAGCCAGCGCTTGAGGCGCTGGTAGCCCAGGATCATGATGGCGTGGCGGAAGGAACTGATCTCGACCGACAAACCGAAGGCGGGCGAGTTGATGAAGCGCATCAGCTTGTAGGCCAGAGGCGGGTCACGCTTGAGGGTCCTTTCCAGGTCTTCAATGTCGGCCTCCTTGTGGACCTGGTCGATCAGCAAAACGATGACCTGCAGGGCGGGCTGGTCGGTGGGCCGGGTGGAGACCTCGATGGCATCGTCGATGGGCCAGCCCAGCACGGCGGTGGCGCCACGTCGGAAGGCGTTTTCCATGGCCTCGACCGTGCGGATGCCGGACTGCACGTGCCCGATGGTGCGGATGACGCCTTCGGGGCTAGCGTTGCTGATGCCCGTGTGCGGATCGACGCGGCGGTCATCGTCGTAGTCGATGATCGAATACTTGAAGCAAGGCAGCACTTCGCGCGGCAATTCGCGCAAGGGGCGGCCTTTGAGCAGCAGCAGGTTGCCATTGGCGTGCAGCGTGCAGATGGGGGCCACGCTCTCGGGCTCGCAGGCCATGAAGGAGGGGATCTCCACCAGGATGTGCGTGGCCGGTTGCGCGGCAATCAGGTCGTGCAGCAGGCTTTCGCTCAGCACGTTCAGCCAGATCTGCGGGCCGCCAACAGGCCAGGCCTCGCCCACGGCCGACAGCAGCGCGGCCGAGTCCAGCCCGGTGCTCTGGTTGAGCGGGAACACGGTCAGGCGCGTGGCGGTGACGCTGCGGTTGCGGTCAATGACCGGGCAGTAGGCCAGGGCGATCTGGCCGAGGATGGGGTGGTCTGTCATGGGCAGTGAGTCCCTTGTGGGTCAGCCATTGATGTACTGGAACAGCGACAATTTTTGCACCATCGCATAACTTTTCAGGGCGGCTTCGTAACCACTTTGCTGATTTTGAAATTTGGAGATGGCCGAGACCATGTCCAGGTCTTCGGCGTTGGATCGTTCGGTTTCAGCGGCCAGTTTGGAGGCGCTGATGCGGCCTTCGATGCTGTCCATGCGGTTCAGGCTTTCACCCACCGCCGAGCGCGCGGCGCTGACGTTGCTCAGGATGCTGTCCAGGTTGCTCAAGCCCCGGTTCACGGCCTGCATGATCTGGCCGCTGCCCTGGTTGCCGGTGGTGAGTGAGTTGATGGCCGAGTCCAGCGCATCGAAAACGCTCAGGTCATTGGTGGCTTGGTCAACGGTGAAGCTGTCGGCGTTGGCGGGCTGGCCGCTGACCGCGAAGGACATGCCATCGATCACGATGGCCTTGCCGCTGACGTAGGGCACATCCGTCAAGGTGGTGCCGCCACCGTCCTTGCTGACGGTGTAGGTGGTCACGCCGGCGTTGACGGTGAAGCTGACGGCGTACTGCGGCGGTGTGATGCTGGGGTCGGCCGGGTAGGGCAAGGCGCTGGGCGTGGTGACCGAGCCGGCGGTGATCCAGCCACCACCTGTGTTGGTGCTGGTGGGTTTGGTCTCGTAAACACCATTGCCTGATTTGGCCTTCAGCCAGGTCTGGTCGCCATCCACCGTGAGGTTCAGGCTTTCGCCGGCTGCGGCCTGCACCTGGCCGCCCTGGCCCACGAACTGCACGCCGTTGGTGGTGTCCAGGAACGGGGGCGTGGCCGAGCCCTGGCCGCCAAAGACGAAGCCGCCGCTGCCGTCCGAGCGGTTGGCGATGGTGAGCATCTGCGAGCGGATGTCCTTGAGCTTGAGGGCCAGGGACTGGCGCTCTTTGTCGGTGTAGCTGCCATTGCCGGCCGCGACCATGGCCTCGCGGGCGGTTTGCAGCAGGCTGACGGCATCGCCAATCGCCGATTCGCTCAGCTGCATGACGTTGCGGCTGGCGTCCAGAGAGCGTTGGTTGGCATCTTCGCGCGAGATACTGGCCAGGGCGCGTTCCGCGCGTGCGGCGGCGATGGGGTCGTCGCTGGCGACGTTGACCTTCTTGCCCGAGGTGAGCTGCATCTGCGAGTGCGACATCTCGCTTTGGCGCTTTTGCAGATTGTCGATCGAAGATTCGAAGCTGTAGGCAGTGCTGATGCGCATGACGAGACTCCTTATCGGCTGATGCTGAGCAGCGTGTCGAACACCGACTGCGCCACCTGCAGGATCTTGGCCGCGGCCTGGTAGCCCTGCTGGAACTGGATGAGTCGGGCGGCTTCCTCGTCGAGGTTGACGCCGGTCTTGTTGGTCAACAATTCTTGCGAGTTGGCTGCCAGTGTGCTTGAGATGGTGGCCGATGTCTTGGCATCTTGCACCCGGACACCAATGCTGCCGATGACCTGCGAGTAAGCGTTGGTGATGGTGGCCCCGGGCGCCGTGCCGCCAGCGCCCTGGTTGATGCGGCCCACGATGTCTTCATCGCGCAACGCCAGCAGTGACAAGGCATTGCCATTGTTGGAGGAGGGGTAAAGGGTCGGGGCCACGCCGATGGTGTCGCCATCCTTGGGCGCGCCATTGAGGTTCAGTTCGAAGCCGTTGTATTCGATGGGCGAGCCGGGCTGCCAGGTGCCGGAGGCCAGCACGGCGCCACCGGAGTCGCGAATCTCGTAGTCCTGGCCGGTGCCCGAGGCGCCCGTGAAGGCCACGGTGACCGCATCGTATGGCGTGCTTGGCGAGGCGGTGATGCGCAACGAGGCCACGGTGGCCGTGCCCGTGTTGGTGGTGCCCAGATTGGCGTTCACGGGGGATGCCGCAGCGATGGCGGTGGGCTTGTCCAGCACCCGTTTCATGTTCAAGGCGGCATTGCCCACGGGGCGCAGCATGAACTTGTCACCGCTGGCGATGGTGGCTGTGTCGATGTTGATCCGAAAGCCATCGACCACGTCGCCATCGGCCACCGAGGTGACGGTGTTGTCGCTCAGGCGAGTCAGTTGGTAGCTGCCGGGGGTGGCGGGGTCTTCGATCAGGCTGTAGTCGCTGGCCTGCAGCTCTCGGGCATCGATCACCGTCATGGTGACGGGGGGAATGGTGGTGGACGAGGTGTTCTTTTTCGAGGGCAGGACCTGCGGTGTGCCCACGTCAAAGATGGCGCCGCCGGCGGAGGCGGGCGTGCCCAAGTCCAGGCCGAACGACTGCTGCTGGTTGACGCGCCAGCTCAAGGCCGACGCCATTTGACCCAGCAGGTTGCGGGCCGCTGGAATGTCCTCGTTCTGCACTTTCAGCAGGCCGGCCAGGGTGCCGCCGGTGAGCAGACTTTCGTCCAGCAAGTGCTGGTTGTTGCCCGTGCCGATGGTGATGCGGCCTTGGGTGGCATCGAACTGGTCGGCCTGCACCCCCAAGGTGGAGGCCTGGGTGCCCAGCACCAGTTGCTGGCCGCCACCGATGAACACGCTGATGGAGCCATCATCGGCCGGCACGGTGGAGACCTGGATCTTCTCGGACAGGTTCTTGACCAAGAGATCGCGCTGGTCCAACAGGTCATTGGGCTCATGGCCCAAGCCAGTGACCGAGGCGATCTTCTGGTTCATGTCGGCGATGCGCGCGGCCAGAGAGTTGATCTCGGTCACGGTCGTCCTCATGTCGGACAGCGTGCCGCCCTGCAGGTCGTTCAGCTGGGTGCCGGCGGTGCTCATGCGGCTGGCCAACTCGGAGGCTTTGGACAGGACCACCTGGCGGGCGGAGAGGTCCTGCGGCTGGTTGGCCACATCGACGAAGGCGTTCAGCATCTGGCCGGCGGCGTAGCCAATGCCGGACTGGCCGGTGGACAGGACTTTCTCCAGCTGGGTGAGTTTGTCCAGCCGCATCTGGTCGGCCGAGGCCGTGGACAGGTTGTTGTTGTAGTCACGGGCCAGCAGGGAGTCGGAGGCGCGCGTGACCGAGTCGATCTTGACGCCTCGCCCATAAAAACCGGCGCCCGTGTAGCGACCGCCCTCGGTCGACAGTTGCACTTCCTGGCGCGAGTAGCCTTCGGTGCTGGCATTGCTGATGTTGTGGGCAATCGTGTCCAGCTTCGCCTGGTTGGCGAACATGGCCCGTGTGCCGAGGGTGAGCAGTCCTGAACCCATGGTGCTACTTCTCCGTCAGCCGATCACGTCACCGAACGCTGCAGGCGCAGCGTGGTGTTGATGACCTTGGTGAGCTTGTCGGCATAAGCGGGGTCCGTGGCGTAGCCGGCTTTCTGCAGTCCGCGTGCGAAGCCTTGCGCCGTGTCGGCCTGGGCCACGGTCTGACTGTAGCGGGGGCTCTTGCTCAGCAGTTTGGCGTGGTCCTTGAAGGCGTCTTCATAGGAGTCATAAGCACGGAATTTGGCCGTGACTTTGCGGGCCACGCCGCCGATGTACTCGGTGGTGGTGACCTCGGCCACCTTGCCGGTCCAGCTGGAGTTGGCCTTGATGCCAAACAGGTTGTGGCTGGAGGTGCCGTCGGCCATCTTGGGTTGGTGCTTGCCCCAGCCGGATTCCAGCGCGGCCTGGCCCAGGATGTGGTTGGCGGGGATGCCGGTGGCGGCTTCGGCGGCCTTGGCATCCGCCTGGTGCTGGCGAACGAACTGCTCGGAGTTGCTCAACTTGCGGGTGCTGGCGGCCGAGGCGCTGCCAGCGGCCGAGGCCGGTGCGATGGCCGCCGTGGCGCTGGTTTGGGCCGGCAGGGGTAACCTGCTCATCGACAGATCGCCCAGGCCTTTGAAGGGGCTGATGGGGGTGTCGGCCGAGGCATCGGCCCCGTCCAGCTGGCGCTGCAGCTGCTTGATGATCATGTCGCTGAGGCCGCCAGGCAGTCCGCTCATCTGCTGAGCGCGTTGGCTGTCGAGCATGTTGGTGCCCATCTCGGTGCCCGAGTTTTCAAGCATGCCGCTGTTCATGGTGGTGGAGCGCATGCTTTTCATGAGCTCCTGCATGAACAGGCTTTCCAGCTGCTTGGCGGTGTCCTTGATCGCGCCTTTCTGGTCCGTGCCCGAGGCGTATTTCAGCTTGTCGAGCGAGCGGGTGTCCAGGCTCAGGCTGTTGCCGGAGGAAGAGGGGAATGGTGTCAGGCTCATCAGATGACCTCCAGCTCCGCTTGGAGCGCGCCGGCCGCCTTCATGGCTTGCAGGATGGCCAGCAGGTCCTGCGGGTTGGCGCCCAGGGTGTTGAGCGCCTTGACCACATCGGTCAATTTGGTACCAGCCGGCAGCTGGATCAGCGCGCCGGGTTCCTGGTTGATCTTGATGTCGGCCTTCTCGGTGACGACCGTCTGGCCTTGCGACAAGGCGTTGGGCTGGCTGATGACCGGGGTGGAGCTGATGGTGACCGACAGGTTGCCGTGGGCAATGGCGCAGGGGCCAATGGTCACGGCCTGGTTTACCACCACCGAGCCGGTGCGGGCATTGATGACGATGCGCGCGGAAGGCGTGGCGCGGTCGATGGACAGGTTCTCGATGTCGGCCATGAAGGCCACGCGCTCGCCGGATTGGGCGGGCAGCTTCACGCTGACGGTGCGGCCGTTGATGGCCTCGGCGGTGCCAGCGCCCTTGGCCTTGTTGATGGCGCCTGCGATGTCGCGGGCGGTGTTGAAGTCGTCGGCTTGCACGTCCAGTTGGACCACGCTGCTTTGCAACCAGGGCGTGGGCACGCTGCGTTCAACCGTGGCGCCGTTGGGGATGCGGCCGGCACTCAGGTGGTTGACCTGGACCTTGGCGCCGCCTTGCGAGGCACCGGCACCAGCGATGATCAGGTTGCCCTGGGCCAGGCCGTAGATCTGGCCGTCGGCGCCCTTCAAGGGCGTGGTGACCAGCGTGCCGCCGCGCAGCGATTTGGCATTGCCCAGCGAAGACACATTGACGTCAATGGCCTGGCCGGGTTGGGCAAAGGGTGGCAGGGTGGCGGTGACCAGCACGGCGGCCACGTTCTTGACCTGCATGGCCACGCCAGCGGGCACGGTGATGCCCATCTGCTGCAGCATGGAGTTCAGGCTTTGGGCCGTGAAGGGGGTTTGGGTGGTCTGGTCGCCCGTGCCGTCCAGGCCCACGACCAGGCCGTAGCCCATCAACTGGTTGGCGCGCACGCCTTGGACGCTGGCGATTTCCTTCAACCGGGCTGCATGGGCCTCAACGGGCCACCACACGGCTGCAGAGGCGGCCAGGAAGGCCAGGCCAATGAGCAGTTTGAGGAGTCGTTCTGAAGTATTCATGAGGCCAGATTCCGGGAAGGTTCGGCCTCATTTTGGAGTTCTTTAGATCGGCAGAATGCTCAAAAAGAAGTGTGCAAGCCAGCCTATTCCCTGCGCGTCGGCTTGGGCGCCACGGCCTCGTTGCTCGATGCGAACGTTGGCCACCTGGGTGGAGGCCACGGTGTTGCCTGGCTGGATGGTGGTGGGGTCAACCTGGCCTGAAAAACGCAACAATTCCACGTTTTTGTTCACGCCGATCTGCTTCTCGCCCGAGATGACCAGGTGGCCGTTGGGCAGCACCTCGATCACCGTGGCCGTGATGGTGCCCACGAAGTTGTGGGAACTCTCGGTGGTGCCCTTGCCGTCAAAAGTGTTTGACGAAGTGCCACTGGCGCTCAAGCGCAGCTTGGCCAGCTGTTCCGCCCTCAGCAGAGGCACGGCCGACACGGAGGCCGATGTGTCGCCCGTTTTCTCGATGCTGCTGGTCGATTCCTGCTTGGCAGAGATCTTCTCGACGATCGTGACGTTCACGATGTCGCCGATCAGGCGCGCGCGGTGGGTTTCGAACAAGGGCCGGTAGCCGGCGCTCTGGAACAGCGAGCCATTGGCGATCACGGGGACCACCGGGACGGCCGGGCGCGCCTGGGTGGGCTCCAGCACATCGACCTTGGCCGTGGTGGGCAGGACCGAACAGGCCCCCAGCAGGCTGCACGCGGCGGCGATGAGCGCCAGGCTGGCGCGGCGGCGAATGGCGTTCATCACAGTTGCGCCAGACGTTGCAGCATCTGGTCCGAAGTCTGAATGGCCTTGGAATTGAGTTCGTAGGCGCGTTGGGTCTGGATCATCGTGACGAGTTCTTCAACCACGTTGACGTTGGAGGTTTCCACGAAACCCTGGGCCAGCGTGCCGGTGCTGTCGGTGCCGGGGTTGGCGGTTTGCGGCGTGCCGGAGGCGGGCGTCTCGGTGTAGAGGTTTTCGCCACGCGGCTCCAGGCCGGCCGGGTTGATGAAGTTGGTCAGCTGGATCTGGCCCAGGTTCTGCACGGTGTTCTGCCCGGAGATGGCGGCGGTGACCGTGCCATCGGCCCCGATGGTCACGGCGGTGGCATTGGCCGGCACCGTGATGCCGGGCTGGATCTGGTAGCCGTTGTTGGTGACCAGTTGGCCCTGGTTGTCCAACTGGAAGGAGCCATCGCGGGTGTAGCCCGTGGTGCCGTTCGGCATGCTCACGGGGAAGAAGCCGTTGCCCTTGATGGCCACGTCCAGGTAGTTGGTCGTTTGTTGCAGGCTGCCTTGCGAGAACTGGCGCGAGGTGGCCACCGGGCGCACGCCCAGGCCCACCTGCAGGCCGGTGGGCAGTTGGGTTTGCTCCGAGCTGTTGGCCCCGCTTTGGCGCAGCTTCTGGTACATCAGGTCTTCAAACACCGCGTGCGAGCGCTTGTAGCCATTGGTGCCGCTGTTGGCCAGATTGTTTGAGATGTGGTCCAGCTGGGTTTGCTGGGCTTCCATCCCCGATTTCGAGATCCACAGTGATCGCATCATGGTGCTACTCCTCAGGCGTCAAGCCAGGTAAACAGATCAGGCGTTGCCCGACAACAATTGGGATGCCGCTTTTTCGTTGCTCTCGGAGGTCTGGATCAACTTCATCTGAGCTTCGAACTGGCGGGCGGCCGCGATCATGCTGATCATGGTCTCGATGGGGTTGACGTTCGAACCCTCCAGGGCCCCGTCTTGCACACGGGCGTTGGCATCGACTGGCAGTTCGGCCCCGTCCGCGTCGCGGAACAGGCCATCCTCGCCCCGTGTCAGTTTGATTTCCGGGGTGACCAGTTTGAGCTTGCCGATGCCGGTGATCTTGCCGCTGGCTTCCTTGGCGCTGACTGTGCCATCGGGCGCGATGCTGGCCTGGGCGTTCTGCGGGATGGTGATCGGGCCGCCGTCGCCCAGCACGGGCAGGCCGCTCTGGGTCATCAGCACGCCTTCGTTGTTCACCGTCAGCGAGCCGAAGCGGGTGTAAGCCTCGGTACCATCCAGCGCGCTCACGGCCAGCATGGACTTGCCTTGCAAAGCCACGTCCAGCGGGCGGCCGGTGGTGGTGATGGGGCCTTGCGAGTCGTCGTAGCCCACCGTGGTCTCTAAGGAGTAGACGCGCGTGGTGGCGCCATCGCCACGCACTGGCACAGCGCGGATGGCTTGCAGCTCGGCCCGAAAGCCGGTCGTGCTGATGTTGGCCAGGTTGTTGGCCAGCACGTCCTGGCGCTGCATGTCCATCTTGGCGCCGGCCATGCCGACATAAATCATCCGATCCATGGTGTGCTCCGGTTACGGCTGGCGGGGCGGTGCATCAACGCAGGTTCACCAACGTCTGCAGGACTTGGTCTTCGGTTTTGATCGTCTGTGCGTTGGCCTGGTACATGCGCTGGGCCACCATCATGTTGACCAGCTCGCCAGTCAGGTCCACGTTGGATTCTTCCAGCGCGCCCGATTGCAGCAAGCCCAGGTTGCCCGTGCCCGGTGCACCCGTGACCGGCGCGTTGGACGCATAGGTGGCGGACCACTCGTTGCTGCCTTGCGGTTGCAGGCCTTGTGGATTGCGGAAGCTGGCGGTCACCAGTTGGCCCGCTGGCTTGGACTGGCCATTGGAGTAGCGCGCCAGGATCACGCCGGAGCTGTCCACCGTGATGCTGGACAGGTCGCCGGGTGCATAGCCGGTTTGCGACAGGTTGGTCACAGCGAAGTTGCCGCCGTACTCCGTGGACTTGGACAGGTCCATGGTGACGCCGCTGAGGACTTCGGTCTGCGCGATGGGGGGCACCGCGCTGGCATTGCTCACGTTGACCTTGGGGATGTCAGGCAGCGTGAAGCTGCCGGTCGACGAGGTGGCCACGGCGTTGCCACTGGCGTCGTAGGTGGTGATCGTGCCAGGGTCGCCTTCGACCGGGCTGCCATTGGACAGGTCGGCCGGGGTGCCGCCAGAGGTCGGGAAGTTCAAGGTGGCGGCCTTGGCGGGTGCGCCTGAACCATCGGTCTGGATGGAGGTGCCGTTGGCCGTGACGTACATGTCCCAGCTGTTGTCGCCCACCTTCTGGAAGTAGTAGGCCATGCCCACCGACTGGCCCTTCACGTCAAACATGGTCTGCGACGTGGTGAAGTTGTAGGTGGTGTTGTCGGTGAAATCGATGCCGACACTCTTGATCGAGTCGGTCGATTTGAAGTTCATCTCGATGCTGGTCTTGTCAGTCTGCTTGGGGGCAATGCCGCCCGTGGTCAGCTGGATGGGGACCAGGTCGCTGGTGTTGGTGATGTTGCCCGTCAGGTCGGCCTGGTAGCCCAGCAGTTTGTGCGCGGCGTTGTTGACGATGAAGCCGTCGCGGTCGATCTTGAACTGCCCATTGCGGGTGAACAAGGTCTGGTTGCGGCCATCCTGCACCTGGAAGAAGCCATTGCCGTTGATGGCCAGGTCCATGGGGTTGTCGGTGGTGCTGATGTTGCCCTGCGTGAACTGCTGGGCCACGGCCGCCACGGTGGCGCCAATGCCGACCGCGCTGGTGCCGGAGCCATTCAGTGCCGCCGCGTACATGTCCGAGAACTCGGCCCGCGAGGCCTTGGCACCATAGGTGCTGGTGTTGGCCACGTTGTTGCCAATCACCTCCAGATTGCGAGCCGATACATTCAGACCGGAGAGACCTTGTTGGAAGCCCATGGTGTTGTCCTTTCAGGGTACTGCTTGAAAAATTAAACGACGACTTTGATCTTGCTGTAAGCCGTGCTGCCGCTGTTGCGCAGCTCCAGGCTCAAGGTGCCATTGCTGTTGCTGATGGCATCGACCTGGTCGTTCATGAGGCTGGTGTGGCTGACGTCGGTGCTGCCATTCTTGGCGGCCACCTTGAAGGTCAGGCCCTCGCTGGACATGGTGCTGGGCACGGTCCACTGGAAGCTGTTCAAGCCTGCGGTTTGCGAGCCCTGGCTGATGGTGTCAACCACCTGGCCCGCCCCGTTGATCACGTTGATCGACACATTGGCGGCACTGCCGCTCAGATCGAAAGCGCCTGCAGCGATCGTGCTGCTGGTGCCATCCTCGGCCTTGACCGTGCCCGCCACCAGCTGGTTGCCTTCGATCAGCACCTGGCGGCCCACCAGGCTGGCGCCTTGCAGCAACTGCATCTGGCTGAAGCCATCGGTCACGCCACCCATGGTGGTGTTGAGTTTCTCAATGCCGGTCACCGTGCTGATCTGCGCCATCTGGCTGGTGACCTGCGCGTTGTCCATCGGGTTGAGCGGATCCTGGTTCTGCATCTGCGTGACCAGCAGCTTCAGGAAGCGGTCCGAGGCCTCCGTCGTCTTGTCGCTGGCGGTGGCCTTGGCGCCGTTGATCTTGTCGAGAACGGAGTTGCCGGTTGACGATACTGTGCTCATGTCATGTCCTCAGGTAAATCAGGTGCCTTGACCGAGTTGCAGCGTTTTCAGCAGCAGGCTCTTGGCGGTGTTCATCACTTCGATGTTGTTCTGGTACGAGCGCGAGGCGGAGATCATGTTGACCATCTCCTCCACCGCGTTCACGTTGCTGTAGGTCACGTAGCCATCGGCGTCGGCCTGTGGGTGCTTGGGGTCGAGCACGCGGCGGCCAGGGGTGTTGTCTTCGGTGATGTTGCTCACCGTGACGCCAGCGGTGCCCACGTCGCCCATGGGCGTGGTGGTGAACACGACCTGGCGGGCCTTGTAGGGCGCGCGGTCGGGCCCGGCGACGGTGTCGGCGTTGGCCAGGTTGGAGGCCACGACGTTGAGGCGCTGAGACTGCGCGCTGACCGCGCTGCCCGAGACGTTGAAAATGCTGAACATGGACATGGTGGTTTACTCCGGTCACTGGCCCGTGATGGCCGTGTTGAGCGTTTTGACCTGGCCGTTGATGAAGCGCAGGGTGGCTTCATAGCGCACTGTGTTGTCGGCAAAGCTGGCGCGTTCGCGGTCCATGTCGACGGTGTTGCTGTCCAGGTTGGTTTGCGCAGGCGTGGCGTAGTTCATGTCGGCCTGCTGTTTGCTGCCGGCGGGCACGCCGCCGCGGCCCAGGTGACCGGCGCTGCCGGTGGCCAATTGAAGCTTGCCGGGCGCCATGGCCGACTGGCCCGACGAGGCCTGCCCGGTGGCATTGCGCAGGGCGCTGGCGAAGTCGAAGTCCCGAGCCTGGTAGTTCGGGGTGTCGGCATTCGCGATGTTGCTGGCGATCAGGCGCTGGCGCTCTGATCGCAGCGCCAGGGCATCAGCCTGGAAGTTAAGGGTGTCGGTCAATCTGTTCAGCATGGCAAGCCCTCCGGCCTGTGAGCGCTTTGCCAAGAACAACGGGATTTGGCGCAGCTTGTAGGGGATGGTGAACTGGTGGTGCCGAAACATGAGCCGGAATAAGCGGCCTTTCGGGCCTCATTTCAGACTTCCTGGCGGGGTGGGGCTTCGTACAGTGGCAGGCATGGACACGAATCCCCACAACCCCTCATCGAGCAGCCCTTCGGCCCCTGTGCCGGGCTTGCTGCATGACCTGGGTTTCGAGCCCTTTCAAATTTGGGCCGCCTTGCTGAGCGCCCTGGTGTGGTTGCTGTTGTGTGGTGGCGCGGTGCTGCTGTCGCCTTCAGCCCATGCGCAAGCGTCGCCGGTGGGTGAGTCGGGTGTGCTGCAGGCTTATGTGCAGACCTTGTTGCACGACCAGGCCTTGCCTCAAGCAGACAGTTCCAAGAAAAGCGCGCCCTGGCGCGTTGAAGTCGTTTTGGGCCAGCTGGACCCGCGCCTCAAGCTGGCGCCTTGCGACAAGGTCAAGGCCTATGTGCCTGCGGGCATGCGCTTGTGGGGCAACACCCGTGTCGGTTTGCGTTGCGAGCAGGGCGCGGTGCGCTGGAATGTTTACTGGCCCGTGTCCGTGAAGGTTTGGGGGCAGGCTTTGGTGGCCGTGGGCACCGTGCGCCCAGGCGCGCCTTTGACGGTGGAAGATTTGCGCATGGCGGAAGTCGATCTGGCCTCGCATGCCTCGCCTGCCGTGCTGCGTGCAGAAGACGTCGTGGGCCGCACCGTGGTGCGCCAGTTGTCAGCCGGACAAAGCCTGCGTCAGGAAGATGTGAAGGCCCGCCGCTGGTTCGCCGCTGGTGATCCGGTGCGTTTGACGGTCAAGGGCAGTGGGTTTTCGGTCGGATCCGAAGGCACCGCGCTGACGGCGGGTGACGAAGGGCAATGCGCCAAGATCAGGCTTGATG
>Ga0209841_1000032_pt1 | contig 30708 bp, 22 predicted proteins | sample GWRWT4_30Apr14_FD_187185 | JGI IMG/M metagenome (GOLD analysis project Ga0209841, IMG submission 187185) | Sand microcosm microbial communities from a hyporheic zone in Columbia River, Washington, USA - GW-RW T4_30-Apr-14 (SPAdes) (version 2) | ecosystem: Engineered > Artificial ecosystem > Sand...
TATCCCTACCTTTGCGACAACTTCTTCCGGCAGGCAGCACCATGATTGCCACCGGCGTTACATCACCTTTTTTTGCGCCGTTAAAACTCACCATGGTGGTGGCACTCATGCTGGTCATGCCTTTTATCCTGCATCAGATCTGGTGTTTTATTTCACCAGGCTTGTATCAGCATGAAAAAAAAATCGCGTTGCCTCTGCTGATGTCCAGCATCATCTTGTTTTATTGCGGCATTGCGTTTGCCTATTACGTGGTATTTCCTTTGATGCTAGCCTTTTTTACCTCGGTTGCTCCAGCGGGCATTGAATTGATGCCAGACATTAATGAATTTCTGGATATTGCCCTTAAACTTTTTTTTGCGTTTGGTTTGGCCTTTGAAATACCCATTGCCACTTTTTTACTGATTCTGTCTGGCATTACGTCTATCGAAACATTGGTGGCACAACGCTCTTATGTGATTGTCGGCTGTTTTATCGTAGGTATGTTGCTCACACCCCCCGATGTCTTTTCTCAAACATTATTGGCCGTGCCGATGTGGATGTTATTTGAATTAGGCATCGTACTGGCGCGTATCACCTTGGGTCAGCAGACACAAAAAGAACCCTCTGAAGACGCTTAAAGGGAAAGCAATGTCTCATCAATTTAAAGGCTTCGACCCCGATCTCATGCTCTTTTTAACGGAATTGAGCCAAAACAATAATCGCCAGTGGTTTGAAGAAAACAAAACACGCTACAGGGAGCGGATTCAAATCCCCATGAGTCACTTCATCATGGCCTTCGCACCCCGTCTTGAAAAAATAAGTCCTTGTTTTGTAGCAGACCCTCGATTACAGGGTGGCTCCATGTTTCGAATTTATCGGGACGCGCGTTTCTCGCACAATAAAACGCCGTATAAAACCAATGTAGGCTGTCAATTTCGTCATGATGCGGGCAAAAACGTACACGCACCTGGTTTTTATTTTCACATAGAGCCCGGTGAGATTTTCATAGGTGGGGGCATTTACAAACCGGACAGTGAAGCACTATTTAAAATCAGAACGGCGATTGCCGAAAAATCGTCAAAATGGCAGAACATTGTGTATGAAAAAGAATTTGTCTCCCGCTTTGGTGAAATTTATGGTGAATCGTTAAAAACCGCACCCAAAGGTTTCAGTGCACAACATCCCTGCATTGAACATCTGAAGAAAAAAACCTGGTTCGTTACCCAAGCGCTAAACGAAGAGGATTTGTACTCACCTGACCTGATTCACAAAGTTGAGACGGTTTTTAATGCGGCCGGTCCACTGATGCAGTTTCTAACCAACGCAGTGGACTTGCCTTACGTTTGACCAGGTGTCTTGATGGTTAAAATATGCGATGCAGTTAACGTATTTACAAATATCAATACCGTGTTTTCGGCTATTCAGGATACATTCAGCCAAATGACGCAAGATTTAACTAATAGTCTCGCAGACTGTTGAAAAACGTTACGAGCGCAACAAAGACAAGGCAAAAATGGGAGAAAAACCGCAGTTTACACAACGTAAGTGAGGATTTTGAGCCCATTTTTAACGCAGTATTTGCAAGCGTAATAGTTTTTCAACAGCCTGTAGATAGAAACCGGATATTCAGTTCAAACGAGTACCTGTCGAAAAGAGTCTAAAATTGTATTACTGAGCAAGAAATCATGCTCTTGGAGATTCAAGATGAAAAAATTACTACTGGGCTTGGTGACACTTTTAACGGCAGAATTAGCCAATGCCGATCATCATGTGGCACCTGTGCTTGGTGCTATTGTTGGCGCCACGGTGGGTCACGAAATAGGGCATCACAGTCCCGTCAGCACGGTGGCGGGCGCCGTGGTAGGCGCAGTCGTGGGTCATGAGCTGGGGCATCACAGCCGCCGCGAGGTGGTGCATTACTACGAACCCCCACCACAACGTGTGGTGGTTCATCATGTTGACCGCCACGTTGTGTATCCCTATGTAGAGCGTAGAGAAGTAGTGTATTATCAAAAAGATAGAGGACGCCATGGTAGACACCACAAGGCTCACCATCGCGGCCACCATTAGTTAGTGGTCATATCAGCAACTGAAATTTCAACGCGTTAATCACGCATTTGTAGGGGCTTGGGGGGTTAAGCTTTTTATTCTGCAAAATAAGTGTCGACCCCAATAGCCTGCTAACGCAGCAGGTGATCTTTTTTACTTTAACCCTCTTTGCGAAATGTCTCGGATTTTATATCTGTGTCGAAGGCCTGTTTTGCTCCTAACCAACGTCGTAATTTTGTTTCTAACGCTGCGGCTGTGACGGGTTTTGCCAAATAATCATCCATTCCTGCCGCCAGGCAGCGCTGTTCATCACCCTCTGAAATATTTGCCGTCATGGCAATGACCGGAACATGTTGTCCTGAGACTGATTCTCGTAGGCGTATTTCCTGTGTTGCCGCATAACCATCCATCACAGGCATCACACAGTCCATTAAAATCAAATCAAAGGATTTATCTTCCAGGCTACCCAAGGCTTCGACGCCATTGGATACAACAAGAACCTGGCAGCCTAGTTTTTTGAGCATACCTTTTGTCACCATTTGATTCACATTGTTGTCTTCAACCAGCAAAACAGTATTCGTCGCCTCATCAGATGATGACATTGCCCCTTGCAGTACGGTGACGTCAGCAAGTTTTTCACTTCCCAGGTGCCAGACATGCACAAGAGCCAGGTATAAACTTTTCTTCACCAGAGGTTTTGTTAAAAATAAAACTTTCTCATAGGTTTTACTGTGATTGAGCGTCGTGGCTGTTCCACGTTGTGCCAATGAGCTAAGAATTATCTGAGGAATCGCTAACCATTGAGGGTCATTGAACATGGTTGAAGACAAACCCAAATGTACCGCGCGATCAATGGGCATGTAGATAATAATTAAATCATAAGGAGTCTGTGACTTAACACTGTCACTGAGTTCTTGTTGCGCCTCGTCTTCACCTGTTACTAATCGTGTGTTAATTCCCCACTGCGACATTTCTGCCTGTAAAAACCGATTGATGCCCTGACTGGCCCCAACGACCAACACCTTTTTACCCGCCATGGCAGGATGCACCTTGAGCGCTTCGGTTTGTTGCGTAGAAATTTTTACCGGGACAGTAAACCAGAAGGTGCTTCCTTGACCCTCTTTGCTAAACACACCCATTTCACCCTGCATGCAGTTAACCAGACCACGGCAAATCGTCAAACCCAATCCTGCCCCGCTACTATATGCGCCTTGTTCAAGACGATTAAAGGCTTCAAAAATGTCCGCTTGATTGATCAAAGAAATTCCCGGGCCTTGATCACTCACCTCAATACGCAACAATCCCTGATTTGCACTCGAATAGGACATTTGCACTTCAATCACAATTTCGCCTGCATCGGAATATTTAATGGCATTGGTCACAAGGTTAACGAGTACTTGTTTGATGCGTTTGGAATCACCTTTTACCCGAAAAGGAATGTGTGGATCACACACATAACTGAGCTCCAGTTTTTTTTCATGAGCGACAGGACCGAGCATTTCAACGCAATCGTTAAGTATCATATGAATATTAAAGAAATGATTCTCAAGATGAATTTCTCCAGAGGATATTTTAGAAAAATCCAGCGCGTCTTCAATTAATTCCAGCAAGGTCTCAGCCGAACGTGCTGCCACCACCTGGTATTCATGTTGGGTTTTATTTAAATACGAATCTTCCAGGAGCGATAACATGCCAAGAATGTTATTCATCGGCGTTCTTATTTCATGCGTAATCGTTTGTATAAATTGTTGTTGTGCTGACAGCGTTTTATCTTCTTCATTTTTAACCCGTTCAAGATCAGCTATTTTTTTATTCAAGCTGCGTTGCATTTCCTCCTTTTCCCAAAAGGCGGTGAAAAGATAGGCCGCTTGTCTGAGCAGGAAGGCATAATACACAAACACACCCAGGCCAATAAAAACATAAACGGGATCAAAACTGATAAGTAATGCCGCCAGCGTGGGCAACCAATAAATCGACACTAATAGTTTATTCGTACGAAGATGCACCGGCGAATTAATAATTGCCGCGCCGCCTATTCCACCTGTTAGCATCCATGTGCTGAATGTATTTGCGGTGAGTCCTTCGTGAAGGAGCACAATAACCATAAATAAACTCCAGCCTGCAGCCTGGAAATTATTCATAAAATAAAATAAACGCCGCCAGCGTAGTGGTCCCTTACCATACAATGAATCAAACATCAGATTCATTATGATACGTACCAGTGAGGTCAGAACAATAAAGGCACCTAATACGACGCTGACCATGAATGATTCTTTATAAAAGCCACCCACGGTCAGTATCCAGCTGCCTACAACAATATATCCAAGAATAACGATCATGGATGCTCGCATGGCACCCTGATCAATTTTCTTAAGTAGTTTGCGATCAACTACCTCTGTTTGATAACTCTTCGTCATATCTAAAACCTTCACTTGTCACAAGCAGATAAATTATCTGCACAGTATGCCCATACTCACCAGCCTGCTAGAATTATAGGTTAGAGCGACCTTAATAGCAGTTAATTTGAATTCGCCTGCACAATTAAAAAAATAGTAATGGATTTAATTCTTACCCGCTCAGGATGACACGCATGGCTTCGTTTTATTCATCGTTACAATTCAACCTTGGTGACAGCATCGACTTGTTGCGCGAAACAGTTCATAAATTTGCACAACACGAAATCCTGCCTTTGGCCGATACAATTGATCGCACTAACGATTTTCCTCACCCTCTGTGGAAAAAACTGGGCGATCTGGGTTTATTGGGTCTTACGGTTGAAAGCGACTACGGCGGCAGTGGTTTGGGTTATCTGGCGCATGTTATTGCCATGGAAGAACTCAGTCGTGCGTCAGCGTCTGTTGCTTTAAGTTATGGTGCGCATTCAAATTTGTGCGTGAATCAGATTCGCCGCAATGGCAATGCGTCACAACGCGCCAAGTATTTACCCAAACTGATCAGCGGAGAACATGTAGGCGCACTGGCCATGAGCGAAGTCAATGCGGGCTCCGACGTGATCAGCATGCAATTAAAGGCTGAGCTTAAAGGCGATCGTTATATTCTTAATGGCAGCAAAATGTGGATCACCAACGGCCCCGATGCCCACGTTTATGTGGTTTATGCCAAAACACCGACAAAAGACAAAGCACAGGCACTCACAGCGTTTATCATCGAGCGCGATTTCCCTGGTTTCAGTCGCGGGAAAAAACTCGATAAATTAGGCATGCGGGGTTCAAACACCTGTCCACTTCACTTCGAAAACTGTGAAGTGCCGGTTGAAAATGTATTGGGCGCTCCTCTCAAAGGTGCGCATGTGTTGATGAGTGGTCTGGACTATGAACGGGTGGTGTTGTCTGGCGGTCCCTTGGGCATTATGCAAGCCTGTCTTGATGTGGTGATTCCTTATGTGCATGAACGTAAACAATTCGGCCAGTCCATCGGTGAATTTCAACTGATACAAGCCAAACTGGCCGACATGTACACACAACTAAGTTGTTGCCGTGCGTATGTTTATGCCGTGGCACAAGCCTGTGATCGCGGTGAAGCGGCGCGTAAGGATGCCGCCGGTGTGATTTTGTATACGGCAGAACATGCTACCCAAATGGCGCTGCAAACCATTCAGTGCCTGGGTGGCAATGGTTATACCAATGAGTATCCTGCCGGACGTTTATTACGTGACGCTAAACTTTATGAAATCGGAGCGGGTACTTCTGAAATTCGTCGTATGTTAATTGGCCGTGAACTTTTTAACGAAACAAAATAGCAGGCAAAGGCATGGCGATACTTCCCTCACACTTAAACGATCAGGACAGCGTCTTCCAGCAACGCGTCACGCATAATAAACAACTGTGTGACGCGTTAAAAAACAAGGTCAAAGGGATTTTACAAGGTGGGGGTTCTGCTGCGCAGGCTAAACATAAAGCACGTAATAAACTCTTGCCGCGTGAACGTATAGAAAAATTGCTTGATCTAGGCTCGCCATTTTTGGAACTCTCACAGCTGGCCGCAGATAATGTGTACGATGAAAACGTGCCTTGTGCTGGTGTTATTTGTGGTATTGGTTATATCAATGAACGGCTGTGCATGATCGTTGCTAATGATGCTACGGTTAAAGGCGGAACCTATTACCCCTTGTCGGTAAAAAAACATCTGCGTGCACAAAACATCGCTGAAGAAAATCATTTGCCCTGTATTTATCTGGTTGATTCCGGTGGCGCCAATCTGCCGCATCAGGCCGAAGTATTTCCCGACAAGGAACATTTTGGCCGAATTTTTTTTAATCAGGCGCGGATGTCAGCTAAAGGCATCAGCCAGATTGCGGTGGTCATGGGGTCCTGTACGGCGGGCGGTGCTTATGTGCCTGCAATGGCAGACGAAAGTATTATTGTTAAAGGCAATGGCACTATTTTTCTTGCCGGTCCACCTTTGGTTAAAGCAGCGACCGGAGAAGAAGTCAGTGCCGAAGAACTCGGTGGTGCACATGTCCACTGTTTTGAATCTGGCGTGACCGACCACTTTGCTGAAAACGACGATCATGCGCTAACGATAGCCAGAGCCTGTGTTGCAACCTTGCCTTCACCAAACAAAACACCGCCAAACAAACACGCTGCACCGCTGTATTCTCTCAATGAACTCTACGGTATTATTCCCCAATCCCTGTCACAGTCTTTTGATGTCTATGAAATTATTGCTCGACTGATTGATGGCAGTGAGTTCAGCGAATTCAAAGCCAATTTTGGCCGCACACTGATCTGCGGTTTTGCACATATTGAAGGTTATCCAATCGGCATCATCGCCAATAATGGCGTGCTCTATTCTGAATCAGCCCAAAAAGGGGCGCACTTTATCCAGCTCTGTGTCAAACGCAACATACCCTTGCTGTTTTTGCAGAATATCAGCGGTTTTATGGTTGGTAAAAAATACGAAGCCGGCGGCATCGCAAAACACGGCGCCAAACTGGTTACAGCGGTTGCATGTGCCGAAGTACCAAAACTAACGGTTATCATTGGCGGCAGTTTTGGCGCTGGTAATTACGGCATGTGCGGCCGGGCCTACGATCCGCGTTTTTTATTTACCTGGCCCAATGCGCGTATTTCTGTAATGGGCGGGGAACAAGCCGCGTCTGTGCTTGCACAGGTCACACAAGAGAATCTTCAAAAACAAAATAAAATAATGAGCGCTGAAGAAATAGAGGCATTCAAGGCGCCCATTCGTGAGCGCTATGAACACGAAGGGCATCCTTATTACGCCAGCGCACGGCTCTGGGATGACGGCATTATTGATCCAGCGCAGACACGTGACGTATTGGCACTGTGCCTTGCTGTGGTGAGCCAAAGCCCATATCGCCGCACTGACTTTGGTGTTTTCAGGATGTAAGCCCGCCATGATTAAACGACTTTTAATTGCCAATCGGGGTGAAATTGCCTGCCGTATTTTACGCACGGCCCAGGCACGTGGCATCCACTGTATCGCCATTTATTCTGACAGTGATAAAAATTGCCAGCACGTGCTCAGAGCCAATGAAGCCTGGCATGTGGGTGACAGCCTTCCGAGTCAAAGTTATCTGAACATTAATAAAATTATTGCCGTGGCCAAACAAAGTGGCGCAGATGCAATTCATCCCGGTTACGGTTTTTTATCGGAAAATGCCGATTTTGCCGAGGCCTGCCAAAACGCGGGAATTATTTTTATTGGTCCGCCAGTCACGGCCATTCAGCAGATGGGCTCAAAGAATGCCGCCAAAGCATTGATGGCAAGGGCACAGATCCCCTTATTAGCAGGACATGATCTGAGTCAGCTTTCACCTATTGAGCTTGAACAGTGTGCAACAAGTCTTGACTACCCGGTGCTGCTCAAAGCCAGCGCGGGTGGTGGAGGCAAAGGCATGCGCATCGTTGAACGCAGTGACCAATTCATGCCAGCTTTCCAACGGGCGCAATCAGAGGCGCTAAAAAGTTTTGGTGATGCCAGCCTGCTAGCTGAAAAATACCTGCAGCAACCTCGCCATGTTGAAGTCCAGGTTTTTTTTGATCGGCAAGGGAATGGCATTTATCTTTTTGATCGTGACTGTTCCATCCAGCGGCGTCACCAAAAAATAATTGAAGAAGCACCGGCACCTTTTCTTGATGAAACATTGCGTAAACGTATGGGAGAAAGCGCACTCCAGGCCGCGCGCTGCATCCAGTATGTGGGAGCGGGCACCGTGGAATTTTTACTCGACGCCGAACATAATTTTTATTTTATGGAAATGAACACACGTTTGCAGGTTGAGCATCCAGTTACTGAAATGATCAGCGGCTTTGATCTGGTTGCCTGGCAAATTAATATCGCCGAAGGCAAAGCGCTTCCTGTGACACAAGCCGATTTGATCGCAAATGGGCACAGCATAGAAGTTCGTCTCTACGCAGAAAATCCGGCGCATGATTTTTTGCCCTGTACAGGTAAACTGCATCAGTGGGTCATACCAGAATCTACTAGCAGTTTACGTATCGACAGTGGTGTTATTCAGGGAGACAGTATTTCTGCCTACTACGATCCTCTGTTATCCAAAGTGATCAGTCATGGTGCCACACGAGAGGACGCCATACAAAAACTGCTCTATGGTTTGCAGCAAATTCGCATCAGTGGTCTTGTTACCAATCTCGATTATTTGAAAGCCCTGCTGCACAGCCCTGATTTTTTTTCAGACAATCTTTCCACACATTTTCTTGAACACTATCCGCCGGTTTTTTCGCCTTCAATGATACAGATAGAACACGGTTTTTTAATTGCAGCCATTGCACTGTTAATCGGCGATAAAAATCATTCTGATCCCTGGAAAAACAAACTGGCCTGGCGACTTAATCAGGCTGCGCACCAAAGTATTACGCTGGCCTATCAAAATGCGAATGCAACGCTGCTTAGAACTCTGCACCTTGAAATGCCAAAGAACAATGTTTTTTTAATTCAGATGCAGCAGCAAACGTATCGCATTAAAAAACAGCGCAGTGAGCACAACGATGTGCTGTATTTATCCATCAATGAGGATGAACAGCTAAGCATTCCATTCTTTTTATGGGAGCAAACCATCACCCTGCATTACGGCATGTTGTCGCTCAGTTTTCAGCGTTATCAGGCGTCACATGTCAGTAGCTCGCAACAGCCAGCACGTGCTTTTAATAAAGCACCTATGAGCGGTAGAATCATTGAAATAGTCTGTCAAACGCAACAAATTCTGCAACCAGGCCAAGCCATTCTGGTGATGGAAGCCATGAAAATGGAATATGTTATTAAAGCACCTGTGTCTGGAAAAATTTCAACATTTAATTTTCAGTTACACAGCGTTGTTACTGAAGGCAGTTCTCTTTTTGACTTCGAAGAATTATAAGGAGCTGTTACTCTCATGCCTTTTCCATCGCAGGTAAAAATTGTCGAAGTGGGCCCACGGGATGGCCTGCAAAACGAATCTGCAGCCCTGACGCTGCGCGATAAAGTAACGCTGATCAATGCCCTCAGTGACTGCGGGTTAAGTTACATCGAAAGCGGCAGTTTTGTTTCTCCCCGCTGGGTACCACAAATGGCCGACAGTGATGAGGTGTTTGCTCAAATCAAACGTCAGGCCCACATCACCTATGCGGCTCTAACGCCAAACATGAAAGGGCTGGAGCGGGCATTACTGGCTCGCGCGAATGAAGTGGCTGTTTTTGTCGCCGCCTCGGAAGGCTTTAGTCAGAAAAATATCAATTGCAGTATTGCTGAAAGTCTACAACGGATACATCCCGTCATTAGCGCTGCGCATCAGGCCGGCCTCAAAGTAAGGGGCTATATCAGCTGTGTGCTGGGTTGCCCTTACCAGGGTCTTGTTGATAAGGCCGTTGTCGCGTCACTCGCCCATCAATTAATTGCTATGGGCTGTTATGAGGTTTCACTGGGAGACACCATCGGTGTAGGCACGCCCTTAAAAGCGCAGATCATGATCAAAACCGTTACTGAGCAGGTGCCAATAGAACAGCTGGCGGTGCATTATCACGATACCTACGGCCAAGCACTGGCCAATATCTATGCGTCTTTGGAATTGGGAATAAGCACCGTCGACAGCGCAGTTGCCGGACTGGGCGGTTGCCCTTACGCACCGGGTGCCAGTGGTAATGTCGCCACCGAAGATCTGGTCTATATGCTGGAAGGTTTGGGCATAAACTGTGGCGTTAATCTGGAGAAATTAATCCGCGCCGGAAATACCCTGTGCCAGACGCTGGGTCGCCCGACGCGCTCAAACGTAGCGGCGGCACTGTCAGACCGATGTAAAGATTAAATTGGCACGCACAGGAAAATGGATTAAAAATTTTCCTGCTGATCGGGGTCAAACAGATGTCCGAGTTTGCCCTGTTTGGTTTTCAGGTAGGCTTCGTTGTGCGGATTACGGCCAAATTGCAGGCTTTTGCGTTCTATAACTTCAATACCCTGGTCTTGCAGCGCCTTGACCTTGCGCGGATTATTGGTCATCAAGCGCACTTTTTTAACCTGAAGATGCTTCAGCATGGCCTCACAAATGGCGTACTGACGCAGATCAGCATCAAAACCCAATTGCTGATTCGCTTCGACCGTGTCAGCACCTTTGTCCTGCAAGGCATAGGCCCGAATTTTATTCAGCAGCCCAATACCCCGGCCTTCCTGGCGTAAGTATAACAACAGGCCCCGGCCTTCGGCAGCAATGGCCTCAAGTGCCGCTTGCAGTTGCGGTCCACAATCACAACGCTGACTGAACAAGGCATCGCCGGTCAGGCATTCCGAATGAATACGCATTAACACAGGTTCGCCATCAGCAATATCACCCATGACCAGTGCGATATGCTCTTTTCCTGTTGCCGTCTCTTCAAAACCGTGAATGCTAAAAACACCCCACTGTGTAGGCAGTTGCGCGCTTGCAACATAATGAATGGACACGTCAAACTCCCGGGACAAGGCATGATTTGGAAAAAGAAATGAATTCTACACCATCCAACTCCTAACGTCCCCACTTCAACAGGCACCCTAAAATGGCAACGCCGACTTGTCTGAAATTACATTTTTTGTACTAAGGTAATCAGCCCCTGGTTTTCCTGCATTTTAACCCGGGTCAGAAAACTCATACCCAACAAAACATGGGCAGGATAGTTACCTTCAATGATGGCAGCGGGCACATTACTTAGTTCAAGCTCGCCGATTTTCACCCGCGTAAGCGTCACCACCCAAATATTGACCCGGCCTTGTGCCGTTTCAGCCATTCCTGCCTGACCCGTGAGGTAATCAATGCCAAGACGTTGCGCCTCTGTGGCGCTCAGCGCTACAAGGTTTGCACCGGTATCAAGCTGAAAATTAACGCTCTGTCCATTAATACTGCCTGGCGACAGGTACTGTCCCCGCTCATTGAGTCGTAATGTCGCTTGCGCCTGCTTTCGTGTTTGATAACCGCCACTGTAGTCTCTAACAACGGGATACAGGCGCGTTTCGTTTTTGTAGCGAATACGCGCACCGCCGCTTTCTACCGCAAGCAATACCAATCCGGCTTCATTTGTTTGGCCCACTTTTAATGTGTGCAGGCCTTGATCAAAACGCACCACCGCCTGGTCTTTGAACAAACCCACCACCGCAATGTCAGCGGCCATAGCCAGACTGGATATCACTGTGGTCAACACCGCAAATAAAACTGAAGAATTGAATTTAAACACGCACGTCACTCTGAAACCTCTTTAGTTTCAGTGTAGACAGTCTATTCAGGGCTTGCAGGCGGAGTTAGCGCAGGTGCCAAGCCCAGGTCAGCATCAGCAACAAAGCCAAAATGGCCGTTGATAGTTTCCAGAAAAGCAGGGGGTTGCGATCAATAAAGGGGGTGGCGACAAAACTGATAAAGTTGCGATTGGGTATTTTTAAATCATGAATGAATTCTGACACATCCTCATAACGCAAGGTTTGATTCAAATTCACCGCTTTTTTGATGGCGCCATCCATCCATACCGGCACTAAAGGGTTATGGTGATAGGCGGGCGTATAGGGCAGCCTGAGAAACTCGGCAAACTCGGTACATTGATCGTATTTTTCACCGTAGGGACGGTGCCCTGTCAGCATTTCATACACAATCACGCCCAAGGAAAACAGATCTGAACGGGCATCAGGACGCACGTTGTTATGGTACTCGGGGGCCGAATAACTGGCCGTGCCCAGAATTTTATCTCGGACCAAAGGTGCGGCGATCTCATCAATACCCGCTGCATAACAAGAACCAAAGTCAACGATGACCGCTTTTTTGCCTTTTTCCAAAATGATATTGGCGGGTTTTAAATCCTGATGCAGCGTGTCCCGGCGGTGAAAAGCACGTAACCCTTTCATCACTTGCTCGGCAATATCCACTACGATGGAAATTTCTGCAGGCTGGTGCTGTAGCATCCAGGTTTCCAGCGTAGGGCCTTCGAGATACTCCATCAGACTAAACATAAAACGATGCGGTCTGTGTACAGCTGAGAATTTGACTACATGGGGGCTGTCTATACGTTGCGCTATCCATGATTCCATGACAAAACGTTCAATATAGGCCAGGTCATCTTCAAAATTGACCGACGGTGTTTTCATCACCAGTTGACGCTGTGCGGGGTCAGCCAAATCGGTGACCAGATACAATTGGCTACGCGCACTGGCATGAATCTGTTTTTCTATCTGATATCCATCCAGCTTTTGCCCTGGCGACAGCGGCGGTGGAAAAGGGAGTTCAATCAGGCTTCGGTACGACGTGACATCGGTGCTGCTGGGTAATTTTTCGATATGGACGATCTGACAACTTATATTATCGTCACTGTGATTAGTCAGTGCGTGCTGAATCAATGTCTCACACAGCCCCCGTTCACCCTCACGGTAACGCCGCAAACACTGGTCAATATCCTTTGTGCTTACGAAATTATGCAACCCATCGGTGCAAAGAAAGAAGACATCATCGGCCACCACATCAAGCTGGCGGTAGTCAATGTCGACATTCATTTCCACCCCTAATGCGCGCGAAAGATAGGCCGTGTTCGCGTTGATACGGACGGCATGGTCCGTCGTTAAAGGCTCCAGCGTATTCCCGCGCAAACGGTAAATCCGGGTGTCACCAACATGAAAAATATACGCACTGTGTGATTTGATAATTAAAGCGGAAAAAGTGCATACATACCCCTGGTATTGACTGGCGAAATGGCGGCCCTGACCGTACAACCAGCGATTCAAGGCTGTTAACACTTTCTGCCCGGCGGTTTTAACACTCCAGGAATCAGGGCAGCTGTAATAGTCGGATAAAAAACCCTGTACGGCACACTCTGCCGCTTCCTTGCCTTTTTCTGCCGCGCTCACACCATCGGCAATCACGGCCGCGATGCCTTTATAGGTCACCACGGGCAATGACGGCACACGCAGACCGATACAATCTTCATTCGTGTCTTTAATGCCCGCCACAGTGGCCTGTTCAACGTGGGCGGTATAGTCGCTGTTCAAATGATCAACCGTTGCCATAGGTCTTCTTCCTTTAAAGCGGGGTAAATCCCGTGGCGAGCACACGGCGACTGATCAAAAACCTCGGCGTTCTTCAACAACGCGCCACAGCAAGTGTGCAACACGCTATAAAACCAATGAGATTCGGTGCAGCCCTCGTCCTGTACGGCTAGATTACTGCGGAAGAGGCGCATTTTCTTTAAAATCAAGCTCTGACGCTGGGCCTGTTTCAGCATCAGTGCCTTGATCAGCTGGAACACCCTGCGCTTCATCTGCGGGTGGCGATGCCGCTTGCAACTGCGCCGCTGTCAGCGCCGTAATGCGCTGATAATCTGCTTCAGACAGACTGAAATAGTGGTCAACGTCACTGCGTTTGACTACGTAATTTCCGCCAAGCTGAATGAACGAATAGCTTAGCTCATTAGTATCGTTAGTGATCTGAATCACGGCGGTTTGTGTTCCCGAGTTTGTTTCATCCACAGCGCGTTCTATACGCCCCGTAACGCGTAAGCTTTCAAATGCCGCGACCAGATCTTTGGCTTTTTGCTGATTCAGCTCGCTATTAACTGGTGAAACCAGACTCCAGTTCTCCTGCTGTTTTTCCAGAACGTAGTCACTTCCCTGAATACGTTTAACGCCTTTGCTGGCCAGCAAGGTTTTATCCAGCCAATCATCGGCGAGCGTTGGCAATTCAAAGGTATTGAGCTGGGCGGCATACACCGCATCACTTCCGGCTTTACGTACATGCGCCTTACGAAAACCCGGTGAATTGCCAACATACAGCTCTGCTTTTGACGTTTCCCCCTGATACAGAATCACGTGACGCTGATATTTGTTTTCTGCTACCTCAAAACGTTCATGACTGGATGCCGTAGTAGCTACCGGCCAGCCCCCATTGAGGGTGGAAAATTTAGTCATCAGCCCATCCATTTTGGCTTGATCTACAGGCAACTGCGTATCCGGCAACTGCCAGTGATCACCCGTTTTCTGCAAGGTCAGGCGCTTGCCGCCCTCCTGAATCGTTATTTTATCGATCTGATCCGCGTCTGGAATCAACAAGGCCTGTTGTACATCGACAGCGTCATGTTTTTTTTGCTGATGATTCCAGTACAAGGCTTCACCCACCAAAAGTTGCACAAGCAACAGGGCGCTTAAGCCATAGGTTAATTTACTCATCGTTCGCTTCCTTTATTTGTCCATCATCGCCAAATACGTTCGCTGACGCGCTTTTTGCCACCGTCGCTGAATAAACGCCACCACAAGCAAGGCCAGGGCCGCCAGGACATAATTCAAATATTCCCAAAACAACTGACTTTCGTGCTCCATGGGGGGCAGGGTGCGATTGAAATGGCTGCGCGAACGGATCTTGAGCAGCCCGGCATCTTCCAGCGACCAGTCCACCGTGTTCGACATCAGCTGCAGTGCAGAGAGATATTCACCACCACTGGCGGCGCTGGCCAGTTGCGTGACCTGATCCTGAAGAAAATCATTGGAACTGAACAGAATGATACGCGCCGATTCCGGCGAGCGTCCGATCACACTGGAAATGACGCCCGCTTCTTTTTTATTTTCCTTGGGTCGGCCCTGCTCAGTATCCTGCTCATCGCCCATCATGTTGGGCTCCTTAACTTCGCCGCTCTCATCTGTCGCTAACAAGGGTGAATTTTGTCCGGCAAAATAGGAATCAAAACGACCTTCAGTTATGAGGCCCAGCACATGGGCTTTCTGTTCATTTTGCGGTGCAAAACCACTGAGGCCCTGTTTATCGATCCGGGGCATGATATCCAGAGAATCAGACAGCCATGACTTGTCAGAACTTTTCAGCAAGGTAGTCAAATGCCGTTCCATGTTTTTGGCTTTATCCACCACAATGGGCGATGCCCAGGTCATGGACAACTGCATCAGATTGGCGGTAATAGGATTGTCCTTATTGAGGCCCTTGCCCCGCACATCAATAAAATAGGGGTAATCAAGCATACGCATTTCCTGCATCTGGAAACCACCTACTTGTCGGGTTACCGGTACAGGGAATGAGGAGTTTTGGGGATCAAGCACCAAGGATTCATCAATGCGGATACCGTTATGCGCCAGCCATTTTTCCAGACCACTGCTCTGTTTTTCTATTTCGAGACGGCGATTGGAGAAGTTCACAGAATAGGGCGAGGTGGCCAGAATCACGGTGCCGCCCTGCATCAAAAACTGATCAACCGCAAATATCTGTTTTGTATTGAGCTGGCTCGGATCAACCAGTAACAGCACATCGGCATCACCAGCCACCGTGCCATCACTCAAATTTTCACGCTGTACACTTAAATCAGCACCCAAGGCATCTTCCAGTTTTTTGAATTCAGCCTGGTTAAACGTTGCGTAAGGATCGTAGGGTGATGAAGAAGGCAGTACCAGCGCCAGCGTTTTGGTAAAGCCCTTGGCAAAACGTTTAATACCGGATTGCAGATTACGCTCAAACTTGGCTTCGGTCATGTCTTCAAAAGGAATTTGCACCATCTGCTCGCCCAGGGACAGTGTCATATAAAAATAAAAACTCTCTCCGCTGAACGCACTGGTCGACATAGGTGAAAACCCGTATTCCTCGGAAATTTTTCGACCCACCAAACCACCATCGGCGTCGGGATCAATATAGTTCACTTTCAAACGACCGCTGGATTGTTCCTGCATACGAGAAACGATTTGCGACACCGTTGCTTTGAATTTAACCAAAGGTTCAGGTAAACGCTCGTTGGCAGACACGTAGGCATTAAATTCCAGCTCACCTTTTACCGTGTCGAACAGGTTGCCACCGGCCTGATAATTATTGAGCACTTTTTTGATGGTGCGGGTCAGATCGTGTTCTGGATTACGCAGCTGGACATCAAAATCGGCTTCTGAGCGCGCTTTTACTTCAATCAAATCGCTGAAAGATAAAATATGGTAGGCATCACCATACTGCACCAGCACATTAAAATAGGAATTAACGATAGCGGCCTGGTAACGATCAGCCACCTGAAAGGGGACAGGCTCAATGCCGTATTTCTGATTCGCTTCTTCTTCTATTTCCGGCTTGGTGACAGGGTCAACAAATTCCACGCGCACCTTGCCACGACCTGCAATTTCATATTCACGCATTAAATCACGTAATTGTGGTACCAAGGGTGATAACAAGGGGTGGGTTTTACTGGAAAAATAACCGCGCAACAACAAGGGCTCATGCAGTTGATCAAGATACTCCTGCGTGGCGCTGGAAATAGAATATTGTTTACCCTCGGTCACATCCACACGCAAGTTTTGCAACTGCCCCAACCAGACATTGCCCAACACGACATTGCCCAGCAACAGCGCCGTGACGGTGCGCCAGAATTTATGGTGCGGCGTACGCAGACTGCTGACCCAACGTTCTTTCTCCAGGAAATAGGTATTAAAAATAAGAAATACCGCAATCATGCTCAGATAATAATAAAGATCGCGCAGATCAATCACACCCCGGGTAATAGAGTCGAAACGTGAACCCGTGCCTAACAAACGCAACCATTCACCGGTTTCATTACCAAAAAGATCGGTAATGATCGGCGTACCCAAAAGATAAAAAAAGGCACTCAGTGCCGTGGCGCAGATCAAACTGACAATCTGGTTATCACTGCGCGCAGACACAAACAAACCGATACTCAAATACGCCGCGCCCAGCAAAAACGCCGCCAGATAACCGGCCCACACCGGACCCCAGTCGAGCTCACCAATCAACGAAACCGTAATGGGTAAAGGCAGGGTAATCAGCAAAGCAATACCCAGCAGAATCAAACAACCCAGGAATTTTCCCAGCACGAAATTCCACAGCTGAACGGGTTGTGTCAACACATGTTCCAGGGTTCCGCTGCGTCGCTCTTCGCTCCATAAGCGCATGGTCAGTGTACCCGACAGAAAAATCAGCAACACCGGCATCCACTCAAACAGGGGCCGGACATCGGCAATGTTGCGGGAGAAAAATGCTTTTTCCCAGAAAAACGTAAACAGGGTCACCGCCGCAAACGTTGCCAGAAAAAGATAGGCAATGGGTGACGCAAAAAAAAGGGTGACCTCTTTGGCCGCAATACGGCGAATCAAAGCGAAAGAGTGTTGTTCAGGCTGCATTGGTCGTGTTCTCACGGCTAGGATGGATTTTACGGGGGGTTTGATTTACCTCACGAAACAGCGTTTCAAGATCACGGTGCTCCGTTCGTAACTGATACAATTCTCCACCGGCCTGAATAATACTTTTGGCCAGCCGGGTACACAGTTGATTCACCTGGCTTTCATCAATGGCGCTCTGGGCTGAAAGTGTGAATCGGTATTGAAACACCGCACTGTCTTGCCTGGAAAAAACCGTAAACGACTCTATCTCGCTCAACTGTTCCACCTGTTCACGGACAACGGACTCGGGCAGGCTGCTTATCACCGTTAGCTGATTGCTCGAACGCAAGGCTTTGAGTTCTTCATCAACGATCAGTTTGCCATCACGTAAAATTAATACACGATCACAGAGCGCATCAACTTCCTGCATGATGTGGGTCGACAGAATCACCGTGGCCTGTTTGGCAATGCTGCGAATCAGGTCTCGCATATGCTCGATCTGCGTGGGGTCCAAACCGTTGGTCGGCTCATCAAGAATCAGCAATTTTGGACGTCCCAAAATAGCCTGCGCCACACCAACACGTTGTTTGTAACCGCGTGACAGCGTGTTAATCGGTTGCAGCAATTTTGCGCCAATATCCGTGGCTTCTATAACGCGTTTAATGTCTCGGCTTTTATCGAGGCCCCGTAATCCTTTTAACGTGGCTACATAGTCAAGATAATCAGCCACCACCAGCTCAGCATACACTGGCAAACTTTCCGGCAAATAACCCAATTGCCGCTGTACTGATTTGGGCTCATGGGTCAAATCAATACCATTGACCTTTATATGGCCACTGTTAGGCTCCAAATAACCACTTAGCATTTTCATGATAGTGGTTTTGCCCGCGCCATTGTGGCCCAGCAACCCGACAATTTCCCCCTGACCAATGTTGAAACTCACCTGCTCCACGGCCACAAAGTTACCGTAACAGCGGGTTAACTGGCTAACTTCCAGCATGGTGTTCTCCAATGACTGATTTAAAAAAATGGTTCCCAAGTACTACTCGACCGCACACGCTCAGCAATAAAGGTGGTGCCATCAAAATTAAAATTTACGGGAGATTAACAAGCGCTTTACGGCCGTAAAACACGTGCGGAATTATGGATTCGGGGCAACAACAATAGCAATAGGCGATTCAGGCAAATAGTCAGCTATATAGCTTCGAAAGAATCAAATCGATTTATTATCCTTATCAGCACACACCTTACAGACATAAGTATGTGCCGATAATAAAGACACTCTTTTCAAACCCGGATAATTTTGATGTTTTGCGTGGATGGCCAGGCCGTGTCAAAAAGTGTTTTAACACTTTAAGCAAGAGGGAACGTTCACCGCACAAAAAACAAATGGGCGACTTTTCCAGGCTGATCCCTGATTAATGTCGCTTGCTTTATTTTTGCCGAACAGAAATTTGTGCAAAGTCTTATTTGCCTATACAAAAACTGGAAAAAATTTTCCCAAGTAACTCGTCATTGCTAAATTCGCCGGTAATTTCAGACAATGCGCGTTGAGCATGGCGCAATTCTTCGGCAAGCAATTCGCCGGCACTGAGATTGAGTTGTTCAATGCCACGCTTCACGGCCACTTGTGCCTGTTTTAAAGCCTCCAGATGCCGTTGACGTGCTATAAATCCACCCTCACCACCACTGGAATAGCCCATTAATTCCTTCAGATGCGCTTTCAGTGTTTCTATACCGCTACCTTGTTTGGCTGAAAGATAAATCACCGGACAAGGGCTTTCGACGGTTTCCGAAAAAGCATTCGGTTCCAGCAGATCTATTTTGTTTACGATCACCGTGATCTGTTTGATGTCTGGCATTTGACCTATGAATTCAGGCCATAATTTTTGCGGGTCTCTTTCCTGTGTTGTGGTGCCGTCAATCATTAACAATACACGGTCAGCTTTGCTAATTTCGACCCATGCCCTGCGAACGCCCTCCTTTTCTACCACATCGTCACTTTCCCTCAAGCCGGCGGTATCAATGAGGTGCAAGGGCATGCCATCAATATGAATGTATTCGCGCAATATGTCGCGCGTGGTGCCAGCGATGTCGGTCACAATAGCGGTATCCCGGCCAGACAGCGCATTGAGCAGGCTCGATTTCCCCGCATTGGGACGGCCGGCAATCACCACTTCCATGCCTTCTTTAAGCAAGGCGCCTTGTGTGGCCTCCTGGAAAATATGCGCCAATTCAACATCGAGTTGTTTCAAATCACGTTGTATCTTTTCGTCCTGAAGGAAGTTGATTTCTTCTTCGGGAAAATCAATGGCCGCTTCAACGTAGATTCTTAATTGAATCAACGCATCCACAAAATGGTGAATGCGCTGGGAAAAAGCGCCCTGCAAGGAACGCAGCGCGCAACGTGCCGCTTGTTCCGAGGCGGCATCAATTAAATCGGCAACAGCTTCCGCTTGAGCCAGGTCAAGTTTATCGTTGAGAAAGGCACGTTCGGTAAATTCACCCGGTTTTGCCAGTCGGGCACCGGTTTCAAGGATGCGTTGCAGCAAGAGGTTTAAAACCATGGGGCCGCCATGACCTTGCAGCTCAAGCACGTTTTCGCCGGTAAAAGAGTTGGGGGCAGGGAAGTAGAGAGCCAGACCTTCGTCGATCGCCTGATGGGAGGCATCAAGGAAACTGCAAAATTGGGCATAACGCGGCTGATTCACTACCTTTTCGGGCTGTGACAACAAAGCACGGGCGATGTCTGCGGTTTTGGAGCCCGAAACGCGTATCACGCCAACACCCCCTTTGCCCGGTGCCGTAGCAATAGCGGCGATGGTGTCAGTGGTGGTGAGGGGCGTGGTTTGTTGCATTTATTTGCTGGCCGGAGCAGCGTGCGCCTTTTCAATGTTCTTGGTGATGACGTACTGCTGGATAATAGACAGGATGTTATTCACTATCCAATAAAGCACCAGGCCCGACGGAAACCACATAAACATAAAGGTAAACGCAATGGGCATCATTTTCATCACTTTGGCCTGAATAGGGTCGGGCGGTGTTGGATTCAGACCTTGCTGGATGAACATGGTCACCCCCATGATGATCGGCAGTACAAAGTAAGGGTCCATCACAGACAGATCATTGATCCAGAAAATGAGTTTGGCGTGACGCAATTCAACGCTTTCGAGTATGACCCAGTAAAGTGAGATAAATACCGGCATTTGCACCAGTATCGGCAAACAACCACCCAAGGGGTTTACCTTTTCCTTGCGGTAAAGCTCCATCATGGCTTGTGACATTTTCTGACGATCATCGCCGTGAAGCTCTTTTAATCGCGCCATTTCAGGCTGGACGCGCCGCATATTGGCCATGGAGCGATAACTGGCGGCTGACAGAGGAAAAAACAGTAGTTTGATACAGAAGGTCAAAATAATAATCGCCAGACCCCAGTTGCCTACAAAACCATGAATAAAATGCATAAATTTGAAAATGGGCTGACCTATAAACCATAACCAGCCATAATCAACCGTTAGATCCAGTCCGGGAGAGATTTGTTGCAAAACATCCTGATCTTTAGGCCCCGAATACAGCGCTGTTTTCAGTGACTGTTGCTGCCCAGGTAACACGGTAATGGCCGGCGAGGTAAAGCCGATAATGTACTCACCGTGCTCTGTCACGCGGCTGGTGAAGGTATTGGACATGTCCTTGGGTGCAATCCAGGCATTAACAAAGTAGTGTTGAAGAAAGGCAACCCATCCACCTTGTTCAACCAGTTTTACAGGTTGTTCATGAAAATCACTCAAACTGTATTTGTTATACGGTTTTTCGGCTGTCCAATACGCAGCGCCCAGAAAGGGACTTGCACCCATGGGAACCTCGCTGGCATCGCTGATCTCACTGCCATCACGCTTGATTTGGGCAAACAAATTCCCTTGCCAGGGCATACCGCTTTTGTTATCGACGACATATTCAACGTCGACAAGATAAGAGCCACGGTTAAAATGAAAAATCTTGTTGAATTCAACGCCATCTACCGCGTAAGTCAGGCGCACATCCAGGGTATTTTGTTCGTTTGATAAGACATAGGTGGCTTGCACACTTTGGTACAGTGGCCGGCCTTCAGTGCGATTATCAATACCGTTTTTTCCTATTAAGCCACTCTGCGCAACGTAGGTACGCTCCTTGTTTTTTTCCAGAAATACAAAGTTTTCATTGGAGCCTTCATGACTTTTTAAGTGCTTGAGCAAGGCGGTGTATTCGACGTCTCCCCCTCTGGGGTTAATCAAAATATCCAGTGTATCGGTTTTGACTCTAATATATTTATGCGTTTGAGCGGCGCTTTCCTCGGCAAGAACCGGGGCTTTTGATTCTTCTTGCGTATGTGGAATATCGCTGGCAATCGTTTCGCTTTTCTGTGTTGATAAAGCAGCCATCTCTTCTGGCAAGGGCGGCAGACTCTGGTTTTGCAGACTTGAAGCAGCCGTGGATTGCTGAGCCTTATTGCTCGCGATTCCGTAATCGGTATTCCACTGAACGACCAGTGCGTAGGCGACGCCCGCCAAAGCGAGTATCAGAGCAATTCGTTTAATATCCATGGACGTTATTTTTCTTCAGGCAGTTGATGAGGTGAATGACAGCACGGAGGAACCAGGTCGATCCCTCCCTCATGAAACGGATGGCATTTTAATAGCCTTTTCATAACAAGGTAACTGCCTTTTAATACCCCGTGTCCACGTAAGGCTTCAATAGCATATTGGGAGCAGGTTGGATAAAAGCGGCAATGGGCACCGAGCAGCGGACTGATAAAATATTGATAGCCACGAATTAAAAGAATCGCTGGACGTTTTAGCATGTTAATCCAGATGCCTCAATGTAATGTGACTTAAGCGCCTAACGTCCACGTTTGACTTTATTTAAAAGCTGATCCCAAAGTAAATCGAGTTCGTGGCGAGTTTGCGCTTTTAAATCATCAGACTCAAACTTTCCTTTTACGAGCACGACAATATCGAGTCCGATAAAATCTGCCTGGCGATGCCTGAACGTATCTCGCGCAATACGTTTGACAACGTTACGATCAACCGCCCTGCGCAGATGTTTTTTGGGAATAACCAAGCCTATGCGCCCCGAATCCAGGACATTACACCGCGCCAATAACAGCATACGCTTAGTACCACTACGAAATTCCGCCTTGGTAAAAACATTCTGATAGTCTTGTTTGGATAATATTCGCTGTTTTTTGGTGAACTGGAATGCGTTCAACGCGGCGCCAACTAACAGATCACTATACAGTTAAGCGTTTTCGACCCTTGGCACGACGACGACTCAATACAATTCGACCATTTTTAGTGGCCATTCGAGCACGAAAACCATGGGTTCGGGCACGTTTGATTTTGCTGGGCTGGTATGTTCTTTTCATGATAAAAACCGATTATCTGTTTATAGGCACTAGGTACAGTGTGATTAGGATTAATAACAAAGGGCAAGAATTCTACCCGATGGCTTAAGTAGGGTCAATTTGTATCGAAACGTTTTTGATAGCAAAGAAGGCAAAGAAAGTAGCGACAGTATGTTAACAGGTATAGAATCGCTGGCTGTCCAAAGAAAACCATATGGGAATGTAACGTGTCTGAAATGCTTTGGCGACGGTGTCTTGATCATTTACAGGACGAACTGCCGGCCTCTCAATTTAATACCTGGCTTAGGCCATTACAGGCACAGTTAACAGGCAACGAGCTTCAACTTCTGGCGCCAAACCGTTTTGTAAAGGATTGGGTAACAGACAAGTTCCTGGCACGCATAAATGAACTGGCGGTGGAGCTGCATCAACAAAGCATTCAAGTGAGCATTGAAGTGGGCACCCGCATGGCCCAGGAGAATACGCCCAATACAAAAACTGAACAGCCACCCTCTCCACCTTCCACCGCGCGCAAGAAAAAAAGCAATCAATCACCTGATGTCGAAGGCGGTATTCGTTACGAAAGCAGCATTAATCCGTTCTTCACCTTTGACAATTACGTTGTAGGTAAATCTAACCAGCTTGCCAAAGCGGCAGCCACACAAATTGCCAGTAATCCCGGATCGGTTTACAACCCTCTTTTTATCTATGGCGGCGTGGGTCTGGGTAAAACCCATCTGATGCTGGCCGTCGGCAATGAAATTCTGAAACAAAATCCGAATGCCAAAGTGGTTTACCTTCATTCAGAGCGCTTTGTGGCTGACATGGTCAAGGCCCTGCAAATCAATGCCATCAATGAATTCAAGCGTTTTTACCGCTCGGTTGATACATTACTGATTGACGATATTCAGTTTTTTGCGGGAAAAGAGCGCTCACAAGAAGAATTCTTTCATACCTTTAATGCCTTGCTTGAAGGCAATCACCAGATGATTCTGACATGCGACAAATACCCTAAAGAAATCAATGGCTTAGAAGAACGACTCAAGTCAAGATTTGGCTGGGGACTCACCGTAGCTATTGAGCCACCCGAGCTGGAAACCCGTGTCGCAATTTTGATGAAAAAAGCCGAGGAAGCAAAAATTGACCTTCCTCATAATGCGGCTTTTTTTATTGCTCAACGCATCCGCTCCAATGTGCGTGAATTAGAGGGCGCGTTAAAACGCGTCATTGCCAATGCGCAGTTTACGGGTGAAAAAATAACCTCGGACTTTGTTAAAGAATCACTTAAGGATTTGCTCGCCTTGCAGGAAAGAATGGTGAGCATTGAAAATATTCAGAAAACTGTGGCTGAATACTACAAAATAAAAAAAGCCGACCTGCTGTCCAAAAGGCGAACACGAACAGTGACACGACCACGGCAAGTGGCTATGTGCCTATCCAAAGAAATTACTAACCATAGTCTTCCGGAAATAGGCGAAGCCTTTGGTGGCAGAGATCACACGACCGTGCTTCATGCCTGCAAAAAGATCAAGGAGTTACGTCAGTCCGATGGTGATGTCAACGAAGACTATCTCAACTTGCTGAGAATTCTTACCACCTGATTCAGGAAAAAACATAAACGATTATTTTACGAATAAAATAACTTGCACTAATTTTCAGCATTTTTGTTATTGGGGAAAATTGAAATGAGATTTAAAGTTGACAGAGACGTCCTGTTAAAACCTCTTCAGTTTGTTTCGGGCGTAGTTGAACGCAAACAGACGCTCCCGATTCTAGCCAATGTCTTAATGACGCTGGACAAAGGTGAGCTCTCATTAATCTGCAGCGACAGCGAACTGGAGGTCATCGCACGACTCAAAGTTGACTCACTTCAAGACGGATCCATCACAGTCCCAGCGCGAAAACTAACAGAAATTTGTAAAACACTTCCTGCGGGCTCCATAATTGACCTGGCCGTAAATGAAGGAAAATTCGTTCTCAGCAGTGGCCGTAGTCGATTCAGTCTTGCCACCTTACCCGCTCACGACTTCCCCACGGTAGACTCCAAAACCGGATTTATGGACTTCCATTTGCCACGACCTTTATTGCGCCAATTGCTGGATCAAACAGCCTTTGCCATGGCCGTGCAGGACGTACGTTACTACCTGAATGGCTTATTAATGGAAATACGTGGAAACGAGCTTAGAGTCGTGGCAACCGATGGCCATCGCCTGGCGCTTGCCAAAACCACCTTGCCAAGCACCCTTGACACCATAAAACAAGTGATTGTACCCAGAAAGGGAGTGCAAGAGTTATCACGCATTTTTTCTGAAGGCACTGAGGATTTATCCATTAGCCTCAGCACGAATCATATTTGCATACAAACCAACGAGATCAGTTTTACATCCAAGCTGATTGACGGCCGCTATCCTGATTATGAGCGCGTCATTCCTCCCGAGGGAAAATCTCAATTTGTTGCAAACAGGGAGGAGTTTAAACAAGCCTTACAAAGAGCGGCCATACTTTCCAACGAAAAATATCGCGGGGTTCGTCTTTCTTTGACAAACAATAATTTGTTATTAAACACTAACAACCCCGATCAGGAGGCGGCTGAAGAACAAATTGTCGTGGAATACAGCGGGTCCGATGATGTCGAGCTTGGTTTTAATGTGAATTACCTTCTGGATGTTTTAAGCGTTCTAAAAAGTGAAAAGGTTCGTGTGAGCATAGCCGAAGGCTCTCACACCGCTATTTTAAAGAGCACCGAAACTGATAACGCCCTTTATATAGTTATGCCCATGAAAATGTAGGGCTATGACGGGCATCTCTCGTATTGGCATCAATCACATTCGCTGCATACGTCACGCGGAATTCACGCTCCATCCAAACTTTACTCTGCTCTGCGGCCCTAACGGCAGCGGCAAAACCAGCGTGCTTGAAGCTATACACATTCTGAGCCTGGCGCGTTCATTTCGCACACAAAATATCGCCAAAGTTATCTCAGATGATGCAAATAAATGTTCTGTAATTGCGGACTACACCGACTTAAACGGCGGCAAAAAAATTATTGGTGTTGAGAAAAATCGCGAAGGCGATACGCTTATGCGAATAGACCGACAAACCATTAAAACGGCGGCGGAATTAACCTCACTACTTCCGCTTCGTATCATATCTCAGGAAAGTTATTCTTTAATTGATGGCTCAAGTAAGGGGCGCAGGCAGTTACTCGACTGGTTAGCGTTCCACGTGGAACCTCAATTTAATCAAACATGGGGCATGACGCAGCGCTTGCTCAAACAAAGAAATGCCTTGCTTAAAAGAAAACATGGCTTCGATGTAAATGAATTAAACAGTTGGGACACTGAATTATCCCAATACTCTGAACAGCTTAATGAATTTCGCATGGATGCTTTTCGCCGATTTTCAGAGCACTTTATTACGTATATAGCCGAGCTTTTACCCTCAACGACTCTGCGCCTTGATCTGTATAAGGGATGGCCGGAGGGTCAAACGCTCAGGGAAAGCTTGTTTGCTGGCATCGAAAGAGATCGCAAATTAGGGTATACTCACCACTCCCCAAATCGGGCAGATATTGCTATTAAAGTGGGCAACAAACTGGCGGCGGAATGCTTATCAAGAGGCCAGAAAAAAATACTGGTTTACGCGCTAGTACTTGCACAAGTGGCTACATTATTTTCGTCACTAAAAGAAAAGCATCAACAGCTCAGAACTCTTGTTCTAATCGACGATATGGGTGCTGAACTTGATATAAAAAATCAGAACCTACTTCTAGACACGTTGGCACGTTGTAACAGCCAGGTTTTAATTACAGGAACCGAATTGGCCTGGATGAAAAATGCCATAAGTCCTGATCGCTGCAAATTGTTCCACGTGGAACAGGGTGCGATAAATCTGGCATAAGTTAATGAATCGGAGCAATACGCAATGACGGATAAAAATGAATATGACTCGTCCAGCATAAAAGTACTAAAAGGCCTGGATGCTGTTCGCAAGCGTCCAGGAATGTACATTGGCGATACTGACGATGGCACCGGTTTGCATCATATGGTATTTGAAGTGGTGGACAACTCCATTGATGAAGCGCTTGCCGGACATTGCACCGAAATAGTCGTAACCATTCATCCAAACGAATCAATCACTGTGTCGGACAACGGACGTGGCATCCCCGTGGACATGCATGAAGAGGGCGTGTCAGCCGCAGAAGTTATAATGACCGTGCTCCATGCCGGCGGAAAATTTGATGATTCCACCTATAAAGTCTCGGGCGGTTTGCATGGTGTAGGGGTATCAGTAGTTAATGCATTATCTGCATTTTTAAAGCTCAATATTCGACGTAATGGCAAATTGTGGGAACAAATCTATCGTCACGGCGTACCTGAAATGCCCTTAACAGCCATTGGGGAAAGTACTGGCACAGGCACGACCTGTCATTTTGTCCCCAGCGCTGAAACATTTACCAATATACAATTTAATTACGACATTTTGGCAAAACGTCTGCGCGAGCTCTCTTTCCTGAATTCCGGCGTTAAAATTGTTTTAAAAGATGAGCGTAGCGGCCAGGAAGACATCTTCGAATATAAGGGTGGCTTACGCTATTTTGTTGAATATCTGAATAAAAATAAAACACCCGTTAATGATGTATTTTATTTCAACGTTAATCGAGACGATGGCATAGGCATCGAAGTAGCCATGCAATGGAATGACGCCTATCAGGAAAACATTTTTTGTTATACCAATAACATCCCACAAAGAGATGGCGGTACTCACTTGGTGGGTTTTAAGGCGGCGCTAACGCGCACACTGAACAGCTACATTGAAAAAGAAGGTTTGTTTAAAAAAGAAAAAATAGTCCCCGCTGGTGATGATGCCAGAGAAGGGCTCACTGCCATCGTGTCGGTTAAAGTGCCTGATCCAAAGTTTTCATCGCAAACCAAAGACAAACTGGTTTCATCCGAGGTTAAAACGGCTGTTGAACAGTCGATGAATGAATATTTTAATGACTATCTGCTTGAAAACCCTCAGCAAGCCAAAGCCATTTCAGCAAAAATCATGGATGCTGCCCGGGCACGAGAAGCCGCCAAACGCGCCAGAGAGATGACCCGCAGAAAAGGCGCCCTGGATATTGCCGGGCTGCCAGGAAAGCTGGCCGATTGCCAGGAAAAAGATCCTGCTCTATCAGAGATTTATATTGTCGAAGGCGACTCAGCCGGCGGCTCGGCAAAACAAGGGCGCAACCGTAAAACCCAAGCGATTCTGCCGCTTAAAGGCAAAATCCTCAACGTGGAAAAAGCACGTTTTGATAAAATGATCTCATCCGCCGAAGTAGGCACACTCATTAAAGCACTGGGCTGTGGAATAGGGCGCGACGAATTCAACATAGAAAAATTGCGTTATCACAGCATCATCATCATGACCGATGCGGACGTCGATGGTTCTCATATTCGCACGCTCCTGCTGACCTTTTTCTTCCGCCAGCTTCCTCAATTGATTGAAAAAGGTTACATCTACATTGCTCAGCCCCCTTTATACAAAGTCAAAAAGGGTAAACAAGAACAATATTTAAAAGATGAAAAGGCCCTGCAAGATTATCTGACTGAAGTAGCACTCGAAAACTCAGGACTTCATGTAAATGAAAGCGCTCCTGCAATTTCAGGCATAGCCTTGCAGAATTTTGTCTTTAAATATCAATCTGTTATGATGATAATTCAACGGCTTTCTCGCGTATATCCGCCCATCATACTCGAAGCCATGATTGACTTACCTCTACTGAAAGATGACGCTTTTAAAACACCCGAACAGCTAACTCAGTGGGCAAGCAGCTTAAACTCCATTCTCACCAAACAAGCCAATCCCTCGGAACGTTTTGATGTGAACGTCATCAAGGACGAAGAACGGGCAATCTATTTACCTGAAGTCACCGTCTTGTCACATGGCGTCCCACACACCTACCGCATCAATTTCGATTTTTTCCGTTCACAGGAATACAAAGCCCTATCGGATTTGGCAAACATGTTAAGCGGATTATTGGAAGAAGGGGCCTACATTAAACGCGGCGAACGCATGAGCCCGGTCAAACATTTTAAAGAAGCACTGGAATGGCTAATGACCGAGGCAAAACGCGGCCAGGCAATTTCTCGTTATAAAGGTTTGGGCGAAATGAATCCCGAACAGTTATGGGAAACTACCATGGACCCAGAAACCCGCCGTATGCTTAAAGTGACTATTCATGATGCCATTGCGGCCGATCAGATTTTCACCACGCTCATGGGCGATCACGTTGAGCCACGGCGTGATTTTATCGAGAGAAATGCCTTAAACGTGTCGAATCTGGATATTTAAAAAATTTAAAGCAACCACACCCGATGAGACACAGCGCCTTCATCGGGTAAAGCGACCTTAGTCAGCGGCGCGCTCCTTTACCTGACGTGTAACAGGGTCGAAAGACTCTTTAACGCTGATTTCGGCCATAGCGGAACGTATCCATGTTTCGACCTCTTCCATAATGGCCTTGGCTTTTTTCCCCTCGGTGCTGATTTTAGGGCCAATCACCACGTCTATTGTGCCGGGGTATTTAATATACCCCCGGGGCGGACACAGTTCGCCGGCATTATGCGCAATGGGCGTAATAGCAACATGCGCCTTTTGCGCCAGCAATGCGCCACCGGAAGAATAGGTAGAAGACTCTCCGGGCGCGGTACGCGTGCCTTCGGGGAAGACCATAATCCAGCAACCTTTTTCAATATTTGTTGTACCCTGCTCAATCAGTTGTTTCAGCGCACTGGTTTTTTGCGAACGATCAATACCGATGGCATCCTTAAGCTTTAAGGCCCAACCAAAAAAGGGAACGGCAAACAGTTCTTTTTTTACCACCGTCGATTGCGGATTAAACAGCGTTAAAAATGCATAGGTTTCCCAATCACTTTGGTGCTTGCTCATAACCACCGCAGGTTCATTGCCAATAAACTCACGGCCGCGAATGCGGTATTTAACACCGCAAATAAGCTCAATCAGCCATAAAAACAACTGGCCCCAAAACGCGATCAAAGCATGTTTTTTTTCAAAGGGAAGAAAAGGACCAATCAGCAGACAGAGACTGCTGTAGACAATAGTCACCAGAACGAAAATTAGATAAAAAATAATGGATCTTATGACAAGCAAGGCTCTATTTATGGAGCTGGGCATGCAACTAAATACCTTTAAAGGTTAAAGCATATTGAAAAGGGAGATATATCGGAAAGTGAAAGTAATAAGCTTAAATCAAAAAGATATACTTGGAATCTTATGCACTCTTTGCCTCAAAAGGAAGAGTTGCATTTACAGAACAATAAGGCAAATGTAGTATCAGCCCGTCATACATACTATTAAGAATTTAATGATCTAATTAAAGCAATACCATGATCAATTAATCGTTAAAAAAATATAAGGAGTAATCTTTGATTTCCAGTAAGCGCATACCAACGGGACCTTTATATTTAATAAAAAGCTTTTATCTACATCGTGATCTTATTAAACAAATGACAAAACGTGAGGTTATGGGTCGGTATAAGGGCTCAGTGCTTGGTCTGGTATGGTCATTTTTCAACCCCCTATTAATGCTAACTGTGTATACCTTTGTATTTAGTGTTGTATTTAAAGCACGCTGGAATAGTGATGTAGAAAGTCAAACTGGATTTGCCCTTGCGCTTTTTATAGGGATGATTGTACATGGTGCTTTTGCCGAGAGTGTT
>Ga0209841_1000033_pt1 | contig 30641 bp, 25 predicted proteins | sample GWRWT4_30Apr14_FD_187185 | JGI IMG/M metagenome (GOLD analysis project Ga0209841, IMG submission 187185) | Sand microcosm microbial communities from a hyporheic zone in Columbia River, Washington, USA - GW-RW T4_30-Apr-14 (SPAdes) (version 2) | ecosystem: Engineered > Artificial ecosystem > Sand...
GTCCGAGGTGATGCGCCTGGTCGTGATCGACACGCTGGAGCGTGAGCCCGCCGAGTCCTTGGGGCAACGCATCGCCGTGGCCTACGCGGGTGGCGAGGGCAGCGCTGCGGCCGTGGTGGGCGAGGTCGAAAACGCGGTGGACCTGTCGCGCATGATGCAGGACCTGCCAGCGGTCGAGGACTTGCTGGAAGCTTCGAACGACGCGCCCATCATCCGGATGCTCAACGCGCTGCTGACGCAGGCGGCCAAGGATGGCGCTTCCGACATCCACATCGAACCGTATGAGCGCAGCTCGGCCGTGCGCTTCCGCGTGGACGGCACGCTGCGCGAGGTGGTGCAGCCTAACAAGGCCCTGCACGCCGCCCTGATCTCGCGCCTGAAGATCATGGCCGAGCTGGACATCTCTGAAAAGCGCATGCCGCAAGACGGCCGCATTTCGCTGCGCATCGGTGGCCGCGCGGTGGACGTGCGGGTCTCGACCCTGCCGTCGGCCCATGGCGAACGCGCCGTGCTGCGGCTGCTGGACAAGGGCGACGCCAACAAGTTCACGCTGGAGTCGCTGGGCATGAGCGGCGAGTCGCTGGACCGCTTCAAGCGCCTGCTGCGCCAGCCGCACGGCATCGTGCTGGTCACGGGCCCCACCGGCTCGGGTAAAACGACCACGCTGTACGCGGGCCTGAGCACGCTGGACGCCACCACCACCAATGTGTTGACGGTGGAAGACCCGGTTGAATACGAGCTGCATGGCATTGGCCAGACGCAGGTCAACGCCCGCATCGACCTGACCTTTGCGAAGGCCTTGCGCGCCATCCTGCGGCAAGATCCTGACGTGATCATGATCGGCGAAATCCGAGATTTTGAGACCGCGCAGATCGCCGTGCAAGCCTCGCTGACGGGCCACTTGGTGCTGGCCACCTTGCACACCAATGACGCCGCCAGTGCCGTCACGCGTTTGACCGACATGGGCATCGAGCCCTTCCTGCTCAGCTCCAGCTTGCTGGGCGTGATGGCGCAGCGCCTGGTGCGCAAGCTGTGCGTGCACTGCAAGCGCGAAGACGAGTACCACCGCTGGCACCCCGTGGGTTGCGCCGCTTGCGGCATGACCGGCTACAAGGGCCGAACCGGCGTGTACGAATTGTTGGTGGCCGACGACAACATCCGCGCCTTGATCCATGCCCAGTCTTCCGAAGCCCAGTTGTTCGAGGCCGCGGCCAAGAACGGCATGAAGGTCATGCGCGAAGACGGCGACCGCCTGGTGGCCGAAGGCGTCACCTCGCTGGAAGAAGTGTTGCGCGTCACGCGCGAATAGAGCTCAAGACACCATGCCCGCCTTCCGTTTTGAAGCCTTGGAGACCAGTGGCAAGACCGTCACGGGTCTGGTCGATTCCGACAACCCCAAAACCGCGCGGGCGCAGTTGCGCTCGCAGCAATTGGTGCCGCTGAAGATCGAGCCGGTGCAGGTCACCGAGGCGCAAGGCCAGCAGCAAAGCATGTTCACGCGGCGGGCCTTCAACTCGACCTCACTGGCGATCTGGACGCGCCAGCTGTCGGGCCTGGTGTCGGCGGGCTTGCCATTGGAGCGGGCGCTCACGGCCCTGGCCGATGAAGCCGAAGACCCGCATCAGCGCGAGCTGGTGGCGCACTTGCGCTCCGAGGTCAACGCGGGCTCACCGTTCGCGCGGGCCTTGTCCGGCTCGCCCAAGGAGTTCGATGATGTCTACCGGGGCGTGGTGGCGGCGGGTGAGCAAAGCGGCCAGTTGGGCACCGTGCTTGAAAAGCTGGCCGATGACCTGGAAGAGCAGGGCGCCCTCAAATCCAAACTGATCGGTGCCACCTTGTACCCGGCGGTGGTGTCGGTGTTCGCCATCGTGGTGGTGGTGGCCTTGCTGGTGTTCGTGGTGCCCCAGGTGGCGCAGGTGTTCAGCAGCAGCAAGCGGGCTTTGCCCATCCTGACCCGCGTCATGCTGGGCCTGAGTGCCTTCATGCGCGAATGGGGCTGGCTGATGATCTTGTTGATGATCGGGGGCTTCACGTCGCTGGTGTTCGCCTTGCGCGGTGAGGCGTTCCGCCGCAAGTTCGACGCCTTCACGCTCGGCGTGCCCGTGATCGGCAGGCTGATCCGTGGCTACAACGCCGCGCGTTTTGCTGGCACCTTGGCCATGCTGGCCGGATCTGGCGTGCCCATCCTGAAAGCCTTGCAGGCCGCGGCTGAAACCTTGTCCAACCGCGCCATGCGGGCCGATGCCATGGAAGCCCTGGTACAGGTGCGCGAAGGCGCGCCGCTGGCCTCGGCCCTGGCGGCCAAGAAACGATTCCCCGGCTTGCTGTCGATGTTCGCCCGCCTGGGTGAGCAGACCGGTCAGCTGCCCGTGATGCTGCAGCGCGCGGCCAAGCAGCTCAGCACCGAAGTGCAGCGCAAGGCCCTAGCGATTGCCACGGTTCTGGAACCCTTGCTGATTGTTTTCATGGGCCTGATGGTGATGCTCATCGTCATGTCCGTGATGATGCCAATCATGCAGATGAACACCTGGGTGAAGTAAGCACGATAAAGGCGGAGTGAATCCCCTTGATCAGGGGCTCGCGACCGGGTGCGTTTGTTGCATGATGTCTCAGCGTCTTCGTTGTCGGAGGTTGAGCATGAACACTGGTTGTGAACTGGTCACGGTGCAAAAAGAGGGCGCTCGCCCGCGCATCCCCATCGCGCACATGCGGCACGTCTATCGGCTTGAGGAGGTCGAGAAGAAGCTCGGCAAGCTGCCGCCCCGCGAACACGAATCCTTGCGCGCCACCTACGAGCGCATGCTGGAGATGGGGCCCGACCGCTTTCAGGTCAAGCCCTCCGGGCTGCCGGCCATGGATTACCTCTACGACGATCTGCCCAATTTCCACGAAGCGCTGGATGACCTGCGCCGCCAACTGGCCCTGTGCGCCGACAGCCGCGATGCGCTGGAGATCACGCCCATGCTGTTGTTGGGCCCACCGGGTGTGGGCAAGACCCACTTTGCGCGTGAAGTTTCGCAGTTGCTGGGCACGGGCATGGGCTTCGTGTCCATGAGCTCGCTGACCGCCGGTTGGGTGCTGTCGGGCTCGTCGAGCCAGTGGAAGGGCGCGCGGCCTGGCAAGGTGTTTGAAACCCTGGTTGAAGGCCAGTACGCCAACCCCGTCATGGTGATCGACGAGATCGACAAGACCGGCGGCGAACACGCCTACGACCCGCTGGGCTCGTTGTACAGCCTGCTGGAGCACGACACCGCCGGCAACTTCACCGATGAGTTTGCCGAGGTGCCCATCGATGCCAGCCAGGTGATCTGGGTGGCCACCGCCAACGAGGCGCGCGGCATCCCCGACCCCATCCTGAACCGCATGAACGTGTTCGAGATCGAGATGCCCAGCGAGGAGGCCGCGCGCAAGATCGCGTCCAAGCTGTACCGCAGCATCCGTGCTGACCACGATTGGGGCCAGCGTTTTGATCCCGACCTGAATGAATCAGTGCTGGGCAGCCTGAGCCACCTGGCGCCACGCGACATGCGCCGCGCCTTGATGACGGCGTTTGGCAATGCCAAGCTGGATGGTCGGCACAGTTTGGAGCCGCGCGACCTGCCCGATGCCCAGGGCCGCCGCACGCCGATGGGGTTCACGCAATGACACCGCACTGACGACACGCCGCTGGGCGATACTGGCCCCTTCAATTCCAATGATTGCAAGGGTGCATCCAGATGGCCGTCAGTTTGTCAGGGCAGTTGGTGGTGGCGATCTCATCGCGGGCGCTGTTCGATTTCGAGCAAGAGAACCTGCTGTTCGACCAGGGCGCAGGCGACCGGGCCTACATGAAGCACCAGCTCAAGCGCCTGGACGAGCCCGCCAAGCCCGGCGTGGCCTTCTCGCTGGTGCGCAAGCTGCTGGCCTTCAACTCGCCCGATCAGCAGCGGGTGGAGGTGGTCATCCTGTCGCGCAACGACCCGGTGTCTGGCATGCGGGTGTTCCGCTCGGCGCGGCACTATGGCTTGCCGATCCAGCGGGGCGTGTTCACGCGGGGCGAATCGCCTTACCGCTATTTGCGGCCTTTGCGGGCGCACTTGTTCTTGTCGGCCAACGAGGCCGATGTGCGCTCGGCCCTGCTCGAAGGCGTGCCCGCCGCGCGCGTGCTGCCCCATTCGGCCCATGCCGGCGAAGCCCACCCGCGCGAAGTGCGCATTGCCTTTGACGGTGACGCGGTGCTGTTCTCGGACGAGGCCGAGCAGGTCTTCCAAAGCTCGGGGCTGGACGCGTTTCAACGGCATGAACAAGAGCGCGCCGCCAAGCCCTTGCCCGCCGGGCCTTTCAAGCCGCTCTTGCAGGCCTTGCATGATTTGCAGCAACGTGGGCTGGCCTTGCAAGACGAAGGCGGCATGCGCATCCGCACGGCCCTGGTCACCGCCCGCAGCGCCCCGGCCCATGAGCGCGCCATCCGCACCTTGATGGATTGGGACATCGAGGTGGACGAGGCCATGTTCCTGGGCGGCTTGCCCAAGGGCGAGTTCCTGCGCGAATTCGAGCCTGATTTCTTCTTTGACGACCAGACCGGTCACGTCGATGGGGCGGCGCCCCATGTGCCCGCCGGGCATGTGATGAGTGGCGTGTCCAACGCCATCATCGAAACGCTGGGTTGATCAGGCGGGCTGGCAGGCGAGCGATCAGGCGGGTGATCAGGATTTCCGCCGCATGTCGGACTTGAACAGCTCGGCGATGCTGACCTGGCGCTGGCCAGGGATCAGCTCGTAACTTTCGCCTGCCGCGATGGTGCCGGGCACCCGCACCGCCAGGTAAAAACCGCAGTAGCCCGACTGCGCCATCATCTTGACCGCCTGGTTGAAGCCCATCACGGCCGCGAACTTGAAGCAGGGGTGGCGCGGCTCACTGATGGCCAGGGTGCAATCCGGAAACTTCAGCACATCGCCAATGTAGGCATCGCTTTCCAGCAGGCCGGTGATGGTCAGGTTTTCGCCCAGCATGCCGTGCGGCAGGGCCTCGTCCCAGGCCTGTGATTTGGCCTGCGAGCGCACGGTTTGCCAGAAGGGGTAGTGCTCGTGGGGGTAGGCATAAACCGCCTTGGACAGGCCGCCGTGCACCGTGGGGTCGGCTTGCTCGTCCTGTTGCAGGCCCAGGGGCTTGACCTCGATGCGCGCGGGCGATTGCAGGGAGCTGACCGACCGCTTGCCAATGGCCGTGAGCACGGACTTGTTGTCGATGACAAGGGCTTGGGCCAGCGCGGTGTTGATGGACAAAACACGGCGATCAACAACGGCAGACATGGACAACTCCTGGGCGGCGACTAAAGCGATGAAGGCCGCTCAAGCATAGCAAAATCAACGCCAGGAAGAGACGGCCACCGACATGGCCTTGAAGCTGGCCACGCAAGGCTGGCCGGGCGCCAAATCCATCTCCTGGATGGCGCGCCGCGTGAGCAGGGCCCAGATCTGCACGCCGGGCTGGATGGAGAAATCACCGGTTTCGCGCACGTGGTCCAGCTCGACGCCCACGGCGCCGTAAGAACCGTTCTCGCCGGCCAGCATGATCTGCGTGATGCGGCCGCGCAGTTGGTTGCTGGCGCTGCTGCCCTCCAGCAGGTCACGGTGCAGGCTGATCTCGCGGGCGCGGATCTTCAGGCGCACCTTGCGGCCGACCGCGTGCAGCACGGCGGGGGCGGTCACGCGTTGGCCAGCCACGTCCACCTCGCTGAGCAGCCATTCGATGTCGTGGCGCTTGACCTCGCCCTCGATCACGCTGCCCGCGTTCACGCCCTCCAGGAAGGTGGACAAGGACACGTCCGACAGGATCTGGGGGACGGTGCCGCCGCTGGTCATGCGCCCCTCGTGCAGCACGATCACGTCGTCTGCCATGCGGATCACCTCGTTCATGCGCGGGCTGATCAGCACCACCGGCAGCTTGGACCGCGTGGGCACTTGGGCCAGCAGGTCAAGCAGTGGTGGCTGATCGTGCTCGGGCACGCCGCTCAAGGGGTCGTCCAGCAAGATGGCCCTGGGGGCGGACAGCAAGGCGCGGCCCAGGGCCACCTTGAAGCGCTGCGACGGCGTGAGGCGCGCAGGACGGGCCTTGAACAGCGAGCGCAGGTCCAGCCATTGGGTCACGGCGTCGAAGGTGGGGCCGTTCACGGGTTTGGGCGCGCGCGCCAGGCCATATTCCAGGTTGCCCTGCACGCTCAGGTGCGGGAACAGGTGCGCGTGGCCGTCCAGCCAGGCCAGTCGGCGTTGGTGCGGCGGCAGGTTCACGCCCGCCGTCGAATCGTAGATGGCCTGGTGGCCCAGGGCGACCCGCCCGCCCAGCGACGGGTGAAGCCCGGCCGTGGCCTTGAGCAAGGCCGATTTGCCGCTCCCCCCGCGCCCCACGATGGCGCACACACGCCCCGGCAGCACGCGGAACTGGGCCTGGATGTCCAGCCCGGGTTGCTGCAGGCGCAGCTCCACACTCAAGGGCAATGGCAGGGCTTTGGGCGGCTTGCTCGCGTTGCTCACGGGTGCGGGCCCCTTGGCCGGATGGCGGCCCACCGGCCCTGCCAATGGCGACGCCCGGCCTCGCTCAGCAACACCGCCACGAAAGCGACGCCCACCGAGACCAGGGCAAGGCGGGTCGCGGCACCCAGGTTGTCCGGTGAGCGCAAGGCCTGCATCAGGGCCAGGGGCACGCTGTGCTCGGGGTGTCCGATGCGGGGGCTGGGTTGCAGGGCCGAAGCGAGCACCAAGGTGGCGCCGGTCTCACCCCAGGCCGCCGCCAGGCCCAGGGCCATGGCCGACAGCACGGCGGGTGCCGCCAGTGGAAGGGTGATGCTCCACCAGGCGCTCCAGGGTGAGGCGCCCAGTGTCTGGGCCAGTGGCGCCATCATCGGGTCAATGGCCTCAAAGGCGGGGCGCAGCACGCGGACCATCAGAGGCATGGTGACCAGGCTGGCGGCCAGCACCGCACCGCTGGGGAAAAAACTCAAGGTCCAGCCCGTGAGGTTGCCAATCCAGTGGCCGAGCTTGCCATCGTCGCTCAGCCCCATCAGCAAGGCGAAGCCCACCACCGCCGGTGGCAAGGCCATGGGCAGCAGCACCACCGTGTTCAGCAGCCAGTGGCCATGCCACCGAGCCTTGGCCATCACCGAGGCCAGCACCAGCGCCGGCGGGGTGCTGATCAACAGTGTGAGCAGGGCGATCTGCCCGCTCAGCCAGATGGCGTCGAGCTCCCAGGTGCTCATGGCCTCAGCCCTGTGGTTTCTGCCACACTGAGCCCGAGGCCACCACGGCCTGTCGCCCCAAGGGGCCCTGCAACCACTTCACCAACAGCTTGCCAGCCGGGTGAGGCGTTTTGAACGAGCGTGCCACTTGGCAGGTCAGCCAGAGGCGAGGGTCCTGCTCGACCAGGACCTTGCGGGCATTGCGTTCAGCGCGGGGCATTTTTTGCCAATCAGCCATGGTCAACCATTGATAGGGTGGCAGCGAAACACCTGCCGACGCACTGCTGGCAGCCCGGGCGGCCAAATGTTGGGCGCCCAGGGTGCTGGTCAGGGTGTCGCTCAGGCCCGCCAGTGCTGAATCCTTGGGCGCTGGCTGCCAACGGCAAGCGCCCGCCGCCTGGCCGGCCAGGATCTGATGCAAGGCGCGGACCACGTCGCGCTCGCCGCGCACGCCGGCCGGGTCGGGCGCTGGCCCCACCAGCAAGACCTGGGTGCGGGCCAGCGTGTGGCGGTCATGGATCAGGCCTTGTTGCTCCAGCCGGTCGGCCAGCGGGTGGCTCAGGAACAGGCCGATGGGCAACTCGCCCGACTCCAGCTGCCGCAAGATGGTGCCCGAGGGTTCGCGCACCCAATTGGCCGCCAGGCCCAGGTCGCGGCCCATCGCGGCTTTCCAGCGCCCAGCCAGGCCGGTGTCCTGTAACAGGCCATCCACCCCCAGGCGCACTGGCGCTGTACTTTGGGCCCATGCCAAGCCAGGCAGGCTCAGCCAGCCGGCGGTCCATCCCATCCAATCCCGTCGATTCATCGTTCCACCTTATCAAGGGCACGGCCTATTGTCGCGTAGTGGAATCCAGGGCTTGTGGGCAAGCTGGCGCGGTGTTTGCTGTGTGACAGAGTTGGCACCCTGGCGGAAACCCCTCGGAAAGGGGGGGAACTCAAACGATATGGGGTGGACTAAACTACGAGGTTTCGCTGTTTGGCATTCGTGCCAACCGGCAGGGTGTCGAGAGCGCAGCGCCACTGGGTTGCCGCGCTGTCGAGACCCTGTTTTTTACTTTTGGAGCCATTGTCATGAACCAAACCGTCTCGCAGGGGGTGCCTTTGAACGCCCCCGCTTACGTCAAGAATGCCAAGCTGATCGCCTGGGTGGCCGAAATCGCCGCCCTGACGCAAGCCAAGGACGTCTATTGGTGCGATGGCACTGAAGAAGAATACAACCGCTTTTGCAACCAGCTGGTGGCCGCTGGCAGCTTCAAGAAGCTGAACCCCGAACTGCGCCCCAACAGCTACCTGGCCGTGACCGACCCGTCGGACGTGGCCCGTGTGGAAGACCGCACCTTCATCTGCTCCGACCGCAAGGAAGACGCCGGCCCCACCAACAACTGGTGTGAGCCCTTGGAGATGCGCGCCAAGCTGCAAACCGGTGAAGGCGCCCTGTTCCAGGGTTGCATGAAGGGCCGCACGATGTACGTGGTGCCTTTCAGCATGGGCCCGCTGGGTTCGCCCATCGCCCACATCGGCGTCGAGCTGTCTGACAGTGCCTATGTGGCCGTCAACATGAAGCTCATGACCCGCATGGGCAAGGGCGTGATCGACGTGCTGGGCGCCGATGGCGAGTTCGTGCCTTGCGTGCACACCGTGGGCGCGCCGCTGGAAGCTGGCCAAAAAGACAGCGTCTGGCCTTGCAACCCCACCGTCAAGTACATCGTTCACTACCCCGCCACACGCGAGATCTGGTCCTACGGCTCCGGCTACGGCGGCAACGCGCTGCTGGGCAAGAAGTGCTTCGCCTTGCGCATCGCCTCCACCATGGGCCGCGACCAAGGCTGGCTGGCCGAGCACATGCTGCTCTTGGGCGTGACCGACCCGCAAGGCAAGAAGTCGCACATCGCGGCGGCTTTCCCCAGCGCCTGCGGCAAGACCAACTTCTCCATGCTGATCCCGCCCGAGGGCTACAACGGCTGGAAGGTCACCACCATCGGTGACGACATCGCCTGGATCAAACCAGGAGCCGATGGCCGCTTGTACGCCATCAACCCCGAAGCCGGTTACTTTGGCGTGGCCCCCGGCACCAATGACCTGACCAACCACAACTGCATGCAGTCGGTGTTGCGCGACACGATCTTCACCAACGTGGCTCTGACCGACGACGGCGACGTGTGGTGGGAAGGCATGACCGACACGCCCCCAGCCCACCTGGTCGACTGGCAAGGCAAGGACTGGACGCCCCAGATCGCCAAGGAAACCGGCGCCAAGGCCGCCCACCCCAACGCCCGCTTCACCGTGGCCGCGACCAACAACCCCGCGCTTGACCCCGAGTGGGACAACCCTGCTGGCGTGGCCATCGATGCCTTCATCTTCGGCGGCCGCCGTTCCACCACCGTGCCCCTGGTGACCGAGGCCCGTGACTGGACCGAAGGCGTCTACATGGCCGCGACCATGGGTTCCGAAACCACCGCCGCCGCCTTTGGCGCGCAAGGCGTGGTTCGCCGCGATCCCTTCGCCATGCTGCCTTTCATGGGCTACAACATGAGCGACTACTTCCAGCACTGGCTGGACGTGGGTGCCAAGCTGCAAAAGGCCGGTCACCAGACGCCTCCGGTGTACTGCGTGAACTGGTTCCGCAAGGGCGCTGACGGCAAGTTTGTCTGGCCCGGCTACGGTGAGAACATGCGCGTTCTGGAATGGATCCTGGGCCGCATCGCGGGCACCGCCAAGGGCGTGGACAACGCCTTCGGCCTGAGCCCAACCTACGAAGACATCAACTGGACGGGCCTGAACTTCACCAAGGAACAGTTCCAGTCGGTGATCGGCATCGACACGGCGGCTTGGACGCAAGAGCTGAAGCTGCACGACGAGCTGTTCCAGCAACTGTCGTATCACCTGCCGGCCGAGATGCCCGCCACCAAGGCCAAGATCGAGCAGCGCCTGGCCGCTTGATGTTGTTCACATGATGGGAAAAGGCCCTTCGGGGCCTTTTTTGCATTTGCGTGACATGAAATATGGATCGTTTACCTCATTTGTAACCCCAATGACCTAGGGTTGTTACCTTTACCCCCGGGAACGGGGGGTATGACCGACCGGCGCATGGACATATAAAAGAGCGGTCGCGGTCCTGGAGCTTTTTGGGTCAGCGATCCGTTGGATAACTATTGGAGGTTGCTTATGAAATTGAAAATGTTGGTAGCTGCTGCTTCCCTCGTGGTGGCAGGTTCGGCAATGGCTGGTGCGCCAGCCTTGCCAGGCGGCGATCTGGGTGCTCTGACACCCACGCCCGCCTTGTTCCTGGGTACTGGTGCATTTGCCACCGGCGGCACGATCGCTGATCTGTTCACCTTCTCGGTGGGCGGCAACAGTGATCTGATCGGTTCGATTGGTGGCTACGGCGCCACCTTCAGTTCCGTGCTGATCGATGGTGTGGCCACCTCGTTGACGTCGACCACGACGGGCTACGGGTTCAGCTTCACCGGTCTGACGGCTGGTTCACACACCCTGAAGGTGGAAGGTGCTTTCCCAAGCATCTACACCTACGTTGGCAGTGTGTATTCCACGCCTTCCGCCGTGCCTGAGCCAGAGTCCCTGGCTCTGATCTTCGCAGGTCTGGGTGTGGTTGGCCTGGTGGCTCGTCGCCGTCAAGCAGTCTGATTGTTGTCAAGCTGATGTAAAAAAAGCGGACTGGCAACAGTCCGCTTTTTCTTTGTCTGCCAAGCGCCCCAAGGGGCGCTTTTTCAATGGCGTCAAGGGATCAAAGGCGCCAGCCAGTCGGCGAACATGTCGCTCAGCAAGACGCGCTGGGTGGTCGGCTTGGTTTCATAGGCACGCATGACCGGGCCCTTGCCGTCCAGCAGGTTGTCCACGAACACGCCCACCGAGTTCAGCTTCTTCTCGACGATGCTGGTGCCCCCGAAGGTGACGATGGTCGTGCAGTGCGAACCATTGATGTCACGCTTGTTGGGGATGTAGTAACCCACGTTGGTCGGTGTCATCTGGGCGATCCAGGGTTGGATCTCCTGACGCCACTTCACGTTCAGCATCTTCAGGCGGTCCGCGTCGGTGGCGGCGTTGGCGATCTCGGGGTAGAACTTCTGGTACGAGAAGGTCGAGAAGTTGGTGTCCTCCTGGAACATCGTGTAGCCAATGCGGTCGTTGGGGAAGATCTTGCCCAGGCCGGCGGTGATCGAACCCATGTTGTTCACGTCGCCTGCACCGGGATATTTGGTGATCAGTTGCGTGACCAGGCCGTCAGGACCGTCCAGGCCCCAGACTTCGCGGATCTTGTTGTGCAGCAGCACGGACGGGGCTTGCTCAGGTGTGGCGGTGCGGGGCACGTTGAACAGCGGGCCGGAGTCGGCGGCCAGGGCCATCTTCTTGGGCTTGAGCGTGGTGCGGAAGGCCGCGTAGTTGGCCGTGGAGCCCACGCCACCTGCCGAGAAGCCGGTCAGCAGCAGGTGGTCGGGCTGGGGCAGGTTCTTGGCCATCCAGTTCGCCACGGCCTGCGCGTTGATGGCGCCGCGGTGGAAGTAGGTCATGGGGTTGGCCGGGTCGGTGTTGTTGTACACGTTGACCTTGTTGCCGGTGTGCACGTCGCCGGTGCAGTACGTCAGGTAGACGATGTTCCAGCTTTGGGTCTGCACCGCTTGCAGCGGGTGGATGCGGGCGGTGAAAGGGGTCACCAGGCCCAGGTGAGCCTGACGGTTCCAGTCACTCATGTAGTTTTCAGGGATGCCATCGGGGTTGACGGCGTTGAGCAGCGAGCCACCCTTGCACGCGGCCTGGTCCCAGCAAGCGCCGCCACCTTCGAACATGACCACGGCCTTGCTGTTCAGCGGGGTGCGGTTGACGAAGAAGCGGTAGGGCGTGCCGTTGCCGCAGGTGGCGCCGGTGGAGGCCGGCAGTTCGATCATTTCCCACTTGAAGTAGGCGGCGTGGGCCGCCAGGCTGGTCAGCAGGGTGAGGCCAACGGCCTTTGCCGTGGCCACCATCAGTGATTTCATGTTCATGTCAACGCTCCGTGGGGTGAAAGGTGTCTTCCTATGCCATGGAGTTTGAAACACAGTGTTTTTTCAAGGCCCTGGGCATTCCCCGTGGCTGGGGAGTGGCCCCCTGAAATCAGGGGGCGCCAACTGTCAGTCGCTTGACGGTTGGGCCGTTTAACGCTTCGGGTTGACCCTTGGCCAGTTCAGTCAGTCAAGCCAGCCATTCAATGCCGGGCAGCTTGGCGCACTGCTGGCGCATGATCAGGGCCATGTCCTGCATGTAGGGCTGGGTGGCCAGGGCCTTGGGGCAGATGGCGTGCAGCTCGCTCCACAGGCCCTTGGGGCCGATGGGCACGGCCTTGACGTAGTCGTGCTCCAGGTAGCTTTGCAGGCCCCAGCTGGGCAGGGCGGCGATGCCTCGGCGGCTGGCCACCAGTTGCACGATGGCCACGGTGAGCTCGGCGGTGCGGCGCGCGGGTTCGATCCCGGCAGGCTTGAGGACTTCGCGGATCAGGTCGATGCGCTGCTCGGGCACGGGGTAGGTGATGAGGGTTTCGCCCTCGAAATCCTGGGCCGTGAGGTGGCGTTTGTGGCGCAGCTTGTGCTCGTTGGCGACCACGGCCAGGATTTCGAAGCGGAACAGGGGCTCGACCGACCAGGGGCGTTGGGCTTTGGGTTTGGAGCCGATGACCAGGTCGGCGCGGCCTTCTTTGAGCAAAGCCAGCGGGTCGGCGTGGAAGCCAGCCACCAGGTCAACCTCGACCTCGGGCCAGCGCTGGCGGAACTCGTGCATCACGGGCATCAGCCAGTCGAAGCAGGTGTGGCATTCGAGCACGATGCGCAGCTCGCCCCCGGCACCGCCTTTGAGGCGCTGCAGGTCGCGCTCGGCGGCGCCGATGTCGGCCAACACGGTGCGGGCCAGGGCCAGCAGGCGGTCACCAGCGGGTGTGAAGCGCAGGCCCTGGCGGGTGCGTTCGAACAGGGCCTGGCCGTGGTGGTCTTCCAGTGCGCGGATCTGGTGGGACAGGGCCGATTGGCTGAGGTGCACGCGCTCGGCGGCGGTGGCCAGTTTGCCGGTGTCGGCGATGGCGACCAGGGATTTGAGGTGGCGGACTTCGATCATCGTGGCCGGCGTGCTCAGGTGCGCTCTTGCGTGCGGGCCTCGGGCCGCACGATGCGCACAGGCTGGGGTTTGACCACCGCCGCCGCATCGCGGGCGCGCAACTGGCCGCACCCCGCGTCCACATCCTGGCCAGCCGATTGGCGCAGCTTGGTCAGGATGCCGCGCCGGTGCAGGCTGCGGGCGATCTCGGTGGCGCGCTCCCACGAGGGGCGCTTGAAGTCGAGCTCGTCGACCGTGTTGTAGGGGATCATGTTCATCAGCGCGTACTTGCCCTTGAGCAGGCGCACGATGCCGTCCATCTCTTCCTCGCTGTCGTTCAGGCCGTCAATCAAGGTCCACTGGTATTGGATGGGGTAGCCGGTGGCGCGGGCGTAGCGTTCGCCTTGCTCGACCAGGTCCGCCGGGTCGATGCGGGGCGCGCGGGGCAGCAGTTGAGCGCGCAGCTCGGGCTTGGTGGAGTGCAGGGACAGGGCCAAGGCGGGTTTGACGATGCCCAGCGGCAGGCGCTCGAAAGCGCGCGGGTCGCCCACGGTGGAGAACACGAGGTTCTTGTGGCCGATGCCGCCGCAGGTGCCCAGCAGCTCGATGGCTTCCAGCACGTTGTCCAGGTTGTGCGAGGGCTCGCCCATGCCCATGAAGACGACCTTGGTGACGCGGCGGCGGGCGCGGGCCAGGGCCACCTGGGCGACGATTTCGGCGCTGCCAAGCTGGCGCAGCAGGCCGTCCTTGCCGGTCATGCAGAAGACGCATCCGACGGCGCAACCCACTTGGGATGACACGCACAGGCCATCGCGTGGCAGCAGCACGCTCTCGACCGCCTGGCCATCTTGCAAGCCAATCAACAGGCGGGCCGAACCGTCGTCGCCCGGGTGTTCAGAGCGCACCTGGGCCAGGGCGTTCAGGTCAGCGAGCAAAGCGGGCAGGGCGTGGCGCACGTCCAGCGGCAGGAAGTCTTCCGGGCGGCGCTTGCCGCTGTCCATGGGCAGCGCCTGCGACCACAAGCGCAAGATCTTGTCTTCATGGCAGGGCTTGGCGCCGTGGGCGCGCAAACGCTGGCGGATGTCGTCAATGCGCATGGGGTGGCAGTGTAGGCGCGGCGGCCTGGCGCCAGGTGCTGGGCGAGGTGCCTGTCCAGCGCTTGAAAGCGCGGGTGAAGGCGCTGACCTCGGAGAAGCCCAGCAGAAAGGAGATCTCGCCGACCGAATATTGGGCGGCGGCCAGGTAATCGAGCGCGAGCTGGTGGCGCGTCTGGTTGAGCACGTCGCGGTAGCTGGTGTCCAGCTCGGCCAAGCGGCGTTGCAGGGTGCGCAGGGTCATGGCCAGGCGCCGGGCGACGTCGTCCTGGGGGGGCTCGCCGCTGGGCAGCAGCTCTTTCAGCACGGCGGCCAGTTGCTGGGGCAGGCCCCGGTCGGGCCAGTGCGAGCGGTAGCGGTCCATGGCCTCTTCGCTGGCTTTGACGACTTCCAGGTTGGCGAAGGACAGGGGCTTGTGCAGCGTGGCATGGTCAACCACCAAGGCGTTGTCCTCGCAACCGTAGAGGGGCGTGCAGCGGAAAACCTTCTCGAACCTGGCGTGGTCTTTGGGGCGCTGGCGTTGCAGGCGCAATTCGAGCGGGACGAAGTCGCGGCCGTAGAGCATGCGTGAGCCGCGCACCAGGGTCAGCATGGCGTAGTCGAAGATGCTCCAGACAGTGGCTGCATCGGCGGTGCCCAGCAGGGCCTGGTCGCCCGTGATGGTGATGCGACCAGCGCCCTCGTCCAGGTGAAAGCGCACGTCGGCGGCATCGGTCACCACGTGGGCGTAGCGCGCCAGCCGCAGGTACATCTGGGCCAGGTTCTCGGAGGCCATCAGGGCGTAGCCCAGGGCGGTGAAGTTCAGGGGCAGGAACTGCAGGGCCACGTCCACGCCCAGCAGCTCTTCGCCCGTGGCCTGCAGGGCCTTTTGCCAGAAAGCCAGGCCCAGGCGGGCGGGGTAGCGCGCCATGGGGTCGCTCAGGGTGGACAGGTCCAGGCCCACCTGGCGCAGCAAGGCGTCGGCGTCCACGCCGCGTTTGTCCACGGCGCTCTTGGCGGCCAGCAGCCAGCTGCGCAGGGCAGAGGCGTCGGAGGCGGGCAAGGAGGGTGGCGGGGAGCTCATGCGGGACGGGCGGTTCGGGTCAAGTCGATTGGCGCAAAGGGGCAAGTATCGGCGACCGGCGGGTCGCAAGATCATGGGATCCCTCATTTCACGGCATCGACATGACATCGCTCACACGAATTGGACTGCGCACCCTCAGCCGCATGGCGGGCTCGACCAAGCTGGATTCGCTCGGCCTGCGCAAGCCGACCGAGCAGATGCTGTACCACGGCACCAAGGTGGGTTTCAAGGCCGTGACGGCCGCCAACCGTGCGTTCAAGTCGGTCAAGAACCTGGGCTCGCCGCAACGCCTGCCCAAGCGTGGAGCGGGCGACCTGTTCGACCTGGCGCCCACCGAAGACCAGCAGATGCTGCGCGAGGCGGCGCGCACTTTCGCGATGGAACAATTGCGGGAAGCCGCCGGCAAGGCCGACATGGCCTACGCCGCGCCGCCAGAGCTGCTGGCGCAATGCGCCGAGCTGGGCATCACCTCGCTGGGCATCCCCGAGGCGCTGGGCGGCATGGGCACCGAGCGCTCGGCCGTGACCAATGTGCTGATCGCCGAAGCCATGGCCGAAGGCGACATGGGCCTGGCCTTTGCGGCGCTGGCGCCCTCGGCAGTGAGCACGGCGCTGGTGCTGTGGGGCAATGCCGAGCAGCAAGCCGCCTACCTGGGCGATTTCACCGGCGAGAACGTGCCCGCCGCAGCCCTGGCCATCCAGGAGCCCACGCCCTTGTTCGACCCCTTCGAGCTGAAGACGCGCGCGGTGGCGCAAAGCGGTGGTGGCTATGTGATCAACGGCCTGAAGTCGATGGTGCCGCTGGCCGCCCAAGCAGAGCTGTTCATCGTGGCTGCGCACATCGAGGGCCAGGGCCCGGCGCTGTTCGTGATCGAGTCGTCCACCAAAGGCTTGTCGGTGGAAGAGGACCGCGCCATGGGCCTGCGCGCCGCGGGCACCGCCCGCCTGAAGCTCGATGCGGTGTTGGTGCCTGCCCAGGCCGTGCTGGCCGAAGGCGCGTTTGATGCCTACCGCGAATGCATTCAGTTGTCGCGCCTGGCGTGGTGTGCGCTGGGCACGGGCTGCGCGCAAGGCGTGCTCGATTTCATCGTGCCTTACGTGAACGAGCGCCACGCTTTCGGCGAGCCGATCAGCCACCGCCAGTCGGTCGCTTTTGCCGTGTCCAACATGTCGATCGAGCTGAACGCGATGCGCCTGCTGACATGGCGCGCCGCCAGCTTGGTCGATGCCGATGTGGATTTTTATGAGGCCGCCGCGTTGGCACGCCGCCTGTGCGCCGACAAGGGCATGCAGATCGGCAGCGATGGCGTGCAGTTGCTGGGCGGGCATGGCTTTGTCACCGAGTACCCGGTGGAGCGTTGGTACCGCGACTTGCGCGCGGTCGGTGTGATGGAGGGCGGGCTGCTGATTTGACCCACCCCCTACGCGCTTCGCGCGCCCCCTCAAGGGGGCAACACCAGTGGCCCGGCAAAGCCGGACCCACGGTGTTCGCTGGATGAGACTGGCTTACTGATGAGATTCACGCAATGATCAACCTCGAAATCCCCCGCAAGTTCAAGCCCCTGGTGCGCCAGGCCCACGAGACCGCCGCCGAAGTGCTGCGCCCGATCTCGCGCAAGTACGACCGCGCCGAGCACAGCCGCCCAGTCGAACTCGACATGATGGCCGCCGTGATCGATGGCATGAACGAAGGCAACAGCGAAGTCGGCGGCACGGGCGCCACCGGCGTGCGCCGTGACGCGGCCGATGGTGCCCAAGGCAACCGCAACGGCACCAACATCTCCACCTGCCTGTCGATCATGGAGCTGTGCTGGGGCGATGTGGGCATGCTGCTGTCGATGCCCCGCCAAGGCCTGGGCAATGCCGCCATCGCGTCGGTCGCCAATGATGAGCAGCTCAAGCGCTTCAAGGGTCGCTGGGCCGCGATGGCCATCACCGAGCCGGGCTGCGGCTCTGATTCGGCCGCCATCAAAACCAGCGCCAAGCTCGACGGCGACCACTACGTGCTCAATGGCGAAAAGATCTACGTGACTGCGGGCGAGCGCGCCGACCTGGTGGTGGTGTGGGCCACGCTGGACAAGAGCCTGGGCCGCGCTGCGATCAAATCCTTCGTGGTTGAAAAGGGCACGCCGGGGTTTGAGCTGGTGCGCCTGGAGCACAAGCTGGGCATCCGCGCCTCCGACACCGCGCACTTCATGATCACCAATTGCCGTGTGCCCAAGGAGAACCTCCTGGGCGACCCGGAGGTGAACCCCGAGAAGAGTTTTGCCGGTGTGATGCAGACCTTCGACAACACGCGTCCGCTGGTGGCCTCGATGGCCGTGGGCCTGACGCGCGCCTGCATCGAAGAGATGGCGCAGATCCTGAAGGACTGCGGCTTGAGCGTGGACTACAGCCGACCCCTTCACCGCCAGCCTTCGGCCGTGGCCGACTTCGTGCGCATGCAGGCCGACTACGAGGCCGCGCGCCTGTTGACCTTGCAAGCCGCCTGGATGGCCGACAACGGGCGGCCCAATTCACTCGAGGCCTCGCTGGCCAAGGCCAAGGCGGGTCGCACCTGCGTGGACGTGGCTTTGAAATGCGTGGAACTGGCGGGCAGCATCGGCTACACCGAGACTTCGTTGCTGGAGAAGTGGTCGCGTGATGCCAAGATTTTGGACATCTTTGAGGGGACCCAGCAGATTCAGTTGCTGATCATTGCGCGAAGGTTGTTGGGGAAGAGTTCGGCGGAGTTGAAGTAGCAGGGGAGGGCTTGTTTGGTGAAAACCAAAAGCCTTCTTGAGCCCTGCGAGTTACCGGGTGAACGCTAGCGTCACCAAACTAGGGGGGCGTTCTTTGACTCACCCCTAGTTCCAAGGGTAGATCCTGTTTCACAACTGGTGAACATTCGCTTCTGGGCATCCCAGCTCACAAGTCGCTATTGCAAACCTACCCTTTGGAGTCTCACGCCATGAGCCGTTTCATCACCCCTTCACGTGCCCTGACAGGGGCAGTCCTGATGGGCGCGTCACTCTCATCCAATGCCTTTGCCATGGGCCGCACGATGCTCCTTGCGACAGCCTCGCCACCGCTGCCGGGCGCTCGCAAGCGGTATGAATAAGCATCAGCGCGGAAGCACCCGCCTGGCCGCTAATCGCGATTGGCGAATGAACCTTGATTTCTCAATTCCAATTTTCAGTGGAGGCCAGTCATGGACCAGACACGTGTGACCAGTGGGTACGACGTCGAGGTGGCGATGGGCGAAAGGTATCTGCAGTATTTACTGTTGACCGCTGTCGAGACGGGGCTGATCCGGATCGGCGAGACATTCACGCCTAGCGGCGGCGGCGATCCGATCCAAGTTCAGGTGCTGATCCCGCCCACCCTCGATCGGGCCTATGCCGTCGATGCCAATGCCCCCCAGCCACTCGAGGCGGCCCGCGACGGGGCGTTTGCTGTCCAGATTCTGCCAACGCACCCCATGGGCGCGGATCTGCAAGTGAGCGTCTGGCTCAACTTGGCGCGCGGTATGCAATCGGTCTTTGCGTTCATTGATTTGTACATCGGCCTTAGCCTGAACACCACGCCGGACACCGACGGAATCGGTCTGGGCGCCATGACGCTGAAGCTTGAACTGCTCGAAATTGCCGGGCCGATCGTGACCCTTGCCGCTAACAATGGCCTGCCGCAGGCGGAGTTGCTAGAGAGGCTCCAGCCGCTGATCAACCAAGACATCTCGATGACCAACCTCGGGTCCGGCGGCCGGATTGGCGAGATCCACATGAAGAAGCTGGCCGGCGATGTGGAGCGCGAAGCGGCACTGGGGCTTTACATCAACCTGGTACTGCGTGCCGGCCCTCAGGAGGACAACGTGCTCGGGCCGCGCGGCGACCTCACACTGGCGCAGAACATCCTCGAGCCCCGCGCCGACATCACAGTCGCGACTAGAGCAAGCATCTACGGCGACTTTGCCGACGATGCCTACCACCGCATGGCACGACGGTCCGGGTCCGGATACCACCACCCGGTCATGAAGAAGGAAGAAAAGCTGTTCGACGTGGTCGAGATCGATGCCCGGTCCGTGTCGACCGACAACCAGCTCAAAGTCTCAGTGGAGGGCGAGTACGAAATCATTGGCCCGATCGATCCCAACTTCAAGGTGCACATTTACATCTACGAGGCGCTCGACGCCGAAGGGATCATGTCGTGGACTTCGAGCGCGGACGTTCAGGCCAGCATCCTGGCCGACATCCTCCTCGGCGTGATCGCGCTGGCCACCGTGCCGCTCCTGGGCCCCTATTCAGTTTTGGTCTTCGCCGCACTTGAGGCCGGGAGGTACATCACGCAGAAGGCGATCGCCGAGTGGCTCGTCGAGGAAACGACTGACAAGAAGGTCGACGCCGCTCTGCTGGACGTCGTTCCGAACCGGTTCACGATTGTTCGCCGCCGATGGGATCCGTTCTTCACCACCAGCCACCAGATAGGCCTCCGGCCGGGCGCCACACTGGTCAGTCCGCAGGGGCTGGCCTTGTGGGGCACAGCAGCGCTCGCGCGCGCCACTGAGCCGGCTAAATCAGTCGTCATCCGGGAGGCGGTGCGCGACACCGCAGGCAACGCGACCCAACTCATTTACCGAGTCGATGGCCTCGAGAATGCCGAGTACCTCGACGCAAGCGCGCCAGGCATGCACCGCAGCCGATTCACGCAGCCCAACGCGGACACCGAGCCGCAGCTGTTCCAGCTCGAAGTAGGCGATGCCATTGCGCGGATCGCCGCCCGCGAGCTGCACGGCGGCGAGACCTACGAGGTGCAGGCCATTGAGTTTCAGGGAGGCAAGGTCGTCAACCTTCTCGTCATCAGCAGCCGTGAGATCGAGGAGCAGCGCAACCGGTTGGTCGGTGAGGTCGCAGCGACGGCTGAAGCGGCAGCGCAAGCGAATGACTCGATCATCCGGACCGAGGTCCGCGACGAATTCGACGAGCAGGGGATCATCCCGACCGACGAGCAGGTCGAGGCGGAGGTCGCGGCGCGGAAGCAGGCGAGCGTCGCCACGGCCGTTGCCGCGTACGAAGGGAGCTCGTTGGCCAACGATCTGGCGGCGGCAATCTCCCCGCTGCTGCGGTTCGAGCTTTCACCCGACGAGTTCGGTCGGCTGCAGGCGGCCGGGCTTCTCCGGATTGCGAAGTATGAGCTCGTCGAGATCGGGGCGGCGGAGCGATATTTCTACCGCGATCGGTACGTCAGAGCGGAGGAGCCGACAGCCGCTGCGCGGCTGGCCGACAATCTGCACAGTCAACCCAGATACCGGAACACGCCGACCGGACGCGTGTTCGTGTGAGCGGGGCATCGTCATGCCGGGAGTGCCCCCCGCGCCCAACAACCCAATCGCCCCAGCACGCTGATTTCGCCCCAGCCCACCACCACCTAAAATGGCCCCCCCTCGCCCCCAAAACAACACCCCGTCCCCATGAACATCACGGTCAAAGAAGAACTGCGCGCCTACATCGACCCCCTGACCCCTGACGAACACGACGCCCTGGAGCGCAGCATCCTGGCCGAGGGCTGCCGCGATGCGCTGGTGCTGTGGGGCGATGTGCTGGTCGATGGCCACAACCGCCATGGCATCTGCCAGAAGCACGGCATCCCCTTCAACACCGTGCAGAACGCCAGCTTCAAGTCGATGGACGACGTGCACCTGTGGATGATCGACCAGCACCTGGGTCGGCGCAGCGTGTCGGACTTTCAACGCGGTGTGCTGGCCTTGCGCAAGAAGGACATCATGAGTGCGCGTGTGCAGGCCAGCAAGGCGGCTGCACACGCGTCGCAGGCATCGGCTGCGGACGCATCAACCAGTGACGCTGCGCCATCCGCCTCGACCCCGCCCTGGGACGTTGACCCCTTGCCCACCCGCGAATCCATCGCCAAGGCTGCGCGCATCAGCAGCAGCACGGTCAGCCAGATCGAGAAAATCCAGAAGGAGGCCACGCCCGAGCTGGTCGCGGCCGTGAAGGCGGGTGACGTCTCCATCAACGCGGCGGCGGCGGTGGCCTCGCTGTCGGTGGATGAGCAAGTGGCCGCCGTGGCGGGTGGCAAGAAGGAACTGCGCCAGGCCGCGCGGCAGGTGCGCGAAGCCAAGGCGCAAGCGCGGGCCGCGAACGCGCCGACCGATGCGCTTGCTGACGAGGGCGGCGAGCCTCAGTCGGCTGAAGCCGTGATCGCCCGTTTGAAGAAAACCGTGGCCGAACTCAGCACGGAGAACGCCATGCTCAAGGCCCGGATTGCCGAGCTGATGGCCTGAGCGGACCACCGGCCATGGCTCTGGACTACCTGATCTTCGACCACAGCGAAGACACCGAAGGCATCGGCACCTTCGAGGCTATGGCCTCGGTCGGGCCCCAGCAGGTGCCCGCCGTTCATGCCGAAATCGTGCAGGTGCTGACTTGGGCTTTCGAGCATTTTCCCGACAACCACGGCCCTTTGAGTGAAGGCTTTGGGTGGGACCACGACCTGCAAGGCCAGCAGGAGCATTCGGCCAGCGAGTCCATCGTGTTCGATGAGCGCCGCCGTCTGCTGGTGGTGATGCCCGATCCGCCGGGCATCCCTCGCCACACCATCACCTTGTCCATCAGTGGCATGCCTGATTTTTGCCTGGTATTCAGGCAACGTTTTGAGCTGGGTTGAGCCAGCTCAAAACGTCATCCAGACTCGGTCAGTAAGTCGCTGCCGGGACCTTGCAGGCGCTTGGGGAGGTTGAGACTTTCTTCAGCGGCTGGCCGTTGTCGTGCGTGTAGCCATTGATGCGCAAGGACGCACCACGGCCCGTGTAGAAGGTGACCTCGTCGTTCAGAACTTGCCATGGGGCAGTGGCTGTCAGGCGGCCAGCACCGCCTGAGCCAGTCAGGCGGTCAGGGCCATCCATGCCGATGGCGAACTTGTTCAGGCCCAGCACTGACACCCAGTACTTGCCCGCTTTGAGGCTGCCACCGAGGTTGACTGCTGCAGCATGGAAGGTGTCCGTGGCGTCGCCCACAGTCAAAGTGCTGGTGGTGCGGGCCAACAGCACTTGCTCGGCGATCAGCTTGTCGGGGCCAGCGCCCGCATCGCTGTACACGCACAACGTGAAGAGCCGCTTGCTGGCGGAGTTCAAGCCGGTCCATTCGATCTTGCTGAGCAAGGTGGCTTGGTTGACCTGGATGAGCGAGCTCACCTGACCTGCCGTGGACGGCGTCATGGCCGACTCGGTCCAGAAGCCACTCCAGCCGCCCAGCTCGGGCGGATTGCGAAGGGACAAGGTGTCAATGATCGTGGCGGCCTGGGCGGCAACGCAGACCATTGAAACAGCCGACAACAACAAAGTACGTGCGCAAATATTGAGCATGGTTCCATCCCTGATTGATGATTGATTGAGTGGTGCCATGACGGCCTCCACGCAACCATGTTATCCAGGCCGCCATCACGCCCGATCTGGGGCAAACCCCTGGCATGGCATTGAACCAAATCTTACAAAGATGCAGGCCTTTCGCATTGACAAGCGGGCCCATGGTCACAGGTGTCAGTTAGACGGATACTCGGACTTCACCCTTTGGAGTCCCCATGTCGCAGATCCCTTTTTTTCACGAAGCGACCGGGGCCGTCAGGTTCTGGGTCCTGGTGAACGATGCCCTGGTGGGCGCCAGCGTCAGCCGCGAAGCCTTGCATTACCGCTACCGACCCGATGGTCGCGGTGAAGACCCCCTGGAAACCTACAAAAGCCACGCGGCGGAGATCGACGAGGTGGTGCGGCGCCGGGTGGCGCAAGGCTCGATTGAGCCGGTCATGCTGCGTGAGTTCGACCTGCGGCCGGTGGTGGCGCCCAAGGTGTAGCCGCTAGGATGCCGGACTGGCCGCATCTCCGGCTGCTTCATCCTCCAGCACCATGCCTTCAACCGCCCAGCCGGTCCTCCTGATCGCCAACCGTGGCGAGATTGCCATCCGCATCGCCCGCGCCGCGCATGAACTGGGCTGGCGCACCGTGGGCCTGGTGGCCGAAGACGACCAAGCTGCCCAGCATGCGTTTCATGTGGATGCGCTGCAGGTCTTGCCCGGCAAAGGCGTGTCGGCCTACCTGAACATCGACCACGTGGTCGCGGCCGCGCAAGCCGACGGCTGCACCCATGTTCATCCTGGCTACGGCCTGCTCAGCGAAAACGCCGACTTTGCCCGTGCCTGTGCAGCCGTCGGCCTGGTCTTCGTGGGCCCGGCGCCCGAGGTGCTCGACCTGCTGGGCGACAAGGCGCAAGCCCGTGCCTTGGCGCAACGCTGCGGCGTGCCGGTCACCGAAGGCATCGACCGTGCCGTCACGGTGCACGAGGCCCAAGACTTTTTCGCGCGGCTGGGCCAGGGCGGCGCCATGATGATCAAGGCGCTGGCTGGTGGCGGCGGCCGTGGCATGCGCGTGGTCGAGGCCGCGCCAGACATCGCCAGCAGCCACGAGCGCTGCCAGTCCGAAGCCCTCGCTGCCTTTGGCCGCAGCGATGTGTATGTGGAGCAGTTGGTGCGCCGCGCACGCCACATCGAGGTGCAGGTGTTGGGCGATGGCAGCGGCGCCGTCAGCCACGCCTGGGAGCGCGACTGCACCGTGCAGCGCAATCACCAGAAGCTGGTTGAGATCGCGCCCGCGCCTGATCTGGAGGCGGCCTTGCGCCAGCAACTGCTGGACGATGCCCTCAAGCTGGCGCAGGCCGTGAAGCTGCGCGGCCTGTGCACCTTCGAGTTCCTGGTGGACCTGGACCAGCCCGGCCGCCACTTCTTCATGGAAGCCAATCCGCGTTTGCAGGTGGAGCACACGGTGACCGAGGCCGTGACCGGCCTGGACCTGGTGCAACTGCAACTGCGCTTGTCGCAAGGCGCGAGCCTGGCCGAGCTGCACGCCACGCAGGCCGACATCGCTGCGTCACGCGGCACGGCCATCCAGGTGCGCGTGAACGTCGAGCGCATGGGGCCGGATGGCCGCGCCTTGCCCGCGGGCGGCACCGTGCGGGCTTACGAGCCACCCAGCGGCCCGGGCGTCCGTGTCGATGGCCACGGCCACACCGGCATGCAGCCACACCCCGGCTTTGACACGCTGCTGGCCAAGGTCATCGTGCACCACCCGGCCGGGTTTCACGCGGCCCTGCAGCGCACCCGCCGGGCCCTGGCCGAGTTCAGGCTGGAGGGGGTCGACAGCAACATCGCTTTCCTGCAAGCCCTGCTGGCCCATCCCGACCTGGCCACCTACGGCGTCAGCACGCGCTGGCTGCAGTGGCACGTGGCCGCTTTGCTGGCGGCCGCGCCCCAGCAACCCAGGCCGCGCGAGTTGGCACATGCGGCTCAGCAGCCTGCTCAGCACGCTGCGTCGGCCCTCAAGCTGAGCGGCTTGGCCGAAGGCTGCATCCCCCTGGTCGCCACGGTGCCTGGGTCATTGGTGAGTCTCCATGTCCACCCCGGCGACACCGTGCGCGCCGGTCAGCGCGTGGCCGTGATCGAAGCCATGAAGATGGAGTTCGAGATCACCGCCACGCAAGGAGGCCGGGTCGAGGCCGTGCTGGCCGAGGTGGGCCACGTGGTCAGCGAAGGCCAAGCCTTGATCGCCCTGGACCCCACTGGGGACGATGGCCAGGCCCACGCCACCACCGACCAGGCGCACGACCTGGACCACCTCCGCCCCGACCTGGCCGAGGTGATCGAGCGCCATGCTGTGACGCGTGACGCCCGGCGACCCGACGCCGTGGCCAAGCGCCATGCCAAAGGCCACCGCACCGCCCGCGAGAACGTGGATGACTTCCTCGATGCCGACAGCTTCCTGGAATACGGCGCCTTGGCCCTGGCCTCGCAGCGCATCCGTTTAAAGGAAGCTGAACTCATCAACCGCAGCCCCGCCGACGGCCTGATTGCCGGGCTGGGTACCGTCAACGCCGCGCAGTTCGGCGAGCAGGCCGCACGCTGCATGGTGCTGGCCTACGACTACACCGTGTTCGCCGGCACGCAAGGCATCATCAACCACAAGAAGACCGACCGCATGCTGCACCTCGCCTTGCAGCGCGAGCTGCCCCTGGTGCTGTGGGCCGAAGGCGGTGGCGGACGGCCCAACGACGAATACCCTGGCGTCAGCCTGCTGGACAACATGACCTTCCTGGGCCTGGCGCGCCTGAGCGGCCTGGTGCCTTTGGTGGCCATCGTCAATGGCCGCTGCTTCGCGGGCAACGCCTCGCTGGCCGGTTGCTGTGACGTCATCATCGCCACCAAGGACACCAGCATCGGCATGGCCGGCCCCGCCATGATCGAAGGCGGCGGCCTGGGCAAGTTCACGCCCGAAGAGGTCGGACCCGTCAGCATGCAGGCGCCCAATGGCGTGATCGACGTGGTGGTGGACGACGAGGCCCACGCCGTGCGCGTGGCCCAGCAATACCTGTCGTATTTTCAAGGCACGACCACCGGCTGGCAATGTGCCGACCAGCGCCAGTTGCGCCACGTGGTCCCTGAAAAGCGCACCCGCGTCTACGACATGCGCGCGGCCATCCACACCTTGTTCGACACCGGTTCGGTGCTGGAGCTGCGCCGCGATTTCGCGCCCGGCATGATCACCGCGCTGGTGCGCGCGGAAGGCAGGCCGATGGGCGTGATCGCCAACGACCCGCGCCACCTGGGCGGCGCCATCGATGCCAACGGGGCCGACAAGGCCGCGCGCTTCATGCAGTTGTGCGATGCCTTCGACATCCCGCTGGTCTCGCTGTGTGACACGCCCGGCTTCATGGTGGGCCCCGATGCCGAGCAGACCGCCACGGTGCGCCATTTCTCGCGCATGTTCATCACGGCGGCCAGCATCACGGTGCCTTACTTCACCGTCGTGCTGCGCAAGGGCTATGGCCTGGGCGCGCAGGCCATGACGGCGGGCAGCCTGCTGGCGCCCGACTTCACCATCTCATGGCCGACCGGTGAGTTTGGCCCCATGGGCATTGAAGGTGCGGTGCACCTGGGCTTTGGCAAGCAACTGGCGAGCATTGAAGACGCGGGGCAGCGTCAGCAGGCTTTCGATCAATTGGTGGCCGCCGCCTACCAACGCGGCAAAGGCTTGAACATGGCCAGCCACCTGGAGCTGGACGATGTGATCGACCCGTTTGATACACGCCGCTGGTTGGTGCGTGGCCTGCTGGCCATGCCGCCTGTACCGCACCGCACTGGACGCAAACGCCCATTTGTGGACGCCTGGTGATTTATTTATAGCCGCAAGTGGTGTCATTGATTGCCAGAGGTAACGCAGGTTGAGTCCTGGGCCCGTGTCCCGATACAGTGGCCACCTGCATTTGATTGAAGACACCGATGGCCGATTCAGAACAAGACGTGGCAGGGGAGGCGACGGCGCAAACCGAGGCCGACCTGCGCAACCGCAAGCATTCAGTCCTGGGCGGGATGGCCCTGTCCACGCTCAGTGCGTGTGGTGGCGGAGGCGGCAACGACGAGAAACCCACGCTGCGCGAGCCTGGCGCCTTGCCCGCCGCCTGTTTGAGCGCTGGGGTGGCCGTGGCCCTGGCGGCCTGCGGTGGTGGCACCCAGCCTTTCGAGCCCATGACCGAAGCCCGCGCGGCCCGACTGCTCAACCAGGCCGGCCTGGGCTCCACGCCAGAGCAAGTGACCGCGCTGGTGCGTGATGGGGCCGATGCGTGGTTCAACGCCCAACTGGCCATGCCTTTGTCACCCTCGGTGTGGGACTGGGCCCGCGCGCAGGGCTTCGACAACCGAATGTATGCACGCGGTGACTACGGCCTGGACCCGGCCTTGTGGTGGCGCCTGTGCACCGCCCAGGATGTGCTGCGCCAGCGCGTGGTCCTGGCCCTCAGCGAGCTCTTCGTGGTCTCGCCCTTGAACATGGTGGCCTACTGGAAGCAGTTCGCCTGCCTGGCCTGGTGGGAGCTGCTGGAGCAGCATTGCTTTGGCAACTTCCGCGATCTGCTCACGCACATCACCTTGTCGCCCGCCATGGGCGTGTACTTGAGCATGCGTGGCAGCAGCAAGGCCGACAGCAGCGGCCGCCAACCTGATGAGAACTACGCGCGCGAATTGCTGCAGCTGTTCACCATCGGCCTGACCACCTTGAATCCGGATGGTTCGCCCACCTCGCCGCCCGTGGACACCTACGACGGCCGGGCTGTCTCGCAACTGGCCAAGGTCTTCACGGGGTGGGACGTCGATGGCTTCAACCCCTTCGACCCCGAAGGCCCCTTTGATTACCTGCGCGTGCCCATGGGCTTTCATGCCGATCGCCACGCTGACACCGACAAGAGCGTGCTGGGCGTCAACATCCCGGGCCAGACGCCGGGGCCTGAGTCGATGCGCCTGGCGCTGGACGCGGTGTTCAACCATCCCAATGTGGGCTTCTTCATCGCGCGACAACTCATCCAGCGCCTGGTGACCAGCAACCCCAGCAAGGATTACGTGTGGCGCGTGGCCATGGCCTTCAACAGCAATGGCGCACCCGTGCCCGTGCGTGGCGACATGGCGGCCGTGGTGCGCGCCGTGCTGGCCGACCCGGAGGCCCGCCCCGAGATCACCTTGCCCCCCGCCAGCCAGCCCGCCCCGGCCCAGCCCACCTTGAGCGATGGCAAGTTGCGCGAGCCCGTGTTGCGCCTGCTGCAATGGCTGCGCCTGGTGAACGTCAGCTCCACCGATGGGCAATGGCGCTTCCCTGATCTGTCTGGCAGCGACCAGTTGGGCCAGGCCCCCTTGCGCTCGCCGTCGGTCTTCAACTTCTTCCGGCCCGGCTATGTGCCGCCCAACACGGCCATCGCCACCAAGGGCCTGGTCGCGCCCGAGTTCCAGATCACCAACGAATCCAGTGTGATGGGCTATGCCAACTTCCTGCTGCGCATCATGCCCTTCGGGGGCAACGGCATCCTGCCCAACTACGACACCTGGCTGGCCATGGCCGACCAGCCTGCGCGCCTGGTGGACCAGCTCAACCTGCACCTGACCGGGCGCGTGCTGTCACCCGTCACGGTAGACACCGTGGTGGTCGGCGTCAACTCGATCCTGGGCACCTCGACCAACGAACGCCGCAACCGCGTGGTGGCGGCCTTTTTCCTCATCATGTGCTGCCCCGAATACCTCGTGCAGCGCTGAACGGTGTGACCATGACTTTCTCTGACGCCCTCAGCCGCCGCACCTTCCTGCAACGTGGCGCCGCCATGTCCCTGGCCGGTGCCGCCGCGCCTTTCGCCCTCAACCTGGCCGCCATGGCCGAAGCCGCCGCGCAGTCGTCGGGCAGCACCGACTACAAAGCCCTGGTCTGCGTTTTCCTGCAAGGCGGCAATGACCATGGCAACACGCTGATCCCTTACGACGATGGCAGCCATGCCGCCTATGCCGCCGCGCGGGGTGGCATCGCCTTGGGGCGCGACAGCCTGGCCGCCACGGCCCTGTCCAACAACCTGGGCGGTCGGCAAGTGGCCATGGCGCCCAGCCTGGCGCCGCTCAAGCCTTTGTACGACGCGGGCCGCATGGCGTGGTTGCTCAACATCGGGCCATTGGTTCAGCCCACCACGCTGGCCCAGTACCAGGCCCGTTCCGTGCCCTTGCCAGCCAAGCTGTTCTCGCACAACGACCAGCAATCCGCCTGGCAGTCCTACGGGCCCGAAGGCACGCTGGCGGGCTGGGGTGGCAGGTCGGCCGATGCGGTGCTTTCCAGCAATGGCCGGGCCTCGCTGACCTGCATCAACACGTCGGGCAACGCGGTTTACCTGTCGGGCCGCACGGCGGTGCCCTACATGGTCCATCCCTCGGGCGTGCCTTCGCTGTACGCGCTCAATGGTGGCCTGTTCGGTTCGGCCACCTGCGAGGCGGCCTTCCGGCAGCTGGTCACGCAGACCTCGCAAGCCCACGTGCTGGCCAGCGAGCATGCCCGTGTCATGGCCCGTGCCATCGATGTCAATGCCCAGCTGCAAACGGCCCTGGGGGCCACGCCCGCGCTGGCCACGGCTTTTGACGGCGCCAACCCGCTGGCCAACCAGTTGCGGATGGTGGCGCAGCTGATCGCGGCGCGCGACCGCCTGGGCATGCGCCGCCAGGTTTTCTTCGTGTCGCTGCCGGGCTTTGACCTGCACGACAACCTGCTCAGCCGCCATGCCGTGCTGCTGGGCCAACTGGCCTCAGGCCTGGTGAGCTTTCAGGCTGCGCTGGACGAGTTGAACGTGGCCCGCAACGTGACCACCTTCACCGCCAGCGATTTTGGCCGCACGCTCAGCAGCAATGGCGATGGCTCGGACCACGGCTGGGGTGGGCACCATTTGGTGATGGGTGGCGCGGTGCGGGGCACCAACTTGTATGGCCAGTTGCCCAATGCGGGCCTGGGTGGCGAGAGCGACACCGGCCAGGGGCGCTTGCTGCCCACGATGGGGGTGCAGCAATTGGCGGGCTCCCTGGGGCGGTGGATGGGTGTGCCGTCTGGTGACCTCAACGCGATCAATCCGGGCTTGGCCTCCTTCAACGCTGGCACCTTGTCAAGCCTGCTCACCGCGTGATCTATGCCGCTGATGCGGCTACCATGCGGCCTCGTGTCCACGTGGAGTCCGCATGAGCAGCAGCACCAAGCCCAATCAACTCAGCCGCAACATTGCCCGCTTTCAGCGGTTGCCCTCCGGGTTGCGACCCTGGCTGACCAGCTTCATGCTGGGCAATGTGGTGCCCATGGTGGGTTCGGCCAGCCTGCGTTTCGAGGAGATTTCGAACGAGCGCGTGGTGGTCACCATCCGCAATCGGCGCAAGGTGCAGAACCACATCAAGGGCGTGCACGCGGCGGCCATGGCCTTGCTGGCTGAAACGGCCACCGGCTTTTGCGTAGGCATGAACGTGCCGGACGACAAGCTGCCGTTGATCAAGACCTTGAAGGTGGATTACCTCAAGCGTGCGCAGGGCGACATGAAGGCGGTGGCCCAGTTGAGGCCCGATCAGATTCACCAGATCCGCACGCAAGAGAAGGGCGAGGTCACGGTGCCGGTCAGCATCACCGATGAGTCGGGTGGGGAGCCCATTCAGTGCGAGATGGTTTGGGCTTGGGTGCCTAAGAAGCGTTGATCTTTCAGGCGCGCTTAGGGTGTTGCCTTGTGCTGGCAGCGCGGGGCGGGGATGAGTCGGAGGCGGGCGGGGCTCCTATGGTGGCGGTCCACCGCGAAGCGGCGGACTGCGCTCGGTGCTCGGCCACGGCG
>Ga0209841_1000034_pt1 | contig 30344 bp, 34 predicted proteins | sample GWRWT4_30Apr14_FD_187185 | JGI IMG/M metagenome (GOLD analysis project Ga0209841, IMG submission 187185) | Sand microcosm microbial communities from a hyporheic zone in Columbia River, Washington, USA - GW-RW T4_30-Apr-14 (SPAdes) (version 2) | ecosystem: Engineered > Artificial ecosystem > Sand...
CGCCAGAATCAGGTTTCACAGCGTCCCATAAAGACCCCAGTTACCACGCGAAAGCCCCGTCACCACGGGGCTTTTTGCGTTTTGGCGTCCCATGGCGTCCTTTGACAGCCCGGGTAAATTGGGGGACTTATCCGCAGTCCCCCAGCTGTACCGGCCAACACACAGGATGAATGGGTGGTGTCGATGGGCATGGCGAACCTCGGTGTTTTGCAGAATGTACTGTGCCTCAGGCGCACCTTGCAATTCATATCCATTTGGATATAATTTAGCCATGAAACCAGTGCGATTCCTGGGTGACGCCCTCAAGTCCCTGCGAGATTTTCCAGAAGATGCCAAGCAGGACGCGGGCTACCAGCTCGACAAGGTTCAGCGCGGCGAGCGGCCTGATGACTTCAAGCCCATGCCGTCGATTGGCAAGGGCGTGGAAGAGATCAGGATCTGGGACGACTCCGGCACCTACCGGGTGGTCTACACGGCTCGCCTGGCTGACGCGGTCTATGTCCTTCATGCGTTCCAGAAGAAGACACAGGCCACGTCCAAGCGCGACATCGACATCGCCAAGGAACGCTTTGCCCAACTCACGAAAGGCCGGAAATGAGCAAGACCGAAACCTACGCCAGCGTATGGGATGCCCTGTCGGACACGCCCGAACAAGCGGCCAATCTGCGCATCCGCGCTGAACTCATGCAGAAAATCGCTGCCATCGTGAAAGCCAGCGACTGGACGCAGGCCGATGCGGCCAAGCAGTGCGGCGTCACGCAACCCCGCATGAACGACTTATTGAGGGGCCGCGTGTCGCGTTTTTCTTTGGATGCCTTGGTCAACATGGCCACAGCCATCGGCCAACGCGTGCATGTCGAATTGGAGCCAGTCTAAGCTGGGGGACTTATTGGGGGACTTGCGCCAATCAAATCGCTCACAAACCCAGCATTCACGCCCCTTGGCACCCATGATGTGAACGACGCCCTCCCATTCATCCAAGCGACCTTTGTCCAGGTAACTGCACAATGTTGTGGTCACAATGATGCGCTTGGGTCTTGAACTCCCAACTTGGAAAGCTCTATGACACGTCAGGATCCCGTTGCTGCCGAAGGCTCCTTCAACCCGCATGTGCCGGGCATCGACTATGGCGTGCTCGATTCGCTGGTCGGCTATGGCGTGCGCCGCGCGCAGATCGCGATCTACAACGATTTCCTGCCCGCGCTTGAAGCCTGGAACATCACGCCTCCGCGTTTTTCAGCCATGGTGATCATTCACCACAACAAGGGCCTGAAGCTCACAGAGCTGGCGCAGGTGCTGGGCATTGCCCGCTCTGGTGTGGTGGCGTTGGCCGACACCTTGAGCGAGATGGGCTACGTCGAGCGCCTGGAAGTGCCTGGCGACCGGCGTGCCTATGGCCTGGCATTGACCGCCCTGGGCCGCAAAGATCTGCGCCAGATTGAGCAGGCCGTGCTCAAACAAGACCATCGTGCCGCCCATCGGCTGACCGCCGAGGAGCGTCAGCAGTTGCTGACGCTCCTCGACAAGTTGTCGAGCCCCTGAGGAATCGCTTCAAAGACCCAAGACCTTGAGCCTGTTCGCCTGACCCAGGTAGAACTGCACCGGGTCAGGCGCCCCTTTGCCGATCAGGCCAAACACGTGGTTCATTTCGTCAATGTGGTTCCAGGGATAGTCATCGCGGATGACCTTGCCGAAGTGGGCACCACAGGCGATCACGGCGCCATCGCTGGGTTCCGAGGCCGCGACCATGGCCAGGTCGGACACATCCCAGCCATTGGTCTTCACACCCTGGCCGGCCACTGAAAAGTAGTAAATGTTCTTGACCTTGGGTGCGCCTTCGCCGCAATAGCGGGTGGGCATGCCAGCTGGAAAGCGAACGGCGTAGTCGTCCAGCTCCTCCTTGATCTTCAGCGCGCTCACGTCTTGCGGCAGATCCTGGTGGCCAGAGATCCAGGCCACGAACGAGCCAAATGATTGAACGATGGACGCGTAGTTGCTCACCACCTGGTTGATGCCGCCTTCATTGGCTTGGGCTTCAGTGATGATGCTGGGGCTGCCAACCGTCGTCACGCTGGCCACCAGCTCAGGCGCCACGCCCGCGACATAGCGGCTGGTGGGGCCACCTTGGCTGTGGCCGATGAGGTTGAACTTCTTGACGCCATCGGCGGCGGCCCAGGCCTTCATCTGCTTGAGCAACTGCTCACCCCGGACCGAGCTGGAGTTGACCTCCGACACCGCGGCCACATACACCTTGGCACCGCTTTTGCGCAGGTTGTCCGGGACTTGGTAGAAGTAGTCCACCCCCAAGATGTCCTTGAAGCCCATGAAGCCGTGCACCAACACGATGGGGTACTTGGTGGCCGCATAGGTGGGGGCTGCGCTGGCCGTGGCGGCATGGCCGACGGGGCTGAAAACAATGGCGGCAATGCTCAGGACACCCGCCAGACAAGTGCGAAGAGAGGGCATGACAATTCCTTGAAATGTTGATTGTTATGTAGAGATACAAAGTTACTGCATAACAATGTCCATGCCATGCTGGCTAACCCTGAAAGCGCTTTGGCGCGATTGATTGTTATGATTAATAACAATTTGACGGAAGCTGGGTAGTGCATGAAGGTTGGCATCATTGGTGGGGGAATAGGTGGTTTGACCTTGGCCCTTCAACTGCATCAACGTGGCATTGATTGTGAGGTTTGGGAAGCTGCACAAGCTTTGCGGCCCATAGGTTTGGGCATCAACCTCCTGCCACATGCGGTGCGCGAGTTGTGCGCGCTGGGCCTTGAGCCGTCGTTGGCCGAGGTCGGCGTGGAGACCTCCTCTCTGGCCTACTTCAACCAGTTTGGCCAGCCCATCTGGCGTGAGCCCCGAGGCAGGGCCGCAGGCTACGACGTGCCTCAGTTCTCCATCCACCGGGGCGAGTTGCAGATGCTGCTGGCCGCCGCTGTGCAAAGCCGCTTGGGCTCTGGCGCGATCCACCTGGGCATGAAGGCGGAAGGCTTCACCCCCACGCCGCAAGGCGTCACAGTGCAACTGAGCCCCCAGCATGGCGGCCTGGGCCCGATCGAAAAGCGGGTAGATGTGGTGGTGGCGGCCGACGGCATCCATTCGGTCATCCGTGGCCTGCTGCACCCGGCTGACCGAGACCCTTTGCGCTTTTCTGGCCGCATGCTCTGGCGTGCCGTGACCGAGGCCGAGCCTTACCTGGATGGACGAACCATGTTCATGGCGGGCCACCAGGATCAGAAGTTCGTGGCCTACCCGATCTCAGAGCCCGCGCGCCGCCAGGGTCGCTCGCGCATCAACTGGATCGCCGAGCTGCGCGTCACCCCGCAGGATCTGCAGAACGACTGGAACCGTGTGGTGCCCAAGTCCGTGTTCGAACATGCTTTTGCCAACTGGAAGTGGGGCTGGATCGACGTGCCCGACCTGATCGCGCGGGCCGAGGCCGTCTACGAATTTCCCTTGGTGGACAAGGACCCTTTGCCCCGGTGGACGGCAGGCCGCCTGACGCTGCTGGGCGATGCGGCCCACCCCATGTACCCCATCGGGTCCAATGGTTCTGCACAAGCCATTCTGGATGCACGCTGCCTGGCCGACTTCCTGGCCAAGGCCGCACAGGGCGAGATCTCACCCGCCCATGCTTTGCTGGAATACGAGGCCGAACGTTTGCCCAAGACCGCTGCCATCGTGCTGCGCAACCGGCTCAACGGGCCTGAGCAGGTCATGCAGTTGGCCCATGAGCGCGCGCCTCAGGGCTTCGATGACATCGAGACCTTGATCTCCCTGCATGAGCTGGAAGGCATTGCGCAAGGTTACAAGCGTGTGGCCGGTTTTGACCAAGAGAACTTGAGGGCAGCGCACGCCGCTGGAGGTGCGCGATGAGCCTCGCCGCCCCAAGCCTTGAACGCATTGTCGATTGCGTGGTCCAGGTTGCCGCGCCGATGGACATTGGTGAAACGCCAGTGGGCCGACGCCGCATCATCCCCATCACGTCGGGCTCCATGAATGGCCCGGTGCTGCACGGCCATGTGCTGCCGGGCGGCGCCGATTTCCAATTATTGACATCGGCCACCCAGTCGTTCATCCAGGCGCGCTACATTCTGCAGACGCTGGAAGGTGAGCAGATCTTCATTGAGAACACCGGCATGCGCGTGGCCGCGCCCGAGGTCATCGAGCAGATCAACCAGGGTCGTGTGGTCGATCCTGCCTTGGTCTACTTCCGCACCACGCCTCGTTTCGAGACGGCTTCGCCCCGCCTGAGGTGGATGATGGAATCGGTGTTTGTGGGCACCGGTGCCCGTTACCCCGACCGCGTTGAGTTGAGCTTTTTCCGTGTCACGTGATTGAACGCAAAGGATCGCCCATGTGGCACTGTGAAGAACGAGGTGAAGGACGTCCGCTGGTCTTGCTGCACGGCATTGGCATGTCCAACTTTGCCTGGTCCCCCGTCATGGATTTGCTGGCCAAGGAGCGGCGTGTGCTGGCATTCGACACCGCCGGTTTTGGCAAGACCCCACCACTGCCTGCCAGCGTGCCGCCCACGGTGCCCAACCTGGTGAGGGGTTTGCTCGATTCGCTGGAGGCCAAGAGCATTCACGAGCCCTTTGATGTGGCCGGCAACTCCATGGGTGGTTGGATGGCGCTGGAGGTGGCCCGGCAAGGCAGGGCGCGGTCGGTGGTGGCCATATCGCCCGCAGGCCTGTGGAAAAGCCACCCATCATCGTGGGTCCCCCATTTTTTTGGGTTCATGCGCACCTCTACCCGTTTGTCGCCTGGCGGGGTGAAGCTGGCCATGAAGTCGGCGCTGTTGCGCGAGCTGTTGCTGTCGGTGCCCATCTCTTTTGGCAGCCGGCGCATGCCGCCCGCCGACGCATTCCGTGCCGCGATCGAGTTCGCCTTTGCGCCGGGCTTTGATGCCACGATTGACAACGCAGGGGCTTTTGAAGGAGGGCAGTCCATCGCCTGCCCACTGACGGTGGCCTTCGGCACGCGAGATTGGTTGCTGACAAGCAGTGCCCAGCACCGCGATCAGTTGCCGCCAGGTGCCACCTGGGTTCGGCCCGCCAAGTGGGGGCATGTGCCGATGTGGGTCGATCCGTCAGGGGTGGCTCGGCTGATCCTGGACGGCACGGCGTAACGCACCGGCACGCTGAGCCACAACAGCATCACGGCGGCCAGCACGGGCACGTTCTTGACCAAGGGGCCACAGTGGTCGATGGTCAATTCCGGCATGTTCCACGCGGCGGTGGCGGTGTAGCCCACGATGGCGCCGGCTTGTAAAGCGTAAGTCCACGCGCCTGGGCTTCTGCGCAACAAGGCCAGGCCCATGGCCGTGTTGACCGTGCAGGACAGCGCCATCATGCGCCAGCCCCACTCGCCACTGAAGCCGCAGCGGGCCAGCAGATCCAGCACATGCGAAGCCTGCGGCCAAGCCACGGTGATCAGGGCGGTGTAGATCCACATGAAGGCCAGCGTGGCTTGCAGGCCATGGCGCATCCAGCTGGGCAGCACGACCCAGGTGGGCAAGACCAGCGCCTGGTCCATGGCAGTGGGCTCGCGGCCCAGCCAAAAGCGCGCGGCGTTGACGGTGGTGGTGTTGCCATGCTCCAGCATGGTCAGCGTGTCGGGGCTGAAGGCTTGCTGGTCCAGCCATTGGGCCAGGTGCGCGCCCATCCGCATGAAGGGCATGGGCACAGGTATCCACACCGGGTCGCCCAGCCCTTGCGCCCGCCGATAGTGTTGAAGCATGTCGCGGTAGCTCAGCACTTGCGGGCCGGCCAGTTCATGCACGGCGCCATCGATCGAAGCGATGGGCGACGTGTGCCCGGCCATGCGCGCCACGGCCTCGGCCAGCTCCAGCACATGGATGGGTTGCACCCTTTGACGGCCCAGCCCAGGCAGGCCGACGACCGGCATGCGCGCCAGCTGCTGAAACAAGGCGGCACTTTGGCTGCCAGGGCCGTAGACCAGCGAGGGCCGCACCACCACACCGTCCAGCAAGCCTTGGCGCACCAGGCCCAGCAAGGCCTCGTCGGCCTGCAGCTTGGTCAGCGCATAAGGTGTTTGCAGGTGGTGCGGCTGTGAACCCACGCCCAGCGCAGAGATCTGGATGACGCGCTGCACGCCAGCCAGGGCGGCCCCTCGGAACAGGGCTGCTGGCCCTTGCGCATGGATGCGCTCGAAGCGGTTGCGGGCGTCCTGCATCAGGATGCCGACCGCGTTGATCACCACGTCAAAGCCGCCAGCCAATGTCAGGCGCTCGGCCCAGGCTTGCGGGCTGACGTCTTCGGCGAAGTCGCAGTGGAGGTGGTTGCTGCCCGCTGCCACGGTTCTGCGGCCTTCGACCACGGTGTGGCCATGCGCCCGCAGGGTTGAAGCAATGGCCCCGCCAATGCAGCCCGATGCGCCCAGGATCAAGATTCTTCTGCTCATGATGGTGCTCTCCCTTCTTCTTTCATCAATGCCAACTACATCTCGCAATGGTCGTCATGACAGCGCTGCATTCGCCTTTGACGGGCCTGTGCGCGTCGCTGTGCGATCACGTTGACCAGCGGTGCCAGGCGCTCAGAGATGCCGTAACGGTGGCGCGCAAACCAGCGGTAGCCCATGTCGGTGATGGGCCTCAGCACAGGCCAGCGGGTGGGGGCCCACAGCCAGCCCAGGCCAACCGCGGCGTAGGCCAGGCGGATGGTCTCGACACCGGTGTAGACCTCGCCATCAGCGCCGATGCCGTGCAAGGCCGCATTCATGTCCAACATGGTGGGCGGATGCTCGCCTGATGAAGCGGGCCAATGGTCGGCCAGGTTGAAGTCGGGCGCGCTGATGTTCACGAAGAGCAGTTGACCGGCCACGTTTCGGTGGCGCAGCTCGTCCATTTCAAGGCGGCAGACGGGGCAAGACGCGTCGTACAGCAGGGTGAGTGGGTAGGCGGTGGACATGGCGATCTCCAATCAATCGTTTCTTTAATTTCTGTCTTGAGAGAAGTAGTTGGTTAAAAAAATGTCAGGCCTTGTTGCTGATCTCGGATTCGCGGCCCAGCAGTTTTTTGATGCGGGCGCCCAGCTTGAGCACCTTGGTCAAGGTGGCCACGTCCAGGCGCAGCATTTCGTCACTCCAGGCGGTGAGGATTTCCAGGAACTCCAGGGTGGCCCGGATGCGCAGGCGAACCTCGGCGGGCTCCTTGCTCAAGGCCGGGTCGGCCAAGAGGTCGCGCAGCACGGTCATGGTGGGGGCCAGTTCGCGCTGTTCGCGCTCGTGCACGATGGTGCGAAACAGTTCCCAGATGTCGGTGGAGGTTTCGAAGTGGTCGCGCCGGTCACCGGGCACATGCACCAGCCGGGCGAGCTTCCAACTTTGTAACTCGCGAATGCTGTTGCTGACGTTGGACCGGGCCACACCCAGGGTGTCCACGATTTCTTCGGCGTGCATGGGCCGACCATTGATGTAGAGCAGCGCGTGGATTTGCGAGACCGTGCGGTTCACGCCCCAGCGCGTGCCCATTTCGCCCCAGTGCAGGACGAACCGTGAAAGGGTGGGTGAGAGGTTCATGGCTGCATTGTCGAGCACTTCTTTTATTTCTGTCAAGACAGAAATAACGTGCGCGCTGCAGCGAGGCAGTCGAGCGGCTTACTTCACCAGCAAGATGCTTCGCACGGGGGCCTGATTCGCCTCCAGCACTTGCCGCACCACAAAGGCTTGTTCAACGCGGTCCAGGGCTTTGCTCAGGTGCTGCATCGCTGCTTGATACCGGGTGGGGCTTGTTGGGCCATTGGTGCGGTCCAGGCGTTCAAGGATTCGGCCGAGCAGGTGCACGGCGGTGAGGTGGGTCAACGGCGCGGTTGGGGTGTGGCGCATTGCATTCATGGTTTCCTTTCCACAGCTTTGGTCAATCGTCCTGGGCTGTCAAAGATGGGTCCAACACAACTTCAATGTAGACCTTGCCTTTGTCGCGCGTTGTCAGATCACAGTCAAACAAAGTGTCGGATAGAACTGACACATCGGGCCTAAGTGCCTGACTCGCCCTGGCCAAGCGAGGGATGGTTATCGAGCCATTTCGCCAGGTCAATCCGGCGTCCGCTGCGGATGTCGATGGCCTCCACGATCCGGCTGATGCGCAAGATGACGTCTTGCTCATCGGCTTCGCGGCGCACGGTGACACTGCGCAGGCCCGGATGAACCGAGATCACGCGCACTGTGGTGTTCTGCAAAACGCCGTTGGTATCAATGTGCATGACGGCCCAGTATTGGTCGCCAGCCGGGTGTGTACCTTCGTCGTGATGATGGAAGATGGCCCGGCCAATGCCCGTCAGGTAAGCCAGCATGCCTGTGCTGGAGGTCGCCGGTTTGTGAGGCTTCATGTCGCGCTCCTGGCTGTCTTGGTGAGTTTCAAGATAGTGGGTGGGGCGCCATGCCAAACCAGCCGGCTGGGACCACTTTGTTTTGTGGGGCGTGTCCTACAAAGGGCTTTGCGGGATCAGACCTCGCGCTGGGGGCTGCAGTGACGACGGCCACCTGAGTTCATGCCTTGTTTGAAGACTGCCTGGCCCGCGGCGACCGCGATGACGAAGAGCTTCAAAATGTGGATGACTGCAGCGGCGTTGGAAGTCATCACCACCAGCCCCGAGCTTGAAAGTGTGGGCATCTTATCGATGGGCATTGGATTTGACACTCCCGCTGAAGGGGGTGCCTGGCACGCGTATTGCCATTAAAAATGCACCTCATCCCCAGTGCCTAAAGGTTCCGCCATGGAAACGATGCAAACTCAGTTCGTCAAGCCCGCCGCCAGGTCTTTGCTGGAGCGGGCGGTTGAGTGGTTGTTGCTGACCGCGCAATTTTTACTGAAAAAAGATCCAGACCTTCGCAGGTAGATTGCCATGCCCATCCCCAGTCAAATGAACCACATTGCTTTTTCTGCGCCGGGCGGGCCGGAAGTGCTGCACTTGGCCACGGCCCTGGTGCCTGAGCCGGCGCATGGAGAGTTGCTCGTTCATGTTGAGGCCGCAGGTATCAACCGACCTGATGTCTTGCAACGCAGCGGGCACTACCCGGTGCCGCCAGGCGCCAACCAGCATCTGGGGTTGGAGGTGGCGGGCGAGGTGCTGGCCGTGGGCAGTGCCGACACAGGTTTCAAGGTGGGCGACAAGGTGTGCGCTTTGACCAATGGCGGGGGCTATGCCACGCACGTCACGGTGCCCGCTACCCAGGCCTTGCCCTGGCCCAAGGGTTATGACGCCATCAAGGCTGCGGCCTTGCCAGAGACCTTCTTCACCGTGTGGGCCAATTTGTTCCAAATGGGGCATTTGAAGTCGGGTGACACCGTGCTGTTGCATGGCGGTGGCAGCGGCATTGGCACCACCGCAACGCAATTGGCGCGTGAGTTTGGCGCCCACCCTTTTGTGACCGTGGGCAGTGAGTCCAAGCGCGATGCCTGTTTGAAGCTGGGTGCCGAGTTGGTCATCAACCACCGTGAGCAAGACTTTCAGCAAGTCATTTCCGAGCACACCCAAGGGCGTGGTGTGGATGTGATCCTGGACATCATGGGCGCTGTCTATTTCACCCGCAATCTGGCTTCCTTGGCCAAGGATGGGCGCTTGCTGCTGCTGGCGTTTCTGGGCGGCACAACGGTCAAGGAGTTCAACCTGGCGCACATCATGGCCAGGCGCCTGAGCATCACCGGGTCGGCCATGCGCCCCAGGACAACGAATGAAAAGGCGCTCATCGCGGCGGAGCTGAAAGCCAAGGTCTGGCCGGTGCTGGAGGCAGGCCGCTGCGCGCCACTTGTCCATGCTGTGTTCCCCTTGGCCAAGGCCGCCGATGCGCACCGCTTGATGGAAAGCAGTGATCACATCGGCAAGATCGTGCTGCAAGTGGGCTGTGCGTGAACGCATGAAAAATCGATTCTGGATGTGGGCTGGTGCAGTGCCGGTTGCCGTGGTGGTGCTTGCGTTGGTGGCGTTCCAGGTGACGGTTCACCGGCTGCATGCCAACATCGAAAAGGCGCTGGGCCCGGGTGCCAGCGTCGGCGCCTTGAAGGTTGGCTGGGCCAGCGTGGAGTTGCGAGACCTGCGTGTTCGGGCCAGTGGCCATGGCTGGCCAGCCGAAGATGAAATGCGCGCCGCCAAGGTCACCGTGGTGCCTGACATGCTCAGCCTGTTCGGCAATGCCTGGCAAGTGCGCAGCGTGACGGTGGAGGGCGCCTACCTGTCCGTGTTGCGCACGGCCGGTGGCAAGCTGCGGGTGCTGCCTGCCTTGTTCGAGCATGCGGGTTTTCCCAGCGATCAGCCGCCCACCGACCACGCAGGCAAACAGGACCCTGCGCCGCACATCGACATCGGGCAGGTGTCCATGGCGGGGGCGCAGTTGGATTTTTACGATGCCAGTGTTCGAAAACCGGCGCACCTCGTCCACATCGACCAACTGGCCATCGAACTGGACCATGTCTCGGTCCCGGCTTTGGACCAGGCCATGCACCTCGATCTGCAAGGCGTGGTCAAAGGCCCGCAACGCGATGGCCGCATCAAGGTGGCAGGCGAGTTCACGCCGGCCACGCACGATGCTCACCTCAAAGGGCAGTTGGCCGGGGTCGATCTGATCGCCTTGCAGCCCTACCTGGTGAAGCTGAACGAAGGAGGTGTGCGCGCGGGCACGCTGGATCTGAGCTTTGACGCAACGGTGGTGAACAACCATTTGCGCGCGCCCGGTGTCATCACCTTGACGGGGCTGGAGTTGAGCAGCGGTGGCGGTTTGTTCAGCACCTTTGCGGGCGTGCCGCGCCGTGCGGTCATCGCTGCCATGAGCGAGAAGGGCCGCATCGAGTTGAAGTTTTCCCTGGATGGCCGGCTCGACGATCCACAATTTTCGCTCAACGAGCAACTGGCGGTGCGGGCTGCGGCAGGCTTGGCCGAATCCTTGGGCGTCAGCCTGACCGGCATGGTCGAAGGCGTGGGCAGTGTGATCAAAGGCCTGTTTGGTCGTTGACAATCGGGTTTTCAATGACCTGAGCTGTTGACCCAAGGAGAAGCCATGACGACGAACTTTGCCACCTGCGACCTTTGCGACGACCACAAGAACGACACCGATGGCGCCTTCCGCGTCTTGCCCCCGGTGTTCAAGGACTATGGCAAGCGCCTGAAGTTCAGCGGCCCGGTCAGCACGGTCAAGTGCTTCGAGGACAACACCCTGGTCAAGGCGGCGGTGGATTCGCCCGGCCTGGGCCGCGTGCTGGTGGTGGATGGCGGTGCATCGCTGCGCCGCGCGTTGGTGGGCGGCAACCTGGGCAAGGCGGCGGCCAAAAACGGCTGGGCCGGCGTGATCGTCGATGGTTGCGTTCGTGATTCGGCAGAACTCGCTGAATGCGACGTGGGCATCCGTGCGCTGGCATTGATGCCTTGGCCCACCGAGAAGCGCAAGGAGGGCCAAGCCGATGTGCCCGTGCAAATTCAAGGCGTGTGGGTGCGGCCCGGTGACTGGCTGTATGCCGATGAGGATGGCATCGTGGTCATGCCCCAGGCCAAGGCTTGATACGCCTGGATGCGGACCGTTATCCGTTTGCGATACCCCTCATCTGGGGTATGCCACATGGTGATAAATTTCCGCAAATGCTAATAGATTAGGGGGATGGACAAACTGAATCTGGCATTGCAGGGAACGCTGGCTGACTACATCAGCTTCATGGACAAGACGGTCGCCAACCGTCAAACCGCTGCAGCACCAGAGTCTCTGCTGGGCCGCCTGAGCATCCTGCCCATGGGCTGGGACATCCTCGACGAATACGGCCTGGACACCTTCTCCAAGCAGATCGTGGGCGCGGTGCTGCCTTGGGCCCAGGCCAAGGACCGGCGTGGTCGCCCACTGGCCGAAGGCGTCAACTTTGGCAGCCAGGACTACTTGTCCTTGTCCAGCCACCCCTTGATCCGCCAAGCCGCCGTGCAGGCCATTGATCAATTGGGTGTGCACGTGGGCGGCAGTGCCGCCTTGATGGGCAACAGCGAAGCCTCGGTGCAGCTTGAATGCGAGTTGGCCGACTGGCTGCACCTGAAGGATTGCTCGTTGTTCCCCACCGGTTGGGCGGCGGGCTATGGCGCCATCCGCGCCTTGGTGCGCGATCGGGATCATGTGGTGATCGACCGCTTGGCCCACGCCTGCCTTCAAGATGGCGCGCGGGCGGCAACTCGACATGTCCACACCTTTGACCACCTGTCGGTCCAGGCCCTGGAGCGCCAACTGATGGCCGTGCGCGAGAACCATCCGTCGGCCGGCATCCTGGTGGTCACCGAGTCGCTGTTCTCGATGGACTCAGATGTGCCTGACCTGAAGGCGCATCAAGAGTTGGCGCACCGCTATCAAGCGACCTTGTTGGTGGATGTGGCGCACGACCTGGGCAGCATGGGGCCCGAAGGTCTGGGCGCCATCCATGAGCAAGGCATGTTGGGCAAGATCGACGTGGTGCTGGGGACCTTCTCCAAAACCTTCGCTTCCAACGGGGGCTTTGTGGCCAGCAATGAGCCGGGCCTGAAGCTGGCGATCCGCTTTGGGTGCGGGCCGCATACTTTCTCGAATGCGATGTCACCGGTGCAGGCGCTGGTGGTGCTCAAGGCGCTGGAGATCGTCCGTTCGGAAGAGGGCGCCGAGCGCCGCCGCCGGCTGCATGCCAACACGGTGGCCTTGCGGGCCAAACTGACGTCCTTGGGGTGTGAGGTGATGGGGGTGCCCAGCGCCGTGGTGCCGGTGCTGATGGGCAGCACCTCGCAATGCCGCATGGTGTCCAGGTTCTTGCTGGCGGGCGGCGCGATTGCCAACGCCGTGGAATACCCGGCGGTACCGCGTGATGCCGCGCGCTTGAGGCTGCAGGTCATGGCCGATCACTCGCCCTCCGACATCGACACTTTTGTGTCCGTGCTGTCGCTGGCCATGCAGGAAGCCGATGCCATGCTGGTCAAGCTGCACTCGGAGAACGATGGCGTGCTGCCTGCGGCGCGACCGCCCGAGGCCACGCCTTTTGCTTCAAACCAGGGTTAGCACTTCCAGCACGCGGTCCAGCCCGCCAGTGTTGATGGCAATCATGGCTTGCTCGCGGACCTTGGGCTTGGCGTGGTAGGCCACGCTCAGGCCTGACACACCCATCATGGGCAAGTCGTTGGCCCCGTCTCCCACGGCGATGGACAACTTGGGATCACAGTGCAGGCGGGCGCACAGGGCCAGCAGGTGCTGCTTCTTGGCTTCGCCATCGACGATGTCGCCCAGCACGCGGCCAGTGAGCAGGCCGCCTTCGATCTCCAGCAGGTTGGAGTGGGCTTCGTGCATGCCCAGGCGCGCCTTGACGCGGTCGGCGAAGAAAGTGAATCCGCCAGACACCAACAGTGTTTGCAGCCCGGCAGCCTTGGCGGCGTTGATCAACTCTGGCGCGCCAGGGTTGATTTTCAGGCGCTGGTCGTAAACCTCTTGCAAGGCTTCGGCGGGCACGCCTTTCAACAAAGCGACGCGCCGTGTCAGGCTGTCCTTGAAGTCGGTGATCTCGCCGCGCATCGCGGCCTCGGTGATGGCGGCCACTTCGGCTTTTTTGCCCACGGCGTCGGCGATCTCGTCGATGCATTCGATGCTGATCAGCGTGGAGTCCATGTCAAAGGCAATGGCCTTGAAGGCGCTGAGCTTCAAAGGCGGGGTGAAGCGTTGGAGGACTAGGCCAGGGGCGTGTTCAGGGGCAAGGCTCATGGATTTGGCGGTTGGGGTGCGGCTGACAGGATTATCAGCCCTGTCTGCCGCACCTCATCCGGGTCAAACCGGCTACTGCCTCATTGTCATTGACGACGTCTTGCCACGGTGACCGCCACGCCCAATCCCGCGAGCATCAGCAGGTAGGCCTGGGGTTCGGGAACCGCCGCCGCGAAGCTCAAGGTCACGTCGAGCGAGGAGTCGCGCACGCCCGTGCCGGTGGCCACGAGCTTGTACGTCCCCGGACCGATTGCACCAGCCAGCGTTGAGTGGGCAAAGCCGCCCAAAACTCCTGCAAAGGCATCACTGGCGACGAGCGTGTTGCTGGAGTCGAACAGATCCAGGTTCACGCCAATCAGGCGCGGGGCGGTTCCGACTGCGGTGGAGATTTCCCAGGCGGCTTCGCCCGTGAAGCTGCCAATGCCTGGGCCCACGGTGAAGGTGATCGACTGGTTGAGCGAGCCAACCTCATCGGTCACCAGGGTGTTGAGCCGAAGGTTGTCACCGGCGGCGAAGGGCGTGGGCAGCACGGCGGCCACGTTCAGCACGTTGAAGTTCACCGGTTTGGTGACAGCGTGCGCATTGGAGACCAACGCACTGCCCACGAGCAGCGCGGCTGGTAACAGCTTGGACAAGGTAAGTTGATTCACATTCACCTCCTGTTTGAAGAAGCCAACGGACAAACCCAAGCCACACCTGCTGCCTGGGCAAGGTACAACTTTTTGATCCTAGCGAGTCAAAACAGGCGGCACCAGTATTCAAACTAGGGATGACGGGCCCTACTTGATGGGCTGCCCCAGCGATTTCAACAAATCGCGCACGTACTGAGCGCGGTCCTTGGGGTCGCTCAATGACTTTTCGACACGTAATTTGTCATTGCCCGCCAGCTTGATGTGCCGGTTCTTTTGCACCAACTCGATGATGCGCAGCGGCTCCACCGGGGCGTTGGCGCGGAAGGTGATGTTGATCAGGCCGGGCGTGGCATCGACCTTCTGCACGCCGTAGGGCTTGGCCTGCACGCGCAAGCGGTGCGTGTCGAACAGCGTTTGCGCCTGCGCGGGCAGCTTGCCGAAGCGGTCGATGATTTCTTCCATCATGGCTTCGATCTTGTCGATGGAATCGGCCGTTGCCACGCGCTTGTAGAGGCTCAGGCGGACATGCACGTCGCCGCAATAGCTGTCGGGCAGCAGGGCGGGGGCGTGCAGGTTGATGTCGGTGCCGCCGCCAAACAGGCCCAGGGGCGACAGCAGGTCGGGCTCCTTGCCCGCCTTGAGTGAACGCACGGCCTCGCCCAGCATCTCGTTGTAGAGCTGGAAGCCCACTTCCATCATGTTGCCGCTCTGGTTGTCGCCCAGCACTTCGCCGGCGCCTCGGATCTCCAGATCGTGCATGGCCAGGTAGAAGCCGGAGCCCAGCTCTTCCATGCTCTGGATCGCCTCCAGGCGCTGCGAGGCCTGCTTGGTGAGGCCTTCCACATCGGGCACCAGCAGGTAGGCATAGGCCTGGTGGTGCGAGCGGCCCACGCGGCCGCGCAACTGGTGCAATTGCGCCAGGCCGAACTTGTCGGCGCGCGCCATGATGATGGTGTTGGCGGTGGGCACGTCGATGCCCGTCTCGATGATGGTGGAGCACAGCAGCACGTTGTAGCGCTGCGCCACGAAGTCGCGCATCACGTGTTCCAGCTCGCGCTCTGGCATCTGGCCGTGGGCAATGGCGATGCGGGCCTCGGGGATCAACTCGCTGAGCTTGTCGCGGCGGTTCTCGATGGTATCGACTTCGTTGTGCAGGAAGTAGACCTGGCCGCCGCGCTTGAGCTCGCGCAGCACGGCCTCGCGGATCACGCCGCTGGACTCTGATCGCACGAAGGTTTTGATGGCCAAGCGGCGCTGTGGCGCCGTGGCGATCACGCTCAAATCCCGCAGGCCTTCCATGGCCATGCCCAAGGTGCGCGGGATGGGGGTGGCGGTGAGCGTGAGCACGTCGATGTCGGCGCGCATGGCCTTGATGGACTCCTTGTGGCGCACGCCGAAACGGTGTTCCTCGTCGATCACCAGCAGGCCCAGGCGCTTGAACTTGACCGACTCGCTCAGCAGCTTGTGCGTGCCGATGACGATGTCGATGGTGCCGTCTTCCAGGCCTTGCATCGCGGCCTTGATCTCCTTGGCGGAGCGGAAGCGCGACATCTCGGCCACCTTCACCGGCCACTGCGAGAAACGGTCGGAGATGTTGTGATAGTGCTGCTCGGCCAGCAAGGTGGTGGGCGCCAGGATGGCCACTTGCTTGCCGCCGGTGACGGCCACGAAGGCGGCACGCAGGGCCACTTCGGTCTTGCCAAAGCCCACGTCGCCACAGACCAGGCGGTCCATGGGGCGGGGGCTGATCATGTCCTGGATGACCGCGTGGATGGCGGCGCGCTGGTCGGCGGTTTCTTCAAAGCCGAAGCTGGCCGCGAAGGCCTCGTAGTCCTGCGCGCTGAAGCGGAAGGCAAAGCCTTCCCGGGCGGCGCGGCGGGCGTACAGGTTGAGCAGTTCGGCGGCGGTGTCGCGCACCTGCTCGGCGGCCTTGCGTTTGGCCTTTTCCCATTGGCCCGAACCCAGGCGATGCAGCGGCGCTTCGTCGGCGCTGACGCCGGTGTAGCGGCTGATCAACTGCAGCTGCGACACGGGCACGTACAGCGTGGCCGCGTCCGCATAGGTCAGGTGCAAAAATTCGGACGGGCCAGTGCCCAGGTCCAGGTTGATCAAGCCCTGGTAGCGGCCGATGCCATGGTTGGCGTGCACGACCGGATCGCCCACATTCAGCTCGGACAGATCCTTGATCAGCGAGTCGACGTCGGTGGTTTGCTCCTGTTTGCGACGGCGGCGCGTGGTGGGCGCGGCGTCGAACAGCTCGGTCTCGGTGATGAACTGCAGGCCGGCGCCTGTCTGTGTGCCATCGCCACCGAGGTCTTGCCAGATGAAGCCGCCCGCGAAGGGCGCCACGGCCATCGCCATGCGGTGGTCGCTGGCCTCGAAGGCCTTCAGTGAATCCACACTGGGCAGGTCGATCTGGTGGTCGCGCAGTAACTCCAGCAGGCTCTCGCGGCGGCCATTGCTTTCGGCGATGACCAGCACGCGCTGCGTGGCGTTTTTCAGGTGCGCTTGCAGCTTGCGCAAAGGCTCTTGCGCATTGCGTTCGGTCGACAAATCGGGCAGAGGGCGGGCCCAGTCAACCGCCTCGTTGCCACGGATGGACAACTGCGCGTGGGCGCCGGCCAGCGCAAAGAAGTTTTCCGTCTTCAGGTACAGCTCTTCGGGCGGCAGCAAGGGTCGCTCGGGGTCGTGCTGCAAAAAGCGATGGCGCTCGCGGGTCTCGACCCAGAACTTGCGCAAGGTCTCGTCCAGCTCGCCATGCAACACCAGCACGGCCTTTTCACCCAGGTGTTCGAAGATGCTGGCGGTCTGGTCAAAAAACAGCGGCAGGTAGAACTCGATGCCACCGGGCACCATGCCGTTGCCGATGTCCTTGTACAGGCGGGCCCGGGTGGGATCGCCTTCGATCTTTTCGCGCCAGCGCTTGCGGAAGGCTGCGCGCGCATCCTCGTCCATCGGGAACTCGCGGCCGGGCAGCAGGCGCACTTCGGGCACGGGGTAGAGGCTGCGCTGGCTGTCGGGGTCGAAGGTGCGGATCGAGTCGATCTCGTCGCCGAACAGGTCAACCCGGTAGGGCACCAACGAGCCCATGGGGAACAGGTCGATCAGGCCACCGCGCACCGCGTATTCACCGGGCGAGACGACCTGGCTGACGTGGGTGTAGCCGGCCAGGGTCAATTGCGATTTGAGCGCGGCCTCGTTGAGCTTTTGCTTTTGCTTGAAATGGAAGGTGTAGGCGGCCAGGAAAGAGGGCGGCGCCAGGCGCGTCAGGGCTGTGGTGGCGGGCAGCAGCACCACGTCGACACCGGTGTCAGCGGCCACACCTTGCTGCACGCGCCACAGGGTGGCCAGCCGTTCCGAGATCAGATCCTGGTGGGGCGAGAACGTGTCGTAGGGCAGCGTTTCCCAGTCCGGGAAGATGGCGCAGCGCAAGTCGGGCGCGAAGAACGCCATCTCGTCCATCAAGCGCTGGGTGTCCGCCGGGTCGGCGGCGATCAGCGCGGTCACGTGGCCTTCCGCCTTGCGGGCCTGGGCAAACTGGGCGATCAACAGCGCATCGGCAGAGCCCAGCGGGCGGGGCACGGTGTAGCGTTTGCCAATGGCGATGGAGGGGAGCTTGAGCGAGGGCAACATGGGCAGCGCGAGAATGACAAAGCGCCCGGCGGCGGGCTGCGGCCGGGCGTTGATCTGAAAGAAGCTTGATTGTAGGTGGGCGACAATCACGCATGTCCAGCCCTACGCCCTTGACCTTTTCCTCGCACGATTTTCAGCCGCGCTGTTTTGCGTTGGTGCCTTGCGCGGGTGTGGGGGAGCGTGCCGGGGTGGGCGGGCCCAAGCAATACCACCCCGTGGCGGGGCAGTCCGTGGTGGGCCACACCCTGGCGGCTTTGGCGGCGGTGCCACGTTTAGACGCCACTTTGGTGGTGCTGTCACCCCACGATGCGGTGTTCGAGCAGCATGTGCCCGGGTTTGATGGCGACCGTGCCTGGGTGGCTCGGGTGGGTGGTGCATCGCGCGCCGAAAGCGTGGCGAATGGCCTTGAAGAACTGCTGGCCCGTGGTGCCCAGCCTCACGACTGGGTGCTGGTCCACGATGCGGCCCGTTGCCTGATCCAGCCTGAGTGGATCAACCGTTTGATCGATGAGTGCCAAGACGATGAAGTGGGTGGCCTGCTGGCGCTGCCGGTGGCTGACACGCTGAAGGCCTCGCTCACGGGTTCAAGCGGCGAACCACGTGCCCAGGGCACGGTGGACCGCGCCGCCAAGTGGTCAGCCCAAACGCCGCAGATGTTCCGCCTGGGGCTGTTGCGTCCCGCCTTGATCGCGGCTTTGGTCGACCCTCAGACCGCAGCGACCATCACCGACGAAGCCAGCGCCATTGAGGCCTTGGGCCACTCGCCGCGCCTGGTGCTGGGCGCGTTCGAGAACCTCAAGCTCACTTGGCCGGGCGATTTCGCGCTGGCCGAACGCCTTTTGGCGACACGGCCGGCACCACGGTGACCGAAGGGTTGGCGGCTTCCTTGAAGGCCGCGGCCACGATGGGCTTGGCCCAATCGGGCGTGCTGGCCAGGGCGGTCGCCTGCAAAGGCGCGGCCACGCGCCCAGGTTCGCCCAAACCTCGCTGAGCCCCTTGCCAATGCAACACCAGTCGGGGCTGCGGTGCCATACCAGCCTGGGGATCGGCCTCCACCGTGTTGTCGTACACACGAAGTTCGGTCAGGTGAGGTAACAGTTGGATCAACTGCAGGCGGCTTTGGTCAAAGCGCCGGCGAATATCTACCTCGGGGATGTCGTGTCCGCCCTTGGCCACCCGGGCCTTGACCCGGGCAATGTGGTGGTCGGCGCTGAGCAGGCCCACGTACCACAGGCGCACTTCAACGCCCTGCAAGGCGGCCTCTTCCAGCAAACGCGTGAAGCTGCGTCCGCCCAGCGTGGTCTCGAAGTTGTAATCCAGCTTTTGCGCGATGGCTTGCTGCAGCAGGCGCTTGCCCTCGTGCCACGCGGCGCTGTTGGCTTGCGTGGCGCTCAGGTGCGGCTGCGCACGGCGAATGGCCGCGGCGGCTTCGTCGGGATTGAAATAGTGGCCCCCACGGCGGCGGATGTTGGCGCCACCAATGCTGCTCTTGCCGGCACCGTTGGTGCCCGCCAGAACAAAAATGCGGGGGACGTGGGCAGTTGATGCCACGGCAGGATCTCTCTGAATTTTTTATAAGACAGCACCACGGTGTGTCCGTGTGCTGGGTTGCGTCAATAAAGGCGCATCAAAGGCGTGTCGATGTGGCGTACGCCACTGCAGCCTGGCCCAGTTCATCGGGGGGCGCATCAAAGGCGTCCATCAAGGCATCGCGCGACGCCGAGGTCTGCATGCGCTGCAAAAGGTGATCGAATTCTTGCGTCAAACTGTCCAGCGGCTGGTGTTGGCCATCCAGCAAGGCTTGGTAGGCGTCCATGGACAGCACGATGGCGGTGGGGCGATCACGTTTGGTGATCGCCACCATGCCTTGGCTGGAAGCCGTGTCGAGCACCAGCCCAAAGCTGTTTTTAGCCTCGGTGGCCGAAAACTCGGGGACTTCCACGTGTTCGCCACGGTGGTTGCGCAAGGTCAGTGCGGTCATGTTGGACGCCTCATGCAAACATGCTTTGATCGTTTTTCAACGATTGATTTGGCTATTTTAGCCATTTCGTCCAAAATGTCCAGTCCTGAAGGCCAAAATGGCCAATCCGCCCAAGGCGTACAGCGCCAGGGTTGATGGTTCTGGCACGTTCGAGGCCCAAACGGCCTGCTGGCCCGAGTTGGCCATGGTGGCGTTGATCCAGCTCTTGTAGTTGGCTACCTGGACGAAAGCCGAGCCCTCCGAGGCCCCAGTGGTGTCGTTGATCAGGGCGGCCGAGGCAATGCCCAGGAGCAGTGAGCCGGCACTGTCACTCACCGCGCCTTTGAAGAGGGCGCTGCCGCTGTCCCCACCTTGCAAGTAGGCTTGGCCATTGGTGATGATCCAGTTCACGGTGGAGGTGACGTTGTTCTCGGTGTTGGTGGTGATGGCGCCAGAGGCCAGCGTGGTGGCGAACCCGTTGGGCTCTTGGGTTTGTGCCGTGACCATGGTCAGCGTGCCCAGCGAGGCCGCCTGGTTGTTCTTGATCACCTGGTCATTGAGGATGGGCGTGGCCGTGCCCAGCGAGGTGGACAGGTGCACCAAGGCGATGTCGTTGTTGGGAAACGCCGCGCTGGAGAAAGTGTAGACCGCATCGATCAGCGACGCGCCGCCCAGCGAGTCGAAACTGCTCGCGCCCAACGTCAGCGCATTGGCCACGTGGGCAGCGGTCAGCACCCAATTGTCGGCGATGAGCACACCGGAGGCGCTGCCCAACTCACCCACCGCGCTGAAGCTGCTGGTGTTGGTGCCGTTGACGATGGCGTGGGCTGACGAGGCGCACCAAAGCGCCGTGGCAAAGGCGCATGACAACAGGCGGAGGGGTGGTTGGTGGTGCTTCATCTGGTGTTTCTGATGGGTAGGTTAGTGGGCATTTTCTTCATGCACCGACTTTGGCTGAAGCACGTTATCCCGAGGCTCCAGCCACTTTTACCTTTCTTCATGAATCCGTGTCACCACGAGACCTCTTGCTCCGGACTGGCCTTGATGCGGTGAATCGACAAGTCTGCACCGTCAAATTCCTCTTCCTGCGACAGCCTCAAGCCCAGTACCTTGTTCAGCACCCCATAGACAATCACGCTGGACACCAGGGCAAAGCCCACCACCAGCGCCGTTCCCAGCACCTGCGCACCCAGGTGCACGCCACCCATGCCGCCCAGGGCCTTCTGCCCGAAGATGCCCGCCGCGATGCCGCCCCAGGCGCCGCACAACCCGTGCAGCGGCCACACGCCCAGCACGTCGTCAATCTTCCATTTGTTCTGTGTCAGCGTGAACATGAACACGAAGATGGCGCCAGCAATCGCACCCACGGCCAAGGCGCCTGCAGGGTGCATGACGTCCGATCCCGCGCACACGGCCACCAGCCCAGCCAAGGGGCCGTTGTAGACGAAGCCGGGATCGTTCTTGCCCAGCAAGGCCGCCACCAAAGTGCCGCCCACCAGGGCCATCAGCGAATTCACCGCCACCAGGCCCGAGATCTTGTCGATGGTCTGAGCACTCATCACATTGAAGCCGAACCAGCCCACCGCCAGGATCCACGAACCCAGGGCCAGGAAAGGGATGCTGGAAGGCGGGTGGGCCGACATGCCGCCGTCCTTGCGGTAGCGGTTGCGCCGCGCGCCCAGAATCAGCACCGCAGGCAGCGCAATCCAGCCACCAAAGGCATGAACCACCACCGAGCCGGCAAAGTCATGCATGGGCCCGCCCGTGACGCTTTCAATCCACGTTTGAAAACCGAACTTGTTGGCCCAGACAGCGCCTTCGCACAAGGGATACAGCAGGCCGACGATCACGGCCGTGGCCAGCATCTGCGGGTGGAACTTGGCCCGCTCGGCGATGCCGCCCGAAATGATGGCGGGGATGGCCGCGGCAAAGGTCAGCAGGAAGAAAAACTTGACCAGTTCGTAGCCATTCTTCTGCGCTAACACCTCGGCGCCGCTGAAAAAGTCAACGCCATAGGCCACCGTGTAGCCCACGAAAAAATACGCGATGGTGGACACGCAAAAGTCCACCAGGATCTTGACCAGGGCATTGACCTGGTTCTTGCCGCGCACCGTGCCCAACTCCAGAAACGCAAATCCGGCGTGCATGGCCAAAACCATGACCGCGCCCAGCAGGATGAACAGCGCATCCGTGCCTTGTTTCAATGACTCCATGAGATGCCCAAATTCGAAGTGAATTGAAGAAGAAAAACCGCACCGACTTGGGGTCGAATGCGGCAGTTGAATCAAGTTACGCACCAATAAAAGCAAAAAATGGGCCTGTTTGGTGTGCCAATGTTCTGTTGTTGTGCGTTTCATTTGCCCTGTTTTGGGGCAAATGGCCGTGCGACTAGGTGCCCTGCATTCGGCGTGGAACCAGTTTGGTGCATTGAAGGGAGCGAACAACTTGTCCAACTGTCCAACGGCCCGCTGCTGGCTGGGCTCAAAATAGAGCTCGCCTGACAAACCAAGGCTTGCCAAGAGGACTGACATGACGATTCGAGTTGGAGAGGGTTGGGACACGCACGCGCTGGTCATCGGGCGGGCTTTGATCCTGGGCGGCGTCACCATTGAGCACACCCATGGTTTGCTGGGCCATTCCGATGCCGATGCGCTGCTGCACGCCATCACCGACGCTGTGTTGGGCGCGGCGGGCTTGGGCGACATTGGCCGCCATTTTCCCGACACGGACCCCACCTTCAAGGGCGCTGACTCGGTGGTCTTGTTGCAGGAGGCCGTTCGACGGGTGGCGCAGGCCGGTTGGGTGGTGGGCAACGTGGACAGCACCATCGTGGCCCAGGCGCCCAAGATGGCACCTCATATCCCGGCCATGCGAGAGCGAATTGCCACCGCACTGGGTGTGAGCGTTGACGCGGTCAACGTCAAAGCCAAAACCGCTGAAAAAATGGGCCCGGTGGGTGAAGGCCGGGCCATTGAGGCCCGAGCCGTTTGCCTACTTTTGAAGGCGGCTTAGTTGAATCAAGGCGCCCGCTTCAGCCTGATTTGAGCGACCAGGCCACCGCCTGGGGCATTGCCCAGGTCCAGTTGTCCGCCCATGCGCTGAAGCGCTTTCTCCACGATCGCCAGGCCCAGCCCGGCCCCCGTGGCCGCTGTGCGCGCGGCATCGCCCCGGAAAAACGGGGTCGTCAGCTGCGCCAGCTTTTCTGCGGCCACGCCCGGACCATGGTCACGCACCGTCAACAACACCCACGATCCTGAGCGCGTGTAGCTGACCTCGACATTGGCCACGCCCGTGTAGGTATTGCGGCCATAGCGGCGGGCATTCTCGAACAGGTTGGTCAGCACCCGGCCCAGCTCGGTCTCATCCGCCATCACCTTGGTGTCGATGGGCAACTTGGCCCCGATGCGGATGCGCTTGGTGTCGCGGAACTGGCTGATCGCCTTGTCCACCACCGACGACACATGCACCGGCACCAGCGTGACGTCACCTGGCCGCGCGTAGTCCATGAACTTGTCGATGATGGCGTCCAGCTGGTCGATGTCGGCCGCGATGTTGCGCTTGGCTTCTTCATCGACCACGCTCATCTCTGCTTCCAGGCGGATGCGGGCCAGCGGCGTGCGCAGGTCGTGCGAAATGCCGGCCAGCATCACCGCGCGGTCTTCGTCCACCTTGGCCAGCTCGCGCGCCATGCGGTTGAAGCCCTGGTTCACCTCGCGGATCTCGCGTGTGATCATGGACTCGTCGAGCACCGAGTCGTATTCACCCTCGCGGATGCGGCTGGCGGCGAACGACAGTTCTTTCAGCGGCTGGTTGATCAACCGGGCAATCGTGGCCGACCCCAAAATCGTGGCGATGAAGGCAATACCCACCCAGATGAACCATGTGCGCCCGGTCATGGGCTCGATGCGCGAGGTGTCGGCTTGCAACCAGTAGTTGTCCCGCTCAATCTGGAAGCCGACCCACAAGCCTGGCACGCGGTTCACGCTGCTGGCCACCACCGTGGTGGGCCCCAGCCGTGAGCGCAACTCCTTGCCGATCGCATTGGTGAAACGGTTGACTTCAAACGGCTCGAACTGATCCGACGGTTCCCGCGCCTTGAGCGCGATCGACTCTTGCTCGGACATGGTCTTGATCAGCGTGACCCGGTTGATGCTGTCGGCGTAGCGCAAGGCTGCGCGAGACAAGTTGACCAGACTGGCCACTTGCTGTGCGGCTTGCACTGTGCGCGGCTCGAACTCCAGGGCCTTGAAGGTTTGAACCCAGGCCACGATGCCCAAGGTCAGCAGCAGGGCCAGAAGGATGAACGTCCGCCAGAACAGACTGAGTGCGAAACGATTTCTACGCATGCGCCACCATCAAGCCCCACCGTCCGGCACGAACACATAACCCACGCCCCAGACCGTCTGGATGTAGCGGGGCTGTGAGGGATCGGGCTCGATCATCTTGCGCAGGCGCGAGATCTGCACGTCCAGGCTGCGGTCGAAGGGCTCGAACTCGCGGCCACGGGCCAGTTGCGCCAGCTTGTCGCGCGACAGCGGTTGGCGCGGGTGGCGCACCAGCGCCTTGAGCATGGAGAACTCGCCAGTGGTCAGCGCCAGGGGCTCGCCTTCCTTGCTCAAGCGGCGCAAGGCCAGGTCGAACTCGAAGGGGCCGAACTGCACGGTTTGCGCTTCCTTGGCCGGGGCGCCGGGCGCCTCGGGGGCAGGGCGGCGGCGCAGCACGGCATGGATGCGGGCCAGCAATTCACGCGGATTGAAGGGCTTGGGCATGTAGTCGTCGGCGCCCACTTCCAGGCCCACGATGCGGTCCACGTCCTCGACCTTGGCGGTCAGCATGATGATGGGGGTGCTGTCGTTGGCAGCACGCAGGCGGCGGCAGATGGACAGGCCATCTTCGCCGGGCAGCATCAGGTCCAGCACGATCAGGTCGACGGTTTCTCGGGTCAGCAGGCGGTTGAGCGCTTTGGCGTCTTCGGCCAGCAAGACCTCGAAGCCTTCCTGGCTGAGGTAGCGGCGCAGCAGGTCGCGGATGCGGGCGTCGTCGTCCACCACCAGAATGCGATCTGGGCGTTGGGTGTTCGCTGTGGTCATCCGTCTCTCCTCGGAATTTGTAACAAGCCGGGATTGTGCGCACTTTGCACACGCAAAAACCGGTGCCCTGACCCCTTGTTACAAATCTTGCGCTCTTGGGGCTAGGGCGTCAAGTGGGGGCTTGACAGCTTCTTGAAAGCCCTGGGTCAGCGCGGGCGAGCCCTGCCGCGTTAGATTGCATGACCCTTTGGCGGCGGACTCTGTTCCGTTGGCCTGATTCAAAAAAACCATGTTGCTAGGAACCCTCATGACTCGTTATTCGGTCCCCATGTTGTTGAGCTCGGCTGTGTTGGCTGCCAGCGTGTCCCTGGCGCACGCAGAACCCCTGCGGGCCAATGTGGTCAGTTTCCAGACCACAGCCACCCAGGAGGTCACGCAGGACCTGTTGGCGGTCACTTTGCAGGCCAACCGCGAAGGTGCCCAGGCTGCTGAAGTGCAAAGTGGGCTCAAGCAAGCCTTGGACGCGGCCTTGACCGAAGCCAAGCGCTCTGCCCAGGCGGGTGCCATGGAGGTGCGCACCGGCTATTTCGCGATCAATCCGCGTTATGGCACCAACGGCCGCATCAATGGTTGGCAAGGCACGGCGCAACTCGTGCTGGAAGGCACGGACACCACGCGCATTTCGCAGACTGCGGGCAAGCTGAATCAACTCAATGTGGTGAACGTGAGCTACGGCCTGTCAAGGGCCCTGCGTGAGCAGCACGAGTCGGCGCTCACCGCTGATGCCATCACCCGTTTCCGCAACCGTGCGGGCGAGTTGGCCAAGAACTTTGGTTTCACCGGCTACTCGCTGGGCGAAGTCAATGTCCAGACCGGCGAGCCCGGGTTTCAAGGCCGTCCGATGATGATGTCCATGCGCGCCAAGGGGGCCGATGTGGCCGAAGCTGCTTTGCCTGTCGAGCCGGGCAAAGGCGTGCTCACCGTGACTGTGTCAGGTCAGGTGGTTTTGAGCAAGTGAGGTGCAGGGGTGGCCTCGAGGGCGGGCTGATCGCGCCACAGGCCACCCTTGAGCGTCTGGTGTGGCCGAAAGTGCGTCTTGTAGGCCATCTTGCGGCTCTGCTCGATCCAGTAACCCAGGTAGACGTGCGGCAGGTTCAACTGCTGTGCCTGGTCGATCTGCCACAGCACGCTGTAGGTGCCGTAGCTCTTGTTGGCTTCGGGCTCGTAGAAGGTGTAGACCGCTGACAGGCCGTCGTTGAGGATGTCCAGGATCGACACCATCTTGAGGGTGCCCTGGGCCTGGCCGTCCTGTGCGGGCTCGCGGAACTCCACCAGCCGCGAGTTGACCCGGCTTTGCAGCAGGAACTGCGTGTACTGATCGACCGAGTCGTGGTCCATGCCGCCGCCTTTGTGACGGCCAGCCTGGTAGCGAAGGTAGAGCTGGTAGTGCTCGGGCGTGAAGCACAGGCGCAACACGCGAGCCTCCAGGCCTTGATGCGATTTCCAGGCCCGCAACTGGCTGCGGCTGGCCACAAAGCGCTCCACCGGGATCCGCAAAGGCACGCAGGCCTGGCAGCCATCGCAATACGGGCGGTAGGTGAACATGCCGCTGCGCCTGAAACCGCTGGCCACCAAGCCAGAGTACACGTCGGCGTTGATCAGGTGACTGGGCGTGGCGACCTGTGAGCGTGCCACCTTGCCATCCAGGTAGCTGCAAGGGTAGGGCGCCGTGGCATAAAACTGCAAGGAGGCCAGTGGGAGGTCTTTGAGGTGCGTCACGCTGCCAAATCCAGGTGGGACCAGAATGAATCATCATAGGCCCAAACCGCAGGCCCTCTGAGGTCGACAACCCCCCTCAAATGAGCCTCGAATTCAGCGCGCGGCCAGGTGCGCCCGCCCAGTGAGGCCAGGTGACTGGTGCGCTGCTGGCAATCGATGACGGTGATGCTGTGAGCACGGCAAAAGCACACCAACGCGGACAGTGCAATCTTGGAGGCATCGGCCTGCCGGGTGAACATCGACTCGCCGTAAAACATCTGGCCCAGACCGATGCCGTACAGGCCGCCCACCAATTGGCCATCCACCCACGTTTCGAACGAGTGCACCTGGCCGGCGGCATGCCAGCGCTTGTAAGCGGCCTGCATGGCGGGCACGATCCAGGTGCCGTTCTGGCCTTGGCGTGGCGCGTTGGCGCAGGCCTCGATGACCTGGTCGAAAGCACTGTCGATGCGGATTTCGCAACCCGGTGTGCGCAGAAACTTGCCGATGGTTTTTCGCAAGGATCTGGTCAACTTGAACTCGTCCACCGGCAGCACCATGCGCGGGTCAGGCGTCCACCAGAGGATGGGTTGACCTTCGCTGAACCAGGGAAAGATGCCGTGGCGGTAGGCGTCGGTCAGGCGAGCCACACTCAAATCGCCGCCAGCGGCCAGCAGGCCGGGTGCGTCGGTGTCGGCACCCCAGGCGTTGTCGGTATCGGGAAACGGGTCAAGCGCGTTAAGCCAAGTGATCATGGTCCCTGAGCATACGCAATCCATCAACAGACGAAAAAAAGCCCGATGGCGAACCACCGGGCTTAAGGGTACCTTGAACGAATTTCAGGAGGTACCGAGGAGACAACCTTTCAGCGAGTGCCGTTGTGGTGCAACAGCCTCTCTCGGATCGGGTGCCGAAAGCCAAAGTCAAGGCATTGGCTTTCGGGCTGCACCTTGTGACTGATCAGGCAGCCTTGCGGGGCTTGGCCGTGGCAGCTTGGGTGGCCTTGACGGCGGTGTTGGAGATGGCCTGGAAGTTGGCTTCGGCCACGTCGGCGGCTTGCTTGGCAGCCTTGTGCACCGAGTCAAACGCGTTGTTGGCAGCGGCCACGGCCGACTTCACCAACACCACGGCGTTTTCAGTGCCAGCGGGTGCGTTCTTCACGGCGTTGTCCACCACGGACATGAATTTCTTCTGGGCTTCGGACATCTGGCCTTCGGCAACCTTGCTGACTTCAGCGCTCGTGCTGGAGGCGATGTCATACAGGTGACGGCTGTAAGCAGCGGCCTTTTCGGCGGACGGTTGCAGCAGGCTGGTGTTCAGGGCCAGCAGTTCCTGGGCGTCTTTCACCGACAGGACAGCCTTGGTGTGCTCGGACACTTCATCCAGCGTGGCCTTGGCCACTTGCAGGTTGAGTTCAACCAGTTTTTCCACGCCTTCAAAAGCCTTTTGGCCCAGATCCATCAGGGTGGCGATGTTGGCTTTGTGGTTGGCCATGAGTTGTTCAGCGGTCAGCATGTCATATCTCCGTAAGATTGATGGGTTAAGTCGCTGCGCTAGGTACCCAAACTTCATTGCTGCGCTGCAACATGCCCCCAAGTATATGGATCTGTGACCACTTTGCAAGTAGTTTTTTGTGCGGTGCAGCAAAAGGTCGATGAAAGCTTGGTTTTTTGAGCTTTCGGCAGGGGCGCTCGTGGCTTGGCCTACACTTGGCGTCCTCGAATCCTCACACTCCTGATCGATTAATCATGAGCCTGCTGCTAGTCCCCCCCGGTGCCAAGGCACCCGATGCGTTCAACGTCATCATTGAAATCTCGGCCAATTCCGATCCGGTCAAGTACGAAGTCGACCATGAAACTGGGGCGCTTTTTGTCGACCGTTTCATGGGCACCGCGATGCACTACCCGTGCAATTACGGCTACGTTCCCCAAACCCTGGCCGATGACGGCGATCCGGTCGATGTGCTGGTCGTGACGCCTTTCCCGCTGCCTCCGGGCGTGGTCGTGGCCTGCCGCCCCCTGGGCATCCTGAAGATGGACGACGAAGCCGGTGGCGACTCCAAGCTCGTGGCCGTGCCCACCGAAAAGATCTTGCCGATGTATTCCAAGATCAAGTCGACGGACGACCTGCCCGAACAACTGCTCAAGCAGATTCAGCATTTCTTTGAGCACTACAAGGATCTGGAACCCGGCAAATGGGTGAAGGTCATTGGCTGGGCTGGCATTGATGATGCTAAGGCTGAAGTCACCCAAGGCATTGCCAACTACACCAAGAAGCACGCCTGATTTTTCAATCAAGCCTGTGTAAAAAACCGCCGAGCCTGTGAAGGCTTTGGCGGTTTTTTGTTGGCTGGCCTGACTGTCTAATCGAGCCGCTTGATCACCTTGGCCAGGGTTGAGGCAATCTGGTCGATCTGGCCGTCGTTGATGATCAATGGCGGCGAGATGGCGATGTTGTCGCCCGCTGCGCGCACCAGCACGCCTTCTTCCCAGCAACCCAGGAAGGCTTCAAACGCCCGGCGCCCGGGGGCCGCGCCTGCCCGGGGGGCGAACTCAACCGCGACAACCGCGCCCGTGTTGCGGATGTCCACCACGTGGGGCAGGCCTTTGAGGGCGTGGAAGGCCTCTTCAAACTTGCCCTCCAATTGCGCGCCCCGGGTCAGCAGGCCTTCCTCTTCATAGGTGTCCAGCGTGCCGTGGGCGGCGGCGCAGGCCATGGGGTGGGCCGAATACGTGTAGCCGTGTGGCAGCTCGATGGCGGCTGGCGGGCCCTGCATGAAGGTGTCGTGGATGCCTTGCTTGGCGAACACGGCGCCCATGGGGATCACGCCATTGGTGATGCCTTTGGCGGCCGTCAGCAGATCGGGCGTCACGCCATAGTGCTGTGCCGCGAAAGGCGATCCCAAGCGACCAAAGCCCGAAATCACCTCGTCAAAAATCAGCAGGATGCCGTGCTTGTCGCAGATGTCGCGCAGGCGTTGCAGGTAGCCCTTGGGTGGCAGCAGCACGCCGGTCGAGCCTGCCATGGGTTCCACGATGACGGCGGCGATGGTGGACGCGTCGTGCAGGGTCACCAGGCGCTCCAGGTCATCGGCCAGTTCGGCACCGTGCTCAGGTTGGCCTTTGGTGAAAGCGTTGCGGGCCAGGTCATGGGTGTGGCGCAAGTGGTCCACGCCGGTGACCAGGTTGCCGAACAGTTTGCGGTTGGGCCCCAGGCCACCCACCGCAGTGCCGGCAAAGTTGACGCCGTGGTAGCCCCGTTCACGCCCGATCAGGCGAGTGCGGTGGCCCTCGCCGCGCAGGCGGTGGTAGGCGATGGCGATTTTCAGGGCCGTGTCCACGGCCTCGGAGCCCGAGTTGGTGAAGAACACCTTGTTGAGACCTTCAGGCGTCAACTTGACCAGCCGTTCGGCCAGCGAGAACGCCAGAGGGTGGCCCATCTGGAAGGGGGGCGCGTAATCCATCTCCGCCACCTGGTGAGCAATGGCCTCGACGATGCGGGGGCGGGCATGGCCTGCATTGACGCACCACAGACCCGAGGTGCCATCCAGGATTTCACGGCCCTCAGGCGTCCAGTAGTGCATGCCCTTGGCCTTGGCCAACATGCGGGGTGACTGTTTGA
>Ga0209841_1000036_pt1 | contig 30187 bp, 27 predicted proteins | sample GWRWT4_30Apr14_FD_187185 | JGI IMG/M metagenome (GOLD analysis project Ga0209841, IMG submission 187185) | Sand microcosm microbial communities from a hyporheic zone in Columbia River, Washington, USA - GW-RW T4_30-Apr-14 (SPAdes) (version 2) | ecosystem: Engineered > Artificial ecosystem > Sand...
CGGGCGGCTGCGGAACTCGCCCTTCGGGCTCAAACAGTCCTCGCCGACCCCTCGCGTTGCGAGGGGCAACCCGCCGCGGCCTGCGCGCCTCGCCGCCCCCGAAGTCGCCCCGCCCGCCTCCGCCTCATCCCTGATCGCCCCGCTGGTGGCGTGGCACGGTTTGGGGCTGTGGCATGCCAATGGGGTGGCGTTTAAAGCGGTCGTGCAGATGGTGCCCGTGACGCCGTGGTGGCCTACCACCCACTGCAACCGTGGCAGGCCACCAGCGGGGCGAAAAAGGGCTGGGGCGGTCTCCGGCGGGGCGCCTGGCTTGGTGCTGAGAAGCGCAGTGCCGAGGTGGGCGTGCGCAGCACGCATCAACATCTGACCGGCCGTGGTTGTTTGAACGAAGCGGCCAAAGGCCGCGCAGTGAGTTCCACGGCCCCACTTCGGCACGAGCATCGCAAGGCAGTCCCGCTAACAGCGGGACCACCAAGCTGAAGCCCTGCCGGAGACCGCCCCAGCCCGCGCCCCGCGCTGCCAGCACAAAGCCCCTAGCCAAAAAACGCCGCTTCAATCTCCGCCGGCAACGGCTGCCCCGTCAACCAGGCCCTTTCCAACACATGCCAATAGTGCCGATAACTGGCCCGATCGTGCAAAACGCTGCGGTACGACGTGGGCGCCCAATGCGCCTGCTGAGCGGACGTCAAAATGGCCACCGCATCATCCACCTCGGCCGCCACCGGCGCGAACGCATCCACGATCACCGGGATCTGATCCGGGTGGATGCTCCACATCCGCGTGTAGCCCAACTCGCGCGAGGCGCGCTCGGCCGCCACGCCCAAGGCCCTCGCATCCTTGAACTCGGTGACCACGCAATGCGATGGCGTGATGCGCGCCGCATGGCAGGCGGCCGCGATCTCCAGCTTGGCGCGCAGCACCAGCGGATGGTGAAACTGGCCCTGCGCACTCATGGCCGAAGCAGGGATGGCGCCCCGGTGCTCCGACACGAAATCCATCAGCCCGAAAGACAGCGACTCCACCCCCGGCAAGGCCGCGATGGCCGCCACCTCCTGCAGCGCATGGTGCGTCTCGATCAGCACATGCACCGGCACGATGTGCCCGACGCCATGCTTCAGCCGCGCCGCCTTGATGGCCTCGACCGCCCGTTTCGCTTCCTCTTCGCCCGCCACCTTGGGCACCATCAGGTAAGCCAGCCGAGGGCCTGCCTGCTGGATCAAAGTCTGGATGTCGTCTTCGAAACGTGGGTGGCTGGGCGCATGAACCCGCGCCCCCACGCGGCCGCAGGCATTGGCCGGGCTGGTGAGCAACTCGGCCACCAGCAAGGCCTGTTCGTGCTCACCGCCCACGGGCGCGCCATCTTCCAGGTCCAGCGTCACGTCGAACACCGCTCGGCCATCGGTCTTCTCGGCCATGTCAGCTTGCAGCGCCAGGCTCTTGCGCATGCGGGCCTCCACGCCCGCGTAGTGATCACACACCGGCAGGTTGGGGGAGCGTTGCTCGGCGCCAAACAGGGCCAAGCGTGGGTGGATGGTGCTGAGTGTTGACAAGGCGGCGTCCTCTCTGCTTTCTGAAAGCCAAGGCATGCAAACGCAAGCCCGTGGCCATTGTCCTCTTGTCGCCCCAAGCCATCAACCGGCCAACTTGGTTTTCAAGGCGGCGCTTTCACGTAGGATGCGTCCACCTCATGAGTCAAACCACCTTCGATCACATCATCATCGGCGCTGGCACGGCCGGTTGCCTGCTGGCCAACCGCCTGTCCGCCGATCCCTCGTCCCGAGTCTTGCTGATCGAAGCCGGTGGCAAGGACGACTACCACTGGATCCACATCCCGGCGGGCTACCTGTACTGCATGGGCAACGCCCGCACCGACTGGCTTTACCGCACCGAGCCCGAGCCCGGCCTGAATGGCCGCAGTCTGGCCTATCCACGTGGCAAAACGCTGGGCGGCTCGTCCAGCATCAACGGCATGATCTACATGCGTGGCCAGGCCCGCGATTACGACCATTGGGCCGAGCTCACCGGCGACGACAGCTGGCGCTGGGACCAGGTCCTGCCCTATTTCAAACAGCACGAAAACCACCACCAGGGGCTGGATGATCTGCACGGCGCCACCGGCGAATGGCGGGTCGAAAAGCAGCGCCTGCGCTGGGATTTGCTCGATGCCATCGCCCTGGCCGCGGAGCAGGCCGGCATTCCCGCCACCCAGGATTTCAACCGTGGCTGCAACGAAGGCGTGGGCTACTTCGAGGTGAACCAACGCAAGGGCCTGCGCTGGAACGCGGCCAAGGCCTTTCTACGCCCAGCCTGCTACGACCGCCTCAATTTCGAGATGTGGACCCATGCTCAAGTTGCACGCCTGGTGATCGAGGTACAGCCCGACGGCACGCAACGCTGCACGGGCGTGCAGGTCTGGAACGGCCACGAGATGGTCACCGCCACCGCGAGCCGTGAGGTGATCCTCAGCGCTGGCAGCATCGGCTCCCCACAAATCCTGCAACTGTCGGGCATCGGCCCTGGTGATGCCTTGCGCCAGCAAGGCCTGTCTGTGCTGCACGAGTTGCCCGGCGTGGGCGCCAACCTGCAAGACCACCTGCAGATCCGCAGCGTGTTCAAGGTGCATGGCGCCAAAACCCTCAACACCATGCTCCAAAGCCATTGGGGCAAAGCCCGCATTGCCCTGGAATACGCGCTCAACCGAAGCGGCCCCATGAGCATGGCGCCCAGCCAGTTGGGCGCCTTCACGCGCAGCGATCCGTCGCAGCCACACCCCAACCTGCAGTACCACGTTCAGCCCTTGAGCCTGGACGCCTTTGGTCAGCCTTTGCATGACTTTGGCGCCTTCACCGCCAGCGTGTGCAACCTCAACCCGAGCAGTCGTGGCACGGTCCGCATCACCAGTCCACGCTTCGAAGACGCCCCTGCCATCGCACCCAATTACCTGAGCACCCCGCAAGACCGCCAAGTGGCCGCCGATTCCCTGCGCGTCACGCGCCGCATCGTGGCCCAGCCCGCTTTGGCCAAGTACCAGCCCTCGGAATGGAAGCCAGGGGTGCAGTTTCAATCCGACGAAGATCTGGCCCGGCTGGCGGGGGACATCGCCACCACCATCTTCCACCCGGTGGGCACCACCAAAATGGGCCGTGCCGACGACCCGATGGCGGTGGTGGACAGCCAGTTCAGGGTGTTGGGCGTGGCCGGCTTGCGGGTGGTCGATGCGGGCGTCATGCCCACCATCACCAGCGGCAACCCCAACTCGCCCGTGTTGATGATGGCGGAAAAAGCCGCCGCACTGATGCTTCCATGATTCCCAGGGCAGGGGCTTGGGTGTTGCAATAGCACCAACATTCACGTGCTCATCAAGGGATACCCTCGCTTGCGCCAAGGCTAAGTTCAGGCCTAGCCTAGAGGCCGCAGAGCAGTTGTCGTGCCTGCCTTCAGGACCGCCAACGCTCCCGGTTCGCGAGCGTCACGAGGTGCACCGCATGTTGAACCTGCATCAGCTCAAATTGGGCCAGCGCTTGGGTTTGGGTTTTGGATTGCTGCTGCTGCTGGCAGCCTTGATCGCTGGTGTGGGGTGGTTTCGTCTTGCGCAAACGATCCAGGATGTTGATCACAGCAACGAGGCGCAGTTGCGAGCCACGGCGGCGCTCAAGTGGGAAAGCCTCACCTTGCTCAACGTCAACCGGACGCTGGCCATTGCCGAGTCGGGTGGCCTCAAGGAGGTGAAAGACCATTTCGCACCTTTGATCAAGGGCACATCCGCTGAAATCAGCGCCATCCAGAAAGGCCTGGAAACCCAGGCCGAGACGCCCGAGGTCAAAGCCCAGTTTGAAGACATCGCGGCCAAGCGCAAGGCCTACATCGCGGCCCGAGATTCGATCTTCTCCTTCCTGGAGATGGACGATCCCGGGGCCAAGGATGCCTTGAAAAGCGAGTTGCTGCCTGCTGCCACCCGTTACATCACGGCCATCAACGGTTACCAGACCCTGCAGCGCAAGATCGCCGACGAGGAGGCCGCCTTGACGCGTCAGCGTGTGTCACGGGCCCAACTGCTGTTGCTGGCGCTGGCGGGTGTCAGCTTGGTGATCGGGGTGGTCTGTGCGTGGGTCATGACGCGCTCAGTGACGGGGCCTTTGCGCCAGGTGGTGGCGGTCACCAAGGTCATTGCCAGTGGCGATTTGTCCCACCGTCTTGACATGGAGGGGCGCGATGAATTGTCCGAGCTGTGCCGCAGCCTGGAAGACATGCAGCAGTCCTTGCGCAGCATCGTGGGCGAGGTGCGCCAATCCACCGACTCCATCCAGACCGCCAGCCAGGAGGTGGCCGTGGGCAGCCAGGACCTGTCCAGCCGAACCGAGCAAGCCGCTGCCAGCCTGGAGCAAACCGCCTCCACCATGGAGCAAATCTCCGGCACGATCCGACACACGGCCGATGCGGCCCGCACCGCCAACCAACTGGCGGCGGGGGCGGCGCAGGCGGCCACCAACGGCGGCAAGGTGGTGTCCCAGGTGGTGGCCACCATGGACGAGATCACCCAAAGCTCCAAGCGCATCGTGGACATCATCAGCGTCATCGATGGCATTGCTTTTCAGACCAACATCCTGGCGCTGAACGCGGCGGTGGAAGCCGCCCGTGCGGGCGAGCAGGGCCGTGGCTTTGCCGTGGTGGCGGGCGAGGTGAGGGCGCTGGCCCAGCGCGCGGCCAGCGCGGCTGGTGAGATCAAGGTGCTGATCGGAGCCTCCAGTGAGCGTGTGGAGGCGGGCGCCGCTTTGGTGAACGAGGCGGGCACCTCCATGGCCGCCATCGTTGATTCGGTGCAGCGCGTGGCCGACATCATCGGCGAGATCACCTCGGCCTCCACCGAGCAATCCGAAGGCATCAGCCAGGTCAACACGGCCGTCTCTCAACTCGACAGCATGACCCAGCAGAACGCCGCCTTGGTCGAGGAGTCCGCCGCAGCGGCTGAAAGCCTCAAGGAACAGGCCGCCAAGCTCGCCTCGGTGGTCTCGGTGTTCCGATTGTCCTGACCAGGCACACTCAAAACCAAGGCGAAAAAAAGCCGGCTGACCCGAAGGTCGCCGGCTTTTTGTTTCAGCTGAAGGTCAGCTGAGATGGATCACAGCAGGTGCTTGACGCCGTCTTGCTCGCCTTGCAGCTCGGCCAGGGTCTTGTTGATGCACTCTTGCGAGAAAGCATCGATGGGCAGGCCTTCAACCATCTTGTATTCGCCGCCTTCGCAGGTGACGGGGTAGCCGAACATGATGTCAGCCGGGATGCCGTACTCACCCTTGGAAGGGATGCCCATGGTGACCCATTTGCCATTGGTGCCCAGGGCCCAATCGCGCATGTGGTCGATGGCGGCATTGGCAGCCGAAGCCGCCGACGACACGCCACGGGCGGCGATGATGGCCGCGCCACGCTTGCCCACGGTGGGCAGGAACACGTCGCTGTTCCACACGGGGTCGTTGATCATGTCCTTGACCGATTGGCCATCGATCGTGGCGAAGCGATAGTCAGCGTACATGGTGGGCGAGTGGTTGCCCCACACGGCCAGCTTTTCGATCGAAGCCACGGGCTTGCCAGTCTTGGCGGCCAGTTGCGAGGCAGCGCGGTTGTGGTCCAGGCGCAGCATGGCGGTGAAGTTCTTGGCAGGCAGGTCAGGCGCCGACTTCATGGCGATGTAGGCGTTGGTGTTGGCGGGGTTGCCCACCACCAGCACGCGCACATTGCGCGAAGCCACGGCGTTCAGTGCCTTGCCTTGAGCCGTGAAGATCTGGGCGTTGGCGGCCAGCAGGTCGGCGCGCTCCATGCCGGGGCCACGGGGGCGTGCGCCAACCAGCAGGGCGTAGTCGGTGTCCTTGAAGGCTTGCAGCGGATCGCTGTGGGCTTCGATGCCGGCCAGCAGGGGGAAGGCGCAGTCTTCGAGTTCCATGATCACGCCCTTCAGCGCGTTCTGGGCCTTCTCGTCGGGGATCTCCAGCAGTTGCAGGATCACGGGTTGATCTTTGCCCAGCATTTCGCCGGAGGCGATGCGGAACAACAGGGCGTAGCCGATTTGACCAGCGGCGCCGGTGACGGCAACGCGAACGGGTGATTTGCTCATGTGCAACTCCGAAAGGAAAGAGGAGAGGGGTGGGGTAGTAACAACCCCCAAGTGTAGCGTCGTGCGCAGTCTAGGGGCAGTGTGGTGAATCGTCAATGCTCTTATGTCTTATATAAGACATCTTTCATCAGAGGGTGGACTAAAATGGGGGCTTGTGGTGCAATCAACATCCGTGAAAACCCAAGCTGTTGTGGCCCCTTCCTTGCCGTCCTCTGGTGCCCCTGCCGAGCCGATCCCCGTGGTCGCGGGTGAGGTGTCGGCGTCTGGCATCGGGTCGCCCTCCTTCAGCCCGCTCTACCAGCAGATCAAGTCGCTCATTTTGCGCAGCCTGCAGGCCGGTGAATGGCGCCCGGGTGAGGCCATCCCCAGCGAAATCGAGCTGGCTGGTCGCTTCAAGGTCAGCCAAGGCACGGTGCGCAAGGCGGTTGATGAGCTGGCCGCCGAAAACCTGCTGCTGCGCCGTCAGGGCAAGGGCACTTACGTGGCCACCCACGCCGAAGAGCGCGTGCAATACCGCTTTCTTCGCCTCACCCCCGATTTGCCCGAGCACGCGGGCCCCGTTCAGCGCGAATTCCTCGACTGTCGCCGCCTGCGCGCGCCCGCCGATGTCGCCAGGTTGTTGCAGCTCAAAGCTGGCGACATGGTGGTCGAGGTGCGCCGCGTCATGCATTTCGCCGGCAAGCCGGTGGTGCTGGACGACATCTGGCTGCCCGGCCACCTGTTCAAGGGTCTGACCGCCGAGCGCCTGAGCGACTACAAAGGCCCCATGTACGGCCTGTTTGAAACCGAGTTCGGCGTGCGCATGATCCGTGCTGAAGAGAAAATCCGGGCTGTGGCTGCGGGTGAAGTTGAGGCCGCCCTGCTCAAAATCACCGTGGGCGCACCGCTTTTGAGCGTCGAGCGCCTTTCCCACACCTACGATGACCAACCCGTGGAGCTGCGCCGTGGGCTCTACATGACCGAGTTCCACCACTATCGGAACGAATTGAACTAACCCCGTCGAGGAACAAGGGATTGCCCTTAAAATCGCGGATTCTTTGACTGTTTTTTGACGCAAGGCAGGAGCCTTCAGAAAAATGGCTGACAACACCAAAACCCCCCGCCCCGTCTTCACGAACATCCATGTGACTGACATCGTCAGCTACAAACTGCCGCCAGCCGGGATCGTGTCGATCCTGCACCGCGTCAGCGGCGTCGTGATGTTCCTCTTGCTGCCCTTTGTCATCTGGATGTTCGACACCAGCGTGACCTCGGAGATCTCGTACGACGAGTTCAAATCCGTGTTCACGGCCGGCTCAGGCATCCTGCCGGCCATCCTGGTCAACGTCATCACCTGGGGTCTGATCTGGGCTTATCTGCACCATTTCATCGCCGGTGTGCGTCACCTGTGGATGGACGCCACGCACAGTGTCTCCAGGCAGCAGGGCCATTCCTCGGCCATCGTCACGCTCGCCCTGAGCGTGGGCCTGACCCTGATCCTGGGCGCCAAGCTGTTCGGCCTGTTCTGATCTCGACCGCGGAAACTCAACACCATGTCTAAAAACTACGGTACCAAGCGCGTCGTCGTCGGCGCGCACTACGGCTTGCGCGATTGGCTGGCGCAACGCATCACGGCTGTCCTGATGGCCTTGTTCACGGTGGCGCTGCTGGCGCAGATCATCTTCGGCGGCCCCACTGGCTACGAAACCTGGGCGGGCATCTTCTCGCGCCAATGGATGAAAGTCCTGACCTTCGTGGTCATCCTGTCCCTGGCCTACCACGCGTGGGTGGGCATGCGCGACATCTGGATGGACTACATCAAACCCGTGGGCATCCGTTTGGGCCTGCAAGTGTTCACCATCGTCTGGCTCGTGGGCTGCGCTGGCTGGGCCATCCAAGTGCTGTGGAGACTGTAAAAAATGGCGATCGCAACTTCCCTTCCCACCCGCAAGTTTGACGTCGTCATCGTCGGAGCCGGCGGCTCTGGCATGCGTGCTTCCTTGCAGCTGTCCCTGGCTGGTCTGAACGTGGCCGTGCTGTCCAAAGTGTTCCCCACCCGCTCGCACACCGTGGCGGCGCAGGGCGGCATTGGTGCCTCGCTGGGCAACATGTCCGAGGACAACTGGCACTACCACTTCTACGACACCATCAAGGGCTCCGACTGGTTGGGCGACCAGGACGCCATCGAGTTCATGTGCCGCGAAGCGCCCAAGGTCGTGTACGAGCTTGAACACTTCGGCATGCCGTTTGACCGCAATGCCGACGGCACCATCTACCAACGCCCCTTTGGCGGCCACACCGCCAACTACGGTGAAAAGCCCGTGCAACGCGCTTGCGCTGCGGCTGACCGCACTGGCCATGCCCTGCTGCACACGCTGTACCAGCAAAACGTCAAGGCCCGCACCCAGTTCTTCGTCGAGTGGATGGCGCTGGACGTGATCCGCGACGCCGAAGGCGACGCCGTGGGCGTGGTCGCGCTGGAAATGGAAACCGGCGACGTGCACGTGCTGCACGCCAAGACCGTGCTGTTCGCCACCGGCGGGGCAGGGCGCATCTATCAAGCCTCCACCAACGCCTTCATCAACACCGGCGACGGCCTGGGCATGGCGGCACGCGCCGGCATCCCCTTGGAAGACATGGAGTTCTGGCAGTTCCACCCCACCGGCGTGGCCGGCGCGGGCGTGCTGCTGACCGAAGGTTGCCGTGGCGAAGGCGCCATTCTGCGCAACAGCAATGGCGAACGCTTCATGGAGCGCTATGCGCCCACCCTGAAAGACCTGGCCCCGCGCGACTTCGTGTCCCGCTCGATGGACCAGGAAATCAAGGAAGGCCGTGGCTGTGGCCCCAACAAGGATTACGTCCTGCTGGACATGACCCACCTGGGCGCCGAAACCATCCACAAGCGCCTGCCTTCGGTGCAAGAGATTGGCCACAACTTCGCCAACGTCGACATCACCAAGGAGCCGATCCCCGTGGTGCCGACCATCCACTACCAGATGGGGGGCATTCCCACCAACGTCCATGGCCAAGTGGTGATTCCTGCTGGTGTTGGCGAAAACCGCAAGCACAACGAAATCATCAACGGCCTGTACGCCGTGGGCGAATGCTCCTGCGTGTCGGTGCACGGCGCCAACCGCCTGGGCACCAACTCGCTGCTCGACCTGCTGGTGTTTGGCCGCGCGGCGGGCAACCACATCGTTGATTTCAACCTCAAGTCGAAGAACCACAAGCCCCTGCCCAAGGATGCTGCCGACAAGTCGCTGGCCCGCTTGGCTCGCCTGGATGGCGCTACCAACGGCGAATACTCGCAAGACGTGGCCAACGACATCCGCGCGTCCATGCAGAAGCACGCTGGCGTGTTCCGCACGCAAAAGACGATGGACGAAGGCGTCAAGCAGATCGCTGCCCTGCGCGAGCGCGTCAAGGGCATCGGCCTGAAAGACAACTCCAAGGTCTTCAACACCGCCCGCATCGAAGCGCTGGAAGTCGAGAACCTGATCGAAGCCGCTCAAGCCACCATCGTGGCCGCCGCCGCTCGTCCGGAGAGCCGTGGCGCCCACGCCCACGACGACTTCCCCAACCGCGACGACGACAATTGGATGAAGCACTCGCTGTGGTACTCCGAAGGCAACCGCCTGGAGTACAAGCCCGTGAACCTGCAACCCCTGACGGTGGAATCTGTTCCCCCGAAGGTCCGGACGTTCTGATTAGGATCGCACCATGAAGCGCACTTTCAAAATCTACCGCTACGATCCGGACAAGGACGTCAAGCCTTACATGCAGACCATCGAGGTCGAACTCGACGGTCAGGAGCGCATGCTGCTGGATGCCCTGATCAAGCTCAAGGCCGTGGATCCCACCTTGTCGTTCCGCCGCTCCTGCCGTGAAGGCGTGTGCGGCTCAGACGCCATGAACATCAACGGCAAGAACGGTCTGGCCTGCCTGACCAACATGCTGACGCTGCCAGGTGAGATCGTTCTCAAGCCGCTGCCGGGCCTGCCCGTTGTGCGCGACCTGATCGTCGACATGACCCAGTTCTTCAAGCAGTACAACTCGATCAAGCCTTACTTGGTCAACGACGAGCCGCCGCCTGACAAAGAGCGTCTGCAGTCGCCCGAAGAGCGCGAAGAGCTCGACGGCCTGTACGAGTGCATCCTGTGCGCCAGCTGCTCGACCAGCTGCCCCAGCTTCTGGTGGAACCCCGACAAGTTCGTGGGCCCCGCCGGTTTGCTGCAGGCCTACCGCTTCATCGCGGACAGCCGCGACCAAGGCACGGCCGAGCGCCTGGACAACCTGGAAGACCCGTACCGCTTGTTCCGTTGCCACACCATCATGAACTGCGTGGACGTGTGCCCCAAGGGCCTGAACCCCACAAAGGCCATTGGCAAGATCAAGGAACTGATGGTGCGTCGCGCCGTTTGATCCCGAACCTGCCTAGAAATTGCCCATGACCCTGACCCCGACGCCAACATTTGCTCCTGGGTCCGTGCCCAGCGCGGACGAGTTGCGGCGTCTGCGTTGGCGCTGCCGGCGCGGTTTGCTCGAGAACGACCTCTTCATTGACCGTTTTTTCGAGTTGCACGGTGAAAACCTCACCACCGCGCTGGTACAGGGTTTGCATGAGCTCATGGACTTGGCTGACAATGACCTGTTGGATCTCTTTTTGGCGCGCAAGCGGCCCGAAGGCGATCTGGACACGTTGGAAGTCCGCCAATTGTTAGAGCTGATGCATGCCGCCGGTGCCTCGCGGCTGCCTCCCCAGGCATCCGTGTCAATTTCCGATCATTAAGACCCATTCGCAAGACCCGACCCTCTAGGAGCGCTCATGAGCATGACCCCGTCCGACGTGAAAGCCACGCTGTCGTTTTCTGATGGCAGCCCCAACATGGACCTGCCGATCTACAAAGGCTCCATTGGCCCTGACGTGATCGACATCCGCAAGCTGTACGCCCAAACCGGCAAGTTCACCTACGACCCTGGTTTCCTGTCGACGGCTTCGTGCAACTCCACCATCACCTACATCGATGGCGATGTGGGCGAGTTGCTGTACCGCGGCTACCCCATCGAACAGTTGGCCACCAACTGCGACTTCCTGGAAACCTGCTACCTGCTGTTGAATGGCGAATTGCCCAACGCAGGCCAGAAGGAAGAGTTCGTCGAGAGCGTGACCAACCACACGATGGTCAACGAGCAGATGCAGTTCTTCCTGCGTGGTTTCCGCCGCGATGCGCACCCGATGGCCGTCATGACGGGCTTGGTGGGCGCCTTGTCGGCCTTCTACCATGACAGCACCGACATCAACAATCCTGAGCACCGCAAGATCGCTGCGATCCGCCTGATTGCCAAGATGCCCACGCTGGTGGCCATGGCCTACAAGTACACCATCGGCCAACCCTACGTCTACCCGAAGAACGACCTCTCGTACACCGAGAACTTCATGCGGATGATGTTCGCCACGCCTTGCGAGGACTACAAGCCCAATGAGGTGCTGGTTCGCGCCATGGACCGCATCTTCATCCTGCACGCCGACCACGAGCAAAACGCCTCGACCTCGACCGTGCGCCTGTGCGGCTCGTCCGGCACCAACCCGTTCGCGGCCATCGCTGCGGGCGTGGCTTGCCTGTGGGGCCCCGCTCACGGTGGTGCCAACGAAGCTGCCCTGAACATGCTGGAAGAGATCCAGAAGAACGGTGGCGTCGAGAAGATCGGCGACTTCATCGCCCAGGTCAAGGACAAGAACTCCGGCGTCAAGCTGATGGGCTTTGGGCACCGCGTGTACAAGAACTACGACCCGCGTGCCAAGCTGATGCGCGAAACCTGCCACGAAGTGCTGAACGAGCTGGGCCTGCAAAACGACCCCATGTTCAAGCTGGCCATGGCGCTGGAAAAGATCGCTCTGGAAGACGAATATTTCGTGTCGCGCAAGCTGTACCCGAACGTCGACTTCTACTCCGGCATCGTGCAACGCGCCATTGGCATCCCCGTGCCGCTGTTCACCGCCATCTTCGCGCTGGCCCGCACGGTCGGCTGGATTGCTCAGCTGAACGAAATGATTGGTGATCCTGAGTACAAGATCGGCCGTCCCCGTCAGTTGTTCGTGGGCGCCGAGAAGCGTGACGTCAAGCCGATGGCCCAGCGCTGATTGCTTTTTAAGCTTGACGAAAACCCCGGCTTGCCGGGGTTTTTTTTCGTTGGGTGCCGTAAAATCGACCTCTTTCCCCACACGGGCCTCACCCGGCCCCTTGCGCAAGAAGCACCATGGGACGCACCCTTTACGACAAGATCTGGGACGAGCACGTCGTCCACACCGAAGACGATGGCACGGTCACGCTGTACATCGACCGCCATCTGGTGCATGAGGTCACCAGCCCCCAGGCTTTTGAAGGCCTGAACATCGCTGGCCGCAAAGTCTGGCGCCTGTCGGCCAACCTGGCCGTGAGCGACCACAACGTGCCCACCACCGACCGCAGCCATGGCATCGCTGACCCCATCTCCAAGCTGCAAGTCGACACGCTGGACGCCAATTGCGACCGCGTCGGCATTACTCAGTTCAAGATGAGCGACAAGCGCCAGGGCATCGTGCACGTCATCGGCCCGGAGCAGGGCGCCACCTTGCCCGGCATGACTGTGGTGTGCGGCGACAGCCACACTTCCACGCACGGCGCGTTTGGCGCACTGGCCCACGGCATCGGCACCTCCGAAGTCGAACACGTGCTGGCCACGCAAACGCTGCTGGCCAAAAAAGCCAAGAACATGCTGGTCAAGGTCGAGGGCACCTTGACCAAAGGCTGTGGCGCCAAGGACATCGTGCTGGCCATCATCGGCAAGATCGGCACGGCGGGTGGCACCGGCTACACCATCGAGTTCGCGGGCAGCGCCATCCGCGCCCTGAGCATGGAAGGCCGCATGACGGTGTGCAACATGGCCATCGAAGGCGGCGCGCGCGCTGGCCTGGTGGCGGTGGACGACACCACCATCAACTACGTCAAGGGCCGCCCCTTCTCACCCACAGCGGGTGTCGAATGGGACCAGGCCGTGGCCTACTGGCGCACCCTGCAGTCCGACCCCGATGCGCACTTCGATGCCCTGGTCGAGCTGGACGCCAGCCAGATCAAGCCGCAAGTCACCTGGGGCACTTCGCCCGAGATGGTCCTGTCCATCGACGACCGCGTGCCCGATCCCGACAAGGAAAAAGACCCCAACAAGCGCTCCGCCATGGAGCGTGCGCTGCAGTACATGGCGCTGGAGCCCAACAAGGCCATCAACGACATCCTGGTGGACAAGGTCTTCATCGGCTCGTGCACCAACTCTCGCATCGAAGACATGCGCGAAGCGGCGGCCGTGGTCAAGCGCATCGGCGGCAAAGTGGCGACCAACATCAAGCTGGCGCTGATCGTGCCGGGCTCCGGCCTGGTCAAGGAGCAAGCCGAGCGCGAAGGCCTGGACGTGATCTTCAAGGCCGCTGGCTTTGAGTGGCGCGAGCCAGGTTGCTCCATGTGCCTGGCCATGAATGCCGATCGCCTGGAGCCTGGCGAGCGCTGCGCCTCCACCAGCAACCGCAACTTCGAAGGCCGCCAGGGCGCCGGTGGCCGCACCCACCTGGTCAGCCCCGCCATGGCGGCAGCGGCGGCCATGGAAGGCCACTTCGTTGATGTGCGCCGCATTGCCTGAACCACCCATCCATTCATTTTCTGGAGTTCCCGTCATGAAACGCTTTGCTTCTTTGACCGCTGTGTTTGCTGCCCTGATTGCCGCTCTGTCCTTGAGCGCTTGCAACACGGTGCAAGGTTTTGGCCAGGACGTCGAAAAGGTCGGCGGCAAGATCTCGGGCGCTGCTCAAAAGTAAGAATCTCTCATGCAAGCATTTCGCATTCACAAGGGCCTCGTGGCCCCGATGGACCGGGAAAACGTCGACACCGACGCGATCATCCCCAAGCAGTACTTGAAGTCGATCAAGCGCACGGGTTTCGGCCCCAATCTGTTCGACGAATGGCGCTACCTGGACGCGGGTGAGCCTGGCCAGGACCCCGCCACGCGCCAACCCAATCCCGACTTCCTGCTGAACCAGCCGCGCTACAAGGGCGCGTCCGTGTTGCTGGCGCGCAAGAATTTTGGTTGCGGCTCCAGCCGTGAGCACGCGCCCTGGGCCTTGGACCAGTACGGCTTTCGCGCCATGATCGCGCCCAGCTTCGCCGACATCTTCTACAACAACAGCTTCAAGAACGGCCTGCTGCCGATCCAGTTGAGCGAGTTGCAGGTCGACAAGCTGTTCAATGAAGCACTGGTGTTTCCCGGCTACGAACTGACCATTGACCTGGAGCGCCAGGTCGTCGTCAAGCCCGACGGCACCGAGCTGGCGTTCGATGTGCAACCTTTCCGCAAGTTCTGCCTGCTGAACGGTTTTGACGACATCGGCCTGACCCTGCGCCACGCCGACAAAATCAAGGCTTTCGAAGCCGAGCGCCTGGCGCAAAAGCCCTGGCTCAACCACCGCATCGTTTAATTCAACACGCACCATGGTCATGAAGATTGCAGTTTTGCCGGGCGACGGCATCGGCCCCGAGATCGTCACCGAGGCCGTCAAGGTGCTCAAGGCGCTTGATTTGCCTTTCGAGATGGAAGAGGCCAAGGTTGGCGGCGCCGCGTACGACGCCCATGGTCACCCCTTGCCGCCCGCCACCCTCAAGCTGGCCATGGACTCCGACGCCGTGCTGTTCGGCTCGGTCGGCGACTGGAAGTACGACAAGCTGGACCGCCCCTTGCGCCCTGAGCAGGCGATCCTGGGATTGCGCAAGAACATGGGCCTGTTCGCCAACTTCCGTCCTGCCATCTGCTACCCGCAGCTCACGCATGCCTCCAGCCTCAAGCCCGAGCTGGTCGCGGGCCTGGACATCCTGATCATCCGCGAGCTGACGGGCGACATCTACTTTGGCCAGCCGCGCGGCCGCCGCTTGAGCCCGGACGGTGAGTTCAAGGGTGCTGAAGAAGCCTTTGACACCATGCGCTATTCGCGCCCGGAGATCGAGCGCATCGCCCACGTGGCCTTCCAGGCCGCCCGCAAGCGCCACAAGCGTGTCACCAGCGTGGACAAGGCCAATGTGCTGGAGACCTTCCAGTTCTGGAAGGACGTCGTCATCGAGGTGCATGCCCAATACCCCGACATCGAGCTGGACCACATGTACGTGGACAACGCCGCGATGCAGCTGGTCAAGGCGCCCAAGAAATTCGACGTGCTGTTCACCGGCAACATGTTCGGCGACATCCTGTCGGATGCCGCCGCGATGCTGACCGGTTCGATCGGCATGCTGCCTTCGGCCTCGCTGAATGCCAAGGGCCAGGGCCTGTACGAGCCCAGCCACGGCTCTGCGCCGGACATCGCGGGCAAGGGCATCGCCAACCCCCTGGCCACCATCCTGAGCGCGGCCATGATGCTGCGCTTCAGCCTGAACCAGGAAGCTGCTGCCAGCCGCATCGAAGCGGCCGTGCAGACGGTGCTGGAGCAAGGCTTGCGCACGGGCGACATCTACAGCGAAGGCACGCGCAAAGTGGGCACGGTCGAGATGGGCGATGCCGTGCTGGCCGCGCTGTCGCGTCAAGGTTGAAACCGTTCGGATCAGATGACACACAGGCCCGGGGCTGAGCCGGGCGAGAAGGACTGAAAATGGCAACGAAATTAGTGGGTTTGGTCGGCTGGCGCGGCATGGTCGGCTCGGTGTTGATGGACCGCATGCAGGCCGAGGGCGATTTCGACCTCATCGAGCCGCTGTTTTTCAGCACCAGCAATGCGGGCGGCAAAGCTCCCGCCATGGCCAAGAATGAAACCACGCTGAAAGACGCCTACGACATCGCTGAACTCAAGCGCTGCGACATCATCATCACCGCCCAAGGTGGCGACTACACCAGCGACGTGTTCGCCAAGCTGCGTGCCACCGGCTGGAACGGCCACTGGATCGATGCCGCTTCCACCCTGCGCATGAATGACGATGCCGTCATCGTGCTGGACCCGGTCAACCTGCCCGTCATCAAGAATGCGCTGGCCAAGGGGGGCAACAACTGGATCGGTGGCAACTGCACCGTCAGCTGCATGCTGATCGGCGTGGGCGCGCTGTACAAGGCCGGTCTGGTCGAGTGGATGTCCACCCAGACCTACCAGGCCGCCTCGGGTGGTGGCGCGCAACACATGCGCGAGTTGCTGACTCAATTCGGCACGCTCAATGCTGAAGTGCGGCCTTTGCTGGACGACCCCAAAAGCGCCATCCTGGAGATCGACCGCAAGATCATCGCCAAGCAACGCTCGCTGACCGATGCTGAAATCGCCAACTTCGGCGCGCCCTTGGGCGGCTCGCTCATCCCCTGGATCGACAAGGACCTGGGCAATGGCATGAGCAAGGAAGAGTGGAAGGGCGGCGCCGAGACCAACAAGATCCTGGGGCAGGGCGAAGGCTTCGGCACCCCGGGCGTGCCGGTGGATGGCTTTTGTGTGCGCATTGGCGCCATGCGCTGCCACAGCCAGGCCCTGACCTTCAAGCTCAAGAAGGACGTGCCTTTGGCGGACATCGAAGCCATGATCGCCGCCGACAACCAGTGGGTGAAAGTGGTGCCCAACACACGCGAAGCCACCATCAAGGATCTGACGCCGGTGGCCGTGACGGGCACCTTGACCATCCCGGTGGGCCGTCTGCGCAAGATGGCCATGGGCCCTGAATACCTGGGTGCTTTCACCATTGGTGATCAGTTGTTGTGGGGGGCTGCAGAGCCCTTGCGCCGCATGCTGCGCATCCTGTTGGATGCCTGACAGGCCTCAAGCTGTTGTAAGCACGCCCCTGTTACAACGGCTTGAAACAAAGTTCGTAACAGTTGTTGTTGCCTCGGGGCGACAATAGCGGCCGCGATTGACTGTATGGCTGACACAGAGATCAGCTTGATCAGATCAGTATTTGCATGAGCTTGTCACCGTATCTGCTTGATGCTATTGTATTTTCTGCTGCGTACCGTCTGCAGGTGCGGGTTCGCGTCCGAATCTGTCCTGGATTGGGGTGAGCCTATGGGTCAATTCAATGACTCAATGACGACTTGGGAGACGCCTTGAAAGATCATTCGTTGTCCGCGGGGCGCTTCGCCTTGAATCGGGTTGCTGTCGCTGCGGCTTGTGCCGCTTTGTCCCTGCTTCCAGCTGCCTCGTGGGCGCTGGGGCTCGGACGTTTGAACGTGCAGTCCGCGCTGGGCGAGTCCCTGCGTGCCGAAATTGACATCACCAGCCTGACGCCCGAAGAGAGCGCATCGCTGCAGGTGAAGGTCGCTTCGCCAGAGACCTACCGCGCTGCCGGGGTTGATTACAACCAGGTGCTCGGTGCGACCAGCATCGTGCTGCAACGCCGCACCGACGGTCGCTCGTTCCTCCGGATCACCAGCGACCGTTCTGTTCAAGAGCCCTTCATTGACGTGATCCTGGACCTGGCCTGGTCTTCGGGCCGCCTGGTTCGTGAATACACCTTGCTGTTCGATCCTCCATCGTCCACGCGCACGCCAGTTCAAACCGTCGCACCCACCATGGATTCGGTGGCGCCTGCACCTGCTCCTCGGTCTGCCCCGGCGCCGGCGCCCGTGCCTGCTGCGGCAGCGCCCAAGCCATCTGCCGCCGTCGTTGAGGCGCCCAAGCCCCGCGCCAAGCCAGCGCCTGTGGCCAGCGCCGCCAGTGCGCCCGCGCTGGTTCCTGCGCCGGCCGAGCCGGTGGCCGAACGCGCTTCGGCGCCTGTGCGCTCCGCACAGGGCATCCGTGTTCAGCGCGGCGATTCGCTGTCAAAAATCGCTGGTGAGCACCAAGTGGCCGGCGTGTCGCTCGACCAGATGCTGGTCGGGTTGTACCGCAACAACCCGCAAGCCTTCCAGGGCGACAACATGAACCGCCTGAAGTCGGGCGTGGTGTTGAACATGCCCACGGCTGATCAAGCCAAGGCCGTGACACCCACCGAGGCACGTCAGGTCATCGTGGCCCAAAGTGCTGATTTCGCCGCCTACCGCCAGCGTCTGGCGGGTGCGGTCACCGCGACGGCGCCAGAAAAGCCCCAACGTCAGGCCGCCGGCAAGGTTGAGGCCGAGGTCAAGGATCAGAAGCAATCCGCCGCACCAACACCTGACAAGCTCACCCTGAGCAAAGGTGGTTTGAGCAGCAAGGCCTCTGCACCGGCCACGGAAGACCGCCTGGCCAAGGCCCGCGCGCAAAAGGAAAACGAAGCCCGTGTGGCCGAATTGTCCAAGAACCTGGACGATCTGCGCAAGCTCAAGGAAAAGGCTGCCACGGCCCCAGCCGTTCCTGTGGTCAAGCCCGTCGCGCCAGCGCCCGCACCGGTCGCCGTGCCTGCCTCCAAACCCGCGCCTGTGGCGTCTGTGGCAGCGCCAGCCGTGGTGCCGCCCGCACCTGCCCCCGTGCCAAGCGCGCCAGAGGTGGTGGCGTCAGCAGCATCCGCTGTGGCGCCTGCAGCCTCCGAAGCCGCTTCGGCGGCATCGGAGGCCGCCACCAGTGTGGCCAATGCAGCGTCCGAAGCGGCCTCCGCGGCTTCGGACGCCATGCTTGCGCCGACCCTGCCCAAGCCAGTGGCCATTCCTGAGCCCGAGCCTGAGTCTCCTGGCCTGCTGGAGTCACTCAACCCCATGCTCCTGGCGGGCGTGGGGGCGGCCGTGGCCCTGTTGGCTGGCGTGGCGATGTTCCTGCGTTCACGCCGCCGTGCCGACACGGGCGAGACTTCCTTCCTCGAAAGTCGCCTGCAGCCTGATTCCTTCTTCGGTGCCAGCGGTGGTCAGCGCGTCGATACCCGTGACGCCACGGGTGCGCCTTCGTCCATGAGCTATTCGCTCAGCCAACTGGATGCCATCGGTGACGTTGATCCTGTGGCCGAGGCCGATGTGTACCTGGCTTATGGCCGCGACCTGCAAGCCGAAGAAATCCTCAAGGAAGCCTTGCGCAGCACGCCTGAGCGCCTGGCCATCCGCACCAAGTTGCTGGAGGTGTATGCCAAGCGCCGTGACACCAAGGGCTACGAGCAATTGGCGTCGCAGCTGTACAACCTGACCGGTGGCCATGGTGACGATTGGGCCAAGGCGCAGGAAATGGGCTTGGGCATCGATCCTGAAAATCCGCTGTACCAGCCGGGTGGCCAGCCATCGTCCAGCACACCGTTGAGCGTGGAGTCGCCCAACGATTCCTTGGGTGCCAGCACCATCCCTCATTCGGTGATGCCCACCCCCATGCACCTGGACAGTCCGGAAACGGCGCCCATGGAGCCTACTGGTGAGTTGGTGGACCTGGACCTGGACATCTCGGCGCCAGCACCTTTGTCCGAGCCCGAGTTCCCGGGTGAGAAGCCTTCGTTGCAGTTTGACGCTTTCGCTGACATGCCTTCGCTGGACCTGCCTTCGGTGCCCCCAGCAGCGGCCCCTGCAGTGATTGAAGAGGCGCATTCCCTGGACTTCGACTTGCCGCTGGAGCCTGTGGCACCGGCTCCTTCCCCGGCGGCCAGCGTGGCTTCGTCCACCGGCGCGTTCGACCTGGGCGACCTCAACCTGGACCTCGATGCACCAGCGCCTGCCGCTGAAAGCCTGGCCCTGGACGACGACCTGTCTGAACCTTCGGACCCGATGGAACGCAAGTTCGAATTGGCCGAAGAGTTCCGTCAGATTGGTGATGTCGATGGCGCGCGTGAACTGCTGCAAGAAGTGGTGGCCAACGCCACTGGTGCATTGCAGGTCAAGGCCAAGTCCACGTTGGACAGCTTGAGCTGACGTCTCATGAGCAGTGAGCAGCCGAGGGCGACCCGCCGGGTCGCCCTCGGCGTTTCTTACCGAGGCACGGCCTACAAAGGCTGGCAAAGTCAGGCTGGTGGTGGCACCGTGCAAGACGCGCTGGAGTCGGCCTTGTCGGCTTTCGCCACGCAGCCCACGCGCGTCATGTGCGCCGGTCGCACGGATTCGGGCGTGCATGGCATCAACCAGGTGGTCCACCTGGACACACCCTTGCAGCGCGAGCCCTTTTCGTGGGTTCGCGGCACCAACGCCTTCTTGCCACCGGACATCGCCGTGCAATGGGCTGCTGAGGTGCCGAACAGCTTTCATGCGCGGCAAAGCGCCATGGGCCGAAGGTACGCCTACATCCTGCTGGAGGCCCCGGTTCGGCCCGCCCTCGAATCCGGGCAAGTCGGTTGGGTCTTCCGGCCTTTGGACCATGCGGCCATGGTTGCCGCCAGCACCTGCCTGATCGGTGAGCACGATTTCAGCTCCTTCCGATCATCCCAATGCCAGTCGCCCACGCCTGTCAAGACCTTGCGCGAGATCTCCATCCGCCGTTGCGGTGGGGCAGGCGAGCGAACGCCTTCTTTGGGCGAGGTGGATCGCCGTGGCATCCTGGGCCCGGGTGCCGAAGGCATCTACTGGCGTTTCGATTTCGAAGGCACGGCCTTTTTGCACCACATGATCCGCAACCTCATGGGCTGCCTGGTGGCCGTGGGCACCGGCGCCCAGCCAGTCTCGTGGATGCAGACTGTCCTCGACGCCCGCGATCGCAAGATTGCGGCGCCGACATTTGCCCCTGAGGGCTTGTATTTCCTGGGGCCGCGCTACGATGAGCGGTGGGGCCTGCCTTCGGATGTGCCCGCTTTCCACTGGCTTCCTGACTGATCGGACATGACCCCTTTTCGCACCTTGCCTGCCGACCACCGCACCCGCATCAAGATTTGCGGGCTGACCCGGGAGTCTGATGTGGACGCCGCCGTTGATGCCGGGGTGGATGCCGTGGGCTTTGTTCTGTACGACAAAAGCCCCCGCCACGTGACTTTAGCCCGGGCGCAGGCCTTGGCTCTGCAGCTTCCCCCGTTCGTGACCCCGGTGTTGCTGCTGGTCAATGCGGGCGATGCTTTCGTGCGTGAAGCCATTGCCACGCTGCCCCAGGCGCTGCTGCAATTCCATGGCGACGAATCGGTTGCGCAATGTGAGAACTCTGGACACCCTTACATCAGGGCTGCCCGCATGGCAAGCGGTTTCAATTTGTTAGACTTCGCCCAGCAGTTTTCCAAAGCCCAGGCCATGTTGGTCGATGCCCATGTGGAAGGGTATGGGGGCGGCGGAGAAGTGTTTGACTGGTCTTGGTTGCCTTCGCAACTGCCGTGCCCCATGATCCTGTCAGCGGGCCTGAACCCCGGCAATGTGGCCAAGGGTGTGGCGAGTGTGCGGCCCTGGGCCGTGGATGTGAGTTCTGGCGTTGAATCAGGCAAGGGCATCAAGGATGCCGCGCTGATGCGCCAGTTCTGTCAGGCCGTGCGGGCGGCCGATCGGCAATGTGCCGAAACCCATCAGCCCCGCGCGGATTGATTGAAGAATCTTTAGAGAGCTATGCTGAATTATCAACAGCCCGACGCCAAGGGCCATTTCGGCCCTTACGGCGGCACTTTCGTCTCCGAGACGCTGATCCACGCGCTGGACGAGCTCAAGAACGCCTACGAGCACTACCGCCACGATCCGGAATTCATCGCCGAGTTCAAACGCGAGTTGGCCGACTTCGTGGGGCGCCCCAGCCCGATTTACCACGCCGAACGCCTCAGCCGCGAACTGGGCGGTGCGCAGATCTACCTCAAGCGGGAAGACCTCAACCACACCGGCGCGCACAAGATCAACAACACCATTGGCCAGGCCTTGCTGGCCAAACGCATGGGCAAGCCCCGTGTGATCGCCGAAACCGGCGCGGGCCAGCATGGCGTGGCCACGGCCACCATCTGCGCGCGCTACGGCATGGAATGCGTGGTCTACATGGGCTCGGAGGACGTCAAGCGCCAATCGCCCAATGTGTACCGCATGCATTTGCTGGGCGCCACCGTGGTGCCGGTCGATTCGGGCAGCCGCACCCTGAAAGATGCGCTGAACGAGGCCATGCGCGACTGGGTGACCAACGTTGAAAACACTTTCTACATCATCGGCACGGTGGCGGGCCCTTCGCCTTACCCCGCCATGGTGCGTGATTTCCAGAGCGTGATTGGCGAAGAATGCCTCACGCAGATGCCTATCAAGATTGGGCGCCAGCCCGATGCCGTGATCGCCTGTGTGGGCGGTGGCAGCAACGCCATGGGCATCTTCTACCCCTACATCAATCACGAAAACGTCCGCCTGATTGGCGTGGAAGCGGCGGGTGAGGGTGCCGACAGCGGCAAGCACTCGATGTCGCTGCAAAAGGGCGTGTCGGGCGTGCTGCACGGCAACCGCACCTACCTGTTGCAAGACGAGAATGGCCAGATCACCGAGACGCATTCGATCTCGGCCGGCCTGGACTACCCGGGCGTCGGTCCTGAGCACGCTTATCTGAAAGACATCGGCCGTGCCGAATACGTCGGCATCACCGACAAGGAAGCGCTGGAAGCTTTCCACCGCCTGTGCCGCACCGAAGGCATCATCCCGGCGCTGGAATCCAGCCACGCGGTGGCCTATGCCATGAAACTGGCGCCCACCATGCGGCCTGACCAGCACATCCTGGTCAACCTGTCTGGCCGTGGCGACAAGGACATCGGCACCGTGGCCGACCTGTCGGGCACCGAGTTTTACGATCGCCCATCGCAACGTGGCGTGACCGTGAAGGGCGCCCAGGCATGAGCAAGCGCATTGATGCCACTTTCGCCATCCTGCGTGACCAGGACCGCAAAGCCCTGATTCCGTACATCACCTGCGGTGACCCTTTCCCTGAGCTGACGCCCGAGTTGATGTGGGCCATGGCCGATGCCGGTGCCGACGTGATCGAGTTGGGCGTGCCCTTCTCGGACCCGATGGCCGATGGCCCGGTCATCCAGAAAGCCGCCGAGCGCGCTTTGACCAAAGGCATTTCGCTCAAGCACGTGCTGGCCGATGTGAAGCGTTTTCGCGAGCGCAATACGACCACGCCGGTCGTGCTGATGGGCTATGCCAACCCGATCGAAGCCTATGACCACCGCTTGGGCGACGGCGCCTTTGTCAAGGATGCCAAGGCCGTGGGCGTCGATGGCGTCTTGGTCGTGGACTACCCGCCTGAAGAGTGCGAGCAGTTCGCGGCGCGCTTGAATGCGGTCGGTTTGGACCCCATCTTCCTGCTGGCCCCTACGTCGACCGAAGCGCGCATGGCGCAGGTTGGCAAAGTGGCCAGTGGTTATGTGTACTACGTGTCGCTCAAGGGCGTGACCGGCGCTGGCCACCTGGACACCGATGCGGTGGCCCGGATGGTGCCGCTGATCAAGGCTCATGTGAACACGCCCGTGGGGGTCGGTTTCGGCATCCGTGATGCAGCGACCGCCAAGGCCGTGGCCGCGGTGTCGGACGCCGTGGTGATTGGTTCGCGCATCGTGCAATTGCTGGAAACGCAATCGCCTGAGACCGTGGTGAAGGCCGCCAGTGATTTCATCGCTGAGATCCGCGCGGCCCTGGATTCCTTGAAAGGAGCCTGAGATGAGTTGGCTTGAAAAACTGCTGCCCCCCAAGATTCAACCGACCGACCCGTCCGAGCGTCGGCAGGTGCCTGAAGGGCTGTGGGTCAAGTGCCCGTCGTGCGAAACGGTGCTCTACAAGAACGACCTGGAAGCCAATGTGAACGTGTGCCCCAAGTGCGGCCACCATCACCGCATTGGCGCCCGCGCCCGCCTGGACGCCTTCCTGGATGCCGAAGGGCGCTTCGAGCTGGGCCAGGAAGTGCTGCCGGTCGATGCCTTGAAGTTCAAGGACAACAAGAAATATTCCGACCGCCTCAAGCAGGGCATCGAGGCCACTGGCGAGACCGATGCCCTGATTGTCATTGGCGGTTCGGTGCACAGCATTCCCGTCGTGGCCGCGTGCTTCGAGTTCGACTTCATGGGGGGCTCGATGGGCTCCGTGGTGGGCGAGCGTTTCGTTCGTGGCGTTGAGGCCGCGGTCGAGCAGAAGATGCCTTTCGTGTCCTTCACGGCCACGGGTGGTGCCCGCATGCAGGAAGGCTTGCTCAGCCTGATGCAGATGGCCAAGACCAATGCGGCCTTGACCTTGCTGGCCAAAGCCAAGCTGCCCTACATCAGCGTGCTCACGGACCCCACCATGGGCGGCGTGTCGGCCAGTTTCGCCTTCCTGGGCGACGTTGTGATCGCCGAGCCCAAAGCCCTGATCGGCTTTGCCGGCCCGCGCGTGATCGAAAACACCGTGCGCGAGAAGCTGCCTGAAGGTTTCCAGCGTTCGGAGTTCCTGATGCAAAAGGGCGGGGTGGACATGATCATCGACCGCCGTGAGTTGCGCATGGTCATCGCGCGCTCGCTGGCCATGCTGCTGCGCCAGCCGGTGGATGCCCTGGTGGTCTGACCAAGCCCCTGCTTCAGCCGATTTTCTCGTTTCATTCCACCATGCGGGCTGCGCTGTTTGCAGCCCGTTTCCGTTTTCTGGCGCGATCTGATTTTTCATGAGCACCTCTGCTGACGCCTCCCACGATCTTTCCCGCCCGACCACGCTGGCTGGCTGGCTGGCGCATTGCGAGCGCCTGCACCCCGTCACCATCGATCTGGGCCTGGAGCGCGTCTCGCAGGTCTGGCAGCGCATGGCGATCACCCTGGGCACGCCTTGTGGCGCGAGCGAGGATGAGCCGGGGGAAATCACAGCTCCAGTCGTGTTCACCGTGGCCGGCACCAATGGCAAGGGCTCGACCTGCGCCATGATCGAGAACATCCTGCTGTCAGCAGGGTTCAAGGTTGGTGTCTACGGATCGCCTCATTTGGTGCATTTTGAAGAGCGTTGCCGTGTGATGGGCTTGTCGGTGAAGGCCGATGAGCTGCTGCCTCACTTCGCCGCAGTGGAAGATGCCCGTGGCGAGTTGGCGCTGACTTACTTCGAATTCACCACCCTGGCCATCATGCGTTTGCTGGCCTTGGCCGGGCTGGACGCCGTGGTGCTCGAGGTGGGTTTGGGTGGGCGCCTGGATGCGGTCAATGTGGTCGACCCAGACTGCGCCATCATCACGAGCATCGACCTGGATCACATGGATTACTTGGGCCCGGACCGCGAGGCCATTGGCCGCGAGAAGGCCGGCATCTTGCGCGCTGGCCGCCCGGCCATCGTGTCCGATCCGCAGCCGCCGCAAAGCGTGGTGGCGCATGCTGAGGCGCTGGGTGCCGATCTGTGGTTGTTCGCCCGCGACTTCAACTACTCCGGTGATCGCCAGCAGTGGTCCTGGGCCGGGCGCCACAAGCGCTTCAATGGCATGGCTTATCCCTCGCTGCGTGGGGTCAACCAGTTGCTGAACGCCTCAGGCGTGCTGGCCGCGCTGGACGCTCTCCGCCACCGCCTGCCGGTTTCCGCCCAGGCCGTGCGCACCGGCTTGGCCACGGTCGAGTTGCCGGGGCGTTTCCAGATCATCCCGGGGCAACCCACCCTGATCCTGGACGTGGCCCACAACCCGCACGCGGCCGCCACCCTGGCGGCCAACCTGGACCAGATGGGCTTTTCGCCCAGAACCCATGCGGTGTGGGGCGCCATGGCCGACAAGGACCTGGCGGGCATGGTGGCCAAATTGACCCAGGTGATCGACGCCTGGTACTGCTGCGATCTGCCCACCGAGCGGGCAGCCAGCGCCGCGCAATTGGCCGACGTCGTGCGCGCCATCTCGGGGCAAAGCACCTCGCTGGTTCGCCAACAACCCACCGTCACCACCCATGCCGACCCGATGGCCGGCCTGCACGCGGCGCTGGCCGCGGCGGGCCCGACGGATAGAATCATGGTCTTTGGTTCATTCTTCACCGTTGGCGGTGTTTTGCACGAGGGCTTGCCTCGGCTGAACGCGCCCCACCTCAACTGATCGACCAACCCGCCGCCCCACCGAGCATGTCGTTGCCATCGTTCCTACAGCGCCTTCGTCAGCGATCCGCACCGTCCGTGGCTGATGTTTCGCCGCTGTCGTCGGCCGACATCGAGCTGGCGCGGGTGCGTGCACGCCGCCGTCTGGTCGGCATGGTGGTGTTGGTGGGCTTGGGCGTGGTGGGCCTGCCGTGGTTGTTTGAAACCCAACCCAGGCCTTTGAACCCTGATGTCCAGGTGGTGTCCGCCGTGCCATCTCGTGGCCATGGCGCCGTGGTGCCATCCAGGCCCGCGCCTTCCATCGCGAGTGTGACGGTGCCGGTGCCCGAGGCGCCGGTTGAGTCCGCCCAGGATGAGGTTGAGGCGCCGGTGGCCAGCAAACCCACGCCGGTGCGTGCGCAGGCTTCCCAAGCGGTTGCAGCCAAGCCAACGCCCGCCAAGGAAGCGGCCAAAAAGGAGCCAGCCAAGCCCGTGGTGGCGTCGAACAATGCGGTGGACAACTCGGCCGCCAAGGATGCGGCTCGCGCCAAGTCCCTGCTGGAAGGCAAGCCGCCTGTTGCCAAACCTGCCGTGGCGCCTGCGGATGCCAAACCGCCGGCCAAGCCCGCTTCTGCGGCCGCAGCCACCCGCTACGTGGTGCAAATTGGGGCTTTTTCCGATGTGCCGACCGCCCGCGAGGTCCGTTTGAAAGCAGAGCGTGCTGGTGTCAAGACCTACACCCAGGAAGTCACCGTCAATGGAAGCAAGAAGATCCGCGTTCGCGTGGGCCCCTATGCCAACAAGGCTGAAGCCGACAAGGCCGTGGACACCTTGCGCAAGGCCGGGATGACCAGTGCCTTGCTGACCTTGTGAGCGACCTGGTGGACGGCAGCGCCTGGACCTTGGTGGATGTGGCGCTGGCCCTGGGCTTGCTCCTGTCCATCATCGTGGGGGCCTGGCGCGGTTTGGTGACCGAAGTGCTGGCCTTGCTGGGGTGGGCCGTGGCTTATTTTGCGGCCCAGTGGTACGGGCCGGAGGGCGCCGCCTTGATCCCCGTGGGCGAGCCAGGCTCTCGCTTGAACCTGATCTCGGGCATGTTGGTGGTGTTTGTGTTGGCCTGGTTGGTGTGGGCCTTGATTTCGTGGGCGGTTGCCCAAATGATCAAAGCATCGGTGCTCAGCGGACCTGATCGTGTGCTGGGCGCCGGGTTTGGCCTGGTGCGCGGCGTGGTGGTGGCGTTGGTCGTGTGCACCGTGGTGAGCATGACGCCGGTGGCTGGTTGGGCGCCATGGCAGGCGTCGCGCGGTGTGGCGGGATTACAGATTTTGCTGACAGGCCTGAGGCCTGTCCTGCCCGAGCAGGTGGTCAAATTCCTGCCCGGGCAGCCTTGATTGAATTTGCGTAGTTGTTTGTTTTTGCGGAAGAGGTGAACCATGTGCGGCATCGTCGGTGTGATTTCGAAGACGCCAGTCAACCAACTGATCTATGACGCCTTGCTGCTGCTGCAGCACCGTGGTCAAGATGCAGCGGGCATCGTGACGGCCGGCCCTGACGCACTGGGACGCAAGTTCTTCATGCACAAGGCCCGTGGCATGGTCAAAGACGTGTTCCGCACCCGCAACATGCGCGCGCTGCCGGGCACCGTGGGCCTGGGCCAGGTGCGCTACCCCACCGCTGGCAACGCCTTCAACGAAGAAGAGGCCCAGCCCTTCTACGTGAACGCGCCTTTCGGCCTGGTGTTGGTGCACAACGGCAATTTGACCAATGCGCACGGCCTCAAGCGCGAGCTGTTCGACATCGACCGCCGCCACATCAACACCGAGAGCGACTCCGAAGTGCTGCTCAACGTGCTGGCGCACGAGCTGGAGCGCGTGGGCGTCAAAGGCCCGCTGACGCCCGAGGCTGTCTTCACCGCCGTGCGCGCCGTGCACAAGCGCATCAAGGGCTCTTACGCCGTGGTCTGCCTGATCGCCGGGCATGGCCTGCTGGCCTTCCGCGATCCCTACGGCATCCGCCCGCTGTGCTATGGCGTGGCCAACCTGCCTGAAGGCTCCACGGTGATGGTGTCCAGCGAATCCGTGGCCCTGGAAGGCACCGGCCACAAGTTCGTGCGCGATGTGAAGCCCGGCGAGGCCCTGTTCATCGATCTGAACGGTCAGGTCCATGCCGAGCAGTGCGCCGAGAACCCGGTGCTCAACCCTTGCATGTTCGAGTTCGTCTACCTGGCCCGCCCTGACTCGGTCATGGATGGCGTGTCGGTTTACCAGGCCCGTTTGAACATGGGCGAGACGCTGGCGCAGCGCGTGATCTCCACCATGCCCCCGTCCGAGATCGACGTGGTCATCCCGATCCCTGAATCCAGCCGCCCCTCGGCCATGCAATTGGCGCAAAAGCTGGGCAAGCCCTACCGCGAAGGCTTCGTCAAGAACCGCTATGTGGGCCGCACCTTCATCATGCCGGGGCAGGGCGTGCGCAAGAAGTCCGTGCGCCAGAAGCTCAACGCCATCGGCCTGGAGTTCAAGGGCCGCAATGTGTTGCTGGTCGATGACTCCATCGTGCGTGGCACCACCTCGAAAGAGATCGTGCAGATGGCGCGTGAAGCCGGCGCCAACAAGGTCTACCTGGCCTCGGCCGCGCCGCCAGTGCGCTTTCCCAATGTCTACGGCATCGACATGCCCACCAAGGAAGAGCTGGTGGCGCACAACCGCAATGTCGAAGAAATCCGCCAGATCATTGGCTGCGATGCCCTGATTTATCAGGACGTGGACGCGATGAAAAAAGTGGTCGCCAAGCTGAACCCGAACATCAAGAGCTTCGAGGCTTCGTGCTTCGATGGCATCTACATCACGGGCGATGTCAGCGCCGAAGACTTTGCCGCCATCGAATCGCAACGCTTGTCCCAAAAAGGCGAGGACGATGCCGACCATTCGCGCCTGGCCTTGCAGCACTCACCGGACTGATCCGACATGAGCACGACCGATCCCAAGCCCTCAAAGAAGCGCCTGCCGCGCAAGGCCTTCGAGCCCGATGTGCGGCTGGAGACCCTGGCGGTGCGCGAAGGCCTGCCGTCCACCGAGTGGGGTGAGAACTCGGAAGCGCTGTTCCTGACCAGCAGCTTCATCCACCCCGATGCGGCCACGGCGGCAGCCCGCTTCGCCAATGAAGAAGAGGCTTTCGTCTACACGCGCTTTTCCAACCCGACCACGATGATGTTCGAGCGCCGCCTGGCCGCGCTTGAAGGCACGGAAGCCGCCATTGCCACGTCCAGCGGCATGGCCGCCATCATGTTGCTGGTGATGGGTTTGCTCAAGGCAGGCGACCACGTGGTGTGCTCGCGCAGCGTGTTCGGCTCGACCATCAAGTTGCTGCAAGGCGAGTTCGGCAAGTTCGGCGTGCAGACCACCTTCGTGTCGCAAACCGATGTGGCCGAGTGGCGCGCCGCGATCCAACCCAACACCAAGCTGCTGTTCGCCGAGACGCCCAGCAACCCGCTCACCGAGGTGTGCGACATCGCGAAGTTGGCCGAGGTGGCGCACGCTGCTGGGGCCTTGCTGGCCGTGGACAACTGCTTCTGCTCGCCGGCCTTGCAGCGGCCCGCCAAGCTGGGCGCCGACCTGATCATCCATTCGGGCACCAAGTACCTGGATGGGCAGGGCCGCGTGGTGGCCGGGGCCATTTGCGGCAGCGAGAAGCTGGTCAACGAGGTCTTTGTGCCGGTGATGCGCAGCGTGGGCATGAGCCTGTCGCCCTTCAACGCCTGGGTGGTGCTCAAGGGCCTGGAGACGCTGTCGATCCGCATGCGCGCGCAAAGCGACAGCGCCTTGGCCTTGGCCACCTGGCTGGAGCAGCATCCTGCCATTGCCCGTGTTTATTACCCCGGCCTGCCATCGCATCCCCAGCATGAACTGGCGATGAAGCAGCAAGGCGGCATTGGCGGTGCGGTGGTGACCTTCATCGTCAAGGGCGAGGGCCCCGACACCGCTCGCCGCCATGCTTTCTCCGTGATCGACCAGGCTCGCATCTGTTCGATCACCGCCAACCTGGGCGACACCAAAACCACCATCACGCATCCTTCCACGACCTCGCACGGCCGCCTCAGCGAGGAGCAGCGCCAAACCGCCGGCATCACGCAGGGTTTGATCCGCGTGGCCGTGGGCCTGGAGCACATTGAAGACCTCAAGGCCGACCTGGCCCGGGGTCTGGACCGCCTTTCTTCGATCGATTCATGACCCAAGTTCGCACCCGTTTTGCCCCGTCGCCCACCGGTTTCATCCACCTGGGCAACATCCGCTCGGCCCTGTATCCATGGGC
>Ga0209841_1000037_pt1 | contig 29582 bp, 28 predicted proteins | sample GWRWT4_30Apr14_FD_187185 | JGI IMG/M metagenome (GOLD analysis project Ga0209841, IMG submission 187185) | Sand microcosm microbial communities from a hyporheic zone in Columbia River, Washington, USA - GW-RW T4_30-Apr-14 (SPAdes) (version 2) | ecosystem: Engineered > Artificial ecosystem > Sand...
TTCAAGGCAAGTTAATTAACATCCACCCCTCATTGTTACCCCTCTACAAAGGTACACGAACCCATCAACGCGCCTTGCAAGATCACGCACTGACGCATGGTTGCAGTGTGCACTTTGTTACTGAAGAGCTGGATGGCGGACCGGTCATTGCGCAGACTGAAATCGCCGTTCTGCCCGAGGATACCGAAGAGACACTTGCAGCACGGGTACAAAAAGAAGAACATCAGCTCTATCCTTTGTGTATACAATGGATCATCAATAAAAAAATAACCTTACGCAATGGCAAGCTCTTCCTGGCAGATCACACGCCCTTGCCGCCGAGTGGTCTGAAATTCAGACGGTCTGATTACACACACTACGCACTGGAATAAGGATTCCCCTGCCCCAATGAAAAAACTACTCTTGTTTTGCGCTTTGATTCTTTCATCTTTCGCCCACAGTCAAGAGTTGCAGTCACAGCCCAAAGCCTTTACCGCCACCTACGATGCCCAATGGTTGCCCGTTGCTCTTAAGGGCAGCGCCGTGCGCACGCTGAAATTCGAGAATTCTGGTCGCGCACGCTTACGCTTTGAAGGCAAAGTACTGGGCACCCTTATTCAGGAAGAAACTCAACTGCACTGGAACGGTTGTTTGCCCGTGCCAAACCATTATTCGCGCAGTAAAAGTAATCTATTCAAAAATTCAGTGATTGATGAGCAAGTCTTTGACTGGACCGGGCAACAGGTTGCATCACGTCATAAGGCTGACAACACGAAATTGGCCATTACCGCGCCCGGTTATGATCCTTTGAGTTTTCAGCTGGCCTTACGCTGTGATCTGATCGCCGGTAAAAAGAGTTTTGAATACACAGTGATTTACAAACAGAAACTTAATCTCTATGCCTTTAAAGTGATCGGCACGGAGAACCTTCAAACACCCTTAGGGCTGTTGTCTACCATCAAAGTGATTCGCAGCAACAATCGTGACGGCAAACAAACCAGCATCTGGTTTGCGCCGCAATTCGACTACGCCCTGGTCAGGCTGGAACAAAAAGAAGTGGATAACAACCACTATGTGATCACGCTGCGCTCTTTACAGATAAAATAAAATCCGTGTCATGGCGTGAACAAGTCAGGCCTTAGGCAAAGTGACGCCTTGTTGGCCCTGGTATTTTCCACCCCTATCCTTGTACGACACCTCACACACTTCATCCGACTCAAAAAAGAGCATTTGCGCCACGCCTTCATTGGCATAAATGCGTGCAGGCAAATTGGTTGTGTTGGAAAACTCCAGCGTGACATGCCCTTCCCATTCGGGCTCAAGGGGTGTGACATTCACAATAATGCCACAACGCGCGTAAGTGGATTTGCCCAGACAAATGGTCAGTACATTACGTGGGATACGAAAATATTCCACCGTGCGCGCCAGCGCAAAAGAATTAGGTGGAATCACGCAGACATCGCCCACCACATCAACAAAACTGGATTCATCAAAGTTCTTGGGGTCAACCGTCACCGAATTGATATTGGTAAAAATCTTGAATTCACGAGCACAACGCACGTCGTACCCATAACTTGATGTGCCATAGGAAATGATTTTTTCATCACCCTTGAAGCGCACCTGATTTGCTTCAAACGGCTCAATCATGTTTTGTTCTTGCGCCATGCGGCGAATCCACTTGTCTGCCTTGATGCTCATGACTGTCAACACCTTGTATCTGTATGCTGGGGTTAAAAAGCTGGCATGATACACGCTTGCCTTGCGAGAAAAAATTGTTTTACCCGTCGGGTATCGTTATATTTGGCGGTCTACCCGAAACGAGCCGCTCACCTTATCATGCCAAATTTAACGCCACGAACAACACCAAGAAGAATCCTGGTCACCTCTGCCCTGCCCTATGCCAATGGTCCCATTCATATCGGCCATTTGCTGGAGTACATTCAAACCGATATCTGGGTACGTTTTCAGAAAATGCGCGGGGAGACCTGTACCTATGTCTGCGCCGACGATACGCATGGCACCGCCGTCATGCTCAAGGCGGAACAACTGGGCATTTCTGCCGAGGCACTGATTACACAGGTTAATCGTGAACATCAGGACGATTTCAGGCGTTTTCATATCCAGTTTGATAATTATTACTCCACGCACTCAGACGAAAACCGGCTGTTTGCCAATGCGATTTATCTTAAAAATCGTGACCAAGGCCACATCAGCACGCGTAAAATTTCTCAACTGTTTGACCCGCAAAAACAGCTGTTTCTTGCCGATCGTTTTATTAAAGGCAACTGCCCCCGCTGTGGGGCCGCCGATCAATACGGCGATAACTGCGAACAATGCAGCGCCACCTACGACGCCCATGAATTAATAAATCCCTACTCTACCCTGTCAGGCGCCACCCCGATTCAAAAAGAATCCGAACACTATTTCTTTAACCTGCCCAATTTCAAGGACATGCTGGCGCAGTGGATCCGCGCCGGTCATTTACAAGAAGAAATCGCCAACAAACTGGCCGAATGGTTTGAATCGGGACTTAAACCCTGGGACATTAGCCGCGATGCGCCTTATTTTGGTTTTGAAATTCCCGATGCGCCCGGGAAATATTTCTACGTATGGCTTGATGCGCCCATGGGTTACATGGCCAGTTTCAAAAATCTGTGTGATCGCCAGCCAGACCTGAATTTTGATGAATACTGGGCACAAAACAGCAGCACTGAGTTGTACCATTTTATCGGCAAGGACATTGTCAACTTTCACGCCTTGTTCTGGCCGGCCTTGCTCACTGGCGCCGGCTTCCGTACACCAAGTGCCATTTTCGCGCACGGATTTTTGACCGTTAATGGTCAGAAAATGTCAAAATCACGTGGTACCTTTATTAAAGCCAGCACCTATTTAAATCACCTCGATCCAGAATACCTGCGTTATTATTTTGCGATAAAACTCACCAGCCGGGTCAGTGATCTTGATTTGAATCTGGACGATTTCAGCCAACGTATCAATGCTGATCTGATTGGCAAATTTGTTAACATTGCCAGTCGCTGCGCCGGTTTTATCCATAAAAAATTTGCCGGCCAACTTTCAGTCACTATTACCGAACCCGCACTGATCAGTCAGTTTCAAATGGCCGGTGACACCATCGCAAACCATTATGAACAGCGCGAGTTTTCTAAAGCCATGCGCGAAATCATGGCGCTGGCTGATCAGGCCAACCAGTATATTGATGAGAAAAAACCCTGGATTCTGGCCAAAGAAGACGGTTCAGCGCAACTTTTGCAGGACGTGTGCTCGACCGCGCTTAATCTTTTCCGGCTATTGATGCTCTATTTAAAACCGGTTTTACCGGCCATGGCGGAAAAATGCGAGCTTTTCCTCAACATTCCGCCCCTGTGCTGGAGCGATAAAAACAGCGTATTAAGCCAACATAGCATCAAGCCTTTTAAAGCCTTAATGAACCGCGTCGAGGACGAAAAAATTACCGCCATGCTGGAAGAATCAAAATCTGACGTAGCCGCTCTTGATGCCCATCAAGCACCTTCACAATACCCAGCCACAAGCACGTCACCCCAGGAAGCGCTGGCAACAGAAATCGAACTGGATGATTTAGTCAAAATTGACCTGCGTGTTGCCCGTATTCTGAGCGCTAAGGCAGTCGAAAATGCCGACAAATTACTGCAATTAACGCTGGATATCGGCGAAGAAAAACCGCGCACGGTGTTTGCGGGCATTAAGTCAGCCTATCAAGCCGAAGAACTGGTCGGCCGATTAACCGTTATGGTCGCCAACCTGAAACCACGAAAAATGCGTTTTGGCTTATCGGAAGGCATGGTGCTGGCGGCCGGGCCCGGTGGAAAAGACATCTGGCTGCTCAGTCCCGATGACGGCGCACTGCCGGGCATGCGCATCAAGTAATAAACACAAAAAGGCCGGAAAATTCATGGGCCTTTCCATGGCACGGGATGTTAACAATTCGTGCCGGAATTTTCCGGGGCCGTTCTTGTCTGAAATAATCCTGTGCAGGATAATAAAAAGCCTGCACTATTGTGGACAGTGGGCGCTGGGCAAGTCTCTGTATTCTTTGAACCACCAAGGCAAACATGTCACAAACAAACATTTTCCTCGTGCTGATCAGCACCATTCTGGTTAACAACTTTGTACTGGTGCAGTTTCTCGGCCTGTGCCCGTTTATGGGCGTATCAAACAAAGTCGAAAGCGCACTGGGTATGGCACTGGCAACCACGTTTGTGATGACCATTTCATCGGTGTTGAGCTATCTCACCTACAGCTATATTTTGGTCCCCCTTGATTTACAGTATTTAAGAACACTGGCGTTCATCTTGGTTATTGCCGTTACTGTCCAACTTACGGAAATGATTATTCACAAAACCAGTCCGCTCTTGCATCGGGTACTCGGTTTGTTTTTACCACTGATTACAACCAACTGTGCGATACTCGGTGTCGCTTTATTAAACAGTAAAAAAGACGGATCAACACTCTTTGATTCGGCTTTGTATGGCTTTGGCGCCGCCGCTGGATTTTCCCTGGTGCTGTTACTGTTTTCCACCATGCGAGAACGGATTGCAGTCATCGATGTACCCAAACCCTTTCAAGGAGCGTCGGTCACACTCATTACGGCCGGATTAATGTCACTGGCATTTCTGGGCTTCAGTGGTTTGGTAAAACTCTAATTGGCGTGAGCAATAAGGTATGACGCATATCCTGCTAGCCATTCTGGTCATCATGAGTCTTGCGCTGCTATTTGGCAGCTTACTGGACTATGTCGCCCTTCGGCTCAAGATTAACGACAAAGGTCTGGTTAACAAGATTAATGCCCTGCTGCCACAAACCCAATGCGGTCAATGCGGCTTTGCGGGCTGCCAACCCTATGCCGATGCCATCGCCCATAATGAGGCAGCGATTAATCGCTGCCCGCCGGGGGGCAAAACAACCATTTATGAACTGGCCGACTTGCTGGGCACCGAACCCTTGCCCCTTAACCCCGAACACGGTGTAGAAAAAGACCTGCCTTATGTGGCTTATATTCGTGAAGAAGAATGCATCGGTTGCACCAAATGTATTCAGGCCTGCCCGGTTGATGCGATTCTGGGGGCAGCAAAACTCATGCACACAGTGATTGCCGACGAATGCACCGGCTGTGATTTATGTGTAGAACCCTGTCCGGTGGATTGCATTGATATGATTCCGGTCAAACCAAAGAACATTGATTGGATTTGGGATAAACCACAAGGCGGCGGACATGTCGCCTTCAGCCGCATCCCTGTGAGCAGCATCCAATGACAAAACACCGTGTCTGGCATTTACGGGGTGGGATCTATCCGCCAGAAAACAAAGCACAGTCGCTGCAACAGCCGATACGTTCCATGCCCTTGCCAGCACAACTGATCGTGCCATTACAACAATACATAGGCTCACCTGCAATACCCTGTGTCAGCATCGGTCAATATGTATTCAAGGGACAATTAATTGCAAACAGCCCACAGGCTATTTCCGCGCCGGTACATGCGCCGTCTTCAGGAATTATCACCCAAATAGGCCAACACCCGGTCATTCATCCGTCCCCACTTGAGCAACCGTGTATCACCATTGACCTTGATGGCAAAGACACCTGGATAGCACATCAGGGCAGCCCGGATTACGCCGGGCAAAGTCAAGACGACTTACTGTTGCGGATCCGTGCCGCCGGTATTATCGGTTTGGGCGGTGCCGGTTTTCCCACGGCGGCCAAACTCCACACGTCAGGGCAGAAAATCAAAACGCTGATCATTAACGGTGCCGAGTGTGAGCCTTACATCACAACAGATGACATCCTTATGCGGGAGCGTGCGGCTGACATTGTCACCGGTATTCAAGTCATCGCGCACATTCTACAGCCTGAAGAAATTTTCATTGGCATTGAGGACAACAAAACCGCCGCCATTACCCAAATGGAACAGGCGACCTTGGACACCGGCATTGAAGTCGTCGTCATTCCAACGCAATACCCTTCCGGTGGCGAAAGACAACTCATCAAAATTCTCACCGGTAAAGAAGTGCCTGCCGACAATTTAATCGCGCAATCAGGCGTAATCGTGCAAAACATCGGCACTGCCTACAGTATTTTTGAAGCCATTGTTCATGGCAAACCGCTGATCAGCCGCGTTACTACGCTCAGCGGCCAGGCCCTTGGCACACCCGGCAACGTGGAAGCGCTCATCGGCACCCCGATTAAACACCTGTTGCACCATGCAGGATTGGATGCGCAACAGGTGTTTCGTATTATTGTGGGTGGGCCGATGATGGGATTTTCACTCATATCCACCGAACTGCCTCTGAGCAAAACCACCAACTGTCTTATCGCAGCCACGCGTGACGAAATGCCACCCCCACCCCCGGAACAAGACTGCATTCGCTGCGGCCTATGTGCCGATGTGTGCCCGGTGACATTATTACCGCAACAGCTGTACTTTTTCAGCAAATCGCAGGAACTGGACAAGGCCGAGCAACATAATATTTTCGATTGTATCGAATGTGGTGCCTGCGCCTATGTGTGTCCCAGCCATATTCCCCTGGTGCAATACTACCGCCACACCAAAGGCAGCATCGAAATCCAGAATAACAAAGAAAACAAATCAGGCCATGCGCGTCGGCGTTTTGAAAACAGAAATGCACGCCTGCAACAAGAAGAGAACGACAAAATAGCCAAACGTCAGGCGCGCATTAACACCGTCACTGTTATAGCCCCTGTAACAAACCAGACCCTGAGCGCCGAGAACAATGCGATGGAAATCGCACGCCTTAAAACAGCCGCAGCAACAAGCGCTAAACTGGCCGTCGACGCAAAAAAAGCCTTGATTCAAGCCGAACGAAAACAGGCACAAAACCTCGATAGCCTGCGCGAACAGGTCGAAACACTACAAAAAAATGCCGAACAGGCCAGACAACAACTACTTAAGGCGCAAGAAACAGAAACACCAAGCGAAGCCGCAGCGGCAAGTCATTCTGCGAACACCGCTACCCTTGCTGCACCCCAAACAAGTGCTGATAAAATTGCCGCCGCACTGGCGCGTAACGAAGCGCGTAAAATACAACAAGAACGCGCAAGAGCCGTGACCTCAAACAGCACTGAGAGTACACTTGCCCACCCGGATCTGACCGCCCCCAACACAGCAGAGAAAGCCAGCAGCACAACAGAGAAGACCCAAAACACCCGCCACCCTTCTCATAAAGACAGTTAACTGGATTTATTGTTATGTCACTGATTAACGCGTCTTCCCCCCACACCCTGGCTAAAAATGATACCGGTCACATGATGCAGCATGTCGTGCTGGCCACACTGCCTGGTTTGCTGACACTGACCTTGTTTTTTGGCTGGGGTAGTCTGATCAACTGCATGATAGCGGCAATTGTTGCGCTAGCCTGCGAGTGTGTGGTGTTATTCCTCAGAAAACGACCTGTTGCTTTTTATCTCAACGACTACAGCGCGGTGGTCACCGCTATTTTGCTGGGACTGTCCTTGCCACCCCTGAGCCCTTGGTGGATTTCATGTATCGGCACAGCCTTTGCCATTCTGGTGGGCAAACATCTTTATGGCGGCTTGGGCAATAATATTTTTAATCCCGCCATGCTGGCGTATGCCTTTCTGTTGATTTCATTTCCAGTGCAAATGACCTCCTGGTTACCCGCTGCCGGCTTGACTCAAATCGGTTTTATTGAAACATTTCAGCTTATTTTTAATAATCATTTTGATCCCGCGTCCATTGCCCGAATTGATGCCTTAAGCGGCGCCACCCCGCTCGATAGCGTTAGAAGCGAATTAGGCTTATCCAAAACCTTGCCCCTGATTTACAGCACATCACCCTTTGATGGCATCTTTGCCGGCAAAGGCTGGGAATGGGTCAACATCGGTTTTCTGCTCGGCGGCCTGTATCTTATTTTCAAAGGCATTATTCACTGGCAAATCCCTTTGGCCCTGTTATTAACGCTGGCAACCTGGGCGTTTTTGTTTATGGGTTATGACAGCGATCGTTACGCCTCCCCTATTTTTCATCTTTTGAGTGGCGGCACCATGCTCGGTGCTTTTTTTATTGCCACCGATCCCGTCACCGCTGCCACCAGTGCCGTAGGTCGCTGGATTTATGGGGCGTTTATTGGCCTGACCATTTATATCATTCGCACCTTTGGTGGTTATCCCGACGCTGTGGCTTTTGCCGTATTACTGATGAATCTGGCTGTGCCCACCATTGATTACTACACCCAACCCCGCACCTATGGCCATAAAGAAGCCAAGTTTGGTCGCGGCAAACGGGAGCGCTAGTCAATGTTCAAATTCATTAGCAAAAATGCGCTTTTATTGGCAGCTGTTGCTGCAATCACCACAGGGACCGTGGCCCTCACCGAATCCACCACCCAAGCCTCCATTATCAAAGCCCAGCATCAAGCACTTAAAGACGCCCTGTTTGAACTGTTGCCCGATCAACAGCATAACAATGATCTACTCAACGATTACACCCGCATCAAGCACCCCTTGCTGGCCTTAAAAATCCCTCAAGATGCTTTTTTTGCGCGACGCGACAATCAACCGCTGGCAGCTATTATTCCGGCCACTGCGACGGAAGGCTACGGAGGCAGCATTTCTATGCTGGTGGGCATCCGTTACGACGGCACCATTACCGGCGTTAGAGTCGTCGCACCCCACAATGAAACCCCCGGACTCGGTGACAAGATTGACATTGATAAATCGGACTGGATTCTGGGTTTTAACGGCAAGTCGCTGAACAACCCCGCAGAACAAGGCTGGAAAGTCAAAAAAGACGGGGGCGACTTTGATCAAATGACCGGGGCAACCATCACCCCCCGTGCCGTGGTCAAAGCGGTGTATAACACCCTGTTATATTTTGATCACAACAAGGAACAATTATTTCGCGACTCCTTGGCAGCGCAGGCGCAACAACCCGGCACTCACCTGACACAAGAGTATCCCTAAAATGACCCCCTATAACACGCTGATAAAAGACGGATTATGGAACAACAATGTGGCCATCACCCAGATACTCGGTCTGTGTCCTTTGCTGGCAGTTACGGGTTCGGTGGTAAGCGCTCTGGGGCTGGGGCTGGCCACCCTGATCGTTTTGGTCGGATCAAACACCCTGGTCTCCTTGATCCGGGGCCATCTTAACGACGCCATTCGTCTGCCGGTTTTTGTTTTGATTATCGCCGCCTTGACCACCTGCATCGAATTTATCATGCAAGCCTATACCTATGAGCTGTATCAAATGCTCGGCATATTCATTCCACTGATCGTGACCAATTGTTCAATTTTAGGGCGTGCCGAAACCTTCGCGCGCAAGAACGCGCTTCTACCCTCCCTGCTCGATGGTTTGATGATGGGACTCGGGTTTTTGATCGTATTGCTTCTTCTGGGCGCGTTTCGGGAAGCTCTGGGTCGAGGAACCCTGTTTGATCATATGGACCTTATTTTGGGCCCCATGGCCAAGGATTGGACACTCCACCTGTTTGACCATTTTCCAGGTATTTTATTCCTCGCCTCAGCGCCTGGCGCTTTTTTTGGTTTAGGCCTGCTTATCGCCTTGGCCAATCTTATCAATGAAAAAATGCGTGCCGCTGCACTTAAAAATGCACCGCCCCTTATCGCAGGCAGTAAACGTGTCAGAATTACAGGGCATATCCGCTAAAAACCCATCATCCGTGTAAGAAACATATAGCCCAATGAATGCGCATAAACGTGAAGCGATTTTCAAACGTTTTCAACAAGACAATCCACGTCCACGAACAGAACTTCTGTATGCCTCTCCCTTTGAATTACTGATTGCCGTCATTTTATCCGCCCAAGCCACCGACGTTAGCGTAAACAAAGCCACCAAACATCTGTTTGCCATAGCCAATTCACCCGAAAAAATGCACTCACTCGGTCTCGATGGCCTTAAAACGTACATTAAAACCATCGGCCTGTATAACACCAAAGCGCAAAACATTTTGCAGACCTGCAAGCTACTTATCGACAAGCACCATTCGCAGGTGCCTAACACCCGAGCTGAGCTTGAAGCCTTGCCCGGTGTGGGCAGAAAAACCGCCAACGTGGTTTTGAACACCGCCTTTGGCCAGCCGACCATTGCCGTGGACACCCATATTTTTCGTGTGTCCAACCGTATCGGCCTGGCACCGGGAAAAAATGTTACCGAGGTTGAACAGAAATTACTTAAAACCGTGCCCAAAAAATACCGCGTAGACGCCCATCACTGGCTAATTCTGCATGGCCGCTATATCTGCACCGCACGCAAACCTCGCTGCAGCGCCTGCCTGATCGAAGATTTATGTGAGTATGCCGAAAAAAAATACGACTGAGCCTGGAGGAAAGATCACAGACAGGTGAAAGTTATTGAGTCACCTGGGTTTCTTCGAGAATTTACTACACGTTAAATGTGTCACTATTTTCAAAACAGGCAAATACAGATGAAAAGAAAAACACTCCTTTCCTGGAGCAGTGGTAAAGACAGTGCGTGGGCGCTTCACGTATTGCAACAGGATCCGCATATTGACGTCGTTGGTTTATTTTGCACGGTGAATAAAGAGTTTAATCGTGTCGCCATGCACGCGGTAAGAGTTGAGCTGCTTCAACAACAGGCACAAAGTGTGGGCCTTCCGCTTTACATTATTGAGATTCCGAATCCTTGCAGTAACAGTGACTATGAAAAAATCATGCGCTCGTTTATTGATGAGGTGAAGAAGCAACCTATCGACTGTTTTGCCTTCGGTGATCTGTTTCTCGACGATGTGCGTAGCTATAGAGAAGACCGTCTTAAAGGCAGTGGTATAACGCCTATATTTCCCATTTGGGGCATTCCAACCAACACGCTGTCGCGCACCATGATAGGCAGTGGTTTAAAAGCCGTGATCACCTGCATTGATCCAAAACAGCTTGCCAGTGAGTTTGCTGGCAGAGAATACAATGAATCCTTTTTAGCCGATATCCCCGCACACGTAGACCCCTGCGGTGAAAAGGGTGAGTTTCATAGTTTTGCCTTCGATGGCCCCATGTTTAAACACCCAATAGCGATAGCGTTGGGCGAGATTGTTCAGCGGGACGGCTTTGTGTTTGCAGACCTATCAGCAATCAACACGGACGCTGGCCGATAGTAGCAGAGTAGCAGGGTCCTGCAGGGTCAAGTCCTGCAGAAGTCCTGCAGGGTCAAAAGTCCTGCAGGGTCAAGTCCTGCAGGGTCAGGTCTTTGATTTATTAAACCCTTCTTTTTAGGCTGTGGTGTTTATTTCTGAAAAATGTGCCGAAGAAAGTCCACGCCTACGCGTCATGCTACAAATTAACGCCTATTCAATAATCTCGGTGTCTATTTTGTTCTCGTTGAGGTAAAGACCAAATGAAAAAAATCCAGCTAGCAGGTGATCAAACACTGGATGAATTACTCACAGATATTCGCGCCTGCCAACTCTGTGCATCTCACCTGCCTTTGGGGCCTCGACCCATTTTGCGTGTTGCGCAGGGGGCAAAAATTCTTATTGTTGGTCAAGCACCCGGCACCCGTGTACATCAAAGCGGTGTTCCGTGGGATGATGCCAGCGGCGAGCGGCTGCGTAGCTGGTTGGCAATGGACAAACAACAATTTTACGATGAAGGCCAGATTGCCATTATTCCCATGGGTTTTTGTTATCCTGGGCGCGGAATTTCAGGTGATCTGCCTCCGCGAAAAGAATGTGCGCGCACCTGGCTTCCCTTGTTACAAACGCATTTAGGCGAGATTCGTACCACGTTATTGATTGGTCAGTATGCGATTGAGCATTATCTGGGCGCGGCGCGAAAAGCCACCCTCACGCAAACGGTACAGCACTGGCAAGCCTATGCGCCCGACTTTTTTCCGCTGCCTCATCCGAGTCCGCGTAATAATATCTGGCTCAAACGTAATCCCTGGTTTAACGCTGAAGTCGTGCCGGCATTACAAGCACACCTGCGCACGCTCAGTTAAATTTCTACTGAAATACAAGCTCTTTGAGGCGTTTGATTTCATCCCGCAACATGGAGGCCTCTTCAAACTCAAGATTTCTGGCATGTTTAATCATTTTGTCTTCGAGAAGTTTTAACTGCTTCGCCACTTGTTTGGGTGATTGAATATTCACCTGCGGCAGATTTTTCCCTGCACTAGCCAAACGCGCTGCTGCTCCTTTTTTACCACGTTCGCTTACCGAGCTGTACGCACCTTCGAGAATATCACCCACTGTTTTATTCAGTCCTTTGGGCGTAATACCATGCTGAAGGTTATAGTCTGTCTGCACTTGCCGGCGACGCTGTGTTTCATCGATGGCTCGTTTCATTGAGGCGGTGACAAGGTCGGCATAAAGAATCGCTTTGCCATGAATATTACGCGCAGCGCGCCCTATCGTTTGAATCAGCGAACGTTCCGAGCGCAAAAAGCCTTCTTTATCGGCATCAAAAATTGCAATTAATGACACTTCGGGCATATCCAAGCCTTCACGCAGAAGATTGATACCAATCAGCACATCAAACACACCCAGACGCAAATCCCGAATAATTTCCACCCGCTCAACCGTGTCGATATCGGAATGCAGGTAACGCACCTTTACCTGATGTTCAGCAAAATAATCGGCCAAATCTTCAGCCATGCGTTTGGTTAATACCGTGACCAGTACACGTTCGTTAACGGCCACCCGGCGGCGAATTTCTGAAAGACAATCATCCACCTGGGTGGATCCGGGTCGCACTTCAATTTCAGGGTCAAGCAAACCGGTGGGGCGCACCACCTGTTCAACCACCTGCCCGGCATGTTCGCTTTCATAATGCGACGGCGTTGCTGACACAAAAATCATCTGTGGTGCGATGTTTTCCCATTCATCAAAGCGCAAGGGGCGGTTATCCAGCGCCGAAGGTAAACGAAATCCGTAGGCCACCAGCGTTTCCTTGCGCGCGCGGTCGCCTTTGTACATAGCGCCCAGTTGCGGCAAGGTCACATGCGATTCATCAACAATCAAAAGTGCGTCGGCGGGCAAATAATCAAACAGGGTCGGTGGCGGATCGCCTGCCTGTCGGCCCGACAAGTAACGTGAATAATTTTCTATGCCGGTGCAATAGCCCAGTTGCACCATCATTTCCAGATCGAATTGCGTGCGTTGTTGCAAACGTTGGACTTCAACCAGCTTGTTGTTTTCCTGCAGAACGTGCAGATGCTCTTTTAACTCGGTTTTAATTTGCTCGGTGGCTGAAAGTAAGGTGTCACGCGAGGTTACATAATGACTCTTTGGATAAATAGTAAGCCGGGGCACACGGCGGATTATTTCGCCGGTCAAGGGATCAAAAAAACTCAATTGCTCAATCGTTTCATCAAACAATTCTATGCGTACCGCGTAGCGCTCTGATTCGGCCGGAAACACATCAATCACATCGCCTCTGACCCGATACGTGGCCCGGTAAAAATCAACATCATTGCGGGTGTATTGCAACTCGGCCAAACGTCGCACAATTTCCCGTTGATCGACTCGGTCGCCGCGATCAAGATGCAAGACCATTTTCAGGTAAGACGCGGGATCACCCAAACCATAAATAGCCGACACTGACGCCACAATAATACAGTCACGCCGTTCCAGTATGGCTTTGGTCGCCGACAGGCGCATCTGTTCAATGTGCTGATTTACGGAGGAATCTTTCTCAATGAAGGTATCCGATGCCGGCACATAAGCTTCGGGCTGATAATAGTCATAATAAGAAACAAAATATTCCACCGCATTACGGGGAAAAAAAGAGCGGAATTCGCCGTAAAGCTGGGCCGCCAGTGTTTTATTGTGCGCCAGAATCAGTGTAGGGCGTTGCACCTGTTCAATAACATGGGCAATGGTAAATGTTTTGCCCGAGCCGGTGACACCGAGCAAGGTTTGTGACTGCAAACCCGCATGAATACCTTCCACCAAAGAGGCAATTGCCTTGGGCTGATCACCTGCGGGTTCGAATTTTGCTTCAATAACAAACTTGTTCACACCTTCATCTCTTTAAGCCGGGACTCTTTGCCGCTATTTTTTACACCAAACCATTTATGCTAACCGCCGTCTCAAGTATCATAGGTCGGTTTGTGTCGGCTCAATGGGTGGGTCGACAGGGGACTTATTCAGTGAGGACAACCTTGGATATCCAGCTTTCCAATCGCGCTAACAGCATCAAATCATCACCGACTCTGGCCGTCACCAATCGCGCGGCGGAATTACGTGCCGCAGGCAAGGATATTATCGGCCTGGGCGCGGGCGAACCCGATTTTGATACCCCGGACCATATCAAAGCAGCGGCTATTGAAGCGATTAAAAAGGGTTTTACCAAATACACTGCTGTGGATGGCACGCCTTCACTGAAAAAAGCCATCATAGCAAAATTTGCCCGTGAGAACGGCCTGAATTACCAGGCAAACCAGATTCTGGTGTCATGTGGTGGCAAACAGAGTTTTTTCAATCTCTGTCTGGCATTATTGAATCCGGGTGATGAAGTCATCATTCCAGCACCCTACTGGGTTTCTTACCCCGATATTGTCATCGTCGCCGAAGGGCTGCCCGTTATCATCGAGGCAGACAGCGACCAGAAATTCAAAATAAGCCCGGCTCAGCTTGAAAAGGCCATTACGCCAAAAACCCGTTTATTTGTTATCAACAGTCCGTCGAATCCTTCCGGCATGGCCTACACCCAACAAGAGCTTGAAGCCCTGGCGGCCGTGTTGCTCAAACATCCGCATGTATTGGTCGCTACCGATGACATGTACGAACATATTTTCTGGGCACCAGGTGGTTTCCATAATATTTTGACCGTATGCCCTGCACTCTATGACCGTTGTATCGTCTTAAACGGTGTATCAAAAGCCTATTCCATGACCGGTTGGCGTATTGGTTATGCGGCCGGGCCGCAGAAACTGATTGCTGCCATGACAAAAATCCAGTCGCAAAGCACGTCCAATCCAACGTCCATTTCGCAAGTGGCCGCCGAAGCTGCACTGAATGGCCCGCTGGACGAGGTTCAGACCATGGTCAAGGCCTTTAAAGAACGCCATGACTATGTTATGGCCACGCTCAATGACATTAAAGGCGTAAGCTGTTTGCCGGGTGACGGTACTTTCTACGCCTTTGCGGATTTCCGCGAGGCAATTAAAGCCACGCCTAATGTCAAAGATGATATCGAAATGGCAGAACTTCTGCTCATGAAAGGTGGTGTCGCTTTGGTGCCGGGTTCGGCCTTTGGTTTGGCAGGTTATGAACGCATTTCCTTTGCCACTAACATGCGCACCTTGGAAGACGCGCTCAAACGTATTAAAAAAGTGCTGGGTTAACAGCAAATCCTGTCGAGAAACACCTTGATCTGGGGCGATACAGAACGTATTTGCCCCGGGTTAATAACCAGCGAAAATAGCTATATTCTCGTTTCTATTCTTAAAACAGTCTGAAATAAACCGACGCTTTACGTATCAAATATCTTCCAGTTGCGCAGCATCACGCACCATGCGCAATTTTTCGTGTTGCTCCATATCCACCAAGGTCTGAAATAATTCCTGCGCAGCCGGGGTCACACTGACTCGCAACAATTCTTGATACATTTCTATCAACAGGTTATGGCATTCAATACCCAGATTTACGATGTCGACCGTGTTTTCCCCTGACATGCGACGTGTGAGCTGCTGAAGTTTTTCCGGGTAATTGATGTCGGGTATTTGGTCAAACCACGTGTGCATCACCGATGCGACAGCATGCTTTTCGTATTTTTTAATTGCGGCAGCCAAAACCGCCTGGTGATCAGCGAGGTAGTCGAGCAAAAGCACCGCCCGTTCTTTGGTATTCCCCTCTTCCAGCTGCCTGTATTTGCTTTCGAAATCGGCATGAAACTGCACAACCCAGTCAAGAATATCGGCTATCTGTTTAAAACGCATAGTATTTCCCTTGGTTTTGAATTATTGCTATAAAAGTCGCCACGGCATAAGCACTTACCTTTGCATTCAGGCAGCCTACGGCCTTAGTCGGCCTTTTCTACCAGCAAAGCCCCATAACCTTCACGGTAACCCGGATACAATAAACGATATCCTGATTCGCGCAAACGCCTGTTGTTGCAACGTTTATTTTGCCCACCCTCTATCAGTGAACGCGTCACGCGTTTCGGTGGAACAGCACCCAGCTGTGCTGCCAGCCAATCCGTCACCTCGGCCCGAGAGACCGGCTCGTTGTCGACAACCAGATAATGGCTTTGCACGGTATCCAGTTCAAGCAGGTGTTGTAAAACACCGGCACAGTCGTCGCTATGAATTCGGTTGGTATATTGCGGATAGTCATCACACACGCGAAGAGCGCCCTCCTTTATTTGCCGAATCAAACGTGTTCGACCCGGACCGTAAATACCGCCCAGGCGCAGCACGGAAAATTCCAGGCCGCTCTCGGCAAGACGCTGTTCAGCCTCCAACAAAATAGAGCCGGAAAATTCGCCGGGTTCGGTCATGGAATTTTCATCCACCCATTCACCATGACATTGACCATAGACTGCAGTGCTGGACGTGAACAAGATCCGTTTCACAGCAATAGCCTGCTGCTCAAGTTGTCGTAATACATTCTGCAAACCCGTCACATAGGTGCGCTGATAGCTGTCCTGGGAGCGTTTACCCGCTGCGGCACAATAAACCACGGCATCCAATGTGGACGGCAAAAGGGGGAAGTCGTCACTATCGCCTAAATCACCTTGAATCGCGTGAATAACAGAGGGCAATTGACTGATGTCACGGCGCAAACCCCAGACCTGATAGTCAGACCGGATTAAACGCAACGCAAGTCGCGTACCGACATCACCACAACCGGCAATAAGTACTTTGGCTAATTTCATGGTGTTTTCCTGAACATAAAAAGCTCAAACGCGTTTTTTGGTAAAACGTGTCGGCGCGGCATTAAGCGGATCATCTGGCCAAGGGTGTTTAGGATACCGTCCTTTCATTTCTTTTTTGATCTCGTGATAGCTACCACGCCAAAACCCGGCCAAATCCTGGGTAATTTGTAGGGGTCGCTGGGCCGGTGACAAGAGATGCAGCATCAATGGAATACGGCCTTGAAGCACGCTTGGCGTATCAACACAAGCAAACATTTCCTGTAATTTTACTGCCAGTACGGGAGGTGATTGCAGATAATCAATGCGAATCCGGGAGCCACTGGGCACACACCAAGTGGGCGGTGCTTGCTCCTCAAGTTTTTGCGGCAAAGGCCAAGGCAACTGGGCCGCCAATATAGCCTGTAAATCCAGCTGCTCTAAAGCTTTAAGACTGCCGATCTGATCAAGATAAGGACCAAGCCATGTGTCCAGGCTAGCAAGCAAAGTGGCATCAGATAAATCGGGCCAGCCCTCCTGCGGCAAACCAGACTGATGCAAAAGAGTCACCCGCGCGCGCCATTGCTGGAGCGTTTCAGTCCAGGGAAGGCTGCTCAAACCTTGTTTGCGAATTTGTGTTATCAAGGCCTCTCGTTTGGCTTCCAGCGGCACAACGCTGAGTTTGCGCCGGTGAATGACCAGCTGCCCTATGCACTGTTGATGTTCGGCGATAAAACGCTGGCTCTGTTGATCCCATTCGACCAGTTCTTTGCTGCGCACCTGCGCCGACAAATAATCGTTAAAATGAACTGGATTCAATGCAGCCGCCAGAAAAATCCTGTCCTGCTGCCCTGACATACCCCCCATATCAGCCACCACTAGCCAGTCGGATGCCGCCAGAGGATCATCCTCGGCCAGACTCACCGCATTGCCTTGACTGAGCTGATAAACCACCTGCGGTCCCGGCCGGCGTTTGGCGATACGATCAGGGTAGGCATAAGCCAGCAACAAAGCCCAGAGTTCATCCTGCGACACGGGTAATTTTCTATCCGCAACGGTGACATTTTTACGATAGCCTTGAGCCTGCTGCTGCACCCGACTCATCCAGGCGCGCTGCGCTGTTTCGCAGGGCATTTCTCCCGTCAAACGCTGCATGCGACGGCTTATATCCGCACCTTCCATTCTGAATGGATCGCGCTCTATCAACAGCGCCGCGAGCAAGGATGCCTCTTTCAGCACACCCATAGTGCTCGCACATTGCAGCATATGCGCCAGACGTGGATGCACCGGCCATTGCGCCATGGCTCGCCCATGCTCGGTCAGCACAGGACGCGACGCAAGATCGCGTGTCACCGCCCCCAACGCAGTGAGTAATTGCAAGGCTTGATTAAATGCCCCCGACGGTGGCGGATCAAGCCAATCCAGTTCGGCTGGATCGGAGACGCCCCAGTTCAACAGGTGTAAGGCCAATGCACATAGATCGGCCTGAAGAATTTCCGGTGAATCATAGGCCAATAACTGTTGCTGCTGGTTTTCAGTCCATAAACGATAACAATGACCAGCCGCAAGCCGACCCGCCCGACCCATGCGCTGAATACTCGCCGCCATCGAAACCCGACGGGTGCGCAAACGACTCATGCCCCGCGCGGGATCAAATTCGGCAACACGTTTTAATCCGGCGTCCACCACCACGCTGATCCCCTCAATGGTCAAACTGGTCTCGGCAATATCGGTTGCCAGCACCACTTTACGTTGCGCCTCATCGCCTGCGACACAAGGTGAGATAGCACGTTGCTGCGCGGCAAGGGGCAATGAGCCATACAGAGGCAAGACTTCCGTCTGTCGACGCGCTTCAGCCGGCAATTGTTTTTCGAGTGCCTCTTGCACCCGCAAAATTTCACTTTGCCCGGGCAGAAAGACCAGCACGCTCCCCTCATGTTGACGCAGCGCATGAAGCACGGTCTGCACCACCGGTGCAATAATACTCTCACCTGCATTTTGCATGGCCCCATAATGCAGCGACACCGGAAACATAAGACCCTGACAGCGCACGACCGGTGCCTGATCAAGCAACGCTGCCACGCGATCACCATTCAAGGTGGCCGACATCACTAAAATTTTCAGTGGGCAGGTTTCATCACGAAACAGACGGCGACCCTGTAAACACAAGGCCAAACCCAGATCCGATTCCAGATTACGCTCATGAAACTCATCAAAAATCACCAGGCCCACACCGTCCAGCGCCGGATCATCAAGCAACATGCGCGTCAGGATGCCTTCTGTCACCACTTCAATACGTGTCAAACTCGAAATGCGACTGTCCAAACGCACCCGATAACCCACCTGCTGCCCAATGCTTTCGCCCAGTAAGTACGCCATTCGCTCAGCCACAGCGCGTGCGGCCATCCGCCGGGGTTGCAACAAAATGATTTTACGTCCCGCTAACCAGACTTGATCAAGCAGTGCCAGAGGAACTACGGTGGTTTTACCCGCGCCCGGGGGCGCTTCTAACACCAGTTGATGATGGGCAGACAGTGCCAAGACCACATCGGCCAGCACCGCCTGCACAGGTAAGGAAGGGAACTGCATCAAGAATTATACGGCTCATCTGAAAACAGACAGGCACTATATCACATTGCCTCCAGCCAACAGACCGGAATCAGCCGCGCTCGCATGTTTGGCCACGGCCTTGGCATCGGGATAAAAGGTCTCAAGCGGATAGTGAGCGCCCTGCAAACGCTGCTGGCAAAAGGCCATAATCGTCGCTGATTCTTCGTCGCTCACATCTTTATAACGATCCACAGTGCCCGCCTGCATAAAACGCACGGTTTTTAAAGACTGCGAAAAAATATTGGGTGAGAACATTTCAAAATATTCTTCATGTTCTTTCATGTAATCAAAGGATGAACGCGTCACCACCCTGTCAATTTCAGTTTCGGTGAGTGTCATATCAAGAAATTTTGCCACTTTAATCACCACGCCACGTAAATCGCGTTTCATCGACTCATAATGCACAAACAACACGTTGTCATGTTCTTCAGCACGACGCCACCAGCCTTCAACGTGCTCGGGCCAGGACAACCACAACATGTCATCGCTGCAATACCACTTCAGTAAAGTCTCGCGACTGGGCGCCAAAGGCCCAACCAGCAAGTTAACAAAATCAAAGCAGCTGGCAAAACAACTGACGGGATGACGGGTCACATACACATATTTGGCTTTTTCGCTGTAGGGACACAGTTTGGCCGGCATATGAGTTTTGATAATACGACTATTCTTTTCGCCAACCAAAGGGGCTCGTTCAAACGGAACGCTTGATGTTGGACTGGTTTCAATCCACGGGCTGAGCGCATACATATGGCGATAGCCATTATCACTCAGATCACCCTGGCCCCGATGCAAGACTTCAAACACCACTTGCTGCATCCAGGTAGTGCCACACTTCATTTGCGTGGCGACAAAAATATCGTTTTCCTGTGGCTGATAATGTTTGGTAAAGGCGTATGATTTTTTGCTCGACATCATCAAGGGTCCTGTGACGCCGTCATAATGGAACAAGGGCATGGTTTTAAGTCGGTAGAATTTTGAAATACCCGCAAAAAGCGGGAGGATAAATCGCCCATGACTTTTGATCAGCGCCCGAATCTGTCGCCGCTGCGCAATGGGTTTGGCAAAATAATTATCGCCGCGTGTAATCAGTTCAAAATACACCATCATCACGACAACGTAGAGAAAATACGCCAGAAGGAGAAACCCAAGAAATTTCAGCATAAAGCACCTTTGTTATTGTTTTTGATATCAGTTTATTGTTTTTAATGATAGAGCTGTGCGGTTCGAAAGATTAACACAGTGTTGTTCAGTCATAAAACATGAAAGTCAGCATTTTGAATGCACGTGGTTTTACCTGATTTGTGACACGTATCACTCAAAACACAACACCAGATGAAGCGCGGGCATTAACAGGATAGAATTTAACTGTTCAGATCTCACCCAGAAACTCTTTTAACCCTATCGAAACCCTTGAAGATTATTTATGAAAAAAACGGCTTTAGTACTCCTGGTAAGCTCCATCACTCTCAGCGGCTGTGGTGATGGTCATGAAGATGTCGTTTATTACGACGACCACACCGTGCCAGACTTTATTTATCACCAGGCCACCGGTGTTGATGTGCCTAACGATGCTTGCCTAAGCGACAAATTAGATTGGCTGGATACCTTCGGATCACCCGATACGATTACAAGCTGGCAGGACTATAATACCAGCTATGAAGAGTACAGCTTGTGTGATCAGAGCCTGGTTACGTTCAGTTATACCGAAGGCAGCAATTACTGCGTTATAGAAGAAACCCCCCCGGCCTATTGTTATTAATCTCTGTTGTAACCTCTGTTGTAATAAAGGACGGCGCTCATGTTACGCAAGGCCGTCCCTTCTTGCTTGTCAGACATCACAAGCCTCCCCGCAAACACTGCAACTTGACGTGACGATAATCCCAAGCACGCGACTTATGCGCATCCTCTCTATATAATGCCCAGCCATTGAACTCGTTTGACCAGGTCCCCCAGCATGAACCGCGATCTTTTGCGTCTGCAAGCTTACCCCTTTGAAAAACTGAATCAGCTCAAAGCGGGTATTAGTCCTCCGCAAGAAAAATCCCCCATTTTTTTATCCATGGGTGAACCCAAACATGCCGCACCTGATTTTGTGCTCAATGCGCTCAAAAATGCACTGACTGACGTGGCCTTTTACCCGGCCACGCTGGGACTGCCGGCATTACGTCAAACCATGGCTGCCTGGTTAGAAAAACGTTTTGCTTTACCCGCAGGCTCTATTCAGCCTGAAAAAAACATCTTGCCGGTAAACGGCACACGTGAAGCGCTGTTTTCATTTACGCAAGCACGGGTAGACCGTGAGGCGGCCAGCACAGGCAAAAAACCCTGGGTTATCATGCCCAACCCTTTTTATCAGATTTATGAAGGCGCGGCTTTTCTGGCCGGTGCCACGCCCTATTATATGGACAGCCAGGGGACTCAGCCGGATTTTGATGCCATTGACGCACTCACCTGGTCGCAATGCCAGATACTTTTTTTATGCACGCCTAATAATCCAACAGGCAGCACTATTCCACTGGATACTTTAAAAAAACTGATTCAACTGGCTGAAACACATGATTTCATCATTGCCAGCGATGAATGTTATTCCGAAATTTATCTTGATGAAGACCTGCCGCCTACGGGTTTATTACAAGCGTGTATCGCCTTGGGTAATACGGCCTATTCGCGCTGTGTGGTCTTTCATAGTTTATCCAAACGCTCAAATTTGCCCGGTTTGCGTTCCGGTTTTGTGGCGGGCGATGCCAAGGTGCTGAGTGAGTTTCTGCTGTACCGCACCTATCACGGTTGCGCCATGCCGGTTCATCACCAGAAAGCCAGCCTAACGGCCTGGCAGGATGAAACGCATGTAATCGCCAATCGCGCACTCTACCGCGAAAAATTTGAACAATTCCAGACTATTTGTGGTCAAACACTGCCCTTGCAGCTTCCACAAGGGGGCTTTTATTTTTGGGCAGAAACACCTATCGACGACATTGTTTTTGCGCAAAAACTGTTTGCCGAGGAAAATGTCACTGTCTTACCCGGTCAATATTTGTCTCGTTACAATCGTGGGCGTAATCCGGGGCAAAACCACGTTCGTATGGCGCTGGTGGCGAGTGCCGAAGAATGCGCTGAGGCGGCACAGCGCATTACACAGTTTGTCGAGCGCTTGTGATCATGATTACCTTATACGGCATTTCAAATTGCGACAGTGTGAAAAAAGCCCGGTACTGGCTTGATCAGAAGTGCCTCGTGTACCAGTTTCATGATTTCCGTAGCAATGGCATTGATCTGCAACAGATCACCCAGTGGTGCCAGCAATGCGGCTGGAGCACAGTGCTCAATCAGCGCAGCACCACGTGGCGGCACTTGCCAGATGACATCAAAAACGCTGTAAATGCCGACAACGTAGCAACACTCTTACTGGCGCACCCGACTTTAATCAAACGCCCTGTGCTGGTATACAAGAACAAAACCCATATGGGCTTCAGTGAAGCTGAATACCAGAAAATTTTCGCGTAATACTCCCTAGATTTTGTCAATTTCTGTTTGAGGAAAGCCCCATGAGTGACACATCATTTTTCTGTATCGCCTTTGGTGTAGGCACACAAAACAGCACGGGCGACTGGCTCGAAGTGTATTACCCTGCACCCCTTTTCAAACCCGCCGCAGAATTGGTCACAACACTCGGCACGGCGCTGGGTTATACCGGTGGTAATGTGGCCCTGCCCTTGGAAAACAGCCAGATCAGCGAACTTGTTTCACTTTTGAACGCAGCCAAGTGCTGCACCAAACTGCTGGCACCCTTGGCACTGAGCAAAAAACCCCTCGTAGCCATGTTTATCGAAAGTGATAGCGCACCCACCAGCACCCCTGAAGCCTACTTGAAACTGCACTTGCTCTCGCTGCGCCATGTCAAACCTCACGGCATCAATTTAAGTGGTATTTTTTCCTTGTTGCCCAATGTTGCCTGGACTAATCAAGGCGCCATTGATCTGGCTGAATTAGCGCAACAGCAACTCAAAGCGCGCCTGAATGGCGAGGTGCTGGAAGTCAGCTCGGTCGACAAGTTCCCCAAAATGACCAACTACGTGGTGCCCTCGGGCGTGCGCATTGCGCACACGGCGCGCGTCCGTCTGGGTGCTTATCTCGGTGAAGGCACCACGGTCATGCACGAAGGCTTTATCAATTTTAACGCCGGCACCGAAGGCACCAGCATGGTCGAAGGCCGTATTTCGGCAGGTGTAATGGTCGGCAAAGGCAGTGACCTGGGCGGTGGATGCAGTACCATGGGCACCCTGTCAGGGGGCAACAACGTGGTTATCTCCGTGGGCGAACATTGTCTGCTGGGTGCCAATTCAGGCTTGGGCATTCCACTGGGTGATCGCTGTACCATAGAAGCGGGACTGTATATTACAGCCGGCTCCAAGGTGAATGTGCTTGATGAGCAAAATACCTTGGTCTGCACCCTCAAGGCACGTGAACTGGCCGGTCGTTCGGATCTGTTATTCCGGCGCAATTCCCAAACCGGCGCACTGGAATGCAAAACCAACCGTAATGCCATTGAACTCAATGCCGAGTTGCATGCGCACAACTAAGAACCCGCTCACCCCTTCATAGAACAAACACCTTGCACACAATGAAAGATAAAACTCAGTACGAATTTAACAAGCTGCAAAAGAAACTGCGGCGCGACGTTGGCAATGCCATCGTTGATTTCAACATGATTGAAAATAACGATCGTGTCATGGTCTGCCTGTCGGGGGGCAAAGACTCCTACACCATGCTCGACATTCTGATGAGCCTGCAACGTTCGGCACCCGTGCATTTTGAACTGATTGCCGTCAATCTGGATCAAAAACAACCGGGCTTTCCCGAACAGGTTTTGCCTGATTATCTTGGCAAATTAGATATCCCCTTTTACATTCTGGAAAAAGACACCTACAGCATTGTGCAAGATAAAGTCCCTGAAGGAAAAACACAGTGTGCTTTATGCTCACGCCTGCGGCGCGGATCACTCTATGGTTTTGCCGAACAAATCGGCGCTACCAAAATTGCCCTTGGCCATCACCGCGACGACATTCTGGAAACGCTGTTTTTAAACCTGTTTTATGGCGGCAAATTAAAAGGCATGCCCCCAAAATTGCTCAGTGACGATGGCAAAAACATTGTCATTCGCCCCCTGGCTTACTGCCGCGAGAAAGACATTAGCCGTTACGCCGAATGGAAAGAATTCCCCATTATTCCTTGCACTTTATGCGGCAGCCAACCCAATTTGCAGCGACAGGTCATCAAGGAAATGATGCAACAGTGGGATCAAGACCATCCCGGCCGACTCGAAACCATGTTTAATGCCATGCAAAATATCGCGCCATCACATCTGGCCGATCGCTCACTGTACGATTTTTCAAACCTGCGCATCACTCAACGTAAAAAACTGCCCGTTCTGGATATAAAGTAAACATGAAACACAGTGACCCAAACACCAGCACACTGGAACTGACCAAAGAGTTAATAGCCCGCCCCTCTATTACGCCTGATGACTGCGGCTGTCAGGACATTCTGATCGAACGCCTGCAAAGAATTGGCTTTCAGGTGGAACGATTACCCTTTGGTGAGGTACAAAATTTCTGGGCCCGTCATGGTGGCGAAGGGCCGGTTCTGGCGTTTGCCGGTCATACCGACGTGGTTCCTGTGGGCGATGCCAGCGCGTGGTCAAGCCCTCCTTTTCAGCCCACCGAGCGCGATGGTCTGCTCTATGGTCGTGGTGCCGCTGATATGAAAGGCAGTCTGGCAGCCATGATTACAGCCTGTGAACGTTTTATTGTCCATCACCCTGATCATCACGGTACGATCGCTTTTCTTATTACCAGCGACGAAGAAGGCATTGCCACCCATGGCACGGTGAAAGTGCTTGAACATTTACAGGCCAGAAATGAACACATTCAATGGTGCATCGTTGGGGAGCCGTCGAGTAATCAAAAACTGGGCGACATTGTCAAAAACGGGCGCCGTGGTTCGCTGAGCGCTGATTTGACCATTCTGGGCATTCAGGGGCATGTGGCCTATCCGCATCTGGCAGACAACCCCATTCACCGGGCAATGCCAGCTTTGGCCGAGCTCAGTCAATGCCACTGGGACAAGGGCAATGAATTTTTTCCACCCACGTCGTTTCAAATTTCTAACATCAGCGCTGGGACGGGGGCAGGCAATGTTATTCCCGGTGAGTTATCGGTAGCCTTTAATGTCCGTTTTTCGACCGAGCTTAGGCCCGAACAAATCAAAGAAACCGTACACACCCTTCTCGATAAACACGCGCTCAGCTATAAAATCAATTGGACACTGGGCGGGCAACCTTTTCTGACCGACACCGGCGCCCTGCTTGCAGCCACACAAAAAGCCATCAAACTGATTACCGGCCATGGCACCGAGCTGTCTACCGCTGGCGGCACCTCCGACGGTCGTTTTATTGCACCCACCGGCGCACAGGTGATTGAAATCGGTCCGTGTAATGCCACGATACACAAGGTAAATGAAGTCGTTGAAATCAAAGCGCTAGGGGAACTTTCCCGCATCTACGAACAGATTATGGTAGAGCTGCTGACCTGAAAACCCCGGACCCAAACATGCCTCATCCCATTAGCAATCCATTGATATGCCCAGTGTGTCATATGCCTTTACTCGAAGGCACAAAGAACTGCCACTGCGAGCAAGGCCACAGTTTTGATGTGGCCCGTCAAGGTTACCTTAACCTGCTGCTGAGTCATCAAAAACACAGTCATCAGCCGGGTGACAACAAGGCCATGGTGGCAGCGCGCCATAACTTTCTCAAGCAGGGACACTACCTGCCCATCTATTCGGCGCTGGAAAACACCGTGTTGTCTCAGCTTGCGGCGTATAAAACACACGATAAGCGTTTGCTGCATATCGCCGATATCGGTTGTGGTGAGGGTTATTACACGCGCAAGCTGGATGAAAAACTGGCGACGAATTTTCACGTGCAGAGCTGGGGTATTGATATTTCAAAGGAGGCCATTCTCTGCGCCGGTAAAACACCGTCCAAGGTCAAATGGCTTATAGCGACGTTGAGTCGTCTGCCTTTTGCTGATCAGTCCATGGATCTGCTGTATGCCTTGTTTTGCCCACTCAGGCAGGACGCCATACAACGCGTGCTAAAACCTGAAGGGCTTTTTATCCAACTCAAGCCTGGGCCGCGTCATTTACTTCAATTGCGTGAATTAATTTATCCTAACATCAAAATTCAGCGTGCAAACGGGCCAAGCTCCATTCAAAATGAAGACCAGAACAGCGAGCCATCACCAACGCTTAAACTCATTGATACGCACGCCTTCAACAGCACTTTATCGTTAAGTAATCCGTTCGATATCGATTCACTGTTCAAAATGACGCCGCATTACTGGCGCAGTTCACCTGAAAGCCATCGAATCGTCGCTGAGTTAAACCAATTAGACACAGAAATTGATGTCGAAATTTTCTGTTATCAGAACGTGGATAGTTATTAATTCAATCACAAAGGACTGCATCAAACAGCAAACTCAGCAGGCGTTTTCAGGCTTAATGCCAGTGCATGCAGCTCACCTGCCAGCTCCTCTGCCAAAATTCGATACACCCATTGATGACGCTTTACAGCCGTCAAACCTTCAAATTTCGCTGCGACAATAACAAGCCTGAAATGCGTTTCCGTGTTACTTGTTTGCAGATGCCCCGCATGAAAATGACTTTCGTTTATCACCTCTAGCACGGCGGGTTCCAGTGCCTCGGTAATTTTTTGCGTAATGATTTCATTCATTGTCATCGACATATAAAAATCCTGTAAGTCATATCAGAGAGCGCAGGCTCAATCGAACCTTATTTTAACAGTTTGGCCTCCGGGCACACATAAAAACAATTCTGAGTCGATGAATTGTGATTTTAGGTCTATTTTTAAAGAGCGCTGTACTATAAAACCGCTGAATATAACCCTATAAAGTGTACACCTATAATGCCACGAATCGACATCAACACATTGATAGCCTCTGCAGAAACGATGGCCTCGCCGCCCAAAGTGTATTTAATGCTGCAGACTGCTTTGGCCAAAACCCACGTTGATTACAAAGAAATCTCGCGAATTATTGGCACGTCGCCCAGTTTAACAGCACGTTTATTACAAGTTGCCAACAGCGCACTTTTCGGATTTCAAACACAGGTCGCTAGCATTGACCGTGCAATTTCACTCATTGGCACACATAAACTCGCCGAACTGGTATTGGCGACAGAAGTCATACATTCGATCAATAACGTAAATTGCAGCGCGTTTTCTTCAACCGACTTCTGCAAACACAGCTTGGGTTGTGCTATTGCCGCCCGCACACTGGCACACTCAAAACAACAGTCTGATATTGAAACGTATTTTGCCATGGGCTTATTACATGACATTGGCCGTTTAATTTTTTGTTTCCAACAAGCTGAACAACAACAAATTCTCATTGAGATAAATAAAAAAGAAGGTATCCCTCTAAGGGTTCTGGAACAACAACAATATGGTTTCAGCCATGACGAACTGGGTGCTGCTTTTTTACGTAAATGGCAACTGCCAGACGCAATTATCGCTACCACACGGCATCATCACTCGCCTCTGTCATCTACTACGCATCATTACGCCGCATCTATAATTCATATTGCCGACTGGGTGAGCCACACAATTCCCCTGGGCTACAACGGCGAACACTTTGTACCTATTTTGGACCAGGGTGCTCTTTCTTTACTGGCTTTTGAAGAAAGTACATTGAATACAATTATCGATACAACAAAACTGCAGTTTAACGACTATGCTAAACTGCTTATGTAATTCATCAGTCTGATTATAAGTTGCAGTAATGACGAAGCCATTAAGACAGCATCTAAAGAAAAAGCGTCCTCACACGTATCGCCTGGATGATCTTGAAGAAAGAAATCGCTGGCATTTGCATACACTTAACGTCATAAGTGAATTGCTTGACATGTATAGACAATTAGATGCGCGAACCAATGCACACCAATTTATCACACGAACCATCCCCTATATCCTCAAAATTACACCCTTCGAAGCCATTGGCTTCTGCTCGATAAAATCCACCGCTTCTACTGCAACAATAGACCACTTCAACAATGAGAGTTACAGCACTTATCTGCACCAGGATCTAGACACATTGCTGCAACGAGGCGACTTTGAGGCCGCCTTACATAGCCATACACCCAAAACATATCGCTGCAATAATCGTACGTTGGTGCTTGCTTCACTGATCACCCCCTCCCGCATCCGTGGCCTGTTTATAGCGTATGTCTCCAACTCCAATGTGTTCAAAGAGCATCACAAAAAGGGCCTGCATACCATTGTGCACAATTGCGCCTATGCCCTGGAAAGTCATGAATTACACCATGTTATTAAAGGGCAAAATGAACATCTCATTAAATCGTTTGTGTCCAGAACAGCCGAACTCAAAGAACGGCAAAACACTGACAGCCTCACGCAACTGCCAAACAGGCAGCATTTGCAAAAATCCCTGCAACACTATATTGACCGGGCACGTTTTACCAAAAAAAAACTGGCCTTGGTTTTATTGAATCTGGATTTATTCAAACTCGTCAACGAAAGTCTTGGCCATCTTGCTGGTGATAGTTTGTTACAAAACATCAGTCAGCGTCTGGTTAAAAGTTTACAAAGGATTCATGCTTCAAATTTCAGCGACCAGAACAGCGCCTACACAATCAGCCACCTGGGCGCCGACGAGTTTTGTATTCTGCTGTCCGATATAGATCACGTAGAACAAATCGATCATGTCATGATGCAATTGAGCCTGGATTTACTCAAACCCTATCAACACGATTCACACGAAATCATACAAACATTCAGCGCCGGCATCAGTATTTTCCCCGATCATACCTTGAGTGGAAGTGAACTACTGACCTTTGCAAACATCGCGTTAACACACTCAAAATCAAAAGGGCGCAATCAATATGCATTTTATGATCATGATAAAAATGATCGCGCGGTAGACCAGCTGCACTTATCAAGAAAACTGCACCAGGCACTGAACGAAAATAAATTCATTCTTCATTTTCAACCACAAATAAACATGCTAACGCACGAAATAAGCGGCATAGAGGCGCTGATTCGCTGGCCCTT